>Ga0209833_1000109_pt1 | contig 56836 bp, 41 predicted proteins | sample COGITO_mtgs_1105_3_FD_184797 | JGI IMG/M metagenome (GOLD analysis project Ga0209833, IMG submission 184797) | Pelagic marine microbial communities from North Sea - COGITO_mtgs_110506 (SPAdes) (version 2) | ecosystem: Environmental > Aquatic > Marine > Epipelagic ... | reverse complement strand
AGTTTCGATTTATACTAAACATCAAACAGTAATGAAAAAGTCTATATTAATATTATTTGCTTCTTTTTGTTTTTTATATGGCTATGGACAAGAATCTCCTGAGATAGATTCATTATTTAGAAATAGTTATACTGTTTTTGAACTACAGAGACTACCCAATGGTATGTATAGAGATGCTACACTTTTTAGTGGTTCTGATTATCACCCAATTTCAATAGCTAACACAGGTATGGGATTGATTGCACTCTGCATTGCCGATGCAATGGGATGGATTAATAATGCATCAGAGCTGGTATTGAATACTATTAAAACAGCAACTGGTCATACTTCTGGTTTTTCACCAGATAGGACGCCAAACGGTTATTATCGTCATTTTATGGATGTTAATTCAGGTGAACAAGCATGGAATTCAGAGTATAGTACTATTGATAGTGCAATTTTGGTTTCTGGAGCTTTATTCTCCATGAATTATTTTCAAAATGATAGTATTACTCATTATACCACAGAACTTTGGAACTCTATTAATTTCAACGATGCTATTGATAATTCCTCAACAGGACAAGTCTATTTGAGTATGAACTCAGATGGTAGTGGTCTAAATAATTCGTTAACTAGTCCATATAACGAATATATGATTGTAGCTTGGCTCGCTAAAAATTACTCAACTGTAGGAGGTAATTTAGGTACTATTTTGTGGAATAATCATTATAATTCTCCAAGTTTATTACCATCAATATTATATCAAGGAAATTCTGTACTCTCAGATAATAATAATTCTTTTCTCTCTTCATTTACGCATCAGTTTAATTATTTCCTATGCAATTATTTTACTACTTCAACTGAATATTTAACTTATTTTAAAAATTCTCAAGAAGCTGATCGTTCTTGGTGGCAAAATATGGATTATAATTTATTTGAATGGGGTTTAGGTGCTGGTAGTGCAATAACCTCTTCCTATCATGCTGATGCAATTAATAATAATGAAGATTTGATTGTTTCTCCTCAAATAATAGCTGGTTATATTCCTGTAAATCCAGAAAGCAAAAGTAACTTGATTGATTTATGGAACTCTAATTTAGGAAAGTTTAATCTTCCAAATGTAAATAATGATCCTATACTATGGAGGTACAGTAAGTCTAATACCACATGGATACCCAATGAAATTATTGGTATTGATTATTCCTCTATGCTATTTGGTTTGTCTACGCTAACCGAGTACTTAGGGATTGATTTCTTTTCAACATATAATGACTTTTTTACATCATCGGCTCTTAGTATAGATCAATTGGAGTCAACGTTTGAAATTAAAGTTTACCCAAATCCAACATCAGATCATTTGTATATTGAGTTAGGTAAATTCTGTAAAAATATTTCAATTTCCATCTTAAATTCTCTAGGACAGCCTGTTTTGAGAAATACATACGATAACTTAGAAAAAATAAATATTCCATTAAAACTTCATAAGGGGCTCTATCTTTTAACTATAGATTATAGTGAAGGAATTGAAACATCTAAAGTAATTATAAGATAACCCATTTGATTTAAAAAAAACCTTTAATAATATTTATAACCCTAGTATAGGTTTCCTATACCTACAATCTTTAAATTAATGTATTGTCTAAAATTACAAATTAGATAGTTTAATAATTAGTTGACTTTTTTATTTTCTACCTTTAAAAAAGTATCTTTGATATCCATATTTAAAATATATTTTTTTATATATGATCTCGGTCTTTTCACATTAAATATCACATATTATTTGTATTTACAAAAACGCTTACACATGAAAAAATTAATTGTTCTTATTGCTCTATTAGTTTTATTTTCTTGCGAAAATAATGAAGCTCCAAAATTTTTTAAAACATATGATGAAACTGAACTTATAAAAAATCAACAAGATCATAAAATTTCTAGAATGAAATTTAAGTTAATTCAATCTAAGGTTTTGGATATGAACGCTAATTTTAGACCGTTCAATAATGAGCTTGCTACTAATTTTTCTGAAGAAGAATACAATAAGTTAAAACCTTTAATTTTAGAGCAAAACATACCCTCTATTCAAAAAAGTATATCTGAAGGACTTTTATCACATGAAAAATTAACTTTATTTTATTTATATAGAATACGGAAATTTGAAAGTAATAATGAAACCGCATTGAATGCCATTATTTCTTTAAATCCAAATGTTCTAGAAGAGGCAAGGGCAAGAGATCTCAATAGAGATAATAATAAACTTTTGTTAGATATGTCTATGTACGGAATGCCAGTGTTAATTAAAGATAATATTAATACAGCTGGAATGCCAACAACAGCAGGTGCTATAGTTTTATCAAAAAACAAGAATACCGAAGATGCATTTATCATAAAAAAATTAAAAGAAGCAGGTGCAATTATCTTAGGAAAGTCTAACTTAAGTGAGTGGGCTTATTATTTTTGTGGTACTTGCCCAGTAGGTTATAGTGCTTCGGGTGGGCAAACTCTAAACCCATATGGTAGAGCTATTTTTGAATCTGGAGGATCAAGTTCTGGAAGTGGTGCTAGTGTTGCAGCAAATTATGCCGTTGCAGCTGTTGGTACAGAAACATCGGGGTCTATAACTTCTCCATCTAGTCAGAACTCTATTGTAGGTTTAAAGCCTACTGTTGGGTTGTTAAGTAGAACTGGAATTGTTCCTATTTCTACTACTTTAGATACCCCAGGGCCTATGACTAAAAACGTTACTGATAGTTATATTTTGTTCAATTCAATGTTGGGTTTTGATGCTTCTGATCCAAAATCTATTGAAGTTGATGAAGATTTAGCTGATCTAGAAGAATCTTTCAAAGGAAAACGATTTGGAGTATTTAAAGATATTTTTAGAGATTCAATTTTTAAGAAAAATATGGATCAAATTCAAGAAGCTGGTGGTGAAATAGTATTGATAGCTCCAAGAAAAATTAAACTTCCAGGTTTTTTATCAATCTTGAACCTTGAAATGAAACATGAATTACCAAAATATTTAAAAAATTATGCAGATAAAGATGTCGAGGTTTCAGATGTGAAAGACATCATTTCATATAACAATAAAGAAAAAGAAATACGAGCTCCATATGGCCAATTGAGATTTATAAATATTGGAAAAGATTCAACATCGAAAGCTAATCTTGAACGCATCAAAGTTAATCTAAAGACTAGAGCAAGGAATTTTTTTGAAGTTTTAGAAACACAGAACCTAGATGCTATTTTATCAGTGAATAATTTCCATTCTGCATATTCTGCAGTTGCTGAATACCCAAACCTTACTATACCCATGGGGTATAAGGAAACTGGAGAGCCAATTAGCCTTACTTTTATAGGAAAATCAAATGAGGAAGGTAAACTATTATTACTTGGATATACCTTTGAACAATTAACTAATCATAGAAAACTACCAGAAAATTTCAATTAAAATTTACTTTATAAAACGTATTTTTGACATCCTTAAAAAATAACAATGAGAACGAAGTCGGTAAAGAAAAATAAGATTAATGTAGTTACCTTAGGGTGTTCTAAAAATATTTATGATTCTGAAGTTTTAATGGGACAGTTAAAGGCCAATGGGAAAGATGTTGTTCATGAAGATAAAAATGATGAAGGTAATATCGTTGTAATTAATACTTGTGGTTTTATTGGAAAAGCAAAGGAGGAGTCTGTAGATACTATTTTACACTATGTAGAAAAGAAAGTAGCAGGTAATGTAGATAAGGTTTTTGTAACGGGTTGTTTAAGTGAACGTTACAAGCCAGATTTAGAAAAAGAAATTACAGATGTAGACCAGTATTTTGGCACACATGATTTACCAAATCTTTTAAAAGTTTTAGAAGCAGATTATAAACATGAGCTCATAGGTGAGCGCTTAACTACTACTCCAAAACATTATGCTTATTTAAAAATAGCGGAAGGTTGTGATCGTCCATGTTCTTTTTGTGCTATTCCTTTGATGCGTGGAAAACACAAATCTACTCCAATTGAAGAAATCGTTATTGAAGCAGAGAAATTAGCTGAGAAAGGCATCAAAGAAATTATGCTTATTGCCCAAGATTTAACCTATTATGGTTTAGATATCTATAAAAAAAGAGCTCTAGCGTCACTTTTAGAAGCTTTGGCTAAAGTAGATGGAATAGAATGGATTCGCATGCATTATGCATTTCCAACTGGTTTTCCAATGGATGTTTTAGAGGTTATGAAAAATGAACCTAAAGTTTGCAATTATTTAGACATTCCTTTGCAGCACATAAATACAGAGATCTTAAAATCTATGAAACGGGGAACTACTCATGAAAAGACAACAGCTTTGATTCATAAATTTCGAGAAGCAGTTCCTAATATGGGAATTAGAACTACATTAATTGTTGGCTATCCAGGAGAAACAGAGGCACAATTTCAAGAATTAAAAGATTGGGTTGAGGAAATGCGTTTTGAGCGTTTGGGTGCTTTTGAATATTCACATGAAGAAAATACAGGTGCATTTGTTCTAGAAGATAATATCCCAGCAGAGGTGAAGTTCCGAAGAGTGAATGAAATCATGGAAATCCAATCGCAAATTTCTTGGGAAATTAACCAAGAAAAAATAGGCAAAACCTTCACTTGTTTGTTTGATAGAAAAGAAGGAAACTATTTTTATGGGAGAACAGAATTTGATTCTCCAGATGTAGACAATGATGTTCTAGTTGATGCTAGAGAACATTATATAAAAATAGGTGAATTTATTCCTATTAAAATTCATGAGGCGGGAGACTTCGATTTATACGGTACTCCTTTAAAATAATTTTAAAATTTACAGTAGTTATATTTTGTAAAATTCTAATTAACAGATACTTGTATTTTTTAGTTATTTCTTTATCTTTAAAGAAAACTAAAAATAATGAATAAAAGAGAATTTTTAAAAAATGTATCTCTTGCAGCAGTTGGTCTTCCTTTAATTAACACTTCTTTTGCTAATACTCTCAAGACTTTTGAACATCTATCACCAAAACAAATAGCTTCAGAGGAAGATTTTTGGTTACAGGTTAGAAAAGATTATTCATTAAAACCCGACTATATTAATTTAGAAAGTGGTTACTATAATATTATTCCTAACCCTACATTGAATCATATGTTAGATCATGCTAGAATGGTTAACTATGAAGGATCTTATTACATGAGAACTGTTCAATGGGATAATAAAAAATCTATGGTTTCTAAATTGGCTAGAGTCGTAGGAACTAGTGATAAAAATTTAATTATAACAAGAAATACTACAGAATCATTGGACATGGTTATAAAGGGTATGGATTGGATAAAGGGAGATGAAGCGGTTTATGCCAAACAAGACTATGGTGCTATGCAAATGATGTTTGAGCAGGTTTCGAAGCGGTATGGAACAAAAAATACTGTAGTTTCTATTCCTAATCATCCCGCCTCTGATGAAGAAATAGTTAGCATTTATGAAAATGCAATAACTACTAAAACCAAGTTACTCATGGTGTGCCATATGATTAATATTACTGGCCAAATACTACCTATTAAAAAGATCTGTAAAATGGCCCACAGGAAGGGTGTTCAGGTAATGGTTGATGGTGCACATTGTGTAGGACACTTTCAATTTAAAATTGATGATTTAGATTGTGATTATTATGGTTCTAGTTTACATAAATGGTTAGCAGTTCCATTGGGTACAGGAATGTTATATGTAGATAATAAGCACATAGATAAACTTTGGCCAGTATTTGCAGAACATCATAGAGAGCCAGGAGATATTTCTAGATTAAATCATATTGGAACTCATCCTGTATATCATGATTTAAGTATAGAAAATGCAATAGAATATTATGATATGTTAGGTGCTGAGAGAAAAGAATCTAGACTTCGCTACTTACAAGAATATTGGTCTAAAAAAGTTAGAAATCATTCTAACATAATTGTGAATACCCCTAATGATTCCCAAAGAGCCTGTGGAATAGCAAATGTTGGTCTTAAAAATATGACTCCAAAGGAATTAGCGAAAAAGTTAATGAGTGATTATAATATATTTACTGTTGCCATTAATTATGCTAATGTAAAAGGATGTAGAATCAGTCCAAATGTATTTACGACTACAGATGAATTGGATGTTTTTGTTAGGGCATTGAAGGAGTTAGCAGCTTAAAGGAAAAGTATATTTACTTTCCAATACAAAAGTTAGAAAATATATGACCTAAAATATCTTTATCTACGTCATATTCTCCGGTTATATTACCCATATGTCTTAAACATTCTCTAATATCTATAGAAAATAAGTCAGTAGATATTTCCATTTCAATTCCTTTCTTGACCGATAAAATTGCTGTTAAGGCATTGTTTAGTGCCTCAAAATGTCTAGAGTTTGTAACTATAGTTTCATTATTACTCAATGCTCCTGTATTGACAAGAGAAGTCAAATGTATTAGAAGAGTTTCTATACCAATATTATCTTTGGCAGAAAGTAATAAAATATCATCTATCTCAGCAGTTATATCATTTTTCTCAGCAGTTGAAACAGTATCGATTTTATTGGCAATTACTAAAACTCTTTTTTTAGGAAAACGATTTTTAATAGTTGTTATTTCAGATAAAAAAACTTCTTTGGATGAAGAAAATTTACTGGAGTCGATAAGGAAAATAATTAACTGAGCATTTTCTGCTTTCTCATAAGCTTTTTTAATTCCAATATTTTCTATAAGGTCATTAGTTTCTCTGATACCAGCAGTATCTATGAATCTAAAAGCTACTCCATCAATAATTAATTCATCTTCAATAGCATCTCTAGTAGTACCAGCTATATCAGATACAATAGCTTTTTCTTCTTTTAATAAAGTGTTCAATAAGGTAGATTTCCCAACATTTGGTTCACCTATAATGACAACAGGTATTCCATTTTTCATTGCATTTCCAAAAGAAAAACTTTCAACTAAACGTTTTAAAACAGTGGTAATTGTTCGAACTAATTCTTTAAATTTAGTTCTGTCTGCAAATTCTACATCTTCACCAGAAAAATCTAGTTCTAGTTCTATCAATGCTGCAAAATCTAATAACTGAGCTCTCAACTCTTTTAATTCATTAGTAATACCTCCTCGCATTTGTTGGATCGCCATTTGGTGAGATGCTGCTGAATTTGAAGCAATTACATCTGCCACAGCTTCGGCTTGACTTAAATCCATTTTCCCATTCAAAAATGCCCTCATGGTAAACTCACCATTGTCTGCCATTCTACATCCATTTTTAAGAAATAATTGAATGATTTCTTGTTGAATGAAACTCGAACCATGGCAAGAGATTTCAACCACATTTTCTCCTGTATAAGAACGGGGGGTTTTAAACACAGAAACTAACACTTCATCGATTATTTGAGAATTATTTATAATACTCCCTAAATGAATAGTATGTGTTTTTTGATTCTCTAATAGTTTCCCGCTCTTAGATACGAAAAAATTTGAAAGGATATCTATTGCATCTTCTCCAGAGATACGAATTACTGAAATAGCTCCAATACCTGAAGGAGTAGCTAAAGCTATAATAGAATCTTTTTGAATCATGTTACAAATATACAAGTTCATTATATTTATTTCCTAAAGTGTAACAAGAAGTATTTTTAGACGTCTAAATACTATACAATCAATAAATAACCAAAATGATGATAGAAAATAGACAATTATTGGTTTTAACCCACCTAAGTCAGTTGTTAGATCTTATAACTGGTGTTGGGGGATTTATAGCACCCCTAATTATCTGGTTAATTAAAAAAGATGAGGTTTTTGACATGGATAGGCACGGTAAAGCCATATTAAACTTTAGAATTTCAATGTTCCTATATGTATTAATTTGTATTCCAGCAATTTTTTTATTTGGTTTGGGGATTCTTGGGTTTATTGTTTTAGGTATATTTTATCTTATTTTTCCGATAATTAATGCTCTAAGAGCTAGTAACAATCAAGAACCAAATTATCCGCTTAGTATTAAGTTTTTAACTTAATAAATTCATATACAGTTAATTATATCTTTGTATTCATGAAAAAATAGTTCAAACTTAGGCATTTCTTCTACATAAAAATTATAGCAAGAACTCCATGTGTTTTTATTGTATATGCTAAACTTCTCCTTATGATTTATATATATTCTACGAATATTTTTATTATTGTCTAGGGTGTAAGAATCATCAAAGATAACTTCGGATAAATAATTTTCTTTTAAAATTGTTTTTAGTGATAAAATTTTATCGAAAAGAATTTTATTAACCATTTCATCTGCATGTTCCATATCCAGACAAATCATTGCATTTTTTCGATTAGCAACAAATTTGAAACTTAGTCCTTTTATTTTGGTATTGTATAAAATCCATTTTCGTGGAAAGGATATTCCAAAACATGTCCAAAACTCATTTCTAAGTGAAGCAGATTCTTCTTTACTAAACATAAACTTTTTAGAATTAACCGTGAACTCTTGCAGTTTTTCCCCTTGTTTTCATCATTTCAGCTTCAAATTTCAAAAGGTTTTCCCATTTTTGATCAACAATTTTTCTATCCATATACTTTCTAGCATATCCCAAGAATAATGTGTAATGATTTGCCTCTGAAATCATTAAATCTTTATAAAATTTAGAAAGTTCTTGATCTTCCATATTTTCTGAAAATACTTTAAAACGTTCACAACTTCGCGCTTCAATTAAAGCAGCTACTAGTAATCTATGAATTAGTGCAGTTGGTCTATCTTTTGTTTTTGGAAAAAATTTTTGAAGAGATTTTGCATAATCATTATGTTGCTCTCTTCCCAAAACCATTCCTCTCTTAGTCATTAATTCATGAACCATTTTGAAATGCTCTAATTCTTCTAAGGCAATGGCTGTCATATCTTTTACCAATGCTGTTTCCTCAGAGTAATTAATGATGATTGAAATAGCATTGGCTGATGCTTTTTGCTCTGCAAAAGCATGATCAGTAAGAATTTGTTCTAAATTATCTTCGGCTATTAAAGCCCACGATGTTGAGGTTTCAAATTGAAGTCCAAGCATATAGAATTTTTAAATTTGGTAAGTTATAGTATTAATTTCAGGAAATTCTTTCTTTTCTAATGACAATAAAAATGCTGTTATTTTTTATTAAATAGAGAGGCTAATTCTTTTCCATACTCAATAAATGCAATAGTTTCGTCTGTTCGAGCTAGTTTAATTTTATCAAAAATAACTAGAGATTCACCATTACTTTCCAGGTGATATATTTGATGATTTTCAAAAAAATGTATGATTTCATCCGTGAAAAATGATCTTATTTCAGATTCATTTTCACCCATAAGTAAGAATTTTTTTGAAAAATTTGGATACATTTCAAAGTCAATGTCTTTATATCCTGTAAATGCCATAACGCGATCAAATATGTTTCCTAGTACCCCTTCTTTCTCCATAGTAAAAGTTGGTAGCTTTTTGTTTAAATTCAAAATCATTAAGGTTGTATTAAAGGTTTCAGCAGTAAATGCATTTCCTTCATTAAATGTAACATCTGCGATTTCCCAAGAGACATTAGAGTCTTTGAAAGTTCCTTTCAAACAGTTGTATTTTCGTTCTATAGGTCTTATTTCGAAGTAGTGAAACTTTTTAAGATAAATAGTATTCCAATCTATTTGACTACTATATTGATACTCTTTATCAATAGCTAAACTTTTCAATCTTTTTTGCCTCTGTGATAGCTTAGTAGAAGAATTATTTAAACTAATTTTTAGAGCCCTATTGTAGGTAGATAGTGAAACATGAGCATCTAGTCCTGTGATAAAAACCTTGCCACCTGTGGCTCTTTGTATTTTTAGATATTCTACAAGGTAATCCATGTATGTCATTCCTACCAGTCTAGTTTCTGAAAGATCAATATTCACATTAACTCCTGAAGGTATTTGAGCAACTAGTTTATCTACTTTTAAAATGCCTAAAAAATTTGCTATCCCACTTATTTTTAAATCAAAACTACCATCTGGAAGTTTTATTAATTTTGTTCCAGATTTGTATATCATCCTAAAAAATTGAGGGATTGTTACTTTTGCCAAAAGCATATGTGTTACAAGCGCTAAAAGTAAACCTCCAAGTAAACCAATCAATAAATTAGTGTATAGGGTTAATACCATTGTAGCTACAAAGAATATTAGTTGTTCGGTTCCCTGATTATAGGCTTGCTTAAAAACTGCTGGCGATGCCAGTTTAAATCCAGTATACACTAATAAAATAGCAAAAGCACATAAGGGCACTTGTCTCATTATTGGACTTAATAAAACAATAAAAAGAAGTAATAAAATTCCTTGATACATATTAGACCATTTTGTCTTAGCACCATTGTGAATATTGACAGTACTTCTAATAATCACAGCAATAATTGGTAATCCACCAATAGCGCCTGCTACCATAGTGCTTAATCCTATTCCAGTTAAATCTTTATTTAGATCTGTTTTTCTTTTGTAAGGGTCAATTTTATCAACTGCTTTAGCAATAGCTAGGGATTCAATACTTGTAATGATTAAAATAGAAAATACTGTTGTCCAAAATTCTATTGTATTTATTTTACTGAAGTCTGGAAACATAACAGAATCCATTATGGTGTCAGGAATATCTAATAGTAGGTGAGGTCCAACCTGATATTCTTTTTCTAAGAAAAAAAGTGTTTGTTGATCAAAAAAATTAAAGGCATATACAAAGGGTATAGAAAGGGCTATAACCCACATTGGAGCAGGTAAGAAATGAAAAAAACGGTAACTAATTTTAGAATGAAGTAATAATAGTAGTAACCCAGATAAAGAAATAATTATTACAAATGGATTTGCTTGAGGTAAGTATAATACTGCATCAATGAGGTTTTGTATAATACTTGGGCTATCAGATTGTGTTCCGAGAGCAACGTGAATTTGTTTAGCAAATATAATTATTCCTATCGCCGCTAAAATTCCGTGTATTACGGAGCTATGGAATATATCAGCCAAACGTCCCAATTTCATCAATCCTAACAACATCTGAATCGCACCTGAAATAACTACTGCGGCCAATACGTAATTAAAGGCTTTACCAGAACCATCATCCATTAATGTAATACCCAATAAGATAACACCAATAACACCTTTAGCGGGTCCGTTCACTGAAATATGACCACCACGATAAAGAGTTGTAACCACACCGCCAACAATTGCTGAAAAGATTCCTGACATTGCTGGTGCCCCTGCAGCTAAAGCAATACCTAATGAAAGAGGGAGAGCAATCAGAGCGACACTAACAGCAGCAATTACATCACTTTGCCAGTTTTCAATTAATCCCTTAATTCCTGTTTTGGGTATTTTTTCCATTTATTTAATGATTCGATGGTTTTAATAAATTAGCTTAGAAAGCTAAAATAGTAAATATTAGGAATTATTTTGAATTAGTATAGGTTCCTTTTTAAAGAAATATTGAAAATGATATTTTAAATTTTTTGAGTATCCTATTTGTGAGTGGCAATTTAATATATCTAAAGATCTAGTTGAAAAGTATCTTTTAAGCTTTTTAACGAAGAGTTTTTTTCTAGAAGTTTATTGTATTTTTCTTGAGGTGTATAAGCAAATTTCTTTTCTACAGTTTCATTAACTATCACGGTAATAGTAATACTAAAATTATTAAGAACTTCTCTTAAAAACTTGAGTAGTTTAGGTTTTTCAATCTTCAATTGTGCTTTCATAAGCTTATTAGGGAGCGTAAATTGAACATTAAAATTTTCTAAAAGTTTTGGGTCTGCTGCAGCTAATATTGAAGCTATACTTTTTTCACCTTTTTTTATCAGTAATTTTTGATACTCACTCAAAGTTTTTTGTAAATCTTTCTCAGAAAATGAATCTTTAGGATGATTTTCATAATTAATTTCAATTGGTTTCTTTTGCTGTTCCTTCTTGTGATGAATACTTTTCAAGGAAAGTGAGTTATTTCTTCTTTTGAGGTTTTGCAAAATTGGAGGCTTTGAAATTTCTTTTGCATCAGAAACTACTTTTTCAACAGAATTTTCTGTTACCTCTTTTTTAATAGGTTTTGGTTTTTCTATGATTTCCTGTTTTTTTACTGGAAATATTGAAGTGAAAAATGTTGCTGGTATTATGTAGTTAGCTGATTTTTTTTTTTCTCCATCAAAAGTGATAGAGGCAATTTGCATTAAAGTTAGCTCTACAAGAAGGCGCTGATTTTTACTAGTTCTGTAATTTAAATCACATTGATTGGCCTTTTCTATAGCTTGTATAAGAAAGGAAATAGACGCTTTGGAGGATTGCTCAAGGTATTTCTTTTTAGCATTGTCACCAACCTCAAGAAGGTTGATCGTAGAATTATCCTTTGCAACCAGTATGTCTCTAAAATGAGAGGCCAACCCATTTATGAAATGGTGACCTTCAAAACCTTTAGCTAAAATAGCATTGAAGTTATTAAGAACTTCTGGAATTTTATTTTCCAATAACAAATTTGTCATTGAAAAATAAGTATCATAATCTAAAACATTTAAGTTTTGAGTAACGGCTTCTCGTGTTAATTTATTTCCAGAAAAACTTATAACTCTGTCAAAAATTGACAAAGCATCACGCATTGCACCATCAGCTTTTTGAGCAATAATATGAAGTGCATCATCGTCAGCAGTAATTCCCTCTCTTTCAGCAATTGTTTTTAAAAAGTTTTTTGAATCTAAAACAGTAATGCGTTTAAAATCAAAAATTTGACAACGCGATAAAATTGTTGGAATAATTTTATGCTTTTCTGTGGTTGCTAAAATAAATATAGCATGGGCAGGTGGTTCCTCTAAAGTCTTTAAAAAAGCATTAAAGGCTGCTTGAGATAACATATGAACTTCATCTATAATGTAGACTTTATAATTCCCAGTTTGTGGGGGTATTCTTACTTGTTCTGTTAAGTTCCTTATGTCATCAACGGAATTATTAGAAGCAGCATCTAATTCAAAAATATTAAAAGCAAAATCTTCTTTATCTGAAGTTGAATTCTGTTGATTAATTTTTTTTGCTAAAATTCTAGCACATGAGGTTTTTCCAACTCCTCTTGGTCCTGTAAAAAGTAAAGCTTGGGCTAAATGGTTGTTTTTTATAGCGTTTTGAAGCGTGTTTGTGATCGTTTGTTGCCCAACAACATCCTCAAAATTTTGAGGTCTGTATTTACGTGCAGAAACTATAAAGTGCTCCATATATGTTTGCGTATCTTTGTCTAACAAATGTAAGTATCTACACTAGTAATTACAATATGCTTTCTCAACAAATCACTAAAGTTGTAAACAAATTGTAAGAATTAATTACTTTTGAGTGTAACAATCAAATAAATTTAAATATGAAAGTAAATAAGAATATTTTTTTCACTTGTGTATTAATTTTTTTAGCAATCTCCTTCAGTTTTAAGGAATCATTCCGTATGAATGATGTTGTAATTCAAGAGATTGGTCCTAATGATAAAGTAGCTTACTTCGCTAGCGGTTGTTTTTGGTGTGTAGAAGCTATTTTTGAAAGTGTAGACGGTGTAAGTGAGGCCATTTCAGGTTATGCAGGAGGGCACACAAAAAACCCTACGTATCGAACAATCGGAACAGGTAGAACTGGGCATGCTGAGACTGTTGCAGTGTATTATGATCCTCAAATTGTAAGTTTTAAAACATTAGTAGATGTGTTTTTTGGTTCTCATGATCCGACAACTAAAAATGGACAGCACCCAGATTATGGAAGCCAATACAGATCAATTGCCTTTTATAGTTCCATTAAAGAGAAAGAAATTATTGAAAAAGCTATTAGCAAACTAAATAGAGAAGTTCACAACAATAAAATTGTTACTGAGGTAACCAAACATGTTATTTTTTACGAGGCTGAGTCTTATCATCAAAATTATGAGAAACTCAATCCTTACGATAGTTATGTAAGAAACGTATCTGTTCCAAGATTAAAACGTTTTATGAAAAAATTCCCTAAACTTTTGAAAGAAAAAAAATAAAAACTCTCAAGTTTTAATTTATATGCAAAAAAAACGCTGTAAATACAGCGCTTTGTACCATTATCCCCTATAAATTTTTTCATATAGGTCTTTGTAGTTTTCTTTTATTATTTCTCTTTTCATTTTCATCGTAGGTGTTAGATGACCTCCATCTATAGTCCACTCATTAGGTGTCAATTCAAATTTCTTGATTTGTTCCCATTTTCCAAAATTCTCATTGCATTGATCTACCTCTAACTGAATTCTATCGATGATAATCTGAGCACTAGCGATTTCTTCGCATGAGGTCCCAATTTTATGACCTTTTCTTTCAATCCAATCTCTAATAAAAACAAAGTTTGGTTGTATTAAAGCTGCTGGCATTTTTTCATTTTCACCAATAACCATAACCTGTTCTATAAATAAAGATTGTTTTAAGTCTCCCTCTAGCAAAGGTGGAACAATGTATTTACCACCAGAGGTTTTAAACATTTCTTTTGTTCTACCTGTAATTTTTAAAAATCCATCGGAGTCTATTTCACCTTTATCACCAGTATGAAAATAACCGTCTTTAATAACCTCAGCAGTTTTTTTTGGGTCTTTGTAATACCCTTGCATCACATTTGGTCCTTTTACTAATATTTCACCATTTTCAGCAATTTTTACTTCCACATTTTTTAAAATTCGACCTACGGTTCCAACTCGAAATCCACGAACACCATTTTGTTCCATAAAGCTAACTGATGTTACTGGAGATGTTTCAGTTAATCCATATCCTTCCATAATAGGCATTCCAGCAGCGGTAAAAACTCTTGTTAATCGTTGCTGCAACGCAGAAGCTCCTGAAACCATTAATTTAAGCTCTCCTCCTAAAGCAGCTTGCCATTTTGAGAAAATTAGTTTTCGAGCTAAGCCTAATTGTTTTTCATACCACCAACCATTGGCTCCATAGGGTTCATATTTTAAACCAAGATCTACGGCCCAAAAAAACAATTTCTTTTTTATACCGCTTAATTCTTGACCCTTCAAAACAATACTGTCATAAATTTTTTCATATAACCTTGGAACAGCTGTCAAAACATGAGGTTTAACTTCTTGAGCATTTTCAACTAATTTTTCAACCCCTTCAGCAAAATAGATCTCTACACCACAATATTGGTATAAATAAAGTATCATACGTTCAAAAATATGACATACCGGAAGAAAACTTAAGGCTTTATCATTTCCTTTAGTTAACGGAACACTTTCTTCACTAGTTAAAACATTTGAGACAATATTTCCGTGAGATAACATTACTCCTTTAGGTCTTCCAGTGGTTCCGGAGGTGTAAATAAGTGTAGCTAAATCTTCACTTTTTACTGCATCTTTTCTAGCTTCAACATCACTTTGATTTGAAGTGTCTTTTCCCAGTTCTAGAAGTTCTTTCCAGTTTTTCTCATCAGATATCTCGTCAAAAGTATACACCTCTTTAAGTTTTGTATTTCCTTTAATTTTGTTGATTTTTTCTACAATAGAAATATCTGAAACAAAACAATAAATAGATTCAGAGTGATTTAAAACATATTCATAATCTTCTTTGGATATGGTAGGGTATATAGGTACATTTTGAGCACCTGTTTGAAGAATTCCAATATCCACAATATTCCATTCAGTTCTATTCGTAGAGGAAATAACAGCAATTTTATCATTTGATTTTACTCCTAAACGAAGTAATGCTCTACTAATAGTATTTGCCTTAGCTATGTACTCTTCACTTGAAGTAGACACCCATTTGTTATCATATTTAGTAACCAGAGCATTATCAAGGTTATATTTTTTGTGGGAAAAGTAAGGGAAGTCAAATAATCTGGTTATTTCTGAAGACATAAAGGTAATTTTGTTTTTTAAGTTATGAAGCCAAATTACAAAAAACCAATAGATTTCACAATATGATATTTTAAGTCATTCAATATTAAAGATTATATATTTTATTGTAAAGATTTTTATGTTTTTCTAAAATTACTTTTCTCTTCATTTTTAGTGTTGGAGTTAAGTGGCCTGATGTAGCTGTCCATTCTTCTTCAGTAATCTGAAACTCCTTTATTTGTTCCCAATTACCAAAATTCTTATTACAAACATCTATTTCTTTTTGAATTCTTTGCCTTAAATCTTTGTTTTCTTGAAAGTTTTCTATTTTATGTCCATTTCTTTCCCCCCATTCTCTTGCATATTCAAAATTAATTTGAATGAGTGCAGCGGGCATTTTTTGTGCTTCACCTATCACCATAACTTGATCTATAAAACGAGATTTTTTTAATTCACTTTCTAGTACTGTTGGTGCTATGTATTTTCCTCCAGAAGTTTTAAAAATTTCTTTCTTTCTATCAGTAATTTTTAAAAACCCCTCAGAATCAATTTCTCCAATGTCTCCAGAGTGAAGATATCCATCCTTTATAGTTTCAGAGGTCAAATCATCTCTTTTATAATAACCTTGCATCACACAATGTCCCTTCATTAATATTTCACCGTCATCAGCAATTTTTATTTCAATACCTTTAAGAGGTTTTCCAACAGTTCCAATTTTTAAACCATTGTTCCTTAAATCATTTAATGTAGCTCCTGGTGATGATTCAGTCATCCCATAGCCCTCATAAACAGGAATTCCAGCTGCTGTGAAAACTTTTATTAACCGAGGTTGAAGAGGAGCACTTCCGGAAATCATGAATTCTAAATTATTACCCAAAGCTTCTTGCCATTTTCCAAAAATTAACTTTCGAGCAATATTGAGTTGAAAATGATACCAAAATCCATTTTTGTTGTAAGGTTCATATTGTTCTCCAAGTTTTAACGCCCAAAAGAAAAGCTTTTTCTTTACCCCTGATAACTTACTTCCTTTGTCTACAATTTTATCAAATATTTTTTCTAAAAGTCTTGGAACTACTGCAATCATATTAGGTTTAACCTCTCTTATATTATCTCCTAATAATTCTATGCTTTCTGCAAAAAAAATACTGATTCCCATCATTTGACAATAATATCCTGATACTCTTTCAAAGACGTGACTTACGGGAAGGTAACTTATCGTTCTTTTACCAGCTCCATTAAGATCCAATCTATCTGCAGTAACTTTAATATTTTGAACAATATTATCATGTGACAACATAACCCCTTTTGGTGTTCCTGTAGTACCTGAAGTATAAATTATGGTAGCTATATTTTGAGGACTTATATTATTTTTGATATTCTCAATCTTAGATTGAAAATTTTTATTTTTCCCAAGTTCTAAAAAAGAGTTCCAACCAATTTTAGGGTTGTCATCAAGACGAAAAACTTCTTCAAGTTGAGTTTTACTTTGAACAGCTTTAACCTTTTCATAAATCTCATCTCCTGCAATAAAGCAATATTTAGAATCTGAATGATTTAATACATATTCATAATCTTTTTCAGATAGTGTAGCATAAAGAGGAACATTTTGTGCACCTATTTGTAAGATTCCAATATCTAAAAAGTGCCATTTTGGATGGTTTACAGGAACTATAATTGCAATTTTATCATTTGGTTTAATTCCTAAGGTTAATAGAGAGCTACTAACTTGGTTGGCAATAGTAATAAATTCTTCACTAGAATAACTTATCCATTTGCCATTCTCTTTGTAAACTAATGCTTCTTTTTGTGGATAGTTGCAGTTTTGATATTCAATACAATCAAAAACTCGAGTTATTTTTTTCGTCATAATTATTTAATATGACGACAAGATAAAAAAAATAGGCTTCATTTCTGAAGCCTAGATAATTGATGTAAAAATTTTTACCCCTAAAAATGAAAAATCAATCATTGCAAATCTAGGTAAAAAAACTATATAAACAATAGAATTTATTTTTTTTTTGAGAAAAACAGAAATAAACAAGATTATTTTATTTTTTTATTTAACCAGCGCCTAGCATTCACAAATGCTTCTATCCATGGAGAAACTTCATCTTTTCTATTTTCAATATAATTTGCCCAATTCCATTGATATGTAGATCTTTCTATATGAGGCATGGTAACTAAATGTCTACCTGACTTATCACACATCATGGCTGTATTAAAATCAGAACCGTTTGGATTGTGTGGGTAGGCATCATAGGTATATTTGGCAACAATTTCATACTTGTCCTCAGGGTAGGGGAAGGTAAACTTACCTTCACCATGAGATATCCAAACTCCAAGTGTAGTACCTGCCAAGCTTGATAACATCACAGAATTGTTTTCTTGAATTTTTACAGAAGTGAAAGCACTTTCGTGCTTCTTAGAATCATTATAAGTCATTTTTCCATGGATTTCATGTTCTGGATTTATTAATCCTAATTCCATCCATAACTGACATCCATTACATATCCCTACACTCAAAGTATCTTCTCTATCAAAGAAAGATTTTAGTGCTTTTTTTGCTTTCTCATTGTATAAGAATGCACCAGCCCATCCTTTTGCAGAACCAAGAACATCAGAATTAGAAAAACCGCCAACAGCTCCAATAAATTGAATATCTTCTAAGGTTTCTCTACCAGATATTAAATCTGTCATGTGAACATCTTTAACATCAAAACCTGCTAAATACATAGCGTTTGCCATTTCACGCTCAGAATTACTTCCTTTTTCACGAATAATAGCTGCTTTTGGCCTTGGTTGATTTGTATTTATTTTAGGAAGTTTTCCTGAAAAATTAGAAGGAAATTTAAATTGTAAAGGTTGTTTTTTGAAATTTTTGAATCGATGTTCAGCTAAACCATTTGAAGTTTGTTTTTTATCCAATAAATAAGAGGTCTTAAACCAAGTGTCTCTAACTGATGAAACATCAAAGTTAAAGAGGTCATCGTTGTTTTTTATTGTTACAGTTCCTTTTTTTTCAACTTGCCCAATCTTAAAAAACTCAATAGTATTCTCTTGTAAAGTTTTTTCAATAGAAGCATCACCTTGAAATACAATTCCAGCATTTTCTGAAAATAAAAGCTTAATAGAATCATTTTCAAATAATGAGCTAAGGTCTATATTAGCTCCAATATTATTATCTGCAAAACACATTTCAAGTAAGGTTGTAATTAACCCACCAGAAGCTACATCATGTCCAGAGTATATTCGATCTTCTTTGATTAGGTTTTGAATGGTGTTAAATGTGTTTTTCACAAAAGCTACATTTTTTACATCAGGAGCTTCATTACCAATGGTATTTAAAATTTGATTAAAAGAGCTACCACCTAATTTGAACGAATCTTGTGAAATATTTATATAATATATATCCCCCCCATTAAGTTTGAAAACTGGTTCAATAACTTTTTTAATTTGAGTACAGTTTCCTGCAGCCGATATGATAACAGTTCCAGGAGAAATAACCTCTTCTTTAGGATACTTTTGTTTCATAGATAATGAATCTTTACCAGTAGGAACATTGATTCCAAGTTCAATTGAGAATTTAGAAATTGCTTCTACCGCTTCATAAAGACGAGCATCTTCACCCTCATTTTTACATGGCCACATCCAGTTTGCAGATAAAGAGACACTTTTTAAATTGTCTTTCAATGGGGCCCAAATCATATTTGTTAGTGCTTCAGTAATAGCATTCCTGCTTCCAGCTTTCGGGTCTATTAAAGCGGCTATGGGAGCATGTCCAATCGTAGTAGCAACTCCTTCTTTACCATTGTAATCTAATGCCATAACACCAACATTATTGAGAGGAATTTGTAAAGGTCCTACACATTGTTGTTTGGCAACTTTACCCCCTACACATCTATCTACTTTATTTGTTAACCAATCTTTACAAGCTACTGCCTCTAATTGTAAAACTTGATCTAAATAAATATGTAAATTTTTGATTTTATATCTAGGGTTTTTATAATTCCTTTGTATTGTTTTATCAGTCATTATGGTTTTAGGAGAGCTTCCAAACATATCCTCAAGTGCCATATCCATAGGGGTATCTCCATTGGTTTTAGAGGAAAATGTAAATCTATTATTACCAGTAACATCGCCAACTGTATACATAGGTGAGCGTTCTCTTTCAGCTATTTTCTGAAGGGTGTCTGAATGTTTCTCAGCTATAACTAAGCCCATTCTTTCTTGCGATTCGTTCCCAATGATCTCTTTTGCAGATAATGTAGGATCACCTACGGGTAGTTTATCTAAATTGATTATACCTCCTGTATCCTCAACTAATTCAGATAAACAATTTAAATGGCCTCCCGCGCCATGATCATGAATTGAAACAATAAAATTTTCTTCACTTTCTATCATACCTCTTACTGCATTTGCAGCACGTTTTTGCATCTCAGGATTAGATCTTTGAACAGCATTAAGTTCAATTCCAGATGCAAATTCTCCTGTGTCTGCTGAGGAAACCGCAGCTCCACCCATTCCAATTCTATAGTTTTCTCCACCTAAAATGATAATTTTGTCACCTTCTTTTGGAGTATCTTTTAACGCTTGGTTAGCTTTCCCATATCCTATCCCTCCAGCTTGCATAATCACTTTATCAAACCCAAGTTTTCTTGACGCTGATGCACTAGAAGAAGGATTTTCCTCATGTTCAAAAGTTAGAATGGATCCAGTTATGAGTGGTTGCCCAAACTTATTTCCAAAGTCAGAGGCTCCATTTGATGCTTTTATTAAAATATCCATGGGAGTCTGGTATAACCAATGTCGCTCTTTCATTTTTTGTTCCCAAAATCGATCTTTAGTTAAACGTGAGTACGATGTCATATACACAGCAGTTCCAGCTAAAGGAAGAGATCCTTTTCCACCTGCCAATCGGTCTCTAATTTCACCACCAGACCCGGTAGCAGCTCCATTAAAAGGTTCAACAGTAGTGGGGAAGTTGTGGGTCTCTGCTTTTAAAGAAATTACAGAATCAAATTTTTCTGTTTTATAATAGTCTGGAATGTCTGCTCTTTTTGGTGCAAATTGTTCTACCGAAGGTCCTTTTATGAATGCAACATTGTCCTTATAAGCAGAGACAATATCATTGGGGTGTTGTTTAGAGGTTTCTTTAATCATCTTGAAAAGAGAGGTGGGTTTTTCCACACCATCAATAACAAAAGTTCCATTAAAAATTTTATGTCTACAATGTTCAGAATTTACCTGTGAAAATCCAAAAACCTCAGAATCCGTTAGTTTTCTATTAATTTTTTTAGAAACCTCTTCTAAATATGTGATTTCTTCTTCATTTAGAGCCAATCCTTCTTTGGTGTTGTATGAAGCTATATCATCAATTAAAGAAATAGGTTCTGGTTGAACATCTATGGTAAATATATTTTGATCTAGAGTAGAGAATTTTTGAAAGATCATAGCATCGTAATCAGTAAAGTCTTTATCAACATGATTAAATTCTTCTATCCTTTTAATACCTGAAATCCCCATATTTTCTGTGATTTCTACAGCATTCGTACTCCAGGGAGTTATCATTGCAGATCTTGGGCCAATAAAGAAATCATCTATAGATGCTACTTCTTTATTAGTTTCTTTTGAGATTAGCTCAGAGCAAGAAAATAACCAAGTTAGTTTAGTTTTATCTTCTTTACTTAATTCTTCTGTTGTTTGAACAGCAAATACCTTGCTGTTTGGGTTTCCAAAGAAATTGATCATTCTGAATATGATTAGTTATATTATAAAAGCAAATTTAAAAACTTTCACTCTTAAGTTTAATAATCTAAACCTCTTTTTTGAAAGGTTATAAATCATTTATCAACAAAAAATTAATATATTTAGATATTATATATGTGATAGTATTCTTTGGAATAATATTTAGCTTTAATTTAAAACATTAACTATATCATATTCAAAACACCTTACGTTAAATTATACAACGAAAATATAGTCTTAGTATTAAATTCATATTATGAAAAAAATTTCAAAATTAGTGACCTTAATAGGCCTTCTTTTTATTTTGATTAGCGGAACAATAGATTTGGACGATTTATTTAATTACGAAACCCAAAACATTCCCTCATATATAACAAAAGATAATACACCAGAAACCAATCAGATTAACAATGAAATAACTACGTTAGGGAGGGTTCTATTTTATGATAAAAATTTATCTGAAAATAATACAATAGCTTGTGCAAGTTGTCATCAACAAGCTTTTGCTTTTAGCGATCCTTTAACTTCTAGTGTTGGATTAAACGGAGGTAATACAGGAAGACACTCTATGCGTTTAGTGAACAGTCGATTTTCAAATGAAGAAAAATTTTTTTGGGATGAACGAGCAACTAGTTTAGAAAATCAAGTAACTCAACCCATTCAAGATCATATAGAAATGGGCTTTAGTGGAACTAATGGTGATCCAGATTTCAATGAATTAATAGCAAAGCTTTCGGCAATAGATTACTATCAAACCTTGTTTGATTTTGCTTATGGGAATTCTACTATTAATGAAGATAAAATCCAAAGAGCTTTGTCTCAGTTTATAAGAAGTATTCAATCTTTTGATTCTAAATTTGATGAAGGTTTTTTGCAATCTCCAAACTTAAATGCACCTTTTCCAAATTATACTCCCCAAGAAAATTTAGGGAAACAGTTATTTTTAAATCCACCTCCTAATGGTGGTGCTGGATGTGCTGGGTGTCATGCTCCACCTGAGTTTGATATAGACCCCAATACACTTAATAACGGAGTGATTGGAGTGATTGGAAGTACAACCGAAGTAGATTTGACCAATACACGTTCACCTTCTTTAAGAGATTTAGTTAATCCAGATGGAAGTTTAAATGGGCCATTGATGCACGATGGAAGTATGACTTCTTTATTACAAGTTATAAACCATTACAATAGTATTCCAAATAACCCAGCGAATAATAATTTAGACAATAGGTTACAAGGACCTGGAAATCAAACTCAACAATTAAACTTAACAATCAACGAAAAAAGTGCATTAGAAGCTTTCTTAAAAACATTATCGGGTTCAGATATTTACACTAATGAAAAATGGTCTGATCCTTTTGATGAAGAAGGAAATATTTCTATTGTAGGTGGGCAATTATCTATTAATGAAAATAGTTTTGAAAAGTCTATTACTGTTTTTCCAAATCCAGTTGAGACCGATATGAGTATCCAATTAGAAACCGGAAATTATACTACATTAATTTATAACCTTCAAGGCAAAATTTTATACAAGAAAAAGATTTTTGGGAATGAAAGTTTAAATTTACAAATCTTAACAAAAGGAATTTATTTATTATTGATTAAAGATAATGAATCCTCTAAAGTGTTTAAGAAGAGGTTTATAAAATTGTAAATAATTTAATTTAGAATTAATTCATTATTATTTTCTGATGAGCTTTCTGGTTATCGTTTTATAATTATTAGATATTTTAATCATATAAATTCCCCTATCGATTGAAGAAATATCAAGTTGAGGGTTTTCAGGATATATACTTTTTTCAAGTAGCTCCTTGCCAAGAATAGAGTAAATCTTAACTGTTACCTTTTCTTTATTGATAATTTGAATATAATTACCAACAGTGGGGTTTGGATATATAGTCGTTTGGTTATTTATTGAATAATCAGGGGTAGAGAGTAGTTCGCCCCAAATTGAATCCACATATTCTGGATAATCTATAAATGGATTTCTGTTTCCTTGAAAATTATAAGCTTCATTATTTCTCTTTATTTCACGAGAACTTACAGGATCAATTTGATGCCATTCACAAAGTAATTGCAAATACCATGTTTCATATACTTGATCATTAGTTCCATTTAATGGGTTATTAGTGGTCGTATGATTATCCCAAGAACTGTCCGTTACTTCATCTTCATATCTCACTGCAAAATACAATAGCATTCTAGCAATATCTCCTTTAAATTCATCTATGGGTTCAAAAACAACTCCAGAATATGTGTAAGCAGTATTTTGACCAACTTTTGAACCATTATTAGACATCCAAGTTGCATTGGTAACTTCACCAAAAGGATAATTGGCCCTTCTATTATTTACATAACCGTCAGTAGGTACAACATGATGAATGTCTGTTCGCATGGGAAGTTGCTCATTGAAAAAACCTTGGGGGAAAATATGTTCACGATTATAACAATCATTTTCGGAATTATAATTCCCGCAAGTTCTATCGTTATGATTGTAATTATAGGAATCACTTCCAGTAGGGTTTTCTGAATACATATCTAGAACAGTATTGTCATTTTCATAGAATGTATCATTGTCACTATCTATGTAGGCATCATATAAAGCACTATATCCTTGGTCTACATGACCGTTTGATATGATTGTTTTTAATTGTGTTTTTAAACTATATCCACTTCCTGTAGCAGAATTATAATATCCAGGTGGGATTTGGGCGTAAGAATTTATGCCTAATGTGATTAAAATGAGCCCAAGTATTTTTTTTGTCATCAAATTTTGATAATTTTTGTTGATATAGACAATCCTTTATGAGAAACTTTAATAACGTAAACTCCTTTAGATAATGTTGAAATATCTAATATTGAATCTGTTTGATTAATGTTTGTATGGATCAATTTTTTTCCAAAGATACTAAATACTTCTACTTTTACATCCTGGCTGAATTTAATATTTAAAAAACCGTCTGAAGTTGGGTTTGGGTATACAGATAATTGTTTCCATTGTTCTTCTTCAATACTCAGCGTAAGGTGAGTTCCACCGATATCATCAAAAGTATCCATAGGGAAAATTTCCCACTCATTATTGAGATCAAAATTTATATTAGGTTCAACTACTGTTGACTTCCTTCTCAGTGTTTTATCTTTTGCAAAATTTGAGCTTCCCCCACCAAATTCACCTACAATATCAATTAAAACATCATCTTTGAATAAGCCAATTGGATCATTTCCATTAAAGTTTAAAGGTTCTCCATAATTAGTGCTTTGGTTATTTACAACAACTATATCAGCCTGATCTAAAAGGATTTGAGAATTTGCATTTGCATTTATAATGACGATAACATCTCCTACATTAATTGTTCCAGTTAAATCAAATCTTTCTGACCATTCACCACCTCCGTTACTATCTCTTCTTAGGTTGTATCCATCAAGTTCTACAGGTGATGTTATTAAATTTGCAATTTCAATTGCTTTATTATTACTACTGCCCTCCACATACTCTGAAATTAAAAGTTCCATGGTAGTATTTGAATTACCGTCAGTTGTTGTTGCATTTACAGGAGCACTTTGTGCGGATGTATTATTCAATCCATCTACGGCTTCAAGCGTTACACTATAAGTAGTAGATGCTGTCAATTCATAAATAGTATACGAACTTATATTAATCATATCATGGAAAATATTATCTATATAAATATTGTAATGAATAACTTCAGTGTTGTCAGTAGATGGATCCCAAGTAATCTTAAACGAGACATCAGTTTCGTCACTAATAACAATGTTCATAGGTACTGAGGGAGCTTCTGTATCTTCCTGAGTAACTACTGTTAAGGGTGCACTTTGTGGAGATACATTATCTGCAATGTCTCTAGCTGATACAGTTAAATCATAGGTAATATTTGAAGATAGTCCAGTAATTGTATAGTTTATGTTTGAAGTTGAGGCTTCTAAATTTCCATCAACATAAACATCATAACTACTCACTCCAATATTATCAGTAGAAGCACTCCATGAGAGGTCAATCGAATATGTTGTAGTATTCGTAACTGTTAATCCAGAGGGCACTGAAGGGGCTTCAGTATCTGTATTAGAATAAATACCCCAAATGTCTTCAGCTTCCGGTCCGCCCCATATTCTTGTTGCTAATCTAGGATTATCTATAAATGGATTTCTATTTCCTTGTGCATCAGAATTAGAAGTATTTTCATGGTATGGATTACGCTGTTTTTCAATAGTTGAAACTGGGTCATCAGCATTCCATTGTAAAAATAAATCAATCATATCATCTGGAGTATCTGAATTACTTCCAAATCCAACATTTGATGGTAAAGTTCTTTCATCATATCTCAAATACATATACATGATAATTCTTGCAACATCACCTTTCCACTCATCACCAGGATACCACCCAGTTCCTGTTGGCCCTGAATTTCCGGATCCAGCAATAAATTTTTTATTTCCTCTTGAAGAATTTCTTTGTGAGTCACAAGGCCTTAAATTATGAGCATCTGCATAAGGAGGGCCATTTGTTCCATCTTGATCTAAATCTGGAGTTGCTAAAGAGGTAGGATATACATGCTCTCTATTCCATAAACCAACACAACTATTTGATGTGCAATTATCATTAATATTTCTTTCACGGTCATTGGTGCTATTAGAGTCTGATCCGTTTTCAAACCCATAAATTAATAGAACCTCACTATTGTCAATAGGATTCATGTCGGTAACCATAACCGCATTCCATATACCAGGAGTGTAGGACAAATTGTTTGTGTGGGTTGTTATAATTTTGGTGGCAAGAGCTTCTTTTAAACTTATTCCAGTGAGATTTAAATTTACATCATCGTAGTAGCTTTCTTGAGCTAAGATAAAAATAGAATACAAGCTTATACTTAAAAAAAGTATTTGTTTTTTCATTATTTACGTAATAAAATTAATAATTACTCAATTACTTGAGTACTTAAAACAAAACTTTTTCAATGCATTTTTTTTTCACTTTTTCACATCTTTTTATCAAGATGTGGAGCATGTGATGCTCATCTATTCGCGTTCTAGTTGTGCCATATAAAATCCGTCAAATCCAGAAATATGTGCTAAAACTTTGTTGTCTTTTACTAATTTAAATTCTTTACCAGATTCTGAAGCTAAAAATTCAGCGATTTGATGCTGATTTTCTGACGGAAGAACAGAACATGTGGCATAGACTAATTTACCTCCGTGTTTCACCATTTTAGAATAGTGTTGTAAAATATCCTGTTGTACTTTTTTAATGTTATCAAGAAATTCGGGTTGAAGTTTCCATTTAGAATCAGGATTTCTTCTTAAAACACCCAATCCTGAACAAGGTGCATCTATTAAAACTCGATCAGCTTTACCGTATAATTTTTTTATTGGTTTAGTAGAGTCTATAACTCTAGTATCTATGTTGTGAACTTTGTTTCTACGTGCTCTTACTTTAAGTTTTCTTAATTTACTTTCGTAAATATCCATGGCAATTATTTGTCCTTTATTTTTCATAAAAGAAGCTAAATGCAATGTCTTTCCACCGGCACCTGCACAAGTATCTACAACCTTCATGCCAGGTTCAACATCTAAATATTCTGCCACCAATTGTGAGGAGGCATCTTGAACCTCAAAATATCCATTTTTGAAGGCTTCTGTTCTAAAAACATTAGCTCTTTCTATCAATCTTAATGCATCTTCATGATTAGGAATGAATTCAGTAAAAATACTTTCTTCACTAAGTATTTTTTGAAGTTCTTTCTTGGTTATATTTAGTGTATTGGTTCTTAAAATCACTTCTGCTTGTTTGTTAAGGGCAGCTAGTTCTTTTGTCCATAATTCTTCTCCAAGTTCAGAAATAGCAATATTGTCTATCCAGTCTGGAATTGATTCTCTGAATTTTCGTATTCTTGATAGCTCATCAAACTTTCCTTTTATTCTTCGTGTAGGAGTAGGTTCAATTTGATTCCAATCTGGCAAAGTAATGCCTTTTAATACACACCAAACTGAAAATATTCTCCATAAGTTATTTCTATCAAAAGGCTCCTTAACATTAGCTATTTCAGCATATAATCTTTTCCAGCGAACTATTTCATAAATGGTTTCTGCTACAAATTTACGATCACGGCTTCCCCATCGTTTATCTCTTTTTAATGCCTTTTCTACTGCTTTGTCTGCGTAAACACCTTCATTAAAGATATCACGAATACTATCTATGACGGTATATACTAAATTTCTATGTAACCTCAATATTGAAAATTTAACGCTACAAAGATAACAATAGACTTTGAGTAAAAAACCTTAATCGTTTTTCTTTTTGGGATCTTTTTTTAATTATTCTTATTCACAGAATAAATTGATTTAATATGATTAAATTCGCTACAAATAGTCTAATTGATGAACTTAAACAACCCTATTTATTACATTAATGGTGTTAGTAACGTTAGGGCTAGTTTAATTGCTGCTGAACTTGGTTTGTCTTCAATAAATGATTTACTTCATTTTTTTCCATACAGATATATAGATAGAACTAAGTTTTATAAAATTAATGAACTCATAGATAATAATTCGGACATCCAAATTATTGGAAGAATTACTTCACTTAAAACGATTCAACAAAAAAAAGGTAGCAGATTAATAGGGAAGCTTCAAGATGAAACGGGTGCTATGGAGTTGGTTTGGTTTAAAGGCCATAAGTGGTTAAAAGATGCCATTAAAATTAACACACCCTATGTTATTTTCGGTAAATTAAATCATTTTAAAGGTGTTTTCTCTATTGTTCATCCTGAAATGGATTTATTAGAAGATTACAAAAAAAAATTACAAACAAAGTTACAGCCAGTATACTCTTCAACAGATAGACTAGTAAATAATGGATTGAGTACTAAAATTTTCAGAGGCTATATTCAGAGTATTTTACTTCAAATTTATGAACAAATTCAAGAAAGTTTATCTACTGAATTAATTGTTAGTCAAGGTCTTATTGGTAAAAAAGAAGCGTTGCTTAATATTCATTTTCCAACATCTCCTGAAATGTTAGAAAAAGCTCAATATCGTTTAAAGTTTGAAGAATTATTTTTTATACAATTACAATTAGTTCGTAAAAAATTGATCAGAAAGAATAAAATTAGAGGCTATGTTTTTGAAAAAGTTGGAGCTGTTTTTAATGAATTTTACAGTCAATATTTACCTTTTGATCTCACTAATGCACAGAAAGTAGTACTTAAAGAAATTAGAACTGACGTTGCCTCTAACGCCCATATGAATCGCTTATTGCAAGGTGATGTTGGTTCAGGAAAAACTATAGTTGCTTTATTGGCAATGTTATTGGCAATAGATAATGGTTTTCAGGCGGCTATTATTGCTCCTACAGAAATTTTAGCAACACAGCATTTTAATGCTATTCAAGAGCTTTTACAGAAAATGAATATTTCTGTTGATTTACTAACAGGATCAAGTAAGGTGAAAAAAAGAAGAGAAATTCATGAAGGCTTAGAAAATGGGAAACTTAAGATATTAATAGGGACTCATGCCTTATTGGAGGATAAAGTAATATTTAAGAACTTAGGAATTGCCATTATAGACGAACAACATAGATTTGGTGTAGCACAACGTTCTAAAATGTGGCAAAAGAATACCTTACCTCCACATATTTTAGTGATGACAGCCACACCCATTCCTAGAACCCTTGCCATGAGTGTCTATGGAGATTTGGATATTTCTATAATTGATGAATTGCCACCCGGTAGGAAGGAAGTAAAAACAGTTCATCGATACGATAGTAATAGATTAGCTGTATTCAAATTTATGAAACAAGAAATAGAAAAAGGTAGGCAAGTCTATGTAGTATATCCATTAATTCAAGAATCTCAAGCTATGGATTATAAAGATTTAATGGATGGTTATGAGAGTATTTCAAGAGAATTTCCTGTGCCAGAATACCAAATCAGTATTGTTCATGGTAAGATGAAAGCAATTGACAAGGAATATGAAATGCAGCGTTTTGTGAAAGGAGAAACTCAGATAATGGTTGCAACTACCGTAATAGAGGTAGGGGTTAACGTGTCAAATGCAAGTATTATGGTAATTGAAAGTTCAGAACGTTTTGGTTTAAGTCAATTGCATCAATTAAGAGGTAGAGTAGGAAGAGGTGCAGATCAGAGTTATTGTGTCTTATTGTCTAGTTTTAAATTATCATCTGAGGCAAAAAAAAGATTAAAAACGATGGTTGAAACCTCAGATGGGTTTAAAATTGCCGAGGTAGATTTAAAATTACGTGGACCAGGAAATATGATGGGTACTCAACAAAGCGGTGTGTTAAATTTAAAAATTGCAGATGTTGTAAAGGATAGCCCAATTCTTTTCAGAGCGAGAAATTCAGCTCTAGAAATTTTACAAGATGACCAAAACCTTACTAAGATTAAAAATAATAGGATTCAAAAAACATACACTGAAATATCCAAAACAACAGGGGCTTGGTCAAATATCAGTTAGTACTCCATTTAGGTTTTTCTTTTAAAATTTTTTTATAAATGGGACAGTTTTTTTGATGAGCTCCCTTTAAGTATCCTGTACTCATTAAAAATTCATTAGTAATTTCTCCTCCAGTAAACTTAAATGTTTTCTTAAATAATTTGACCCATTCTTCTTTCGTCTTTGGATGATTATTATTTAGCCAAGATTGAAAAGAACCAAACTTTTTTTGAATTTCTATTAGTATTTGAGCATTGTGAATCACTGCATTTATTTTAAGTCTATTTCTTACAATTCCTGCATCATTCAATAAACGTTCACGTGCTTTATCGTTATAATTAGCAATTGTTTTAATTGAGAAGTTTGAATAAGCTTTTCTGAAATTTTCTTGTTTATTTAGAATAGTATTCCATGATAGACCGGCTTGATTTATTTCTAAAATTAACCTACCAAATAACTCATTATCACAATCTAATGGGTATCCGTATTGCGAGTCGTGATAGATTTTATGGACATTGTTTTTATCCAATTTTTTTGTAAAATCGCAATAAGTAGATTCATTAGCCATGTATAAATATAATTTGTAATTTAACGATAGGGAGTTTTTTTATGCCTCTAGGACTTAAGATAGTAGTTAGTTTTTTATGTTCTTAAAAATAAATGTAAATCATAATATTTTTTATCTTGGAAAGATATTAAATTTTACTCTTTGTAAAATCTTAAAAATCTTCCCTAAAAAAACTTTAATTTCTTTAAATTTGCAACTAAATCTAAAACATTAGATGAAAATATCATATAACTGGTTAAAACAATTTTTACAAACAGATTGGGAAGTAAATAAGACAAGTGAATTATTAACTGACCTTGGTTTAGAAGTTGAAGGAGTAGAGACCATTGAGTCTATTAAAGGGAGTCTTGAGGGAGTTGTAGTAGGAGAAGTATTAACATGCATTCAACATCCTAATGCAGATCGTTTAAAACTAACAACTGTAAATTTAGGATCCGGAGATCCAGTTCAAATTGTTTGTGGAGCTCCCAATGTTGCTGAAGGTCAAAAGGTTCCTGTAGCTACAATAGGAACTATGTTGTATGATGATTCAGGTTCTGGTTTTAAAATTAAGAAAGGAAAAATTCGAGGAGAGGAAAGTCATGGAATGATTTGTGCTGAAGATGAATTGGGTTTAGGGACTAGTCATGAGGGTATTCTAATTCTTGATGATCAATTAAAACCAGGGACTAAAGCAGCTGACGTCTTCAATATAGAGATTGACAAAGTTTTTGAAATTGGTTTAACTCCAAACCGAGCAGACGCTATGAGTCATTATGGAGTTGCTAGAGATTTTCGTGCTGGATTAATTCAACATGGTATTAACCTAGAGCTCATTTCCCCGTCTGTTAGTGATTTTCAGGTAGATGAAAGAAGACTAAGAATAGATGTTGAAGTAGATAAAAAAGAATCTGCACCTCGTTATTGTGGAATATCAATTGTGGATGTTGAAGTAAAAGATTCTCCTGAATGGATTCAAAACCGCCTTAAATCCATTGGTTTAACTCCTAAAAATAACATCGTAGACATTACTAATTATGTTTTACATGAATTAGGACAACCTCTACATGCATTTGATGCAGAAAAAATAGAGGGTAATAAAGTTGTTGTAAAAACATTAAAACCTGGCACAAAATTCACCACTTTAGATGGTGTTGAAAGAGAATTACATTCTGAAGATATCATGATTTGTGATGCGGCCTCAAATCCGTTATGCATTGCAGGTGTTTTTGGAGGCATACATTCTGGTGTAACAGAAAAAACGACTTCTATATTTTTAGAAAGTGCTTATTTTAATCCTGTTTCCATACGAAAAACAGCTAAAAGACATGCGTTAAATACTGATGCCTCATTTCGTTTTGAACGAGGGATTGATATTAATTTCACGAAATATGCATTAAAGCGTGCAGCAATTTTAATAAAGGAATATTCAAATGGGAAAATAGCATCTGATGTAATGGATTTTTATCCTGAAAAAATGGAAGATTTCCAAGTTTTCTTTTCTTATGACAATGCTTTTAGATTAATTGGTCAAGAAATAGATAAAGAAACTATTAAAAATATTTTAGCTTCATTAGAAATTAAAATAAGTAGTGAAACCGAAGCAGGTCTTGGCTTAACAATACCATCATTTAGGGTAGATGTTCAAAGAGAAGCAGATATTATAGAAGAAATTCTTAGAGTTTATGGTTACAATAATATCAAGTTTTCTCACAAATTAAACTCATCAATTTCTTTTAACAGTAATAAAGATACTTTAGTAGAAAATGTTGTTGCTAACCATTTAACATCATTAGGTTTTAATGAAACAATGGCTAATTCTTTGACAAAAGAGGAGTATATTTCTCTCTCTAAAAATTTAAAAACAGAATTTAATGTAAGCATGTTAAATCCATTAAGTAATGATCTAAAAGTATTAAGACAATCATTACTTTTTAGTGGATTAGAATCTATATCCTATAATCTCAACAGAAAAAACAATTCATTGAAATTATATGAATTTGGGAAAACATATCATAAGTATGAACATGGATATCAAGAAGATAAACACTTAACTATTTTTATTTCAGGAGCAAGAACTAAAGATACTTGGACAAGCCCATCACAAAATTCAGACTTCTTTTATTTAAAAGGAATTATAATTTCAATTTTAGAAAGAATAGGGGTTTCAAATTTAAAAACAATCCCAATAAAGTCTGATGTATTTTCCGAAGGTATTGTATTTAGTCTAGGCAAAAAGAAATTGGTAGAGTTTGGAGTAGTTACCAAACAAATACGAAAAGAATTTGGTATTAAACAAGAAGTTTTATTTGCAGATTTTGACTGGTCAACCATCCTTTCAATTTCTGGAAATAAAAAAATAAAAGTTTCCAACTTAACTAAGTTTCCTTCAGTAAAAAGAGATCTAGCGCTTTTATTAGATGAAAAAGTTACATTTAAAGAGCTATATGATTTGGCATTTCAATCTGAAAGAAATTTATTGAAAAATGTTGATTTGTTTGATGTTTATCAAGGAGATAAACTTCCTGAAGGTAAAAAATCATATGCGGTGAGTTTTGTTTTACAAGATAAAAACAAGACCTTAGAAGATCGTCAAATAGATAAAATAATGCAAAAATTACAACAGTCATTTGAAAAGAATTTAGAGGCTGTTTTAAGATAATAATAAGCTCCTTTTGGAGCTTTTTTAATATAATATGTACAAACTATTTATCCGTCCATTTCTGTTTTTATTTGATCCTGAGAAGATACATTATGTAACCTTTTCTTTGATTCGTTTTTTATGTAAAGTTCCTCTCATGGCTTTCGTATTTAGATGGATATATAAAATAGAAGATAAGCGATTAGAAAGAACACTTTTTGGGATTACATTTAAAAATCCAGTCGGTTTAGCAGCCGGTTTTGATAAAAATGCCGTACTATTTAATGAATTGGCAAATTTTGGTTTTGGTTTTATAGAAATTGGAACAGTAACCCCTAAAGGCCAGGAAGGAAATCCCAAAAAGAGATTATTTAGATTAAAGGATGATCAGGGGATTATTAACAGAATGGGTTTTAATAATGATGGACTAGAGATCGCAATCCAACAATTAAAAAAAAATAAAGGAAAACTTATTATTGGTGGAAATATCGGAAAAAATACACAAACTACCTCAGCGCTTTACACAAGGGATTATGAATTGTGTTTTAAAGGTCTTCATCCTTATGTAGATTATTTTGTTTTAAATGTAAGTTGTCCTAACGTTGGAAGTCATGCAAAGTTAAATGATAAATCTTATTTAATAGAATTAATTTTAGCTATTCAAAAGCTAAATAAACAAGAAATTATTCAAAAACCAATTTTATTAAAAATTGCACCTGATTTAAACAATAATCAATTAGATGAAATCATTGAATTGGTAGCGGAAACAAAAATTGATGGTGTTATAGCGTCTAATACCTCAACAACTAGAAACAATTTAAAAGCTTCAGATCGCCTCTTAAAAGAAATTGGTAATGGTGGTTTAAGTGGACAACCAATCAAGGAATTAAGTACCAGAGTAATTAAGTATTTAGCTCAAAATTCTAATAAAGCATTTCCAATTATTGGAGTAGGGGGGATACACTCGGCTCAAGATGCACTTGATAAAATCGAAGCAGGTGCAGATTTAGTACAGATTTACACTGGTTTTATTTATGAAGGACCAGGGTTAATCAAACAGATAAACAAAGCATTATTAAATTGATTTTTAAACAGCAATAATGGATATATTAATCTCATTTGTATTGGCTGTTTCTTTGTTGGCAATTTCCCCGGGTCCTGATAATGTTTTTGTGTTAATGCAAAGTGTTATTTATGGAAAGAAATATGGGCTAGCTACCATTATAGGGTTAATGACAGGTTGTATTATTCATACCCTTTTATTAGCGCTAGGGGTTTCAACACTTATTAAAAATAATACTTTTATTTTTTTAGGGATTAAACTATTCGGTGCTGTCTATCTTTTGTATTTAGCATATACTGTATACAAGAGCAGTTCAGTAATTTCTATTAGTACTGATAAAATTGAAAAAAAGACACCTTTTCAATTGTTTAAAATAGGATTTATCATGAACGTACTAAATCCTAAAGTTACGCTCTTCTTTCTAGCACTATTTCCAGGGTTTTTATTTACAGAAACATTACCACTAAGCTTTCAGTTTCTTATTTTAGGAGCTTTGTTTATAGTGGTGTCGTTTGTTGTTTTTTCTTGTTTAGCTTTGCTTGGAGGAACTATTTCTGAGAAAATTAAAACAAGCAAACATATTGGTGTTTGGTTAAAATGGATTCAAATTTTTGTATTTATTGGCATTGCTGTCTTTATTTTGATATAGAGTGAATGCTTTAAATTGTATCTTTGAGTTGATGAATAAAGTGAAAATTATAGAATGTCCAAGAGATGCCATGCAGGGCATTAAAACTCATTTTATTTCTACTAATGCTAAAGCTAGGTATATTAACTCTTTACTAAATGTTGGTTTTGATACCATAGATTTTGGCAGCTTTGTATCACCCAAAGCAATTCCACAGATGCGAGATACTGCTGCTGTTTTATCAAAACTAGACCTTTCACAAACTCAAAGCAAATTATTAGCAATTATTGCAAATATAAGAGGAGCTAATGATGCTAGCCAATTTGAGGAAATTAGTTATTTAGGATATCCATTTTCAATTTCTGAGAATTTCCAAATGCGAAATACTCACAAAACAATTCATCAATCCATTAAAGAGTTGGAAGAGATTTTATCGATAGCTTCAAAAAACAATAAAGAAGTTGTTGCTTACCTATCTATGGGATTTGGTAATCCTTATGGTGATCCTTGGAATATTAATATTGTAGGAGAATGGACTGAAAAACTATCCAATATGGGAGTTAACATTATATCGCTATCAGACACCATTGGAAGTTCCACTCCAGCTGTAATTACTTATTTATTTTCAAACTTAATTTCTAACTATCCAAAAATTGAATTCGGAGCGCATCTACATACCACTCCTAACTCTTGGCATGAAAAAGTTGATGCTGCATTTAATGCCGGATGTAAGCGTTTTGACGGAGCTATAAAAGGATATGGTGGATGTCCTATGGCAAAAGATGAGTTAACTGGAAATATGCCAACAGAAAAGCTCATTTCCTATTTTACCGCTCAAAAAGTGGTTACAGGAATTAAACCCATGAGTTTTGAAAGTGCTTACAATCAAGCCTTGAAAATTTTCTAATCCAACTCGTAAAACCTATGAAATATTTTAAACCAATTTTATTTTTTTTATCTACCCTTTTAGTATTATCCTGTTCTTCAGATGATGGAAAGATTTCATTTACGTTGTTACAATTAAATGATGTTTACGAAATTTCTTCAATTCAAGGTGGAAAATTTGGCGGGATGGCAAGGGTAGAAACCATTCATAAAAAATTACTTAAAGAGAATAAGAATACAATGCTAGTAATGGCAGGCGATTTTTTAAATCCTTCGTTGTTGGGAGGAATGAAATTAAATGGTGAGAAAATTCGTGGTAAACAAATGATTGAGGTGATGAATGCTATGAATTTTGATGTGGTAGCTTTTGGAAATCATGAATTTGATATTCCTAAAAATGATCTTCAAAACAGAATAAATGATAGTAGTTTTCCTTGGATATCCTCTAACGTATTCAATAGAACTAAAGACAGTATTAAACCATTTTATCAAGAAATAAATGGACTTCAAATCCCAATCAAAGGGTCATTTATAAAAGAGATTTCAGATGCTGATGGTACAAATATTAAAATTGGTTTTATCAGTGTTTGTATTCCATCTAACCCTAAAGAATATGTGTTATATACTGATATGTTTAATTCTATTCAAAAAGAGTACGAATCTATTAAAGATAAGGTAGATGTTGTTATTGGGCTTACACATGTAAAAATAGAACATGATAGAGAAATTGCTAGATTATTACCCAATATTCCATTGATTATGGGTGGCCATGAACATGATCATAAAAATGAAATGGTAGGTAATGTGAAAATTACTAAAGCAGATGCTAATGCTAAAACCGCTTATATTCATTCTATTAATTTTAATAAAAAGACCAAAGAAACCTCCATTTCTTCGTTATTAAAAACAATAGATACTACTATTGTAGACGACAAAAAAGTAAAGTTAGTAGTCGATAAATGGATGGAAGTCATGAATTCTCAAATATCAAAAATTGTAGAAAATCCATATGAAATTATTTACCATACAAACATTCCTTTAGATGGAAGAGATACTCCAATTAGATCTAAACAAACGAACCTTGGCCAATTGATAGCGGAGTCCATGTCATATTCATACAATAATGAAGTAGATTGCTCTATAGTGAACGGTGGTTCTATTCGGATTGATGACCAATTAGTAGGAGATATTAATAGCGTAGATGCTTTTAGAGTATTGCCTTTTGGAGGAGCAGTTTTAAAGGTAAAAATGAAAGGAAGTTTATTGAATAAAGTTTTAGAGTATGGTAACAATGCCGCTGGTTCAGGTGCTTATTTACAACGTAGCTCTATAGAGATGAATAATACTCTATTTTCTATAAACAACAGTACTATCAATCCTTCAAAAATATATACAATTGCGATTAGTGATTATCTAATGAAAGGATTTGACATTCCTTTTTTAATACCTAATCATCCAGATGTAATCTCAGTTTATACTCCTGATTTATCAGAAACTTCCTCAGACATTAGAAAAGGAATGATATTATATTTAAAAAGTTTATAGGACATAATTAAAAAAAGAAGAGGCTTTAAATAAACCTCTTCTTTTTAGAATGATAAGATAAGTACTGCTAAAATTTAAATTCAAATCCAAAATAAGCTCCAAAAGGATGACCTGGTCTAAGTCCTGCTGGAACTCTTGATGCAGCATAAATATTATCTGATAAATTAATGATGTTAGCAGTAGCCGAGAAGTTTTTAGCAATAAAATACTTTCCAGAAAAGTCAATTACAAAATTTGAATTTACTAATTCATCTTGTGGAATAGAACCTATTCCTGCTTGTGTTCTAAATTTTCCATTAAAACGTCCATTAAAATTGAATTCATATTTTTCATGTTCTAAAGATATTCCAATATTAAATTGATGTTTAGATAAATAGGGTAATTCGTCACCACTTATAACTTCTCCCCATAGATCTTCATCGCTTCCAAAACTATTTTTAAACTCAGTATTTGTAAAAGTATATCCAAAAGTAAAAGGAATTTTAATAGTTGATTCTTGATCAAGTAAATCGTAATTTAAAAGAAATTCAAGACCGTTAACATTTACTTCTCCAGCATTAAATTGATCTAATGAGCCTGTACCACCAGTAGCAGCTAAATCACTACCTAATAAGTTACTATAGTCATTAAAAAAGAAGACAGCTTCTCCTCTTAATTTTCCTGTACCAAATCTACTTCCAAGCTCATAATTAATACTTTCTTCAGGTTTTTGACCTGCCTGATTGCCTGGAGGTGAAAATCCTTTGTGTATCCCTCCAAAAATTGAAAAATTATTATTGAATTTATAATTTGTTCCAATACCTGGAATAAATACATCTACGTTATTTTCTCTAGTAGATAAATTATCTCCAGTTCTTGAAGGATCACTCCCTCCAAAGTTCTCTCTTTGTAAAGAAATATTTTCATAGCGAATTCCAGGAGTAAAAGTCCACCCTTTATATTTTATTCTATAAGTTGCTGAAGCTGCAAATGCTCTGGCACTACTAATTCGATTGGCGTTTGACCCAGGTACTCCTGCATTTGATAAACTTAATACTCCATTATTTATACTATAATCATCTATCCATTGAAAACGATCTTCATCATCATAATGGTATCGTAAACCAATCTCGATATCATGAAAAACATCATTATCATACCAATGGTAGTCAAATTTTGTTTGAATTCCCTTCGAATTATACACCCTATTATTGGCTCTTGCATTCATGAAATCATCGCCATCTGAATTAATTTCACCTTTTGCAAAAGAAAGATGATTGATGAAATTATTTTGGTTTCCAAAAACTTTACCAATAGATTGTCTATCCCCATCAAATGTGATGTAATCTGCTTTGTACCAATTTCTTCTAAAATAATTATGATAAGCATTCGTTGTTATTCTAAAGTTCTTCGTAAAATCTACAGTATGAGTAAGAACAATTTGTTTATGAATATTTTTCATTAAATCAACAGCAGACCCATCATATCTGTTGAATGGATTCGTATTAAAATCATCATCGGTTAACCCTAAATATGTTTCGTTAGATTCCTCATCAGAATATTGTAATTTAATGTCTAAAGCATGTTTAACTGCTAACTTAGGAAATAAGTTTACTTTAAATTTTAACACAATATCGTTTTTATTAAAACCAGTATTTTGATCATTGGATAATTTCTTAAAACCATCTGAACCATAATTCAAATATTCTAAAGAATATCCAAAATTATTCATGTTATCACCAATAATTGCATGAAATTGAGAAGAATTAAAACTACCATAACTACTTCTTATTCTACCACTAAAAGATTCTGGAATTTGATTAGAAATCATATTAATAGCACCACCAGTGGTAAAAGGACCAAATTGGATTTGACTACTACCTTTTAAAACTTCTACAGCTTCCATCCTAGCTATTGTTGGAAAATAATACGCAGATGAAGCACTGTAAGGAGCAGGAGCAATCAATACACCATCTTCCATCATTGTTATTTTAGAACTTCTTTCGGGAGAAGTTCCTCTCAAACTTATATTTGGCCTCAAACCAAAACCATCTTCTTCATATATATTTACTCCAGGAACAGTCCTTAATGCTCTGTTTATATCTGTAAAACTAAATTTTTTTAATTCTTTTGGAGAAATAAAATATGCAGAACCTGTTCTATTACTTGCTACATATTTATTACCAAATATTAAATTTGAATTAATGATTACTTCATCTAATTTTTGAATTGTATCTATTTTGTTTTTTGTTTCTTTTAATTTTGTTTGTGATAGTATTTGAATACTTATTAAGCAAATTGATAGTGTGATAATGCCCTTCATTTTATTTAGACTAATTATAAATAGATTACTATTTTTTATGCAAATATATGTATCAATTTATGATTTACAAAGCTTATTTAGAATAAATAAAAATAATATTTAATAGTAAATTGATAATCAGTTTGTTATATGGAATGATTATTAATAAGAATAAATTTTTATTTACAGTAGGTAAGTATTTTATGAATTTTATATTTTTATATTTCCAATAAAAACATTTATGTTAAAACCTACAAATATTCACGATTCTCTAATCAAAGCAAGAAAAAAAGGGGTACAATCTGAAGATATTATTGAATGGGTACACGCTATTTTTAATGAAATTAAAACTACCAATCAATCTGTTTTAGAACGCTTATCTGCATCTCCTATTAGCAGAACTGTGAATGTCTTTGATATAGATGAGGTAGATTCTAATGCTATTTTTCATATTTCTCATATTGAAAAAATATGTGTGAATTACAGACTTCGATTCTTAGACACCAAATACTTTAAAGGTTCTTACCCAAAAGTAGTGGTAGACAAAATTCAAGATTTAGAATTCACTCATAATACAGTGTTAGATGGTTTTAAAATTATAGCGCCCTCTAAACTATTTAGATTAGACAAAGCAGACGATCCATTGTTATTTGCTCCCATGGGGAACGGATATTATTATTTAATACACAAATGGGGTACCGATTTGCATCCATTAAGAAGACTAAAATATTGGGGTGTTAAAAACGTAGAGAATCTTGGAATCTCAATCTTTTTGTTAAGTTTACTTTCCACTATCCTAACAAAAAATCTTATCTACGGTGACACCAATCATGTAGGGTATCTATTTATGTTATTTTTATTTTACGTAAAAGGCTATGTAGGAATGTTGTTTTTATTAGGGGCTTCCTCTGGAAAAAACTTTAGTCAATATTCATGGCTCAGTAAGTACGACAAAATAAGTTAACAATTCTTACAATTACTGATGTTTACTATCTAGAAAATAAGTTGTAAATTTGGTCGCAATTAATTTTAAGTTAATTGTACTATGATTGCTCACAATTCTAAGATTGTAGGAGAAGGTTTAACATATGATGATGTTCTACTCGTACCCGCTTATTCAGATGTTCTTCCCCGAGAAGTAAATATCCAAACAAAATTTACCCGTAACATTACCATTAACGTTCCTATTGTATCTGCTGCAATGGATACCGTTACAGAATCTTCTATGGCTATTGCTATGGCTAGAGAAGGTGGAATAGGGGTCTTGCATAAAAACATGTCTATAGAAAAGCAAGCTCAGGAGGTTAGAAAGGTAAAAAGAGCAGAAAGTGGAATGATTATAGATCCAGTAACACTTCCGCTTACTGCTGTGGTTTCTGATGCAAATAATGCCATGAGAGAACATAAAATTGGCGGTATTCCAGTAATTGATAACCTAGGTAAATTAAGAGGTATTGTTACTAATAGAGATTTACGTTTTGAACACAACAATGACAGAGCCATTGTAGAGGTTATGACTGAGAAAAATTTGATTACTGCTCCTGTGGGTACCTCATTAAAAGATGCAGAATCTATTTTACAACAAAATAAAATTGAAAAGCTTTTAATTGTTGATGATGAATATAAATTATGTGGATTAATTACTTTTAGAGACATTACAAAAGTTACACAAAAACCTATTGCCAATAAAGATAATTTTGGAAGATTACGTGTTGCAGCTGCCTTAGGGGTTACTACAGATGCAGTAGATAGAGCAACGGCTTTAGTTAATGCAGGTGTAGATGCTGTAATTATAGATACTGCACACGGACATACCAAAGGAGTTGTAACAGTTTTAAAAGCTGTAAAAAAAGCATTTCCAGCATTAGATGTAGTAGTTGGTAATATAGCTACAGCTGATGCTGCAACTTATTTAGTTAAAGCTGGTGCTGATGCCGTAAAAGTTGGAATTGGTCCTGGTTCTATTTGTACAACAAGAGTTGTGGCAGGAGTTGGTTTTCCTCAATTTTCTGCAGTATTAGAAGTTGCCGAAGCTATTAAAGGGTCTGGTGTTCCTGTTATTGCTGATGGTGGAATCCGTTACACTGGAGATATTCCAAAAGCCATTGCAGCAGGAGCAGATTGTGTAATGTTAGGATCTCTTTTAGCAGGTACAAAAGAATCTCCTGGAGAAACTATTATTTACGAGGGCAGAAAATTTAAATCTTACAGAGGTATGGGATCAGTTGAAGCTATGAAACAAGGTTCTAAAGATCGTTATTTCCAAGATGTAGAAGATGATATTAAAAAATTAGTTCCTGAAGGAATTGTTGGAAGAGTTCCATATAAAGGAAATTTAGATGAAAGTATTCACCAGTTTATAGGAGGTTTAAAAGCAGGAATGGGTTATTGTGGGTCTAAGGACATTGAAACCCTAAAAAATACAGGAAAATTTGTTAGAATAACAACCTCGGGTATTAATGAGAGTCATCCGCATGATGTAGCTATTACTAAAGAGGCTCCAAATTATAGTAGAAGATAATATTATAAATATTTTTACAAAAAAGAGAGAGGTGAAAGCCTCTCTCTTTTTTGTTTTTAACTAAATTGGGATTTTATTTTTTTGGTGGTGGAGGCATCTTTATGCCCAATTTAGCCATCACTTTTTCTGTAATATCAAATGCTTCATCTATATAGGCAAACTCGTTACCAGATGAAGTTAATATTTGTGTAAAACCTTCAGATTTTGCTAATTCAGTAATTGCTTCACCTAAGATTTGATATAATGGATTCATTAATTGATCTCTTTTGAGATTAATTAAACTATTACCATTTTGTTGACTTTTTTGTAAGTCCTGTTCCAATTCATTAATTTCTTCAATTTTAACTTTCTTAAAGTTGTCTGATAAATTTGGATCAAGTTTTTGAAAAGCGGTAACCTTAGTATTGTAATCTGCTAATTTAACTTGGTAAGTTGAGTCTAATTTTGCGGCATAAATTTTTAATTCATTTAAAACTTGTTTAGCCTCGGGCATTAATCCAACTATAAATTCTGAATTTATAGTACCAACTTTGGTTTGACTGTTGGCAAAGATACCTGCAAAACAAAGAATAAATGTTAATAATTTTACTTTCATTTTTTTTAAATTTGAGCAAAGATAAAAAAGGGATTTAATATTGAAAGCATTATATGCTTAAAAAAAAGTTTAGATACTTTCTTTTATTTTTTTTAAAATAATACTAAAACTAGCTTCAAAATCAAACCACATTATATTGGTGTTTTTTTTAAACCAAGTGAGTTGTCTTTTTGCAAATCTACGTGTGTTTTTTTTGATTTCCTCTACAGCATACTCTTTAGTTATTTTTCCGTCAAAAAATAAAAATAATTCCCTGTAACCAACCGTTTGTAGTGCATTTAAAGATTTTTGAGGGTATAGTTTTTTAGCCTCATTTAATAACCCTTTTTCCATCATTAAATCAACTCTAAAATTAATTCTATCATAGATTTTTTGACGTTCAGCATTTAAACCTATAATAATAGATTCAAAATTTCTTTTCTTTTTAGCTTTCCCTGTAAAACTAGAGTAGGGTAAATTTGTTCCTATACAAATTTCTAAAGCTCTGATAACTCTTTGTGGGTTATCCAATGAAATTGAATTGTAAGTCTCTACATCTAACTTTTTAAGTTGTTGTTGTAATGGAATAATTCCCTCAGACTTATAAATATTTTTTAACTCATGTCTTATAGCTGGATCAATTTTAGGAAAATCATCTAAGCCTTCTAAAACAGCTCGAATATATAACCCACTTCCACCAACCATTACAACTGTGTTGTGTTTTTCGAACAAGGTATCTAATGTAGTTAATGCATCTTTTTCAAAATCACCAACATTATAATCCTCAACAACACTTCTATTCTGAATAAAATGATGTGGAACAGTTGCTAATTCATCTTTTTCAGGAACTGCCGTTCCAATCGTCATTTCCTTATAAAATTGTCTAGAGTCACATGAAATAATTTCTGTGTTAAAATGAGATGCAACTAAGATGCTTAGGGAGGTTTTTCCAATAGCAGTAGGACCTACAATAGTGATTAATGTCTTTTTTGAGCTACCCATTATTCATTTAATTTATCACCACAATGATAACAAAATACAGCACCATCTTGATGAGAATCTTGCATACAATTAGGACAACTTTGAGTATTGGTATGAATTTTAGCATTTATCATTTCAGAACCTACAATTCCAGTGGGTATAGCTATGATTGCATATCCTAAAATCATAATAGCGCTTGCTATTAACTGACCAAGAGCTGTTACTGGAGCAATATCTCCGTATCCAACTGTAGTTAGTGTTACAATAGCCCAATATACACTTCTAGGAATACTTGAAAATCCATTTTCAGCTCCTTCAATCATGTACATAATAGTACCTAAAATGGTGCAAAGAATTAATACAAATAGTAAAAAGACTGCAATTTTAGCCCTGCTAGACCTTAAGGCTACCAACAATCGGTTTGAAGCTCCTATGTAACGTGTTATCTTTAAAATTCTAAATATTCGTAATAATCTTAATGCCCTTAATACTGATAGGTTATGACTATCGATTAGTATTAAAGAAACATATTTTGGAATGGTTGAAAGTAAATCTATGATACCGTAGAAGCTAAAAATATATTTCGAAGGTTTTTTAACAGTGATAATTCTTAATAGATATTCTAGTGAAAATAGGATGGTGATTACCCATTCAGCGATATCTAAATAAGAGCCGTAAGCTTCATCAATACTCTGAATACTTTCAAGCATTACAAATAGAATGCTTGCTAGAATTGCAATTAATAAGATGACGTCAAAAAGTTTGCCACCTCTTGTATCTGCTTCATAAATGATTTCATGAAGTCTATGTTTTAAAGAGGGTTTATTTTCTGTTGTTGATTTCAATTAAAGTGTTATTATGGATATACAATATACTATAAATTAATTTTCCTCATAGTATTTTTAACTCACACATTAAAAAATATCGTTTACTAAAATTTGTTTATAATTAGATTTAGAACCGTTTAATTTTTAAAGCTGTGTTACTTTTTAAATAATTTTTGATAATTATTTTTGCCAATTCTTTATGTTCAATTGGAGTTAAAATAGATTTTAAAATTGATATTTTTGATTCTTGAAAAGACAAGTTTGTGTAACCATATCCAAAAACTTCATTATTTTCAATCAAAATAAGCCCATTTTCCTCTACTTCTCGTCCTTTAAGTTGAATTATAAAGTCTGAATGTGAAAATTGTTGAATGGTTAATTTTTTCTTTTTTTTGAAATTGTATTTGGGCTTTAGCGTTTCTAATTCTAAGTGGTATTTTAATCTATTAAATAATTCATTACCACTAAATTGGTATGTAACTTTATCAACTCTTTCCTGAACCTTGATAGCACGTTTACTTTGCTTCAGGAAAAGTTTAGTAACTTCAGATTTTATATTATTACCTTTTCCTATAAAAATAACTTTGCCTTCTTTATTGTGAATATAATAGACTCCCATTTTGATTGGGATACCATCAAGTATTGCATTAATTTTATTTTTGATATTTCTATTATCAAAGTATTTAATCGAGTTTTGTGTAATGTCTTTATTGGTGTCTTTGTTTAATAATAATTTAAAAAGTTGAACAGTTGCTAAAGCATCTCCAGATGCTCTATGTCTATCACTCATAGGTATCCCAAGAGATTTACACAATTTACCTAGACTGTAGGATTTTTCATTTGGAATTAACTTTCTGCTTAATTCTACAGTACAAATTGAATTTCTTTCATAGTTAAAACCTAATCTATCAAATTCTGTTTTTAAAATTCGAGTATCAAATTCTGAATTGTGAGCCACTAGTGTTACCTCTTTTGTAATTTCAACGATACGTTTAGCAACCTCAAAAAATTTAGGAGCATTTCTGAGCATTTTATTATTGATTCCCGTAAGTTTTACTACAAACTGTTGAATTGGTTTTTCTGGATTTACAAGGCTCACAAATTGATCTACAACTGAATGTCCATCAAATTTATATATGGCTATTTCTGTAATGCCCTCCTCATTAAATTTACCACCTGTGGTTTCTATGTCTAAAATTGCGTACAAATTCTATGAGATATAATTTCTAGCACCAAATATAGAACTACCAACCCGAATCATGGTACTTCCGTTTTTGATCCCTATTTTGTAATCTCCACTCATTCCCATTGATAGTATTGTGAATTCTGGGTGTTGTTTTTTGTGATGGTTGTATACGTTTTTTAATTCAGAAAATTCTTCATTTAGAATGTCTTCATTTTTTGTAAAAGTTGCCATGCCCATTAAACCCGAAATTTTTACATTAGTAAAGGATTTAAGTTCATCAGAATTTAAAATATTTGCAACTTCATCGATTGTTAAACCAAACTTTGTTTCCTCTTTAGCTATCCTTACTTGTAACAAACAGTTTATCACTCTATTGTGTTTATGAGCTTGTTTATTTATCTCCTTTAAAATTTTTAAGCTATCTACTCCGTGAATTAAGTCTACAAAATGAGCCATATACTTCACTTTGTTTCGTTGAAGGTGACCTATCATGTGCCATTCAATATCTTTTGGAAGTGCCTCATATTTAGTAACCATTTCTTGTATTTTATTTTCTCCAAAAACTCTCTGACCAGCTTCATAAGCAACTTGTAAATCTCGTATCGGTTTAGTTTTAGACACAGCAACTAATGTAACGTTGTTTGATATATCTGCTCTAATTTTTTCTAAGTTTTCTTTAATATAATTCATAACTAAAATTCATACATGGTTAAGCCACTTCTTAATTTAGGTTCAATATAACTCGTTTTAGGTGGCATTATTAATTTAGCATCTGCAATTTCCTTCATTTCATCAATAGTTATTGATAACATGCCAAAACCTACAACAAATTGCCCATTGTCAACCAGTGTTTTAATCGATAATAAATCTAATTTATTGTTTCGATAACTTATGCGGTCATTATTATTCAAGTTATTGATTCCTAAGATAGGTTTTAAAATGGTTTGATAAAGAATTTCTGCATCGAGCTTAGATAGTGCATTTTCATTCAAAGATAAACTCTTTCTGAGGTACAATGAATAGAATTTACCTCCTAGATACATGCTAAAATGATGTTTTTGAGAGGGTTTATAAAAATGTTCACCTCTGTCTTCTATTCTATAGTTCTTATCCAATTTAATTAAAAATTCATCAATGGATAAACCATTTAAATCTTTTATAAATCTATTAAATTCTGAAATTTTTAAATTTGATTCAGGGATAATATAACTCATAAAGAAATTATAGTTTTCATCTCCTTTATGATGAATATTTTCTGATTGTAAATCTTTTTTCAGTAAAGATGATGAAGCACTTCTGTGATGACCGTCAGCTATATATAACGCTTCTTTATTTTCAAAAAAAGAAATGATTTTTTTTATATTTTCTTTGTCATTAACTAACCATAAACGATGTAGTATTTTATCAGTTGTTGAAAACTCATATTCTGGTCTTTTCTTCTTTAATGTTTGTAGTAAAGTGTTGAACTTTTTGTCATCTTTATACGTAAGTAAAACGGGTTCTGCATTAAATCCTGTTGTTTTTAAATAGGTTTCAAACAATTGTTCCCTTTTTTTTATGGTTCCTTCATGTTTTTTTATGGTTCCGTTAGTGTAATCCTCTACAGCAGTAGCTGCAATAATTCCACAAAAATAGTCATGTGCATCAGAGCTTTCATAAATATAAAAGGATGCTGTTTCGTCTTTAATAAAAATTTTATTGTCTTTAAATTCCTCATATCTATTATGAATCATTTGAAAACGTTGCTCACCAAAAAACTCCTGATGATATTTATATCCAGGATTGAGGATGTGAAGAAAAGTAAATGGGTTAAACTCTAGTTTAGCGTCTAATTCTTTATCTGTGTAGGCATCAAAAGATTTAGAGGAAACTAAAGCTACTTTATCTCTACTCGGTCTTACAGCTTTAAATGGTTTAACGATGGCCATCTATAATAATTTAAAATCAAATTATATCTTAATTTTTTACTCCTTTAATAATTTTATAATTTGTGATGCTAACTCTGTTCCGATTCTGTCTTGTGCTTCAATTGTTGCAGCGCCTATATGGGGAGTTAATGAAAGTTCAGGATTCATTAATAGTTGTATTTCTGGGTTTGGTTCTTTTTCAAAAACATCTAGGCCAGCAAATTTTATTTTATTTTTTTCTATTGCTTTTATTAAAGCCATTTCATCAACAACACCACCTCTTGCTGCATTAATAAGACCTACACCAGTTTTCATTTTTAAAATTTCTTCATGTCCAATTACATAATTTTCTTGGACAGGAACATGTAAACTTATAAAATCACTTTCCTTTAATAAGGTATCTAAATCTGACATTTCAACAGTTATGGTAATTTTTTGGCCATTAAAAAAATCTATAGTTATTGGTGCACTTTCCAAAAAATGATCATTAGCGATAACCTCCATACCTAGACCTATTGCTTTCTTTGCAACCTCTTGACCTATTCTTCCAAAACCTATAATTCCGATTTTTTTGCCTCTAAGTTCGGAGCCTAAAGCATATGCTTTTTTTAAGTCCTTAAATCTAGAATCTCCCTCCAAGGGCATTTCTCTATTAGATTGATGAAGGAAACGTACCATTCCAAATAGATGAGCAAAGACTAATTCTGCAACAGAGTTAGAAGATGCTTTTGGGGTATTGATTACATGAATTCCTTGATTTATGGCATAATCTACATCAATATTATCCATACCCACACCACCGCGACCGATGAGCTTTATAGATGGACAAGCATCAATTAATTCTTGTCGTATTTGGGTTGCGCTCCTGACAAGTATTGCATCTATTTGATGCTCATTAATAAAGTTTTCTAATTGGACTTGTGCAACTTTTGTTGTTATTACTTCAAACCCTTCATTTTGTAGTGCGTCTACACCACTTTGAGAAATTCCGTCGTTTGCTAATATTTTCATCTTATGCTTTTCTTTCTAATTCTTGCATGGTGTCTACTAGGGCCTGAACACTAAACAATGGTAATGCGTTGTACATACTTGCCCTGTAACCACCTACACTTCTGTGACCATTTAATCCGTTAATTCTTGCCTCTTTCCACAATGCATCAAAACGATTAGTTAAAGAGTCGTCAATTAAAGAAAAAGTTGCATTCATGATACTTCTATCTTCTTTAGCTACGATACCTCTAAATAATGGGTTTCTGTCTATTTCTTTGTATAATAAATTAGCTTTCTTATTGTTTACTTTTTCAATAAAAGAAATTCCACCCAAATCTTTTAACCATTCTAATGTGAGCATAGATACATAAATAGGAAATACAGCAGGTGTATTAAACATGCTTTCTTTACTTATATGCGTCTTATAATTTAACATAGATGGTATCGTTCTTTCTACTTTTCCTAGAATTTCTTCCTTTACAACTACAACTGTTGTTCCAGCTGGACCCATATTTTTTTGAGCTCCAGCATACAGTAAATCAAATTTTGAAAAATCCAGTTGACGAGAAAAAATATCAGAACTCATATCACAGACCAATGGTGTGTTTAATGAGGGGAATTCTTTAATTTGTGTTCCAAAAATAGTGTTGTTACTGGTGCAGTGAAAATAATCTACATCAGACGGAACATTGTAATGTTTTGGTATGTATGTAAAGTTTTTGTCTTTAGATGAAGCAACTTCAACTAAGTCCCCAAAAAGTTTTGCTTCTTTAATGGCTTTATCCGACCAGGTTCCGGTATTTAGATAAGCAGCCTTCTTATTTAAAAGATTGTAGGCAGTCATTAAAAATTGAGTACTAGCTCCACCATGAAGGAATAAAACTTGATACCCTTTATTTTTAAGTCCTAACAATTCTAAGGTAAGTAGTTTGGCATTTTCTATAACCTCTACAAAAGGTTTACTTCTGTGAGATATTTCAAGTAGAGAAAGATCATCATTATTAAAATCAATGACTGCTTTTGAAGCTTGATGCAAAACCTCTTCAGGTAAGATGCATGGTCCGGCACTAAAGTTGTGTTTTTTCATTTTAACTAAATTTTCAAATGGTAAATTTCCAATATTTTAATTAATTTTTTGTCTTTATAAATTAAATTTTAGATAAAAATTCAATAGTATTGACACCGTCTGCATAGTCCCATAACTTTGGGTGTTGTGTTTGACCAAATTTTACTTCGTTTTCGATGAAGTTATGGGCTACAATACATTGAATTTTTTCTGATTCACTAAGAATTTTTGACTTTAAATCAGATATATCTTCATAATATTCGTAAAAAACTGTAGCTATAGGAGATGCAAAGTTTGTGTCTTCTTTAATCATTAAAAATCCATTTTCTAAAATAGAAAATTCACTCATTAAGTATACTGCCTTGTTATAATCATAATTATTGGCATATTTTGCATTATTTATAATGGGGTGGTAGGTATACATACCTTTAAAAAATTCATCAAAATTATACCCTTTTGGAACGAATAATTTTGACACACTTCTACAGCCTAGTCCAAAATATCTAAAAATGTCCTCACTAAGATTTATAAAATCTTCTTTAGTTTCATTTCCAGTTATAACGGCAACAGAATTTCTATTCTTACGAATTATACTTGGTTTTTTCTTAAAGTAATACTCAAAATAGCGAGTTGTATTTGTACTGCCAGTAGCTATTACAGCATCAAAGTTTTTTAATTTTTTTTCAGTAAAACAGATTTTTCCCTTTAAATTTTCTTCAACATATTCTAAGTATTTTGCCAAATACGGAATAAGATGCTTATCATTTGAAGATTGTTTTACTATAACTGAATGCCCACAGATTAATACCGACAAAAAATCATGAAAACCAACTAAAGGTATATTCCCGGCCATAACTATAGCAACAGTTTTTGATGATTTTTCAACTATATTTTCATTAGAAATCCATTGATTTAAATTTTCATGTGTTAGGGCAGAAGCCCAATTATCGATAGAAAATAGTATTGCTTTTTTTGTAAACCAACTGTTATGTTGTTCTGCTAATTTAATTTGATGAATAAATCCATCGAAAAATAGTTCATTGAATGGAACTGAAGATGATTTTTCAATTTTTTGTGATGAGAATTGACTTAAAAAATTACCTAATGCCACAAAAGCATTTATTCTACTTTGAATACTACTCATTATTTTTGGTTGCTACCTTTTTAGAGGTTATTTTTGCATTGCAAAGTTACACAAACTAAAGAGAATAAAAATGGCTATTATCATTACAGACGAATGTATAAACTGCGGGGCTTGTGAACCTGAATGTCCTAACACAGCTATTTATGAGGGAGCAGATGATTGGAAGTTTTCAGATGGAACTGACCTAAAAGGAGATGTTATTCTTCCCAATGGAAATGCCATCAATTCTGATGAAGAGCAGGAGCCAATTTCTGATGAAATATATTATATTGTAGCAGATAAATGTACAGAGTGTGTTGGTTTTCATGAAGAACCACAATGTGCAGCTGTATGCCCTGTAGATTGTTGTGTGCCCGATGAAGATAATGTTGAAACAGAAGAAGAATTGCTAGGTAAACAAAAATTCATGCATGAAGATTAAGCCAAAAAATTAGATCATATCAAATCCCGATTTTTCGGGATTTTTTTGTGATAAAAACATTTATATTTGCAACCGAAATTATAAGATTTATGAAAGCTGGAATAGTAGGATTACCAAACGTTGGAAAATCAACTTTATTTAATTGTTTGTCCAATGCGAAAGCACAAAGTGCTAATTTTCCATTTTGTACTATAGAACCAAATATTGGTGTAGTTAATGTGCCAGATACTCGTTTGGAAAAATTAGAGGAATTAGTAAATCCAGAAAAAGTAATTCCTGCTACTGTAGAAATTGTAGATATTGCAGGGTTGGTGAAAGGAGCAAGTAAAGGGGAGGGCTTAGGAAATCAATTCTTAGCCAATATTCGTGAAACAGATGCTCTATTACATGTACTGAGATGTTTTGATAATGATAACATTATACATGTAGATACTTCAATTGATCCAGTTAGAGATAAAGAAACTATTGATATTGAGTTACAATTAAAAGATTTAGAAACTGTTCAAAAACGTTTAGAACGAGTCAAAAGAACTGCAAAAACAGGGAATAAAGAAGCGCAAGCAGAATTAGTCGTTTTATTAAAAATTGAAGAAACTTTATTGCAAGGAGTTTCTGTAAGAGCCCTAAATTTTTCTGAAAAAGAACAGGAATTTATAACTCCATTACAGTTTATTACTTCAAAACCAGTTTTATACGTTTGTAATGTTGATGAAAATTCTGCAGTGACTGGAAATGGGTATGTAGATCAAGTAAGAGAGGCGGTAAAAAATGAAGATGCGGAAGTTATTGTTTTAGCAGTTGGAACAGAAGCAGATATTACAGAATTAGAAGACTACGATGAACGACAGTTATTCTTAGAAGATATAGGGCTAGAAGAGGCAGGTGTTTCTCGTTTAATTCGTTCTGCTTATAAATTATTAAACCTCCAAACCTATTTTACTGCTGGTGTAAAGGAGGTAAGGGCTTGGACAATTCAAATTGGAGCTACCGGACCACAAGCAGCTGGAGTTATTCATACTGATTTTGAAAAAGGTTTCATTCGAGCAGAAACGATTAGTTATGAAGATTATGTAACTTTTGGAACAGAAGCTAAGGTAAAAGAAGCTGGAAAAATGAGAGTAGAGGGAAAAGAATATGTTGTGCAAGACGGAGATGTGATGCACTTTAGATTTAATGTTTAGCATACACTAATAATTAGTTCACATAACCCTTATAAAATAAAAAAAACCTACAGTCAATAGCTGTAGGTTTTTTTAAAACTTTTAGGTTCTTCTATTAATTAATACCCATCAATTCAACATCAAAGATTAGTGTAGCATTTGGAGGAATAACTCCGCCAGCTCCACTTTCTCCATAAGCTAAGTTAGCAGGAATTACAAAACGTGCTTTATCTCCTACTTTTAATAAAAGTATTCCTTCGTCCCATCCGGCAATTACTTGACCAACCCCAACAGAAAATTCAATTGGTTGCTTGCGTTTATATGAAGAGTCAAATACTGTACCGTCTAATAATTGTCCTTTATAATGCACAGAAACATTAGCTCCTTTGGTAGCTTTATTTCCATCACCATTTTGTAAAATTTTATATCGTAAACCGCTTTGTGTTTCTTCATAACCTTTTGCTACAGTATCTAAGATCTCTTGTTGTTTTTTTCTTTCTTCTTCCTCTCGTTTTGCTCTTAAACCCTCAAAGGTCCTAAAGGCCTCAACTGCATTATAGGCCTCAGCATCTGTTCCAACTCTAATAATTTCTATAGACATTTCATCTCCCTGTGAAATAGTATCTACAACATTTTGTCCTTCAACAACATTTCCAAAAACAGTGTGTTTTCCATCTAGCCATGGAGTTTCAATGTGAGTTATGAAAAATTGAGACCCATTAGTAGCTGGTCCTGAATTGGCCATCGATAATTTTCCTGGACCATCATGTTTTAGATCTGGATGAATTTCATCATCAAATTTATAACCTGGGTCTCCTGTTCCTGTCCCTAATGGACAGCCTCCTTGAATCATGAAATCTGGAATTACACGATGAAATTTTAAACCATCGTAATATGGTGTTCCTTGTTTCTTAACACTGTTTTCTAAATTTCCTTCTGCTAAGGCAACAAAGTTCCCAACAGTACCAGGTGTTTTTTCATAGGCTAAACTTACTAGAATATCTCCTTTTGAAGTTTTGAATTTTGCGTAGATTCCGTTATCCATTATTTAATTTATTTAATTTGTTTTAAACTATTCTATCTCCTAATTTTTATTCGTATTCACTTGTAAAATGAAGCTTTACTGTAGGATATTTACTCTGTGTCATTTGGATGGTAAATGCTGAATCAGCTAAAAAAACCAATTGCCCTTGTTTATCCTTTGCTAAATAGCGTTGTTTTACTCTTTTGAACTCTTTAAACTCCTCATTTTTTGGGTCCTCGGCTTGTACCCAACAAGCCTTATGAACATTAATATTTTCATAAGAACATTTTGCACCGTATTCATGTTCTAAACGATACTGTATCACTTCATATTGAAGGGCCCCCACAGTTCCAATAATTTTTCTACCGTTCATGTCTAATGTGAATAGTTGAGCAACACCTTCGTCCATCAATTGGTCTAAGCCTTTAAAAAGTTGTTTAGACTTCATAGGATCTGCATTATTTACATACCTGAAGTGTTCAGGAGAAAAACTTGGAATTCCTTTAAAATTTAATTGTTCTCCTTCTGTAAGCGTATCTCCAATTTTAAAATTTCCTGTATCATGTAATCCTACAATATCTCCAGGAAATGATTCATCAACGATTTCTTTTTTTTCTGCAAAGAATGTATTTGGACTTGAAAATTTTACTTTTTTACCATTTCTTACATGTAAATATGGGGCATTTCTTTTAAAGGTTCCAGATACTATTTTTATAAACGCTAGACGGTCTCTGTGTTTTGGATCCATATTGGCATGAATCTTAAAAACAAAACCTGTTAATTTCTCTTCTTTAGAATCAACTAACCTTTCTTCTGCTTTTTTAGGTTGGGGTCTTGGTGCAATTTCTATAAAAGCATCTAACAATTCTTTAACTCCAAAATTATTTAAAGCAGATCCAAAAAACACGGGTTGTAATTTACCTTCTAGATATTCTAAATTGTTAAACTTAGGGTAAACCTCATAAATTAGTTCTAATTCCTCACGAAGCGTATCAGCGGCGCTTTCACCCACAACTTCATCTAATTCAGGATTTTTTATGTTGTCAAATTCAATACCTGCAGTAATGCCTTGTTTATTGTCTCCAGAAAAAATATTTAATTTCTTTTCATAAATATTATAGATCCCTTTAAAATCATAACCCATTCCAATAGGAAAACTCATTGGGGTTACTCGCAAACCTAATTTTTGTTCAACTTCATCTAACAAATCAAACGCATCTTTTCCTTCACGGTCTAATTTGTTTATAAAAACAAGCATTGGAATATTTCGCATTCTACATACTTGAACTAACTTTTCTGTCTGTTCTTCGACTCCTTTGGCAACATCTATGACAACGATAACACTATCTACAGCTGTTAAGGTTCTAAACGTGTCTTCAGCAAAATCTTTATGCCCAGGTGTATCTAAAATATTTATTTTTTTGTCTTTGTAAATAAAGGCTAGAACTGAGGTTGCTACTGAAATTCCACGTTGACGTTCAATTTCCATAAAATCAGACGTAGCTCCCTTTTTGATTTTATTATTTTTAACTGCACCAGCTTCTTGAATCGCTCCACCAAATAATAAAAGTTTTTCGGTTAAAGTAGTTTTTCCAGCATCTGGATGGGATATTATACCAAAAGTTCTTCTGCGGTCTATTTCCTTTAAAAAGCTCATCTTCAAAAATTGAGGTGCAAAGTTACGTTTTATTCTAAAATTAGAGAATACAAGATTTATAAATAGTTTTCAATGATTTTAATTTAAAATATCATATTTTTATAGTTCAGAAGATTTTTAAATGTAAATGAAAAAAATTATCGTTTTTTATTGTTTTAGCGTATTAATAGGATGTAATTCTAGCACTTCACAAAATTCAAATCGTAATAATCTTGATATAAGCCAAACGAAATCAATATATCTAGATTTAGAAAATAATGAAGTGAACTTATCTTCATTTAAAGGAAAAAAAATTTTAATAAATTATTGGGCAACATGGTGTGGGCCCTGTATACAGGAAATGCCATCTCTTTTGAGAGCACAAGAACAATTAAAATCAGAGTATGTTTTTTTGCTAGTTTCAGAAGAATCTACTCAGAGAATCTCTAGGTTTAAAAGCCGTAAAAAATTTAATTTCAACTACATAAGATCAAGAGTCTCATTAGCTTCTATAGGAATATATTCTTTACCAATAACAATCATTTACGATGAAGAAGGTAAAGAAATAAAAACCATAGAAGGATCTGTAGTTTGGGATTCAAAAAGAATGATAAAACAACTTAAAGCCATATAAAATGAATAGAGTTATTTTATTATTACTATTTTTTACCCTTTTGTCTTCTTGTTTAAAAAAAGATTTTAAAGTCGAAGAAATACAATTTTCTTTCGGTAAAAATAACGCTCAGCCAAACCTTGTCTCTAATGGTAATCATTTAACCCTTTCTTGGATTTCATCAGAAGAAGATAAAGAGGCTATATTATTTTACAGCCAATATGAAGATAATAAGTGGACAGCACCTACCTCTATTGCTTCTGGTTCTGATTGGTTTGTGAATTGGGCGGATTTCCCTGCAAATGCGATAAACGAAGATTTATTATTAACCAGTTACTTAAAAAAATCGGATTCAGGAACGTATACTTATGATGTTCTATTAAATTTAGAAACTTTATCTGGAAAAAAAATTAAAGAAAATTTTTTATTACATACAGACGGTGTAAAAGCTGAACATGGTTTTGTGAGTATGATTCCATCACATAAAAAAGGATTTTATGTTACATGGTTAGATGGGAGAAATACAGTTGCTAATTCAGGAGAAGCTCATCATAAAGCAATGACCATAAGATTTGCAGAAATTTTACCTACTGGAGAAATAGTAAATGAAACTGAATTAGACGCTACTACGTGTGATTGTTGTCAAACTTCCATTGCTATGACAAATGATGGGCCAATAGTGGTTTATAGAAATAGAAGTAAAGATGAGGTTCGCGATATTTTTATCACTAGATATAAAGATGGTATTTGGGAAAAACCAAGACCTGTTCATAATGATGGATGGGTAATAAATGGTTGCCCTGTAAATGGTCCAAAAGTTGTTGTGAATTCTTCGAATACAGCTATAGCTTGGTTTACTGCTGCAGAAGGTAAACCAAAAGTAAATGTCTCTTTTTCTAACTCTGATGATGGTGATTTTAGACCTCCTGTTCAGTTAAATGATTTAAATGCCATAGGTAGAGTGGATGTTGCTTTTTTAAACTCTAGCGAAGTATTGGTTAGTTATATGGAACTTGACGATCACGGTACTTATTTAAAAATTAAGAAAGTATCCATTGATGGAAAAGTATCTGAGGCTAAAACAATAGCTGTTATCGATGAAGGAAGAAATTCAGGTGTTCCTCAATTAGAAATAATGAAAGGAAATGTTTTTTTAGCTTGGACGTATAGTGTTGAGGGA
>Ga0209833_1000083_pt1 | contig 63587 bp, 60 predicted proteins | sample COGITO_mtgs_1105_3_FD_184797 | JGI IMG/M metagenome (GOLD analysis project Ga0209833, IMG submission 184797) | Pelagic marine microbial communities from North Sea - COGITO_mtgs_110506 (SPAdes) (version 2) | ecosystem: Environmental > Aquatic > Marine > Epipelagic ... | reverse complement strand
TACATTTCCACTAAAACTATATTCAAGTGCACTTCCTGTTGAAGCACTGGTTACCTCAATTGGAATAGAACGGTCTGCAGTATGTGCTTCTGAAGTTGCAACAACGACTTCAAACGAGTCGGAGAGTGGATTCACGATTATGGATCCTGAGCTTGTTTCAAAAGAATCGACTGGCGAGATAGCTTGAAATTCTTCAGTATTTATATCACATGAATTAAATACTATTGCCATTAATAATAAGGCTAAAAAGTAGGTTTTTAATTTCATAATCAATTAGGGGTTAAGTTATAATTCGAGCAATATATAATTTTTTAATTTAAAAAAATAAATTATTCTCAATAAAAAATGGTTTAAATTAAATTATTTATTGTAAAATGCAATTTATATTGTTTATTCTTCATTAATAAAAGTAAAACAATATACGCACATACAAAAAACTACACTATATAGAAAAATAATGAGCAACCCAAACCTCAAATACCTAACAAGAATTACAACAAGAATAGACTGTCTCAACAACAGATAAAGAATTTCTTGATACGAACTATCCTCGAAGCAAAGCCTTGGGGAGTTCTTTTCGATTAAAATTAATCATCTATTCAGAGTGTTATAAAATAATGGATTTTTAAATAGTTTGAAACTTGATAAGTTTAAACAAAAAAGCCTCTCAAGATGAGAGGCTTTTTGTTGTTTAGTGCGGGCGGGGAGACTCGAACTCCCACACCTCGCGGCACTAGATCCTAAGTCTAGCGTGTCTACCAATTCCACCACGCCCGCTAAACATCCCTTAAATAGGGACGCAAATATAAACAATAGTTTATAAATACAAATAGTAGATAGAACTATTTCTTTAATGGTATTTTCGTAAATTTACATTTACAAATTTTCAAACTATGAACTCATTACAATCTTATCTCAAATCAAACAAAGAGCGCTTCGTTCAAGAGCTTTTTGATCTTCTTAAAATTCCATCCGTTAGTGCCGATTCAGCCTACGCAAAGGATGTGTATAACGCTGCCGATTTTGTGGCCGATAGTTTAAAGACTGCCGGGTGTGATACCGTAGAAATTTGTCAAACAAAAGGATTTCCTATCGTCTATGGAGAAAAACTAATAGACCCTAAACTCCCAACGATTTTAGTATATGGTCATTATGATGTGCAACCTGCAGATCCAATTGAATTATGGGACGCTCCTGCTTTTGAACCTATCATTAAAAAAACTGAACTCCACCCTGAAGGTGCCATCTTTGCTAGGGGGGCTTGTGATGATAAAGGACAAATGTATATGCATGTGAAAGCCCTGGAGTTTATGACCTCAACGGATCAATTGCCGTGTAACGTTAAATTTATGATTGAAGGTGAAGAAGAAGTCGGTAGTGAAAATCTAGCTGATTTTGTCAAAAATAACACAACCAAACTAAAAAATGATGTCATCTTAATTTCAGATACAGGCATGATTGCTAAGGACATACCATCCATAACAACAGGACTTCGAGGCTTGAGTTATGTAGAGGTCGAAGTGACAGGGCCAAATAGAGACTTGCACTCTGGTATTTACGGAGGAGCAGTCGCTAATCCAATAAATGTATTGGCTAAAATGATCGCCTCCTTACATGATGAAAACAATCACATTACCATCCCTGGGTTTTATGATAAGGTCGAGGAATTATCGGATGAAGAACGTGCAGAAATGGCAAAAGCACCGTTTTCGTTAGAAGACTATAAAGATTCTTTAAAAATCAATGCGGTCTATGGCGAAAAAGGGTACTCAACCAACGAACGTAATTCCATTCGTCCAACCCTCGATGTAAACGGTATTTGGGGTGGCTACACGGGTGAAGGTGCTAAAACTGTTATTGCTAGTAAAGCGTATGCGAAAATCTCAATGCGTTTAGTGCCTAATCAGGATTGTGAAGAAATTACATTGCTTTTTAAAGCGCATTTTGAAAGCATTGCCCCAGAAGGAGTGACTGTGAAAGTGACGCCACATCATGGAGGTCAAGGTTATGTAACTCCGATAGACACTATCGGATACAAAGCTGCTGCAATGGCTTATAAAGATACGTTTGGAACTGCTCCCATTCCACAACGCGGTGGAGGAAGTATTCCAATTGTGGCCTTATTTGAAAAAGAATTAAAGAGTAAAACCATTTTAATGGGCTTTGGGTTGGACAGTGACGCCATCCACTCGCCTAATGAACATTTTGGGCTTTTTAATTACTTTAAAGGGATTGAAACAATTCCACTGTTTTATAAATATTTTACAGCACTTCAATCTTAAATTTTATATCAATTACAAGCTATTTACCAATCACTATTTGTTGTGAAAATACCTTTTTGTTTTGAGTCATACGGACAAAATACGTTCCTTTAGAGAGTTGACTCATATTTAATTTTGAACGTTTTTCAGTTAACACTTTTTGAAGCACCTGCTTACCTTCTATTGAAAATAACTCAAACATCAAATCGTCATTTAAAGAATGTTCAATCGTTAGTATTGATGAAGTTGGGTTCGGATATATATTAATCGTATTTAATTTGAATGTATCTGTTACTAAGGATGTAAAATCAACGCAAGCGCTTAATTCCGTACATGAACCCACGGTCACTTCAACAGCATAACTACCGCTTGTTGTAGGAGAAAAGGATTGATTAACTTCGGAAGGTATTGGAAGGTTTGTACTACAATCCACCCATTGATAGCTGGCATTATCCATGTTAGAGGTCAAAGTCGAGGGACTGACTGTTAGCGAATTATCTACAGAAACCAAGCTTCCTTTAGTTACCATATAAGACATAATTAATTTTGCTAATTCATGAAAATAGGGCAAATCCAAGGTGCTAAACCGATCACTAGAAGAATGGTAGTAAGGGGTCTGATCGTCATTGTCCCAAGACTCTCCAACCAACACAGCAGAATATCCTTGATCCCAAAAACGAGCGTGATCACTCGCTGTAGTACCTGGGTTGACAACATTCACATTTAAGTTAAAGTTATAGGTTGCTAATAATGCAACTAAATCATCTTTCATTTCTATAGAATTTGCAATAGGACGCACATCGATATCAAAATCATCGTCATCATCGCCATCATACCCCATCATATCGATATTTAAAACACCCAATATGTTGTCCCCATTGTTATTGGCTTGGCTTGCATAAAAATTTGCACCTCTAAGCCCAATTTCTTCTTCATCCCACAAGGCATAAACAAGGGTATTGTCCATACATTGAGTCGATAAAATTCGAGCAACCTCTAAGACAGTTGCAGTTCCAGAAGCATTGTCATCTGCACAATAGTCTGCTACCGAATCATAATGTGAACAAATAATATAAATATCGTTTGGATTGGTTTTTCCTAGCTGTGTCGCAATAATATTGCGTCCGTTGGTATTAAAGGGCTGATCGGTTACAGTGAGGCTGTTCATTGCATTGAATTTTTCAACCAAATAATCTCCGGCAAGGTCATTATTGGATTGTTCTCTGTTTAATATTGTCACGGAATTACCCCCAACATTTGTTGCAACTTCTCCAGTAAACTCTTGAAGGGTTTGACTTAAAGAATCTAAACTTACAGCATTAATAAGATCTAATTCTGTTTGCGCAGAGAGTGCTCCTATTAGGGAAAAGCTAAGACTAAAAAGTAAAAATACTTTTTTCATAATGTTAAGTTGATCGTTTCTCCAAAACTACATAAAGTTTATTCAAGTTGAGCTCTTAATTTTTTAGGCATATTTTTAACTACCATGGCATAGCTATGGTCAATGAGTTCAAAAAGAAATTGAGGCGAAAACCCACAGTTATTTAAATAAATAGTATTCCAATGTTTTTTATTGGCGTGAAATCCAGGGTGAATAGAATCATAATCGTTGCGGAGTTCCTCGGCATAATCCGGATCACATTTCAAGGTAATAGAGGGGGCTCCTTGCTCCCATGCCTCGAGTGGACAAAGCGCAAATATTTTTCCTAAAACCTTATACACTAAAGTACTCTCATCAAAAGGAAATTCTTCAGTGGTTTGTTCTTTTTTTAAACAAAAAGATTGAATGGCATCAATTGTAATCATTAGGGTTTTGAGGTTTCTTTGTCGTATAATTTATACAATATTGGCTTGCTCGGGGAAGCATCGTTTTCAAAAGGTGCAATTAAAATATTTAAAATATACTTTCCATCGAGCACTGAGTTAGGAACATAAACAAGTTCTGTAATCGTTGCATCCATACGCATTTCACCTCCTACATTCCAAAAAGCTTTGTGTGCTAAAAGTTGTCCATCATCCTTTTCTTTATCGACACTTGGTGTATCGACTAACAAGTGCTTCACCCCTTTTTCACGAAGGTAAATGGCAGCCGCTTCCGTAAGGTAGGGCGGATTTGTATGGGCGTATTGTCGGTTCAATTTATCGGTTGTATTGGGAAGCGTTCTAATCACAACAGCTTCTCTTTTTTTATTACCTATCGCATAACGCAGTTGTTTTTCGGAAATAATAAAATCCCCATTTAAAGCTTCTGGAACTACCGTGATGACTTCCGCTACAAACAAAAACTGTGTCAAACACTTGTTGATGGAATGGACTTCTTTAGTAATGTGTCCCACACATTCTGTGTGTGTTCCGTGTGCGTGGGGGTTAAATTCGATTGTATTAAAATTAACCGAAGCCCCCTCTTTGACACTTCCAGTCCATCCTTTTACTTTGGCAGGAACTATTTTTGGTGGAGGCAAATACCATGCATTTACATTCTCTTCTGAAGCACGAAATGGAATTGAAATATCCAAAGGTTGATCTATATAGATCGTATAAGTTCGACTGTTGGCTTGAATAATTGCTTTCATAGTTGTGTGTGTTTAACGTTCACATGAATTATCTAAAGCAGAAAGATTCACTATGAATCACTGTTATAAAAAAAACCTGTTTTGAACGTGCTTGGTTCGTATGTAAATTTAATAAATTTGATCAAATTAAAAACAAATCAGAAGCAATTCCGTCCGAAAGAAATTTGCCTGTCTTTGTGATTTTTAAATGATTTTCCTCTAAAAAAAGCAATTCAGAAGCTCTAAATTTTTCTGAGTTCTCAAGCAATTTATTTTTAATTTCAAGACCAAAATCCGTTTCAATTTTTTTGAGTGAAATACCCCAAATGGTTCGTAAACCGGTCATGATGTATTCGTTGAATCTGTTTTCTACAGACAACACTTCCGATTCAAACGGTCGTACATTGGCTTCTAATGATTTGATATACTTCGTATTGTTTGATATGTTCCAACTTCTACTTTTACCGTCAAAAGAATGTGCCGAAGGTCCCACACCCATATAGGGTTTCCCCAGCCAATAACTTGTATTGTGTCTTGAAAAATATTCGGGATGTCCAAAACTACAGGTTTCATAATGCGTCAAGCCTTGTTTGGATGTTTCCTCTAGCAATACCTCAAAATGTTTTGCTGATACTTCATCATCCATTGGCGGGTGACTTCCTTTATTTATAAAATGCTCTAGTGCTGTTTTTGGCTCGACTGTGAGCGCATAACAAGAGAGGTGTTTGATGCCAAACCCAAAAGCAGTTTGCAAATTTTCACGCCACTGTTCTACAGACATCGTCGGCATTCCAAACATTAAATCGATGGTAATATTATCAAAATAGGATGTGGCAATTTCCAAACATTTTTTTGCTTCATTGGCGTTATGAGCTCTATTCATTACCTTTAAATCAGATTCACTAAAAGACTGAATTCCAATGCTTAATCGATTTATTTTGGTGTTTGAAAGGGCTTTTATATATTCAACATCCAAATCATCTGGATTGGCTTCAAGGGTGATTTCAGGAGTGTCGGACACCGTATAGTGTTCAAATACAGTTTTAAGAACCGTGTTTAGCTCCGAAACTTCTAGTACAGTAGGCGTGCCTCCTCCAAAGTAAATCGATTGAATTTCTTCATTCTGGTATTCCGATTTTCTAAGGATTAGTTCTTTACAAACCGCTTTAATAAATGCCGATTTAGAATTTTGGTTTGTCGAAAAGTGAAAGTTACAGTAGTGACAAGCTTTTTTACAAAATGGAATATGGATATAAATACCTGACACTGAAATGGAGTTTTTGATTAATATTTGAACACTTTCGCATTAATAATGTGCTGTAAGTGATGGTTGCAATGCCAAGCATAAATGGCCAAACTCTCTTGCAAAGAAATACATTCATTTCCTTCTGGATGGATATAGGTTCTTTGAAATTGTACGGTCTCTAATTGCTCTAATAAAAACACCCAACGTTGATGAATTCCAGCTAAGAGTTTCGTTGAGCTTTGAATGCTATAATCTACCGTGTCATTCAGCGTTGCCCACTGTGCTTCCTTATAAGGTTTGATGATAGGATTGTCTTCCGTGAGTGCCAATTTAAAACGAGTGATACTATTCATGTGGCTGTCAATACAATGACCAACCACTTGTTGAATTGTCCAACCCTCGGGACGGTATTTATAATGAAGTTCCTTATCTGTAAGAGGGATTACTTCTTTTGTCACAAGCGAAGGAAACTGTCTGATGGATTGTATCCAACTTTCAATATGGGTGGGTTCAATTTTGGTAGGAATTTTAGGTTTCCCTATTGGATATTTGAGGGTTTCTATGTCCATAGGGATCGTTTATTTTTTAACTCTGCTTTCATTTTGCTTTACAAAGGCACTCCAGCCCGTATAACTTTTGCCACCAGTAACTTTTCCTTGGTTATAAAAATGGCAAACTGCCGCTGCCAACCCATCTGTTGAATCGAGGTTTTTGGGTAATTCTTTTAACTCTAAAAGACTTTGCAACATTTTAGCGACTTGTTCTTTACTGGCATTTCCATTTCCTGTGATGGCCATTTTAATTTTTTTTGGAGAATACTCTGTAATTGGAATTTCTCTGGAAAGTCCAGCAGCCATCGCAACCCCTTGAGCCCTTCCGAGTTTTAACATACTTTGCACATTTTTACCAAAAAAAGGAGCTTCAATCGCAATTTCGTCAGGATGAAAAGTGTCTATCAGCTCAATGGTACGCTCAAAAATAAGTTTGAGTTTTAAGTAATGGTCGTCATATTTTTTTAGTAACAATTCATTCAATTGTAAAAACTCCATAGTTTTTCCCTTGACTTTTATCAATCCAAAGCCCATGATAGTGGTTCCGGGATCAATCCCTAATATAATTTTTTCTTCAGCCATTAATCTACCCTTAGAATTATTGGCAATTGAAATGCCGTTTGCACTTGCTGACTTCTTTTAATCGCAGGATATAATTTAGGAAGCCCCTCTAAACTACGTGTTAAAATGGAGTCCAACAAGGGGAGTTGTTCTCTAGTCAGTTCCTGTGTTTGTATTTTAGAAATTTGAAGCTCTCCGCTATTGGAAACCAATAAATCGATACGAATTGTATCCTTCACCGTTTGTGAGACGATAATGTTTTGTGTTCCAAAATATTCAGAAATATGTGTTGTAATGGTTTGTTCAAAACAATTTTTACTGTCTTGAAAGTCAATAGAATTTTCACAATTTTCAAAATTGGGATAGCGATCGACTTCATTCCAATTAAACGTCTTTAACTCTTCCATTAAAATCGTATCAGAATCGAGTTTCTTTTTTTCATAATAATTACATGAATAAAAAAAACAGAAAAGTAAGACAAAAGCTAAATATCTCATTGGTTCATTGTGAACCCTAAAATTACAATTTTTATTTTTAAATAGGTGAAAACTAAATTAGATTAGACTTTTGGACCTCCAGCCATAATTTCTTCATTGGCATAGCTTTCAAACTTCTTGAAATTTGTTTTAAATGAGGCTGCTAATTTATGAGCTGTTTTATAAAAGCCTTCATCATTTTTCCATGATTTTCGAGGACTTAAAAATTCTGTCGGTACATTTGGGCACAATCTTGGTTGAAGCACTCCAAAAACAGAGTGAATGTGGTAATTATCTTTATTGGCGGCCTCTAAGGATCCATCCATTGCTGCATTGATCATTGCGCGCGTGTACTCCAATTTCATACGCGATCCTATTCCATATGGCCCACCAGTCCAGCCTGTATTTACCAACCAAACAATGACGCCAGTAGCCTTCATTTTAGCACTCAGCATTTCGGCGTATTTTGTGGGGTGTAAGGGCATAAAAGGCGCGCCAAAACAAGCTGAAAAACTAGGAACAGGTTCTGTAATCCCTGCCTCTGTACCGGCAACTTTTGCGGTATATCCAGAGATAAAATGATAGGCGGCTTGACCAGGCGTTAGTTTTGAAATGGGAGGCAATACACCAAAAGCATCTGCAGTGAGGAAAAAAATATTTTTTGGGTTCTTTCCAATTGAGTTGGGTTGAATATTATCTATAAAGTGGATCGGATAACTCACTCGCGTATTTTGTGTGATGGTCGTATCTGAATAATCAACCACCCCTTTAGAATCCATGATTACATTTTCTAGAATTGCCCCCTTTTTTATGGCCTCAAAGATTTCAGGCTCTTTATCTCTCGATAAATTTATGACCTTCGCATAACAGCCTCCTTCAAAATTAAAAATGGTGTTTTCACTGGTCCAACCATGTTCGTCGTCTCCAATCAAATGGCGGTGATGGTCGGTAGAAAGTGTTGTTTTTCCAGTTCCTGAAAGCCCAAAAAAGATAGACGTATCGCCATCATTTCCAATATTGGCACTGCAATGCATCGGAAGGGTGTTTTTAAACACTGGAAGTATAAAGTTTAAAGCAGAAAAAATACCTTTTTTGATTTCGCCTGTATATCCAGTACCTCCAATAAGAGCTATTTTTTTAGTGAAGTTTAAAATCGCAAAATTATGCTGACGAGTACCATCTTTGGTTGGATCGGCCATAAAACCAGGTGCATTGATTACTGTCCACTCTGGGTCAAAGTTTTTTAGTTCAGACTTCGTAGGTCTTAAAAACATATTATAAGCAAAGTAATTACTCCAAGGATATTCATTAATCACACGGATATTGGTACGGTAAGCAGGGTCAGAACAGGCATAACAATCACGTACAAATAGTTCTTTTTCAGAAAGGTAGGAAGTCACTTTATTATAGAGTGCGTCAAAGTCATTCGGTGCAAATGGGATGTTTACATCTCCCCACCAAACGCGATCTTTGGTAATGGCATCTTTGACTATAAATCGGTCTTTTGGAGAGCGACCCGTAAACTCGCCTGTTTGAATGACCAAGGCACCTGAACTTGATTCTAGGCCTTGATTATTGTCAATTGTCAGTTGATGAAGCTCATTTGGAGAAAGTTGATAATGTACTTTTTGAGACGCTATACCGTAAGGGTGTAACGAAATCGTTTTCGTGATAGGTTTAGTTTGTGGCATAATTATCAAGTTAGTTTAATTCTACAAAAGTATTGAATAATATTAAATGTGTCCTATTTTACTGTTTTTTCTTAAAAAAATATGTAAATAATAGAAGCCATGAGGCTATCAAAATCAAGCCTCCAACAGGTGTAATGAATCCAATAACTTTAAAATTAAGAGGAGTCAAATCATTGGTCGCTAAAAAGTATATAGAACCCGAAAATAATAAAACCCCTGTGAGTATAAGTTTAAATAAAATCGATTTTTGATTGGGTTTAATGTCTGTTGAGAGCCCTATAAAGAATAACAAAAAAGAATGATACATTTGATAACGGATTCCAGTATTAAAACTCTCAAATGCTGAAATACTAAGCAACGGCTTCAAACCGTGTGCCGCAAAGGCTCCTAAAACAACGCCAAGTGCTCCTGTAACACATGCTAAGAGAAATATTTTTCGATCCATTTTCTATTTCAAAGTATTAAATTTTCTACATTAGTAGTCAAACTAAACACAAAAGTAAGAATCTCACAGCACTATGCGAAACATTTTAATTATCGGAGCAGGGAAATCTGCATCATACCTCATAAAGTACTTTTTGGATAAATCTGTTACAGAGCACTTAAACATAACCATTGGAGATTTAGAGACTTCAAACGCAAAAAAGTGGATTGGGAACCATCCGAATGCAAACGCGCTAAAACTTGATATTTTTGATAAATCTGCACGTGAACAGGCCGTTCAAAATGCAGACATCGTTGTATCGATGCTTCCAGCTCGATTTCATATTGAGGTTGCCAAAGATTGCTTGAAATTTGGGAAACATTTGGTGACTGCTTCCTATGTAAGTGAAGAAATGAAAGTACTGGATTCGGAAGCGAAAGCCAAAAATCTGATCTTTTTAAATGAGATTGGATTGGATCCTGGAGTGGATCATATGAGTGCCATGCAGGTCATCGATCGGATTAGGGCAGCGGGCGGAAAAATGTTACTTTTTGAATCGTTCACAGGGGGATTGATGGCGCCTGAAAGCGATACAAACCTTTGGAATTATAAATTTACTTGGAATCCTCGCAATGTGGTTTTGGCAGGACAAGGTGGAGCTGCAAAGTTCCTTCAAGAAAATAAATTTAAATATATCCCTTACCACCGCTTGTTTAGACGTACAGAGTTTTTAGAAGTTGATGGCTATGGTCGGTTTGAGGCATATGCGAACAGAGATTCACTTAAATATCAAGAGGTTTATGGACTAGCAGACATCCAAACATTGTATCGAGGAACAATTCGACGGGTTGGGTTCAGCAGAGCGTGGCAAATTTTTGTTTTGCTTGGAATGACTGACGATAGCTATACAATTGCAGATAGCGAAAACATGAGCTATCGTAGTTTTGTCAATTCGTTTTTACCCTACAGTCCTACAGATTCGGTAGAATTAAAATTGAGATACCAATTAAAGATTGATCAAGATGATATTGTATGGGAGAAGCTCGAAGAACTCAATATTTTTAGCGATGATAAAAAAGTGGAATTGAAAAATGCCACGCCCGCACAAATACTTCAAAAAATATTGTTAGACAGTTGGACTTTGAGCCCTGAGGATAAGGACATGATCGTGATGTATCATAAATTTGGGTATGAATTGAATGGCAAAAAACATCAAATTGATGCCACAATGGTGTGTACTGGCGAAGATCAAACCTTTACTGCAATGTCAAAAACTGTAGGATTACCCGTTGCAATTGCCACTTTAGCGATACTAAACAACAAAATACAAAGCTATGGTGTTCAAATTCCAACTAAAACAGAGTTATACACCCCTGTATTAAATGAATTAAAAGATTTTGGTGTCATATTTAATGAAAAAGAAACTGAATACTTAGGATATAATGCCCTAAATGAATAATTTAGTTATAAATTGAAATTATTTTAATACTTTTGCTTTGTAAATTAGAAGATTTTATTAAAAAATGAACAAAACTATAGAAATTGACGGTATTGATAAGACAATTCTAAGGGCTCTTATGAAAGATGCAAGAACTCCAGTACTAGAAATTGCCCGTACTGTCGGAATTTCTGGGGCTGCTATTCATCAACGGCTTCGTAAATTAGAAAACTCTGGGCTTATCGCAGGCTCTAAGTTTGTAATAAATCCAAAGATTTTGGGATATACAACCATGGCATTTGTTGGCGTGTATTTGGATAAAGCAAAAAATAATTCAGATGCTGTCAAACAGCTCAAAAGAATTCCTGAAGTCTTAGAATGTCATTACACCACTGGAAACTGGAGTGTCTTAATCAAAATACTTTGTAAAGACAACGAACACTTGATGTCTGTTTTAAATAAACAGATTCAACCGATTTCAGGTGTTTCAAGAACTGAAACATTTATTTCTTTGGACCAACAAATTGATCGCCAAATTAAAATCTAATTAATCTCTTCCAAAAATTTGAAGACCCCAATACACTAAGGTCGCTAAAGATCCCAGAGCAGCTACCAAATACGTTCGTGCCGCCCATTTGAGTGCATCTTCGGCGCCTTTAAATTCTTCTTGAGACACCATATGCTTGTTTTTTAACCACGCTAATGCACGGTTACTCGCATCGTACTCTACAGGCAAGGTGATAAAACTGAAGGAAGTGGCAACCGCCATCAATACAAACCCCAAAACAACCACCCAATAACCCAAGCCAACACCCGCTCCAAACCCTAAAATTAAGCCTCCAACAATTAACCACATGGATAATTTTGAAGAAATATTTACCGCTGGCACTAGTGTTGAGCGCAACTGCAACCAACTGTAAGCTTGAGCATGTTGTACCGCATGTCCACATTCGTGTGCAGCAACAGCCGCAGCAGCGGCGTTTCGCTCGTTATAAACCGCTTCACTTAGGTTTACTGTTTTATCTTTAGGATTGTAATGGTCTGTAAGACGACCCGCCGTTGACACGACTTTTACATCTCTAATGCCATGATCGGATAGCATTTTTTCAGCAATTTCAGCTCCACTCATTCCATTCCGTAAATGAATTTTTGAGTAGGTTTCAAATTTACGTTTTAAGGTTGAACTCACAAGCCAGCTTACCAAAGCGATGGCTCCAAGAATAAAATAATATGTTCCCATAACAATTGTTTTAAATTTAGTTTAATATGTTATCAAAAATAGCGCCAATTTTTAAAACTGAAAAAATGACAGTACATTTTAGCGTTTCCTATATTTAAAAATAAATACTAGTAATGTAAACGAGGACACCAAAGTAATCGTATTTGCCAAAATCATGGACAGGCTTTCTTTTAAAATCCCATAGACCAACCAAAACACAATCCCCACAAAAAACAAAGAAAAGGTTGGCAATGAAAATGCTGACACATCTTTTGTTTTCCAAGTTTTATACACTTGAGGTAAAAACGCATAGGTTGTTAAGCAAGCAGCAATAAGCCCTAAGACTTCGATAGAATCTATATTATCCAACAATGTTTACAATTTTACCTGGTACAACAATCACTTTTTTCGGAACACGTCCATCCAGTTGTGCAACCGTTTTTTCATCTCCCATCACGGCTGCTTCGATTTCTTCTTTACTTAAATCCAATGATAATTCAATCGTAAATCGCATTTTACCATTGAATGATATTGGATAGGCTTTGGTGCTTTCGATCAGGTGACTGGCATCAAATTCTGGAAATTTAGCTGTTGTGATTGAATTTTGATGACCTAGCTGCTCCCATAATTCTTCTGCTATATGTGGTGCATACGGAGAAATCAATATCAATAGTGGTTCTAAAATAGTTTTAGAAATACACCTTTGAGCAGTCAGTTCATTCACAGCAATCATAAAGGTAGAAACAGAGGTGTTAAACGAAAAATTCTCGATGTCTTCTGTGACTTTCTTAATGGTTTTATGAAGCGTTTTTAATTGGTCTTTTGAAGGCTCATCATCTGTAACCTTAAGCCCATCTTGTCCAATATATAACTTCCATAATTTTTTAAGAAAATTATGAACCCCTGTAATTCCGGAGGTATTCCACGGTTTGTATTGTTCTAAAGGCCCTAAAAACATTTCGTATAAACGCAATGAATCGGCACCATACTGTTCGCAAATTGCATCTGGATTTACGACGTTGTATTTGGATTTGGACATTTTTTCGACCTCGCGTTGCACTTTAAATAGACCCTCGTTATCTGTAATAAATTCTGCATTTTTAAACTCTTCCCTCCAAGACTTAAAGGCTTCAACATCCAACTCATCAGAAGCATTTACAAAAGATACATCCGCATGAATCCACTGAATAGACTCCGTGGTAATCGTATCCGCAGACATAAAAGTTTGGGTTCCTTCAACTCGTCCTACAAACGCACTCGTTCCCAGAATCATTCCTTGATTGATCAGTTTTTTTGCAAACTCATCTACAGGGACAAGCCCTAAATCAAATAAGAATTTTTGCCAAAAACGTGCATAGAGCAAATGCCCTGTGGCATGCTCGCTTCCACCAATATACAAATCCACTTCTTTCCAATAATTCAAGGCTTCGGAACTTGCAAATTCATTTTGGTTATGTGCATCCATGTATCTGTTAAAATACCATGAACTCCCCGCCCATCCAGGCATTGTATTGAGTTCCAAAGGAAATATGGTTTGATGGTCTATTTTATGGTTTTCAACAACCGTATTTTGAGTGGTATCCCATGCCCAGACCTCAGCACGACCCAATGGTGGCTCGCCTTCTTCGGTTGGTAAATATTTTTCAACTTCTGGCAAACTAATTGGCAAGTGTTCCGCCGCAATCATTTGTGGCAATCCAATTACATAATATACCGGGAACGGTTCGCCCCAATACCGCTGTCTTGAAAACACAGCATCTCGAAGTCGGTAATTTGTTTTTCCTAAACCATATCCCTTTTCTTCTAGGATTTCAATGGCTTTTTTTGATGCTTGTTTATAGTCTAAGTCATTTAAAAAATCGCTGTTGGCGATGATGGTATTGGTTTTATCTGTATAGGCTTCTTCACTAATATCGATGCCTTTAAAAATATTCGGAATTTCAATGTTAAAGTGTTTTGCAAAATCATAATCACGCTGGTCTCCACATGGCACTGACATTACGGCACCAGTTCCATACCCAGCCAATACATAATCCCCCACCCAAACAGGAACGGGTTTTTTTGTTAAGGGATGTTCAGCATAGGCACCTGTAAACACGCCTGAAATGGTTTTTACATCCGCCATTCGGTCGCGCTCACTCCGTTTTGCAGTTGCCAAAACATAGGCCTCTACTGCTGATTTTTGAGCTGGAGTGGTAATCTGGCTTACCAATTCATGCTCGGGAGCAAGGGTCATAAAAGACACGCCAAAAATTGTATCAGGTCTGGTGGTAAATACTTCAATGGTTGAGGCATGGTCTTTAAGTTTAAACACCACAGAAGCCCCTACTGATTTTCCAATCCAATTGCGTTGACTTTCTTTAAGGGCATCTGTCCAATCTATCGTGTTAAGCCCTTGTAAAAGACGTTCGGCATAGGCAGATATCCGCATGCTCCATTGCGTCATTTTCTTTCGAATTACTGGATACCCCCCACGTTCGGAAACGCCGTTGACAATTTCATCATTCGCTAAAACAGTTCCCAACTCGGGACACCAATTGACTTCGGTTTCTGCTAGGTATGTCAATCTGTATTGTAATAAAATTTGTTGTTGACGCTCCGAAGACATGGCATTCCATTCCTCAGCAGTAAACACTTCAATGGCTTCATCACAGATTGCATCTACCGCTGCATTTCCTTGATTAGAAAATAATTTTATAAGCTCATCAATAGACGCTGCTTTGTTAGAAGCGTTGTTATACCAAGAGTTAAATAGTTGGATAAAAATCCATTGTGTCCATTTGTAATATTCTGGTGAAGAGGTGCGCACTTCTCTAGACCAATCAAATGAAAACCCCATTTGATCGAGTTGGCGCCGGTAAGTTTTTATGTTTGCTTCGGTCGTAACTGCTGGGTGCTGTCCCGTTTGGATGGCATACTGTTCTGCAGGCAATCCAAAACTATCATAGCCTTGTGGATGTAATACATTAAACCCTTTATGGCGCTTGTAACGTGCGTAAATATCGGATGCAATATAACCAAGAGGGTGTCCAACATGAAGCCCTGCTCCACTAGGATAGGGAAACATGTCTAAAACATAATATTTGGGTTTGGTAGAATTATTATCAGCTTTAAACGTTTGTTGTTCTGCCCACTTTTTTTGCCATTTGGCTTCAATTTCATTGAAATTGTACATCATATTGCTATCATTAACAGCTGCAAATTTACGCTTTATTTAGCAAGTAAAAAACTCTGTATGACGAAACAACACGACTATGAAATGTTAATTTGTTTTCAGGGAATTACTAGCCATTTAAGTAAGTTTTTTTATACTTTTACATTCGTTAGACAATTACTATGAGTTCATCATTTGAAAAACATCAAAAACGCCGTTTAATTTCGTCCTATTTTTCGGTCGTCCTCAGTATCGCTTTGGTTCTTTTTTTGTTAGGGATTTTAGGGCTATTGGTTCTCAATGCCAAATCAATTTCTGATAATTTTAAAGAACAGGTTATTCTTACCATCTATTTGGAAGACACTTCCAAAGAAGTTGAAATAAAACAACTCGAAAAAAGCTTGGCATTTTCGGACTATGTAAAACAGACAAAATTTATTTCTAAAGAGTCTGCTGCCGATTTTATGAAGTTAGAATATGGAGAGGATTTCTTAGACGATATTGGCTATAATCCTTTAAAAAATTCGATTGAAGTGAATCTCAAAGCGGACTATGTGACTGCACGTCGTTTGGATAGCATCACAGAAAGTACGATGAAAAAGAACTTTGTGGAGGACATTAAATATGATAAGGATCTTGTATCTTTAATGAACAGCAATGTAAAACGTCTCAGTTTATGGATTTTAATTATCAGTGGAATTTTTACGGGAATCGCGGTTCTTTTAATAAATAGTTCCATCCGTCTGGCAGTGAACTCCAAACGCTTTTCAATCAAAACCATGCAGATGGTAGGAGCGACCAAAAAATTTATTCGTAAACCTTTTATTTGGCGTAGTATTCGACTTGGAATTATCGGTTCGATTTTAGCTCTTGTTGGCATGGGGGTAGTCGTATATTATGTCGATAAATCATTTCCAGAATTCAATTTGATTCAAAATCAATTGTCTATTGGAGCCTTGTTTGGCTGTATTTTTGTTGTAGGAGTTTTAATTACTTGGTGGAGCACTTTTTTCGCAACCCAACGTTTTTTAAACCTAAAAACCGATCAACTTTATTATTAAAAACCCAACTACCAGAAGTACTTTAAAATACAATTTTAGATTCAATGAACCCTTTTACATTCACACAATTTAATTAATTATGGGAGAACAGAAACGCAAAGAAAACGCAAAGAAAAATTTTATTTTTGGAAGGCAAAATTACAAATGGATGTTTGTGGGCCTTCTGTTTATCGCTTTAGGATTTATCCTTATGGCGGGTGGTGGTTCCGACGACCCTAATGTCTTTAACCCTAAAATCTTTAATGCTCAAAGAATTCGCGTCGCACCAATCCTTATTTTAATTGGGTTTGGAATTCAGGTTTATGCTATTCTTAAAAATTTCAAAAAATAGATGGATTTTTTTGACAGTATTTTATTAGGAATTATACAAGGACTTACTGAGTTTTTACCAGTCTCTTCTAGTGGGCATTTGGAAATTGGTAAAGCCCTGTTGGGGGATGAATCAATCCCTGAGAATAGTTTGATTTTCACGGTAGTTCTTCACTTCGCAACAGCTCTAAGCACCTTAATTATTTTCAGAAAAGATATCGTTACACTCTTTGCTGCTTTATTCAAGTTTGAATGGAATGAGGATACCCAGTTTATTGTCAAAATAATGATTTCTATACTGCCTGCTGGATTTGTAGGCATCCTATTTGAAGCAGAATTAGAGGCTCTTTTTGGAAATAATATCTTACTCGTTGGGTTTATGCTCATTGTGACCGCTTTGTTATTATTTTTGGCAGACCGTGCAAAAGCAACAAATAAAAAAGTGGGGTTTTGGGATGCTTTTGTCATTGGAATCTCACAAGCTATTGCCATGCTCCCTGGGATTTCTCGCTCAGGAGCTACTATTTCAACCTCTGTATTATTGGGAAATGACAAATCAAAAGCGGCACGCTTTTCTTTTTTAATGGTGATTCCTCTCATTTTAGGGAAGATTGCTAAAGATGTTATTAGTGGAGACTTGAGCTATAATGCTGATAATTTTAACAGCTTGGTTGCAGGATTTATAGCAGCCTTTGTTGCAGGACTTTTTGCTTGTACCCTTATGATTCGTTTGGTTAAAAATAGTCGATTAAAATACTTTGCTTATTACTGTTGTGTCGTTGGAATTTTAGCAATCATCACAACTTTTTAATTCAAATGAAAACAGCTCAAGATTATTTAGATGGTCAGCTTGTATTGATTGACAAACCTTTAGAATGGACGTCTTTTCAAGTGGTTAATAAATTGCGTTGGCACATTCGTCAAGCTTTCAATTTAAAAAAAATTAAAGTAGGTCATGCAGGTAGTTTAGACCCCTTAGCAACGGGACTTTTAATAATTTGTACTGGTAAGATGACTAAGCAAATCGACACGTTTCAAGGGCAAATAAAAACCTATACGGGGACATTTGTTTTGGGCAGCACAACGCCTTCCTATGATCTTGAAACAGCCATCGATCAGGAGTTTCCAACGGCCCATATTACTCCGGCATTAATTCACAAAACTACCGATCAATTTATTGGTGAAATTGATCAGTTTCCACCCTTATTTTCTGCGTTAAAAAAAGAAGGCAAACGTTTATATGAGTTTGCCCGTGCTGGAGAATCTGTAAAAATCAACTCTAGAAAAGTGACCATTGAGGAATTTAAAATTACCAAAATAGAAGGACTAAAGGTTAATTTTAGTGTCACTTGTAGCAAAGGGACTTACATACGTTCGTTGGCTTATGATTTTGGAAAAGCACTGGAATCAGGTGCTCATTTATCTGCACTTAGACGAACAAAAATCGGTGACTTTTCTGTAGAGAAAGCCATTTCAATTGAGGCTTTTATTTCTGAGCTAAACTAAAACAACATCGTTTCGGATTTAAAGAAATTTAGTTTTAATTTTTATAAAGTTGAATTTTTTTTAAATTGAGGTCATGATAACTCAAAAACAACGTTGTGGATGGTGTGTGGGCGACCCGCTCTATGAAGCTTATCACGATGAGGAATGGGGCGTTCCTTTGTATGACGACTTAAAGTTGTTTGAGTTTTTAATTTTAGAAACTTTTCAGGCGGGTTTAAGTTGGATTACCATTTTAAGAAAACGCGAAAATTTCAGAGCTGCTTTTGACGGGTTCGACTACAATAAAGTGGCGCAATACGATGCGACTAAATTTGACTCTTTAATCATTGATAAAGGCATTATTCGAAATAAATTAAAAATCAAAGCGGCGATATCGAATGCTAAAGCCTTTATTGAAATTAAAAAAGAGTTTGGCAGTTTCAGTAATTACATTTGGGCATTCGTAGATGGGAAACCAATAAAAAATAAGATTGAAAATTATAAGAAAGCACCTCCAAACACGCCCTTGAGTGATCAAATAAGCAAAGACCTAAAAAGTCGTGGGTTTAAATTTGTTGGCAGCACTGTTGTATATGCACACATGCAAGCAACAGGGATGGTTAATGATCACGAGATTGAGTGCTTTAGGTATGATGAAGTTTAATTCTTATACGGAACTAATTCCAAAAGTTTCTCAATAACCTCTACTCTTGCCTTACTTTTTTTGTTGGCTTTAATAATGATCCATGGAGCAATTTCAGTATTGGTTTTATCAAACATTTTAGTTTTATACTGAGTATAATCTTCCCATAGCTCTAAAGCTGCTTCGTCAACCTTACTGAATTTCCACTTTTTGACTGGACTCGATTTAATGTCTTCAAAACGTCGAGATTGTTCATCTTTGGAGATAGAGAAATAAAACTTCACAACCCGAATTCCCGAATCAATAATCATTTTTTCAAATTCGTTCACCTGATTCATAAACACTTCATAGTCATTTTGTGTACAAAACCCATTGACAGGCTCTACAACCGCTCGGTTATACCAACTTCTATCAAAAAAAGTTATTTGACCGTTGCGAGGTAAGTTTTTAATATAGCGTTGAAAATACCATTGATTTTTTTCTTCGTCTGTTGGTTTTGAAAGAGCTACAACATTAAATTCTCTTGGATTTAAATGTTGGGTAATTCTTCGGATTGCTCCGCCCTTGCCAGCCGCATCTCTGCCTTCAAAAATAACAACTAATTTCTCACCTTCAACCTCAACCCATTGTTGGAGTTTGATCAATTCTTCTTGAAGTCGTTCCAGTTTTGATTCGTGACTCAAAATTCGTAACGCTTTAGAAATTGTCATATCGTCATGACTCAAAAACAATTGAAGACCTCGTTTGCTGTTAAGTTTTTTTAAATTTTTTGGTGATAATTTTTCCATAACTAATCGATTTGAGTAATCATCCTGTGATAACGCTGTACAACATTTGGATCGGGAAGAATTGTTGTATTAGAGCTTCCTTTTCGGTCGTAATCAAATTGCGATAAAACGTGGCGGATGCTTTCTAAACGTGCTTGTTTTTTGTTGTTTGTTTTTATAATAATCCAAGGACTTATAGAGGTGTGTGTTTTACTAAACATCTGTTCTTTGTAAAATGTGTATTTGTCCCATCTATTTTGACCTTCCTTATCAACGGGGCTAAACTTCCACTGTTTTAAAGGGTTTTTCAGTCTAGAATTAAAGCGTTTTTCTTGCTCTTTTTTTGAAATTGAAAACCAAAACTTAATAATTATCACACCGTCTTCATAGAGCATATGTTCAAACTCAGGAACTTGTAACATGAATTTTTTATATTGTTCTTCAGAACAAAATTCCATTACAGGTTCTACCACAGCACGATTGTACCAGCTTCGATCAAAAAACACCAATTCACCAGGTTCTGGAAGTTCTTTAATATAACGTCTAAAATACCATTGTCCTTTTTCAATTTCTGTGGGTTTGGGAAGCGCTACAACGCGCATGGACCTTGGGTTTAAGTGCTCTGTAAAACGACGAATTGCGCCACCTTTTCCAGCAGCATCCCGACCTTCAAATAACACACAAACACGTTTTTTATGTCTGGCAGTCCATTGTTGTAAGTCCACTAATTCAGCCTGAAGTTTTACAAGCTCTGACTCATAGTCGATTGTATTAATTAGCGACTCATATTTTGTCTTAGGAATTTTAGACTTTAATGTATTTTTAAACGATTCGATTCCAGAATACGATTCAAAATCTTCTTGAGTGAACATAGGCAATTAAATTAATATCAATTATTTATATTGTGATTTTGAGGTTTTAAATATTCCATAAATTTTAATCTTGAAATTGGCTCCGCACCTAAACTTTCAAGGTGATTTGTGTGCAACTGACAATCTATAATTTTATAGTTTGAGTTTTGAACAAAACTTATAAAACCAATTTTACTGGCATTACTCACATAACTAAACATACTTTCTCCACAAAAAATTGTGTCATCCAACTCAATACCATACAATCCTCCGACTAATTTCTTGTTTTTCCATACCTCAACAGATTTTGCAATCCCTCTTTGGTGCAATTCACAATAGGTTTCAATCATTTCATCGGAAATCCAAGTGCCTGATTGTGCTTCTCGTTTTACGTTTGCACAAGCTTTAATAACGTCTCTAAAATTACGATTTATAGTAATTTCAAAGGATTGATTTTTCAAAATCTGTTTTGTACTTTTTGAAACCTTCAACTTATGAGGGTATAACACAAAACGAGGATCAGGGGTCCACCATAAGATGGGTTGATCGGAATCATACCAAGGAAAAATCCCATTTTGATAGGCGTACAGGACACGTTCTGGAGACAAATCACCTCCAGCTGCCAAAAGACCTTCTGGGGTTGCTTCTGTCAATGGCGGAAATTCGATGGTTTCATTTAGCCACTTCATCTATTTTTATATTGAAGTGTTGCTTGTTTTAACGCTGGTTAAAATGGCAAGTCATTTGGCTCGTCTTCGGACAAGTCTGTTGCAGGCTCAAAAGCTTGTGCAGGGGCTACTGGTGCAGCACTGGCAGGTGCAGCTTGCTGTAAATTCTCGATACGCCATCCTTGTATTGCATTAAAATACTTTGCCTCTCCTTGTGGGTTGATCCACTCTCTCCCTCGTAAATTAATACCAACCTTGATTTGTTGTCCAACCTGGTAGTTATTTAAAAGATCTGTTTTGTCCTGAATAAACTCCACCATAATATGTTGTGGATATTGCTCTTCTGTAGTCAAAACTAATTCACGTTTTCTAAATCCATTAGAACCAATAGATTGTGTTTCGCCGATAAGTTTGATTTTTCCTTGTATTTCCATTTTTATTTTTAAAATTGACTATTAAACTAAAGAATTTTCTAAATATATACAAACTTAACAAATTATGAGTCCAACTAAAAGAAGAAAGCGATAATATAAAACAATATATTCACCATAAATACATTATATTTAGAATTGAAAAAAATATACCAATGAAAATTTTATCAAAACAACATGTTTTACGCTGGGTGATGATTGCCGTTTCATTCCTTATTATTTCATTGATTTTATGGAATACCTATCGTTTTTTTCAGAAGTTTAAAGAAGAAGAACGTATCAAAATGGAAAATTTTTCTCAGGCTCAAATTGAGCTTGGAAAAATTATTGACCTCAACGGGAATATTAGTGATTTTCCATTAAAAATAATTCAAAGCAATACCACTACCCCAATGATTATTGAAAATTCTGAAGGGAGTTTTCAATCTAAAAATATTGAGCAACACTCAGAAAATAATCAAGAGTATCTCCGAAAATTAAGTTTAAAATTTAGTGATGAAAACACCCCAATTGAAATAATTTATGAAGGTAAAACACTTTCAACAATCTATTATGGAAATTCCGATTTACTGAATAAGCTAAAATATTACCCCTTTACACTTGTCTTGATTTTTTTGTTGTTTAGTGGAATTGTCTATTTTTATTACAAGAGTTCCAAAACTGCTTCCCAAAATAAGCTTTGGACTGGAATGGCTAAAGAAACCGCTCATCAAATTGGAACTCCGCTTTCATCGCTTATAGGTTGGACTGAACTTTTAAAAAAAGAGGCTGTAAATCCTTCCTTTATAACTGAGATCGAAAAAGACATTCACCGTTTAGAAACCATTACAGAACGCTTTAGTAAAATTGGAGCTGTTCCTTTGCTAAAGAGTACAAATATTGTAACAGCGACTCAAGAATCTTTCGACTATTTAAAATCTAGAAGTAGTAATTTAATTAGCTTTAAAATGAATGCTCCAGAAGGAGAAGTCCTGGTCGAATTGAACCCTGAACTTTATAGTTGGACTATTGAAAATTTGGTTAAAAATGGAATTGATGCCATGAAAGGTGAAGGTCATATTGAGTTGTTTATTCAAACTACAGATGCAATGGTTTTAATTGATATTAGTGACACCGGCAAAGGACTTTCAAAAAAATTATTCAATAGAGTTTTTGAAACAGGATATACGTCTAAAAAACGTGGTTGGGGATTAGGGCTGACTCTTTCCAAACGAATTATTGAGGAATATCACAAAGGAAAAATTAAAGTATTACACTCTGAAGTTGGAGAAGGAACGACGCTGCGAATTAGTTTAAAACGCTTATAAGAAAGAAGTGATTTTTTTAGCGAGTGCTTCAAATTCTTCTGGAAGCAGTGCTTCTTTTTTAATAAATTGAGCGTCTTCCATAGAATTTAATGGGATCAAATGCACATGTACATGTGGCACTTCGAGTCCAATCACTGTCATCCCTATACGCTTGCAGTCAACTGCTTTTTCTAAACCGAGGGCAACTGTTCTTGAGAACTCCATTAATTCTAAATAGGCTGCTGAATCTAAATCAAAAATTTTGTTGACTTCTTTTTTTGGAATACAAAGGGTATGACCTTTAGCATTCGGATTGATATCCAAAAATGCTAAGAATTTTTCGGTTTCGGCGACTTTATAACAGGGAATTTCTTTATTAACTATTTTAGTGAAAATCGGGCTCATGATTTGGATGTAAGAATTAATTTATCTAGAGATGTTCATGATTTCAAATTTCAAAATACCATTAGGGACTTGTATCTCCGCTACATCTCCAACACTTTTTCCCAACAATCCTTTTCCGATAGGTGAATTTACAGAGATTTTTCCTGCGGCTAAATCCGCTTCTCCGTCGGCCACAAGAAGGTAGTCTAATTCCATTCCATTGGACTGATTTTTTATTTTTACTTTAGACAGCACTAATACCTTAGAAGTATCGAGTTGAGATTCATCGATCAAACGAGCACCAGCCATGGTGTCTTCTAGCTTTGCAATACGCATTTCCAACATTCCTTGTGCCTCTTTGGCAGCATCGTATTCGGCATTTTCACTTAAATCACCTTTATCTCTTGCTTCGGCAATTGCTCTTGAAGCCTTGATGCGTTCCACGTCTTTGAGTTGCTTTAACTCGTCTCTCAATTTTTTTAAGCCTTCGGCTGTGTAATAAGATACATTACTCATAACTTATAGTTTTTAAAGTAGTCGTTTATTTGGTGACTGTGTCGTCTAATTCTCTATTTAGAACTAAACGCAAAAATCTCGTTTTCACGAGATTGCACCACAAATATACAAAATATTTATCTTAGTGTAGTTTTTATCGTAAATTGAGCACTTAAATTATATGAATTTTAGACCTATTTAAATGCACTACACATCTGCAAAAATGAAAACATTGAAATTCTACGCTTTAGTATTTTTTGTTTGTGTGGGCTGCACAAAAGATAATAATTCCGATCCCAATTGTAATTTTTTAGCCAATCTTAATGTAGCTGCTTCCTTAAACCTCAATCTTTCGCAGTACAATCAACTGACATTCCCTAACAATCCTGTGTATGTTCCTAATGAAGGAAATGGCGGTATTATTGTCAATAATACGGGTACTGGCTTTGTAGCCTTTGACGCTGCAGATCCCAATCATGTTTTTAGCAATTGCTCGGTGCTTTCTATCAGTGGACTTGAGGGCGTTTGTGGATGTAACGAGGCTAATAAATACAGCCTTTTTACGGGTCAGCCTTTGGAGAATTCTGAATTACGGTGTGGACTTAAAGCCTATTTTGTAGAAATAAATGGCAATACACTTTTTGTGTCTAATTAAAAAAAGCGTACCGAAGCACGCTTTTTGTAATCAATAAAATTCTTCCTAAAACATCAATGTCATTCCAACTAAGAAATTACGGGTGGCTTGTGGGTAGTACCCCTGTACCTCAGAAGCTATTGGACCACTCCACGTGTCCAAATAAGTGTAACCTCGGTCTACGTATTCTGCATTAAACAGGTTGTTAATCATACCGCTTAACACAACAGACTTAAAGACCTTATTCAGTTTTAACTCATAATTCAAATTAAGATCTCCAACAAAATAGCCTTCTAACTTGGAGGCCGCAGTGTCCGTATTACTTAGGTATTGCTCGCCTACATATTTTCCAATCAATGCGGCTCTAAACTGGCTGTTTGGTGCATATTCAATGGCATGGGTTGTAATCAGATTTGGTGATAATGCAATGTTGGTATTCCCTAAGTTTTGCAATTGACCATCGCGATCAATGATTAATTCTTCGATTTTATTTTGACTTAAGGCTAGGTTTGAATTTAAAGCCATTTGATTACTTATAGCAATTCGCGCATCCAATTCCAATCCCAAGCGGTAGCTGTTATCAACATTTTCTCTTAGATATTCTCCAACATTATCTAGGGCTCCCGTGAGTACCAATTGATTTTTATACTGCATATAATACACATTGGCATTCAAGCTGAAACGCTTTCCTTGGTGCCGCCATCCCAATTCAAAATCATTTAAACTTTCAGGTTTTACAGCTGCTCCATTACTTTCAAAATCGTTTCTGTTGGGTTCTTTATTTGCGCGTGCATAAGAAACATACATACTATTGTTTGAGTTGAACGTATAAGTGAGTCCTAGTTTTGGATTGAAAAAACTATAGTTTTCATCAATAGTAATAGGCACTCTGTTCGAGGTTAACCCAGTTGTGGAGTAGCTGACAAATCGCCCTTGTACATCTAAGAAGGCTTGTAAGGATTCAGACATTCTAAAGGTTGCTTTAGAAAAGACACTAAAATCAGACTTATCCGAAACACTCAAATAATAACGATCTCTGATACTTGTTCCTGCGGCCAAATCGCTTCCCCAAATTAGTTCGCCATAGTGGTCATTAGTGTAGTCGCTATACGATAATCCAGATGTGATTTCAAGTCCGTTTTTTTGGTAGGTTGCATTGGCATTTACCACATAAAAATGATTGTCCAACCAACGGCGTACAATCACATCGCTGTCATCAATAATCAAGTTATTATAATCCATAGCACTTCTACCTTCTTTATATTGCTCAAAATATCCTTTTCCTCTCGTATAATTCAACCCAAGATTTGTGGACCAATTCGAGTTTAGAGTTTCATTCCAATGCAACTGGTAATGGTCTTGCCAATAATTATCCGTTTCATTGTCATACGTATATGGGTTTTGTGTTCTGTCTTCTTCTAATTCGTCTTTACTTAATCCATACCATGCTTGGTAGGTTTTTTCTTTTCCTCCAAACATCAGAGCTTTTACTAAGGTGTTTTCATCCACATAGTTTCCTTGAAGAAAATAGGATTTAATATCTGTAGAAGCACGATCGACATATCCATCAGAATAAATTTTTGATAAGCGTCCAGCAAACTCAAAATGATCATTGAGCAACCCGGTTGTAAATTTCAGGCTGTGTTTTCTTGTACCATATGAGCCAAATGAATTAGAAATTTGTCCTCCCGCATTTTGAGAAATAGCATCTGTTAAAATATTTAGACTTGCTCCAAAAGCAGCAGATCCGTTGGTCGATGTTCCAACCCCACGCTGCAACTGTATGTTTTCTACCGAAGACGCAAAATCACCAAGATTAACCCAAAATGTTCCTTGACTTTCAGCATCATTGTAAGGAATTCCATTAATGGTTACATTGACACGGGTCGCGTCTGACCCTCTAACTCTTAAGTAGGTATAACCAACTCCTGCCCCCGCATCTGATGAGGAAACTACTGAAGGTAAATAGTTTAATAGAATTGGAATATCCTGTCCAAGATTGCGTCGTTGTAATTCTTTTTTTGAGATATTGGAATGCGTAATGGGCGCATTGGGTTTTACTCTAATAGACTGAACCAAAACCTCATCTAAGGTTTGTATTTTGGTAGAATCTCTTTCTACTGGAGTTTGTTGTGCAGCTATTACGGATGTTGCCAATAACAGTGCAATTAAAAAGATAGAATTTTTCATACGATAAAAAAATATCGAATAAAAAGAGGTCCTTATTCTTTGTTATAAATTAATTAATAAAGTCTGAAGCATCGCTTCAGCAGTTTCCCTAAACAGCATTACCTGTTCTAGGTTCAATGGGTATGATCTCAGCCGATATCGGCACCCCTTTTTTGAGAACAGGGCAAATATAGTTTAGATTTAAAAAATTGGAAAGAATTTTTAAAATTATTTCACTTGATGTGTAAACTTTAAAAGATCATTCACCGTTTTAACAGGGTTGAATGTAATAATTGGAACCTCTACAAATATTGTATTCCAATTGGCCATGCTGCCATTCCATAATCCGGGTCTTTCTAGAGTTTTGAGTTTTTGCCCATATTTTGTTTTGGTCGTCACATAGTAGGTATTAGAATCTACAAACTTCTCTAAATCGAAAGCTTCTCCTTTATGATTTTTAACACCACAAACAATATCAACTGGATTAAAGTGGGTTGCATTCGTTAAAATAGCTTTCTGATTTTTTAAACTTACATCAACTTGACTAGATTCTACTATTTGTAACGACACTTCGCCATTATCATGTTTTATCCAAAAGGGGCCGCCCCCTGGTTCACTTTCATTTTTCACCATTCCACAAACACGAATTGGACGGTTAATTTTTGATTGTAAATATTCAATTTTATGCTTTTTGGCATATTTTTCAAACTGAGGGTTGATTATAATATTTAATTTTTGGACTAAAAAGTCTGTAATTTCGTCTAATTTACCTTTAGAGATGTTACTTGACTCTAAATCTTTCGCATAGATAAATACCTGCCGTTGCGTATCCAACAACATGCCTGCAAGAGCTTTTTTATAGCGCGCAATCTCATCCAAATATTTATTAACAACTACATTGTCAACGTTTTTTATAAAAAATATATCCGCATCAATTTGGTTTAGATTTTTTATTAGAGCACCATGACCCGACGGTCTAAACAACAGTTTATCTTTTAACCTGAAGGGCTTATTTTTTAAATCGACTGCTAAGACATCTGTAATCGATTCTTGATTGGAAAATTTGATTTCGAATGTAGTATTGGTCTTAGATTCTACCAATTTTTGAATCGCTTTTAATTTACTTTTAAATTGCTTCAAATGTGTTTTTGAAATCGTAAAGTGTAACATGGCTTTGCCGTTAACAGAAGCATATTTTGCCGCTTCAAACAAGTGTTCTTCAAAAGCGGTCGATATATGATTTTTGTACTTATGGAAAGGCAATAATCCTTTGGGAATGTTTGAATAGTTTAAAGACGTTTCTTCCAAGATGGTTTTTACAAATAATAACCGTTTTTGATCTAAAGTAAGTAAGTCATAATCGGGAGTGTTGTTACGCATTAAAGTGACTGCATCGTCATGAAACGGCAGCTTCTCTATGGTTACAAAAAACAAAAACAGTTCTGTGATTTTATTTTTATTTATATATGAATTGATGGACTCTTTTTGAGGGTCATAATCAGATAAAAATTCATGCAGCATTTTAAACATTCGTGAAGCAGCTCCAGAAGATGGAGTGAATTTAACAACAGAAAGAGAATTCTTTTGTTGTTCATAGTAATCAATTAACCCATTGAGCTCTGACTTAGAAAGTTTTACAATTCCGTTGTCTATGGTTGCAAATGCTTTTAAAGTTACAGAACTTGGAGGGACCTCGTAGTGCTCTAATTGCTTCTCAATTTCAGACAAGCTAAGTCCGAAACTTTCTATGTATTGGATATCTAAAGTTGAAAAAATCAAATTTTCGGTATTAAAAGTTCATTAATATGATGAATCGCATTTTTCAAACGCTCTTCTTTGGAACCGCTTAAAATCACATATGGGAGTTCCTGTTTTTGTAAAGCCCTTTCAAATGCTGAAAACATTTTTGTGCGTTCATTGGGTTTGTCTCTTAAATCATCTGCCACCCAAGGAATATCAATGTCACATAAAAAGTACAAGTTATAACAATTTTTTTTAGCATAGTGATCAATCAAAGGGTCACAATATCCGTTATAGTACACTTCAGAATAAACTTTTGTTACTAATAGATTTGTATCACAAAACAGGAGTTCGTTTGTTTTGGCTGCAGCCGCATTCTCTAACTGCATTTGCCCGATCGCTATGGGTAATAAATCAGAAGGCTCGCAGGTTTTTTGTTCTAAATCCCATTTTTTTTGAAGGTATTCACGCGCATATTCAGCAACCCAATAGGTGCCAAAATAATCTGCCAAGGCTTTAGACATAGTTGTCTTGCCTGTAGATTCTGGGCCAAATAAAACTACTTTTATGCAGTTTGATTGCTGTTGACTAAGTGTTTTTTCCATGATCTATATCCTTGAAACGCTAAAAAAGTAAAAATAATATATTGAAAGGACAACATCCCTAATCCTCGATATGCGTACAAAGGAACTGTGATAAGATTCGCAATGATCCAAAGTGTCCAGTTTTGAAGTTTTTTATTGGCCATATACCACATGGCTGTAAAAAACAAACCAGAAGTAAAAATATCTATATAGTTAGGGATCAAAAGAGTATAATTAAAAAGGGTATATACAAAAAAGGTAATACCCATTGTTAGCATACATAGAATAAATCCTATTTTTTTATCTTTTGAACTAGCATAAGTTATTTTTAACACGCTGTTATTATTCGATGTTCGAGACCAATTCCACCAGCCATATAAACTCATAATAGTGTAGTAGCCGTTCATCATCATATCTCCAAAGTACTGATTTACATATAACAAATAAACCGTAATAATGGTGCAAATAATTCCAGTAGGATACACTAAAATGTGTGCTTTTTGTGCAAAATAAACACTCACTACTCCAAATACAAAAGCGATGGCTTCTAACAAAATTAGATGGATTGACGTATCGCTATAAGCATCGAGAAAAAAATTAGTTATATCATTCATATTTCTGGGGTAGTAACTGCACATCCAAACCCTTCAAATTCCATGAAAATTGCTTTGTATTTTGACCTTTGATTGTCTTTAATAATCCAAGCCGAGGTACTGTTAGACTCTGTCCCAAAAGGCAAAACTAAAAAATGTTTTTTAAATCCCATCCCTGGAGTTGAACATAATTTATAAAGCGATTCTTTTATACACCATACCCATGTTAATTTCTGAATCAAATTAGGGTCGGTTTTAATTAGATAAGCTGTTTCATAGCCAATAAATTTTGATGCTATTTTGATGATTTTATCTCGATTTTTTTCAATGTCAACCCCAACCTTTTTGGAGCTTACTACCACTGCAGAAAATGTATAAGAATGGGTAATAGAGATGTGTTTTCCGTCTTTCAAATGAGGTTTTCCAAAGGCATCATATACTAAATCTTCATCTGCATATCCAAATTCAGCAAGTAACATTCGTACGCTTAGAAAGCCACGTTGATGCAATTCACTTTTCATGCTATTGACACGTTCTAAACTCTCAGTTTTCAGCACAAGTTGACCAGAGAAAAAATCTTTGGATTCGGTAATCTTCCAGATTTTAACAATAGTTTGTGAGTTTAAAACTAGTGATTTATAAAGTGGCATTTATTTTTTAAATAGTTAATAGTTATCTTTGCAGGGTATATTAATTTAAAAACGAAAATACGCTAATTTATAGGTTTAAACCAAACTAGAGTATTTAAAAAAACTGCCTTATGACCGTAAAAACCATTCCCTACACTCCTTACAAAGTAAAAGACATGTCCCTTGCAGATTGGGGACGCAAAGAAATTGAACTCGCTGAAGCTGAAATGCCAGGTTTAATGAGTCTTAGAGAAGAATATAAAGACAGTCAACCGCTCAAAGGTGCTAGAATTGCAGGTTGTTTACACATGACCATACAAACTGCTGTTCTTATTGAGACACTCGTCGCCCTAGGAGCAGATGTAACTTGGAGTTCCTGTAATATTTTTTCAACGCAAGATCAAGCCGCCGCAGCGATTGCAGCAGCTGGAATCCCTGTGTATGCATGGAAAGGTCTTAATGAAGAAGAATTTGACTGGTGTATCGAACAAACATTATTTTTTGGTAAAGACCGCCAACCTTTAAATATGATTTTAGATGATGGTGGTGATCTTACCAACTTAGTATTTGATCATTATCCAGAATTGATTGAAGGTATCAATGGATTAAGTGAAGAAACTACTACAGGTGTTCACCGTTTATATGAACGTATGAAAAATGGCACTTTAGCAATGCCTGCAATCAACGTAAATGACTCCGTAACGAAAAGTAAATTTGACAATAAATATGGTTGTAAAGAAAGTGCCGTAGATGCGGTACGTCGTGCAACAGATGTCATGCTTGCGGGGAAGAGAGTTGTTGTTTGTGGCTATGGAGATGTAGGAAAAGGAACTGCCGCTTCTTTTCAAGGCGCTGGAAGTATTGTTACAGTAACCGAGGTCGATCCTATTTGTGCTTTGCAAGCAGCAATGGACGGATTTGAAGTAAAAAAATTAGAAACTGTATTGCCTAACGCTGATATCGTAGTCACAGCAACAGGAAATAAAGACATTGTACAAAACGTTCATTTTGAAGCAATGAAAGACAAAACAATCGTTTGTAATATTGGTCACTTTGACAATGAGATTGACATGACATGGTTAAACGATACGCACGGAGCGAGTAAAGTTGAAATCAAAGCACAAGTAGATAAATATACTATTGATGGCAAAGATATTATTGTATTAGCAGAAGGGCGTTTAGTAAATTTAGGATGTGCTACAGGGCATCCTAGTTTTGTAATGAGTAACTCCTTTACAAATCAAGTATTAGCGCAGATTGAACTGTGGACAAATAGTGACGCTTATTCCAACGAAGTGTATATGCTACCAAAACATTTAGATGAAAAAGTAGCGAAGCTACACCTTGCCAAAATTGGTGTTGAACTCACAGAACTTCGTAAGGATCAAGCGAGTTATATAGGGGTTAAGCCCGAAGGTCCATTCAAACCTGAGTATTACCGCTACTAACAACTAGACTTATAAAAAGCCAAAGCAATTGCTTTGGCTTTTTTTTGATTAAAATTCATCGCATGAATAAAACATAAATGATGAAATTGCTAAAGGCTAAAAAAGAAGATTTATTTACAATAATGCAAATCATTGAGCAAGCTCAGACCTACTTGGCTACACAAGATATTGAGCAGTGGCAAAATGGATATCCCAACGAAAAAGCAATCTTAAAGGATCTAAAAAACAATGAAAGCTATGTTGTGAAATCAGAAGACTCTACCTTATTAGCAACTGCCATGTTTACCACAAAAAATGAGCCAACTTACAAAACGATTCAAGGCGGATGGATTACTGAAGCTGATGCCACATATGGTGTAATTCATCGCATGGCCGTTAACGAAAACTTTAGGGGAACTGGTATTGCACAATTTATTTTTAATCAGTGTGAACATATCCTAAAACAAAATACAATTCATTCGATGCGAATCGACACACACGAAGATAACCTAGGCATGCAAGCGTTACTCAAAAAATTAGGCTACAACTATTGTGGAATTATTTATTTAGAAAATAACGACAAACGACTCGCCTTTGAAAAATTAATTTCCTAATTTTTGACATAAAAAAAGCCCCGCTAATTGCGAGGCTTTTTTATAAAATTATTAGAAAATTATGCATCAAAAGGAACAACAGACACATAGGACTTATTGTCTTTCTTTCTTGAGAATTTTACTAAACCGTCCACTTTAGCGTGAAGGGTATGATCTTTTCCAGCATACACATTCTCACCAGGATTATGTGCAGTACCACGTTGTCTTACGATAATGTTACCAGCAATTGCTGCTTGTCCACCAAAGATCTTTACGCCTAGACGTTTTGATTCTGATTCTCTACCGTTTTTCGAACTTCCGACTCCTTTTTTATGTGCCATTTTATTTCGATTTTAATATGTTATAAATTCTAACTTAAAGCTGAAATTAAATCTGATTTTTTCATTGCTGAAATTCCAGTAATTCCCTTAGCTTTTGCTATTTCTTTTAATTGTGCAACAGTCATTGCTGATAAATCTTGAGCAGCTTCTGCCTTTGGTGCAGCAGCTTTTGCTACAGGCTTAGAAACTTCTTTTTTGGCCGCTGGTTTTGATTTTGGTGCAGCAGCTTTTTTAGCTCCAGAAGCAGCGATGCTTTCAATTTGAATTTCAGTTAAAGATTGGCGATGACCATTTTTAACTCTATATCCTTTACGTCGTTTCTTTTTGAATACGATTACTTTATCACCTTTAAGGTGCTTCAGGACTTTGGCTCCTACTTGAGCTCCGTCTATAGCCGGGGCGCCAACAGTAACTTTGCTGCCATCTGCTAAAAGAAGTACATTGTCAAAAGTGACTTTTTTTCCTTCTTCAGTTTGCAAACGATTCACAAAGACTTTTTGGTCTTTTTCAACTTTGAATTGATGCCCTGCTATCTCTACAATTGCGTACATAGCGTAACGTTTTTATTAAATTAGTTTAAATTAAACACACTACACCTAAAAGTATAGCGGCTGCAAATATAATTCTATTATCTTAATCTGCAAATAATTTTCAGCTTATCCTCCAAATTACTTAGTTTAAAATTTAACTTTAAAAAAAAATGTTATTTTTGATGGCATAAAATGTAACAAAATAAGAACTCAAACGTCTTATTTATTAATTATTAATTAAAAACTAACTCATGAAAAAATGCTTATGTTCTTTAGCTACTTTGCTTATGATGACCTTGACGATCTCAGCACAAGAAGTTAAATTTGAAGAGTACGATTTAAGTAACGGAATGCATGTTATTTTGCATCAAGACAATACCGCTCCTGTTGTGACAACCTCTGTCATGTACCATGTTGGTGCAAAAGACGAAAATCCAGAACGCACTGGATTTGCACACTTTTTTGAACACTTATTATTTGAAGGAACTAAAAATATCCCTAAAGGAGAATGGTTTACAATTGTAACTTCCAATGGAGGAAGCAACAATGCCAACACTACCGATGACCGAACTTATTACTATGAAGTATTTCCTTCAAACAATGTAGAGCTAGGACTGTGGATGGAATCGGAACGTTTACTACACCCTGTCATTAATCAGGATGGTGTTGACACACAAAACGAGGTTGTAAAAGAGGAAAAAAGATTAAGAGTTGACAACAGTCCTTATGGAAAATTCCTTGAAATGATTAAAGTTAACATGTTTAAAAAACACCCTTATAAAGGAACTACGATTGGAAAAATGGCGCATTTAGATGCAGCAACTCTAGAAGAGTTTCAAGCGTTTAACAAAAAGTTCTATATCCCTAACAATGCTGTTTTAGTGGTTGCTGGTGATATTGATGTTGCAGCGGTTAAAGTAATGATTGAGGATTATTTTGGACCAATCCCAAGAGGTGAAGACATCGTAAGAAACTTCCCAAAAGAAGATCCAATTACAGAACCAATGCGTGCAAAAGCATATGATCCAAACATTCAAATTCCTGCTGTAATGGCAGCTTACAGAACGCCTTCATTTAAAGACAGAGATTCTTATGTACTCAGTATGATTTCAACTTATTTGAGTGATGGAAAAACATCAAAACTTTACAAAAAAATAGTTGATGACAAAAAAATGGCACTTCAAGTAGGTGCTATTGATTTTAGCCAAGAAGACTATGGGACTTATATATTATATGGATTGCCTTTAGGAGATGTTTCATTGGACGATCTTGTTGTAGAAATGGATGAAGAAATTGCAAAACTTCAAAACGAACTCATTTCTGAGAGAGACTACCAAAAAATTCAAAATAAATTTGAAAACAACTTTGTTAGCTCAAACTCTAGTATTGAAGGAATTGCAAATTCATTGGCACGTTACTACATGCTGTATGGCGATGTAAATTTAATCAATAATGAAATTGATATTTACCGCTCGATAACTCGTGAAGAAATCAAAATGGTTGCAAACAAATATTTGAATGCAAACCAACGATTGGTATTAGAATACTTACCAGAATCCGATAAGGAATAACAACTAAAAAGATTTAAAAATGAAAACTAAATTATATATATTAATTGCCGTGTTTTTTATGTCTCTAGGAGTGAATGCTCAGATTGACCGCTCACAGCAACCAAAACCAGGGCCTGCTCCAAAGATTTCATTGGAAAAGCCACAAGAATTTGAATTAAAAAATGGTCTCAAAATATTGGTTGTCGAAAACCATAAACTGCCAAGAGTTTCTTTTAACATCGCTTTTGACAGAGAACCTGTATTAGAAGGCGAAAAAGCAGGGGTTACAGCGCTTTTGGGAGCCATGCTAGCAAACGGCACCACTACTATTTCAAAAGATGATTTTAATGAAGAAATTGACTTTTTAGGGGCACGTTTGAATATTGGTTTTGGAGGAGGTTCCGCAAATTCATTAACAAAATACAGCAATCGTATGCTAGAGTTATTAGCGGATGCAACTATGAATCCTTTACTAACTGAAGAAGAATTTCAAAAAGAAAAAGAAAAACTTATCGAAGGAATCAAATCAGATGCCAAAAGTGTCGATGCAATTGCAGGACGTGCTGGAGGGGCATTAGCCTACGGGAAACACCATCCTTATGGAGAATTTGTGACTGAAGAATCTGTGGAAGCAGTAACGCTTGCTGACGTAAAAGCATATTTCGAAAAATACTTTACACCCAACAATACCTATTTGGTAATAATTGGGGACGTCAATACAAAATCCGTAGTTAAACTTGCAAAAAAGCATTTCAAAAATTGGGAGAAAGCAGCGACTATGACTACTGAGATTGTTGAGCCGAATACAAATCCTGAAGCCTTAGAAATCAACTTTATTGACATGCCAAATGCGGTACAATCAAATATTTCTTTGACGAGTAATGTCAAATTAAAAATGAGTGATCCAGATTACCACGCAGTGCTGATTGCCAATAAAATACTAGGTGGTGGATTTAATAGTTACTTAAACATGAACCTTCGTGAAGAACATGGTTACACATACGGAGCACGATCTTCAGTTGGAACAGACAAGTACATCTCTCGTTTTAGAGCAGGAGCAGCGGTAAGAAATGCCGTGACAGACAGTGCAGTTGTTGAAACCATAAAAGAAATCAAACGCTTTCAAAACGAGCCTGTAGAAGCCGATGCCTTGGCAAACGCTAAAGCAAAGTATGTGGGTGATTTTGTATTGGCTCTTGAAAGACCAAGTACAATCGCTCAATATGCAATCAACACAAAAGTGAACGAATTACCAGAAGATTTTTATGCAACTTATTTAGAAAAAATAAACGCAGTAACTATTGAAGATGTGAACCGTGTTGCAAACCTTTATTTTACTGCAGATAAAGCCCGAATTGTGGTGGTTGGTAAAGGAAGTGAAGTGGTCGAACACCTTGAAAAAACAGGGATTCCAATCAATTACTTTGACACCTTCGCAAACCCTGTTGAAAAACCTGAATTCTCAAAACCAATTCCAGAAGGAGTTACTGCTGCAACGATACTTGAAAGCTATATTGTAGCTATTGGAGGTCTTGAAGCCGTCAATGCAGTAAACTCTGTAATGACAGCTGCAGATGTCACAATCGAAGGCATGCCATTTAAACCTACTGCAGTCATGAAAACCATGGCACCAAATATGTCATCAATGGAAATGTCTATTGAAGGAATGGGAACCGTTATGAAACAAAAATTTGATGGTTCTGAAGGGTATGCAGAACAACAAGGGATGCAACGACCAATGTCTGAAGAAGAACTTGCTGAAAAAGCAAAAGAAAAAGGTTTATTCCCAGAAACGTATTTGGATGCGAGTACTCTAACACTCGTAAGCTTAACAGCTATTGACGGAGTCGATGTTTACAAACTAAACGTTGATGAAGACTCCTATCGTTATTATGATGCTGCCACTGGGCTTTTGGTGAGAACTGAAAAATCAGAAGAAGCACAAGGTCAAACCATAACCTCTGTTCAGGATTTATCAGATTACAGAGAAGTAAATGGGGTATTATTCCCATTCGTACAGAAAATAACAGCTGGACCTCAAGTCATTGGTTTGACTGCAAGCGAAATTATCGTTAATGAGGGCGTCTCCGCAGAAGATTTTAAATAATCTAACCTTTATAAATTCTAAAAAAACCGAGGCATTAGCTTCGGTTTTTTTTTGCTTTTTTATTGGCTAAATAAATACCGCCTAAAATAAGTAAGGAAGCAAGTCCTTGATCTAATCCAAAAAGCTCTCCATCAAACAACCCCCAGAGTAGTGCTACAAGCGGCATTAAATAAGTGACAGAGGAAGCAAACACAGGACTTGAAATTTGTATTAAATTATTAAAGATGATTTTTGCCATGACAGTACCAAACACAGCCAGTATAGCGACAAATCCAATAGAAGAATATATGGATTCTTGCTCAAAAGTTTGAGCAGTGAAAAATCCAGAGAAAATTAGAACTATAAGAGCAGGAATCACAATTGCTATAAAATTCCCCGTCGCTATGGCAATCGGTTTCACTTCTTGAAGGTAATGTTTAATTATATTCACATTGAAACCATACATAACAGTTGCCAAGACCACAAAACCAGCGTATAAATAATTCTGATCAGGGTTGAGTTCCATACTGTTAAAAATAAGCATTGAAGCTCCTATAAACCCCAGAATCACCCCAAAGATTTGAGTTTTTGTAGATGCAATTTTAAAAATGGCTAACCCTATGAGCGTCGCATTTAATGGCACTAAAGCATTTAAAATAGAGACTATTCCACTATCCACTTCCGTTTCTGCAAACGCAAACAAAAAAGCTGGTAAAAACGTGCCAATAAATCCCGATAAAATCACCCATTTCCATTGAGGATTGAGAATAGTTTTAAGCGACTTATATCCAATCATAAAAATAAAAAGTGACGATATCACAGTTCGCAAACTCCCAAGCTGCAAAGGAGTTAAACCTACTAGACCCTTTTTAATAAGAATAAATGAACTTCCCCATACAATAGCTAATGTAAAAAGGTAAGCCCATTTTTTTTGTTCTTGATTCATCTACAACTTATTAATTTTTTCACAAAAATGAGCATTAAATTAGAATAACAATGAAATATTTTTAAATTTGTTTAAAACCTAAATTAAAATCCTATGAAACATTTCAAATTTGTATTAGCCTCAACATTTCTATTCGTTTTCATTTTATCTTGTAAGAACGAGCCAAAAACAGAAATTAAAACAGTTGAAATAAGTGTAGAAACAGAAAAAAACTTAGATCCTAACGCAACCTATTCCAAAGCAGAATTTAACATCAAAGGAATGACCTGTGAGATGGGGTGTGCCAAAACTATTGAAAAGAAACTTGCCCACATGGAAGGAGTTAAATCTGCAAAAGTCGATTTTAAAAACGAACTGGCAATGGTCGAATATGATGTAGCTAAGGCAAATCCAACAAGCATTACCAAAACAGTAACCTCTGTTGCGGACACCTATTCAGTAGAAAACATGAAAACTGTAGCGGAATTTTCAGGAAATAAAAAATCATGTGCTAAAGCTAAAGACTGCAAAAAAGATTGCAAAAAAGATTGCAAAAAAGACGGTAAGAAAGACTCTTGTAAGAACAAAACAATGGCTGATAAAAAAGCTTAACTCGACTGCATCAAAGTTTCTATTTCATCGACTTCAATAGGAATGTGTTGCATTAAATTTAAAGGTGGGCCTTCAACTTGAATGACAACATCGTCTTCGAGTCGGATGCCCATTTTTTCATCAGGGATATAAATTCCTGGTTCTACCGTAAATACCATATTTGCTGTCATAGGAGTTTTTAAAGCTCCAAAATCGTGGGTATCTAACCCCAAGTGGTGGGAGGTTCCGTGCATAAAGTATTTTTTATACGCAGGCCATTTTGGATCCTCATTTTGAACATCTGCTTTATCTATCAACCCCAAGCCCAAAAGTTCAGAAGTCATCATTTTTCCAACCTCAACATGATAGTCTTCCCAAATAGTGCCTGGAACTAATAATTTTGTCGCCTCATTCTTAACATTTAAAACAGCTTGGTAAACTGCCTTTTGGCGTGCAGTAAATCGTCCATTTACAGGGATTGTTCGTGTCATGTCACTTGAGTAGTTCGCATATTCTGCCCCTACATCCATCAGTAACATATCGCCATCCTTACAAACTTGATTATTTTCTATGTAATGCAACACACAAGCGTTGTATCCTGATCCAATGATTGGCGTGTAAGCAAATCCTTTAGATCGATTTTTGAGAAATTCGTGTGCAAATTCCGCCTCAATTTCGTACTCCATAACACCCGGTTTTATAAAGCCCAATACTCTTCTAAAACCCTTATCTGTAATGTCACAAGCCGTTTGAATCAACGCAATTTCTTCTGGCTCTTTCACCCCACGAATCGCTTCCATAATTGGAAAATTAGGCAAAAACTCAAGAGATGGATAGGTAGATTTGATCCTTTTTAAAAAGCGATCGTCCCGTGTTTCCATTTCAACTGCTTGACGGTAATGATTATTGTTATTAAAATAAAAACTGGTGGCTTCTGCCATCAATGTTGGAAAAACCGAATCAAATTCTTTTAACCAATATACTGTTTGAATTCCGGATGTAGCGGTTGCCTGAGATTTGCTAAGCTTAGCCCCCTCCCAAACTGCAATATGATCATTTGTTTCTTTTACAAAAAGAACTTCTCTATGTTCAGTTTTAGTGGCACTTGGAAATAAAATTAAGACACTTTCTTCTTGATCCACTCCACTGAGGTAAAAAATATTTCGGTGTTGTTCAAATGGAAGTGTACTATCTGCACCTGTAGAAAAAACATCGTTGGAGTTAAACACAGCAATCGATTTAGGTTGCATTTGTTGAGCAAACTTTAATCTGTTTTTTGTAAATAATTGAGGGCTAATAGGTAGGTATTTCATGTGTCTATATTTATTCTTTATTATCGATCACATACAACATATAATACAATCAATTAATTTTGAGTATCATTTATTGGATTTGCGAGTTAAATAATCTTACGTAATAAAATCAAATTTAGACAAAAAATTATAAAAAATACGCTCTAATTAAAATATTAAAGTCCTCTAACACAAACTGTTAATTTAAAACAATTATAAATAAAAAAATTAACACTGATGTTGTTGCCTAAAACGTTGTCGTAGATTACCTTTGCATGGTTAAAAAACAGCATCTAATTATGAGTGGATTTTTAAAGTCTTCAATCGGAAAAAAGATTGCCATGGCGCTCTCTGCATTTTTCCTTATGGTTTTTCTTTTACAGCATTTTGCCATCAATATTCTATCCATAATCAATCCAGATACTTTTAACGAAGTATCACATTTTATGGGAACGAATCCATTGGTTCAATTTGTCTTACAACCAATTCTTATTTTTGGAGTTGTCTTTCATTTTGTAATGGGATTTGTATTGGAATATAAAAACCATACATCTAGATCGGTAAGCTATGCCAAAAATAATGGTAATGCAAACTCAACGTGGATGAGTAGAAATATGATTTACAGCGGATTTGCTATTTTGGCATTCGTTGTGCTTCATTTTATTGATTTTTGGTTTCCAGAACTTAACACGAAGTATCTTATTGGAGACATGAGTGGTATGCACAACGGAGAGTTTAGATATTACCATGAATTGGTTGAGAAATTTCACAACCCCCTAAGAGTTGGTGCCTATGTTGTTGCTTTTATATTCCTCGCACTCCACCTTCTACACGGGTTCAATTCTGCATTTCAGTCGGTTGGAGCAAATAATAAATATACAAACTCACTAAAAGGCTTTGGAAAAGCATATGCAACTCTAGTTCCATTAGGGTTTATCATCATCGCCTTGTTCCATTATTTTAATAATACACACTAAAACATAGGATTATGGCTTTAGATTCAAAAATACCAGAAGGTCCTTTAGAAGATAAATGGACCAAACATAAAAACAGTATCAACCTTGTAAATCCTGCCAACAAGCGTCACATCGATGTGATTATAGTTGGAACTGGACTTGCCGGTGGATCTGCTGCTGCTACACTTGCTGAACTTGGATACAACGTGAAAGCGTTTTGTTTTCAAGATTCGCCACGTCGGGCACACTCCATTGCTGCTCAAGGCGGAATTAATGCTGCAAAAAACTATCAAGGTGATGGCGATTCTACTTACCGTTTGTTCTATGATACTGTTAAAGGTGGAGATTACCGTTCGCGTGAAGCCAACGTTCACCGTTTAGCAGAAGTCTCTACCAATATCATTGATCAATGTGTTGCTCAGGGCGTCCCATTTGCAAGAGATTATGGAGGGCTTTTAGACAACCGTTCTTTTGGAGGTGTTTTAGTTTCAAGAACATTCTATGCCAAAGGGCAAACAGGTCAACAACTCTTATTAGGAGCCTACTCTGCAATGAACCGTCAAATTGGACGTGGAAAAATAAAAATGTACAACCGTCACGAAATGTTAGACGTAGTAATTGTAGGCGGCAAAGCGCGGGGAATTATTACGCGAAACTTAGTAACTGGAGAAATTGAACGCCATTCAGGACATGCGGTAGTGCTAGGAACTGGAGGGTATGGAAATGTATTTTACCTTTCTACAAATGCAATGGGAAGTAATGTAACGGCAGCTTGGAAAGCACACAAACGTGGTGCCTATTTTGCAAACCCATGTTACACACAAATTCACCCAACTTGTATTCCTGTTTCAGGAGATCACCAATCAAAATTAACCCTAATGTCTGAATCCCTTAGGAATGATGGGCGTATATGGGTTCCAAAAAAATTAGAGGATGCTAAAGCAATCCAAAATCGTGAATTAAAGCCCACAGATCTTCCCGAAGATCAACGCGACTATTTCTTAGAAAGACGTTATCCCGCATTTGGAAACTTAGTTCCTAGAGATGTAGCTTCACGAGCGGCTAAAGAACGTTGTGATGAAGGTTTTGGTGTGAATAAAACAGGAGAAGCAGTCTTTTTGGATTTTGCCTCCGCTATCATCAGATATGGAAAAGAACAAGCACATGTCAAAGGATTAAATGAAGAAGATGATTCACTGATCCAAACGTTAGGAAAAAAAGTCGTCAAAAGCAAATACGGCAACTTATTCCAGATGTATGAGAAAATTGTAGATGAAAACCCTTACGAAACACCAATGATGATTTATCCAGCCGTACACTACACCATGGGAGGCGTATGGGTTGATTATAATTTACAAACAACTATACCGGGACTTTATGCGATTGGAGAAGCTAATTTTTCTGATCATGGTGCAAACCGTTTGGGAGCCTCAGCACTAATGCAAGGACTGGCAGATGGCTATTTTGTATTGCCCTACACTATCGGAAACTATTTATCAGACGACATTAGAACAGGTCCAATTCCAACAGACACTGTCGAATTTGAAGAAGCAGAAGCTAAAGTAACTTCAGAAATCAATCACTTTATCAATAATAAAGGAACCAAACCCGTAGATTATTTCCATAAACGTCTTGGAAAAATTATGTGGAACAAATGTGGAATGGCTCGTAATGAAAAAGAATTAAAAGAAGCTATTAAGGAAATATCTGCGCTTCGGGAGGAATTTTACAAAGAAGTTCTGGTCCCTGGAACTGCGGATGAATTTAATGAGGAATTAGCAAAAGCCGGTCGCGTGGCAGATTTCCTTGAATTAGGAGAATTATTTGCAAAAGATGCCTTAGTACGTGAAGAATCTGCTGGTGGACACTTTAGAGAAGAATACCAAACTCCAGATGGAGAAGCACAACGAAGAAAAGAATTTCAGTTTGTGTCTGCATGGGAATATAAAGGAGAACCTAAAGATGCTGAATTGCATAAAGAAGCATTAGTTTACGAAAATATTGAAGTTAAAGAACGCTCATACAAATAAGAACAGCTATGAATTTAACATTACAAATATGGCGACAAAAAAACGCCAACACTGAAGGAAAAATTGTAGAATATCCAATTCAAGATATTTCACCCGATATGTCATTTCTTGAAATGTTGGATGTCTTAAACATGAAACTCATCAGCAATGGCGATTCGCCTGTAGCATTTGATCATGATTGTAGAGAAGGAATTTGTGGATCTTGTTCTTTATACATTAATGGGGAAGCACATGGTCCAGACCGACTCGTCACAACCTGTCAGTTGCACATGCGTAAATTTAAAGACGGTGACACCATTTTTATTGAACCCTTTAGAGCAAATGCATTCCCAGTTATTAAAGATTTAATTGTTGACCGTTCGGCATTTGATAGAATTCAACATTCTGGAGGTTTTATTTCGGTTAATACTTCTGGAAATACGCAAGACGGAAATTCAATTCCAATTCCAAAACAGGATGCAGACGAGGCGATGGATGCCGCTACTTGTATTGGCTGTGGTGCTTGTGTTGCTACATGTAAAAACTCCTCTGCAATGCTATTTGTCGGAGCTAAAGTATCACAATATGCCTTACTGCCTCAGGGGCAAGTCGAAGCCACAGAGCGTGTTCAAAACATGGTTGCTCAAATGGACTTAGAAGGCTTTGGAAACTGTACAAACACTGGTGCTTGCGAGGTAGAATGTCCAAAAGGCATTTCGTTGGAAAACATTGCACGAATGAATCGCGAATTGATTAAAGCGAGTTTGAAGTCTTAATCTTCTAAGATAAATTCTTCAATCGTATCCCAACCCGCACGAACTTCAACAGGTTCTGAAGCATAACTCACACGTTCAGGTTGGATTTTCTTTAAATAATCTCCGGAGTCATAAACTCCGTTTTGATTCGTATCGAAAATAACTCTTAAAAAATAGATGCCTGGAGTTACCTCATTAAAATCTACTGGAATAGCTTCTTGAACTAGAGACGTTTCAACCACCATTCCTTTGGAATCTGTAAGTTGAACAATCAAAGGATAAACGCCGTTACGGATCTCTATACGAACATCCCCATAAGAAGATCGTGCCTTGGTTGTTGCATTAAAAATTAAAGTATCATTTTTAGCCCCATAGAAATCTGTAAAAGCTCCCGGAAGCATTTCGATTGTGTAACTATTTTTTTCAGTTTTATTAAAACTAAAGTCAACCGTATTCGAAAAGGAATCCAAGACCATTGTTGGTTGCTGAAATACAGAATCCTTATCCATAACCCTTACTTTGGTAGCATCCATAGAATCCAATGGAATCGTAGAACTTAACCTATAAGACTCCTTTAATTTGAGCATAGAGCCAATAGACTTAAAAACTAAGGAGTCCGATTTATAGTCTTTAATCTTTACCACCGTTGTATCGATTGTTTGTTTATGCGTAATTTCAAAAATTAAAGAATCTACTTCGAGTTTTGGACGAAACCAATAGTTGAGCGTGTCTTTATCAGTCTCTTTTGTAACGATTGAAGTATATCCTTCAGGAACGTCCGAAAGCAACCTTATTTCCATTGATTCTCCATCACCTTCATACCCAAAAACAAGCTTACTGGACGACACTTGTTTGGCTCTTCTAAATTTATAATCAATGGATTCTTTAAACATTTTTAAAACATAAGCTGTATCCGAAGGTACTGTTATATACTGTTTTCTGTATCCAATTTTATCTGTTTTGGGCTGGAAAGTATAATTCGGATTTTCTTCTTTGAGTGCTGCTAAAAGATAGGTACCCGCCTTAATATTTTCTAAATTAAAGGATGAAACACTGTCTGTGTTTGAAATGTATTTTGGTTTCTTTTTATAGAGAATAGAATCTGTAAAAGTGGAGTCCACCTCGTATAACAAAACGGCAATACGCTCATCAGTTTCTTTGTTTAAAGCATCGGTAACGATTCCAGAAACAGAAAGCGAATCGATATAATCTCCCGTAGAAAATACATATTTATAGTACGGAAATAAATTTCCTTCGTTATTATCCGCAATACTTTCACCAAAGTTAAAAGCATAAGTGGTATTAACCTGAAGTGTATCCAGTATTTTAATCTTAATGTATTTACTAGCACTTCCTACTGGGGTGATGTCTGGCTCAGGATCCATCAATGGAGAAATAATGAGTTGCTTTTGTAAGTCTTTCATTTTGATGTATTCATCAAAATAAATAATGATTTCGTTTGAATCAAAATTTAGAGAAAAATTCTCAGGGATCGATTTTATAATCACTGGGGGCAATTCATCTTTTGGCCCACCAGAAGCTGTTCCTCTATTAGCACAGTGTGAAAAAATCAAACTGACAACAACTAAAAATCCTAAATTGGCGAACTTCTTAACCATTAATATTGCATTTTACGCAAAGTAACAACATATTTTAGTACTAACGAAAAATGGAATGCGTAATTGCAATTGTTGCAACACTTAATTGCATCTTCTTTTCTGGATTCAAAACCAGTGCACAAGCTTCAATTGTGGCTCCCGTTGTAATAATATCATCCACGAGTAGAATATGTTTATTTTCAATCCTATTAATGTTTTGGACATAAAAACTATGAGCAACGGATTGAAAACGTGCTTCTCGCGACTGAAAAACTTGAGTTTTGGTATTTCTAGATTTCAGAAGCACATCGTCCAAGTAAGAAACATTCAACACTTTCGCGATTTGTTGTGCAAAAAGAGCCACCTGATTATACCCTCTTTGTTTTAATTTTTTAAAATGAACTGGAACTGGAATTACAACATCAATAGACTCAAAATAAGGAGACTCTAATAGTTCCGCTCCCAGCCAATTTCCAAAAATACGTCCAATATCTTCTTTGCCATTGTATTTTAAATGATGTAATAACTGTTGAACCCTTCCGCTTTTATGGAAATAAAAGAGTGCTGTTGCCGCTTCTAGGCGTACCCGACCATAAAAGATTTTTTTTACTGTTTCAGGACGCTCAAAATGGTAATTTGTTAATGGCAACTCGTGCCGACATACCACACAAATACCAAGTTCGTTGTCCGTTAAAATTGTATTGCAGGCATGGCATGTTTTTGGAAAAAATAGATTTATAAGACTCGAGAGCACACAAAGTACATTTAGGTGAAACTAAAAATAAAATAATATTTTATTTTTCACCCTAACTTTAAGTTTAATTTAAAAAGCGTTTTCTATTTTTGTGACATGACAAATCAAGGAGAAAGTTTCAAGAAAGTTATTTCACATGCTAAGGAATACGGATTTGTGTTTCAGAGCAGTGAAATATATGATGGCCTAAGTGCAATTTATGATTATGCACAAAACGGTGTAGAGTTAAAGAAAAATATACGTGAATATTGGTGGAAAGCCATGGTTCAAATGAATGAAAATATCGTAGGCTTAGATGCTGCTATTTTTATGCATCCTACAACCTGGAAAGCCTCTGGGCACGTCGATGCTTTTAACGACCCTTTGATTGACAATAAAGACTCCAGAAAACGATACAGAGCCGATGTTCTTGTAGAAGATTATTGTGCTAAAATTGAAAGTAAAATTGAGAAAGAAATCAAAAAAGCTGAAAAACGTTTTGGAGAAAGTTTTGACAAAAACGAATTCATCTCTACAAATGGAAGGGTTGTTGGATATCAAACTAAAATAGACAGCATTTTATCGCGTTTAGCAAAATCTTTAGAAAACGAAAATTTAGCAGATGTTAAAGCACTTATTGAAGAGTTGGAAATCGCAGACCCTCTAATAGGCAGTAAAAACTGGACCGACGTAAAGCAATTCAACCTCATGTTTGGTACTAAGTTAGGTGCTTCTGCAGAAAGTGCAATGGAGTTATATTTACGTCCTGAGACAGCACAAGGTATATTTGTGAATTTTTTAAATGTTCAAAAATCAGGGCGTATGAAAATTCCGTTTGGAATTGCACAAACAGGAAAAGCCTTTAGAAATGAAATTGTAGCTCGTCAATTTATTTTTAGAATGCGTGAATTTGAACAAATGGAAATGCAGTATTTTATTAAACCAGGAACTCAAAAAAAATGGTATGACCATTGGAAAGAAGCCCGTATGAAATGGCATTTATCATTAGGAATGGGTGCTGATAATTACCGATTCCACGATCATGAAAAACTGGCACATTATGCCGATGCCGCTGCAGATATCGAATTTAAATTCCCTTTTGGATTCAAAGAACTTGAAGGCATTCATTCTCGTACTGATTTTGATTTAAGTCAACACGAAAAACATTCTGGCAAAAAACTCCAATATTTTGACCACGAAGAAAATAAAAACTATACACCTTACGTTCTGGAAACATCCATAGGATTGGACCGCATGTTTTTGGCCGTATTTTCAAATGCGTTAACTGAAGAAAGCTTAGAAAACAACACCACTCGAACGGTACTGAAACTGCCCGCAGTCTTAGCACCTATTAAAGCCGCAATTTTACCCTTGGTAAAAAAGGATGGATTGCCAGAAATTGCAAAAACTATTTTAAGTGATTTACAATGGGATTTTAATGTGGTATATGATGAAAAGGATGCTGTTGGAAGACGTTACCGCCGTCAGGATGCACTAGGAACACCGTTTTGTATTACCGTAGACCATGATTCACTTAAGGATAATTGTGTAACCATAAGACATCGAGATTCTATGGAGCAACAGCGCGTAAAAATAGAAGATTTAAAAACAATTATTGAAAATGAAGTAGCCATGAAATATTGGTTAAATAAAATTAACTAAATTATAAATATTAACCAATTTTGAATTTAAGTATAAAACCGCTATTGTTTACATTACTGTTTTTAAATACCAGTATATTTTTTGGGCAAATAAATGATCCTCCAACAGTAACTGCTGTAGGCGATCAAATCTATTGCCCACAAAGTCAACAACGAATAGTAACTTCTTTTAACATCGTCGATCCAGATGATACACTCATTCCTGCCTTTTATATTCAAATTTCATCTGGTTATGTTATAGGTGAAGATCAACTCTCTTTAATAGGGTCTCATCCCAATGTAGTTGCCAATTGGAATGCAAATCAAGCTAAATTAATATTAACCGGAACCGGTGGGGGTTCTGCAACATATACAGATATTATTGCAGCGGTTTATGATGTCGTTTTTAATAGCAGCAATATAAATGTGGGGGCAAAAACCTTTTCCTTAACTGCGGGGTCTGCTAATTATTTAGCCTCAACAGACCATTATTATGACTATGTTCCCGCAAATTTGATCACTTGGACTGATGCCAAAGTGGCGGCAGAAGCGATGGATTATTTTGGGCTACAAGGCTATCTAGCCACCTTAACTATTCCTGATGAAGGACAAATTTCTGGAGAATTATCCCCTGGAACAGGTTGGATTGGTGCTTCTGACGCAGGAGCCGAAGGTGTTTGGAAATGGATGACAGGGCCAGAAGCAGGCACGACCTTTTGGAATGGTAATGAAAATGGATCTGTAGCTCCAGGAATGTATGAAAATTGGAATACAGGTGAACCCAATAATTATAATGGCGGAGAGGACTATGCACACATCACTTATAATACAGGTATTCCGGGATCATGGAACGATTTACCAAACAATACGAATAGCCAACCAACGGATTATCAAGCCAAGGGTTTTGTCATAGAATACGGAGGAACGCCCGGAGATCCTGTGCTAAATATTTCTGGGTCTACAACCTTTAATCCACCTCAAATTTTATCTACCACCTCATCTGTAAGTTGTGATAATGACCCTGCCAACCTATCAGCCACTTCAAACACAACAGATATTTTATGGTATGACAGTCAAAATGGAGGCACGCTTTTACATACAGGTAGCACCTACAATCCCATTTTAACGACTAACACAACTTTTTGGATTTTATCCTCAAGTAATAGTTGTACCACAGGAACAAGGACTGCTGTCACTGCCACAGTCAATGCTTCTCCAACAATAGATACTCCAGCTGATGTAACTTCTTGTGATGGCAGCTATACATTGCCTACCCTCACGAATGGAACATATTTCACAGCATCCAATGGTGGTGGGACACAACTCAACCCTGGAGATGTAATCTCGACTTCAACGACCCTATTTGTATATGCTGAAACCGCCACAACTCCTAGCTGTAGTAATGAGCACTCCTTTGATATTGGAATCAATACATTACCTACAATAGATACTCCAGCTGATGTAACTTCTTGTGATAGCTATACATTACCAGCACTCACAAATGGAACGTATTTCACATCATCCAATGGCGGTGGGACACAACTCAACCCTGGAGATACAATCTCGGTTTCTACCACATTATTTGTCTATGCCGAAACAGTAACCACACCCATTTGTACAAATGAGTACTCGTTTAACGTCACTATTGATATTACTTCAAACGCCACATTCGTACAAATACCTCCTATTTGCGAAGGAGATCCGTTGACAACACTCCCAACAAGTTCTTTAGAAGGATTTACAGGGACATGGTCGCCAGTTTTTGACAATACAACTTCAGGGACTTATACATTTACACCCGATTCAGATCAATGTGCCATAGGCACAACAATGGACATCACAGTTTACCCTGTTTTTACACCAACGTTCACACAAGTTGACCCAATTTGTGTTGGTGATCCTTTGTCGAATTTAAACACTGTTTCTGATAATGGATTTAGTGGCACCTGGTCTCCTGCTATAAATAATACAGTCACTACAGAATACACGTTTACCCCTACACCTATACCGGGCGTTTGTTTTGAAGAAACAAAAATGACTATTGCGGTCTTAACACAAACTACACCTATGTTTACGCAAGTTGACCCTATTTGTATTGGAAGTGTATTGGCATCTTTACCCATAACCTCCAATGACAACATTACAGGTTCATGGACTCCAGCTTTAAATAATTTAGCAACAACAACTTACACATTTACCCCTGACCCCAACCAATGTGCAGACGAAACTACAATGACTATTGTGGTAAACCCTATCAGTGTTTTAACAATTGATGCTATAAACCTCTCAGAAGATTTTGATGCAAATCAAATGATTTTAGTATCTGCCACTGGTGGAAGTGGTATATATGAATATCAATTAGACGGTGGAGATTGGCAAAGCAATGCATTATTTGAATATGTAACTGGATGTCAAGAACATATAGTCGCTGTGAGAGATGCACTTGGGTGCAGCACTATCCCTGAAACAAGCATTATGATTATGGAGTTTCCAAAACTTTTTACTCCTAATGGCGATGGATATAACGATACTTGGAACATCAAATGTTTGATAGATGACCCCACGGCAGTGGTCTCAATTTTTGACCGTTATGGGAAGCTCATATTCCAATTTAAACCCAGTCGAACTGCGTGGAATGGAACCTTCAATGGATCAATGCTAGCAGCAACAGATTACTGGTTTGTCGTAAAATACACCAACGATAATGGGGTTGAAGCACAATACAGATCTCATTTTTCTCTAAGACATTAGTAACAACAGACCGTTTAATTTTTTCTTGAAGCTGAAATAATTGTCTTTAAAATTATTTTTTGTTATAAATTACATATTTCGCAAATAAATTGTTAATTGTTTAGTAAATTATCAATATTTTATGCTATATTGTGGAATAACCATACTTTTAAGTGATATATTGATGTTTTATCGCAATTACACAAAACTTGTAGCGTTGTTTACTTTTTTACCGTTATAAGATTTCAAAATTTACCCCACGCACAGTTTAACTCCGTAACTGTTGACAGCATCAAAGACTTATTTGTCAATTGTTATCAAATATTAGCTTTAGGTAGTATTTGATCTCAAGCCGTAAAATAATACAGTACCTACAGAATACTACTTTATCCCCAATTCCATGTATTTGTTTTAATGATGGTAAAATGACCATTACAATTATTACAAAAACAATCCTACTACACCCCCAAGTTGACTCCATTTTTACTGGCAGTATGCCAAGCCCCTTTTTTTGCCAATGACTTCCAATGATGGAATTATTGGTGTTTGTAGTCCTTCATTAAATAGTTTAGAAAACACATTGAGTAAACTTCACTTAAAATGTAGAGTGAAGATCTAAAGGATAATATCATACGCTAAATCTAGCGTCATAAATAACCTATTTAAACTAAAAAACTAAGCTATGAAAAACCTTATCCACACTATTATTTTTATGTTCGGACTTTCCGTGTTAGGACAGTCATTTATTCTACAAGAAGACGATAAACAATTACATTTTGCAGCCGGGAGTCTTGCTGGAGCAATTGGTTACCACTGGTCATATCAAAAGCACAAAAATAAACAAAAGCTATAATTACAGCTTTATGTACCTCAGTTGTAGCTGGCGTTGCTAAAGAAGTATATGATGACTATCGAGGGGGTATTTTTGATAAAAGAGATATCTTAGCAACTGGAATGGGTGGAGTATTTATTTCATTTACAATCCCACTTTTTCAAAATAAGAAAAGAAGGTCAAAGTAGGAATTACATCTTCTAGTTTCAATCTATTTTGTGCCGTTTATGTTGAGATGCTGTATAAAAAATCATATCAAAAATACGCTTTTAACTGAACAGTCCCTGTATGAATAGTCCGACTGGTTTCACTCTTTCTTCCAAAATAATTTAGATTTAAATCTAAAAACTTTGTCAGTTTTTTTTGTGCAATTAGTGACCAAGTGAAGTTCGTACCTGGCTGTAAACCTTCCATCATTTGGTAAGCAACTGGCGTATTTGAATTTCCAGAAAATTCATTTGAAAAATAGTTAAACTCACCAGAAATAGCCGCTTTCTGGTTTTGCGTAAGCATAAAAGATACGCCATATTTTTCTTGGGTGAGTTGCTCCATATCTCCAATTGAGTTTTTCTTATTCTGATATTGATAATACACGTCAAACCGTTTGTTGTCATCGAGTAAATAAGACACTTTTGGATTGAGAAGTGATTCCTTAAGTTGAAAGTTTTTGGAAGAGAAATTTTCACTTGCACTAAAATTTTCATCTAAATTTGTTTGTAAACCGAGTAACCACTGCTCTTTTATTTTATGTAAAAAGTTCAACTGATGACTGAAAGTTTCCTGTTCCACATACCCAAATGAAAGTGTATTACGTGCTTTAGATTCCGAATAACTGTACGAAATAGTATAGTGCTGCTTCCCCCGATTGTAAAATAACTGATTTCTGAAATTCGACTGAAGTGCCAACTGATCTTCTGCGTTAGAATGAAATGGATTTAAACGAATGGAGGTACTATTATTTATATCTTTTCGATCAATTAAAAAAGAGGTTTGGTTATAAAAATGAGCCAAAAATCGTTTAGAGGCTTGTGGCGAATTTGCCCACTGTATCGGATTTAATGTCAAGGATTGACTCAGCTTGTTTTGATGCGTTCGCAGGTAAACTTGGTTGGGCAATAACACACGGACATAGGTCGCCTGATCTTGAAATTGAGCAATTTCAAACTCTTCTAATTCTTGAATCCCATTCTCATTATAATCGAACCACACAAAACTCCCCTGACCAGGTTCTACTTCAACATAAGTGAAATCCTGTCGTGGTAAACGACCTGCATTGGTTTCAAAAAGTGTATTCCAATATATGCCATTATTGGCTAGCTTTTGACTGTATTGCAATCGTGAGTTGATCGATTTTTGGAGTGGAGCGGAAGTATTTGTAGATTTAAAAACCCGGTAATTTGCATATAAACTTAAATTCGTTTTTTGAGTTTGAATCCATTTAGAATCTAAATAATAGGTGTTTGAAGTGTTTACTTTTGAAAGGCGATTATTTTGAAGACTGTCATTGATTCTGTGCATATAGCCTAACTTCACAAACACCTTTGTTGAATCTCCAATTCCGGTAAACACTTCATAGGCTTTAAACTTCTGACTGATGGGGTCTAACTGATTTAATTCAACATCCTTTTTTTCATTGTGTTCCGTTGAAAACTCAACACCCGACCAGCCTTTATTATAACTGTATTTCAAACGGTTGTCTGATCTATAAAAAACAGAGTTTGAGTTGAGTCCATCGGTTTCTAAGAGGCTAGAATTCGAGTAAATCTGAAAACGCTCCAAATTCAGTTTGGTAAAAAACACATGGCGATTTCCTTCATAATTTTTGTTATAATTTAAGTACTGAAATTCATACTTCAATACCCCTTTTTCTGGGTGCGAAAACTGGGCTCCTGCAACCCCAAAAATCTGATCGCCAAGATCGGTAATAATTTGATTTCCTAAAGGTGCTTCAATATTCCAGTCCCGATTGAACTCTGGATTATAAAGTCCTTCCATATTTCTAAAATCAATTTGAATATAATCGATGTCAGAGTTCACATCTAAAACCCAATCTTTAGCCGTTTTAAGAAACTGATGTTTTATGGACAGTTGGCCTGCGACCCCTGTATCATCTTCATCATCGAGTGATGAATATAAATTTAAATCATTTTTACTTGCAGCAAATTCAAACTCAACAGACGTCTTTTCATTTGGCTGAAAAGCCCCATTCACGACCGCTACTTGTAATTTTACAGGGGCAACGAGTTGTACAATTGGTTCAAAATCTCCTTGTTTGACCCCTGAGATTGGTGCAATATACTCATAGATATTCGAAATCGCATTGGAACTTCTAATTCTATAATTCCCTTGCTGAGATCCGACAGCCGTAAAATTAACAAGATACAATTCATCCTCAGGATTGTTTGAAAACTCAAAAAACTCTACTCCATTTTCCGTGCTTTTTTTATACAAAATTCGGTTTTCATTATAGGCTTCAGGGGTTGCGGAAGGTGCGGTCATTAATGCTGAATCATCCCCTGCATTGGACAAAATTTCAACTTGTTCTGAATTAAGCGATTGTTGAAGCGGTTGGTTTTTTAAATCATTTTCATTGTACACAGACACCCCTAGTGTCCATTTTTCATTTTTATAACGACTGCCCGCATAACCTATAAAACGAGAATAATTGCGCTCACTGTATTGATAATCAACCGTAATTCGCATTTCTGAAGTGATGGGATACGTTGCATTAAAAATGACTTCCCCTGCATTATAATCTATAATATAATCTTCGGTAGCGCCACGTTCCAATGGAATTCCATTCACATACACTGTTTCACTTCCAGAAACCACTAAAACATACAATTCATTGTTTGGCCCTTTTAGCTTATAGGGTCCTTGATTGCCTTCTTGCCCTACAAATTGACTCGATGAAAATTGACCACGAACAAGAGCTCCGGCTGTAAAAGCAGTGAATTCAGAATCTTCATTTTTAAAATTAGTTGTCAATGAAAGACCTTGAACACGTTTAGAAAATTGTGAAAAATAAGAGTGTGAATTTTTTAAATCAATATCCCCAGCTCTAATTCGCCAACGCTCACTAAAAACTTCAATAAAAACTTGATCAAATTCATCCAACTGTTGCGAATAACCACTTTCTTGCAAAGGAATATTTGAATCTTGAATAGAAGCTCGTAAAGTCACTTTGTCATTTAACTTACCGCTAATTTGAAGGTCGAGTTCACTATTTAAAACCGAATTTTGATTATTTCCAATAGTTACGCCTCTTGAAATACTCCCTGAGGATGCCAAACCATCAAATGGCACCATCACACGATTTGAGTTTGGTTGTGACAATTTATATAAGTTTTGGAGATTTCCCGTACTGTTCACAATGATGCGTTCGTCTAATTCTTGATATGTTTTAGTAAGAAATCGCGGATAGCTTAAATACGTAATTTTTATAGAATCCGTTTGCACTATGGAATCAAACGTGAGCAATGCATTTTCAAAATCTATAGTGTATAATGAAGAGGGAATAACTTCATTCTTTAAATTTGATATGGAAAAATTAGAAGGATTGATGCTTACACTGTCAATTTGAATCGAGTCCTTAACCGCCAATTTCTTTGTCCTATACAAAGATAACACTTCTTGAGACCAGGAATGTGTGAAGGATAAAATGAGTAAAATGGTAAAACAGTACTTCATCATGACTCTTAAACTAAAAACAACCTAAAATATTTTGTTGATAGTTTTCATTAAAACAAGACTAAATATTTAGGGTAAAAGTACTCTATTAATTATTTTAGCTAAAATTATTATCCTATAAGATGAAAATTATTTCTTACAACGTTAATGGTATTCGAGCTGCGCTCAAAAAAGGATTTATCGATTGGCTGAAAAGTGCCAACCCTGACGTCATCTGTTTACAAGAAATAAAAGCGCAAGAAGATCAACTCGACTTGAGTGTTTTTGAGGCTGCGGGTTATTCTTATAATTATTGGTTCAGTGCTCAAAAAAAAGGATACAGCGGCGTGGCCATTTTATCCAAAACCAAACCAAACAATGTGGTTTTTGGAACAGGAATTGAATCGATGGATTTTGAAGGACGCAACATTCGGGCAGATTTTGATGGAGCATCTGTGATGAGTTTATACCTTCCTTCGGGAACAAACTTAGCGCGTTTAGAGCACAAGCTCGAGTATATGGATTTGTTTCAAGACTATATAAATACACTAAAAAAAGACGTTCCTAATCTCATTATTTGTGGCGATTATAATATATGTCATGAGGCAATTGATATTCATGATCCTGTGAGAAATAAAAATGTGTCTGGGTTTTTACCTGAAGAACGTGCTTGGATGAGTCAATTTTTAAAGAGTGGTTTTGTAGATGCCTTTCGCGAATTTAATTCCGAACCACATAATTATAGCTGGTGGAGTTATCGCGCAAATTCACGAGCCAACAACAAAGGGTGGCGGTTGGACTACACATTAGTTTCTCTGCCCTTACAAGAAAAATTAAAACGCGCCGTTATCCTTTCTGAAGCAGTACACAGCGACCACTGTCCTGTTTTGGTTGAATTACAATAAAAACTAATTTATAAATTAATATACAATGACCAAAAAACTTTTAATTTTAACTCTTGTTGTTTTTACTTTCAACTCTTGTGTTTCTTCTAAACTATACAAAGAATTAGAGGGTAAATACACGAATCTTAAAAATGACTACGACTCCTTAAACGCTGATAGCGATAGTATTTTAAGTGATAAAAATGCACTTCAAAATCAATATGATCAATTACAAAATGAGTACGATGCAACGCTTTTGGAACGGAATCAACTTCAGCAAGATCTAACTGGGCTTCAAAAAAAACACGATGCGCTAAATGATTCTTATACAGCCTTGGAGCAAAATAGTTCTAAAGCCATTGCTGATAATGTGCAAAAAAACAGAGAACTTTTAGCACAATTAAACGCCAAAGAATTGGCCTTAGCGGCAGAAAATGATCGGCTTTTGAAGTTAGAAGCGGACATGCAAGAACGCTCGCAACGCATCGCAGAATTAGAAACTCTAATCGCTTCAAAAGACCAAGCGATGCGGGACTTAAAAGATGCGATTTCAAAAGCACTCACCGCTTTTGAAGGCAAAGGATTAACCGTTGAACAACGCGATGGAAAAGTTTATGTGTCTATGGAAAATAAATTACTTTTCAAGTCGGGTAGCTGGGCGGTTGGATCTGAAGGACGACAGGCGATCGAGCAACTTGGAAGTGTTTTAGCGGAGAATCCTGATATTGCAGTACTCATTGAAGGTCATACCGATAATGATCCCTTTTCTAGTGGGGGACAAATTGCTAATAACTGGGATTTATCCACCAAACGTGCCACAGCAATCGTTCAAATTTTAAATGAAAATGAAGCAATCAAACCCGAAAGTCTAACAGCAGCCGGACGTGGAGAATTTGCGCCAATTGCAACTAACGAAACAACCCAAGGCAAAGCCAAAAACAGACGTATTGAAGTGGTTTTGACTCCAAAATTAGATGAGATAACAAAGCTTTTAAATAACGATTAATTAGAAACATCTACAACTAAAAACTTGATATACAAGAAAAGGATTAAATGGTTGTCACACTTGGCTGCAGAAAACAGCTGTGACTGTTAAAATCAATACAGTAAACACATGAAATATACTACACTTCCAGGCACGAATATTAAGGTCAGTAAAATCTGCCTCGGCTCGATGACCTGGGGAAATCAAAACACAGAAGCTGAAGGTCATGCTCAAATGGATTATGCTTTAGAACACGGCGTTAATTTTATTGATACAGCCGAGTTGTATCCGGTGCCAGCCACTGCTGAAACTCAAGGGCGAACCAGTAAGTATATAGGTACTTGGCTCAAAAAAAATAAAACAAGAGATAAAGTCATCATTGCAAGTAAGATTGCGGGAACTGGTGACTATACAGCTCATATCAGAACAGCAGGGTTTAGTGCAGATACTATCAAAGAAGCTTTACACTTAGAACTCGCTCGATTGCAAACAGATTATATTGATTTATATCAATTACATTGGCCAGAACGCCACACCAATACATTTGGTGTACGCGATTTTAAACCCAGTCCAAACGATCCATGGGTCGATAATTTTAATGAAGTTTTACAAGCTTTAAAATCCTTTGTCGATGCTGGAAAAATTAGAGCAATTGGCTTGTCGAATGAAAAAGCATGGGGAGCAATGCGTTGTGCAGAAGAAGTTCGAAAAGATAATTTAATTCCGATTAGTACCACTCAAAATGCTTATTCAATGTTGAATCGAGTATTTGAAGGAGATTTAGCAGAAGTTTCTTTGAGGGAAAATATTGGACTTCTTGCTTACTCTCCTTTAGCGTTTGGAGTCCTCTCTGGAAAATATATAGAGGGCACCGCTGCAGACAATGCACGTCTCAAATTATTTCCACGTTTTGCACGCTATAGCAGTGCGCAATCCACTGAAGCTACAAAACAGTATTTACAACTCGCAAAAGATTTAGGGATCAGCCTTACAACGCTTTCTTTGGCTTTTGTCAATCAAAGACCTTTTGTAACAAGTAATATTATCGGGGCTACAAACCTGGAGCAACTAAAAGAAAACATAGAAAGTATTCACACTGAATTATCACAGGAAACTTTAGAACGTATCGATGCAATTCATGCAGTCATCCCAAATCCAGCTCCTTAATAGTTTTTGAAACAAACTTTTTTAGGTCTTATTGGCGAGTTGTCCACAAGCAGCATCAATATCTTTACCTCGGGATCGGCGAACAGTAACCGTGATATTTTTTGCTTCTAACATGGAAACATACAAGTCGATTGCGGTTGTACTGGCCTGTTGAAACACGCCATCGTCAATAGGGTTGTATTCAATAAGATTGACTTTACTAGGTGCAAATTGACAAAATTTTATCAGTGCCTCAACGTCCGTTTTGGTATCGTTGATACCTTCCCAAACGACATACTCATAGGTAATAATCCGATTGGTAGCTGCATACCAATGTTGAAGTGCTTCCCTTAAATCTTTCAAAGGAAACGTTTCATTGAATGGCATAATGGAGGTGCGAATACTGTCAATAGCTGAATGGAGCGAAACCGCTAAATTAAATTTAACCTGATCGTCTGCCATTTTTTTAATCATTTTAGGCACTCCAGAAGTGGAAACAACAATTCGTTTTGGCGACATCCCCAGCCCTTCTTTGGAGGTGATTTTATCAATCGCTTTAAGTACATTATTATAATTCATTAACGGCTCTCCCATCCCCATAAATACGATATTGGAAAGGGGACGGTTATGGTATAATTTGCTCTGTTTATCAATTGCGACAACTTGATCGTAAATCTCATCGGGGTTAAGGTTTCGCATGCGTTTGAGACGCGAGGTTGCACAGAATTTACAGTCAAGACTACACCCTACTTGAGAGGATACACAAGCGGTGGATCGTTTGGCGGTTGGAATGAGTACCGATTCTACAATCATCCCGTCGTGAAGTCGAATGCCGTTTTTGATAGTGCCATCCGTACTGCGTTGCATGGAGTCCACTTCAATATGGTTGATGCTAAAATTTTCGTCCAACATCTGACGGGTATCTTTGGACAAATTAGTCATGTCCTCGAAGTGGTGTGCACCTTTTTGCCAAAGCCACTCATAAACCTGAGTTCCTCTAAAGGCCTGATCTCCATGCGTAACAAAAAAGGCTCTTAACTCCTCTTTTGATAATGCGCGTATGTCTTTTTTAGTGGAATTCATAATGAATAAAAACAATTGATCTCTAAAAAAAGCCTCTTGAGGAGGCTTTCAATTTTGGAGTTTATATAATCAGCATGGCATCACCATAGCTATAAAACTTATATTTTTCTTTTACCGCTTCTTCGTAGGCTCTCTTTATAAAATCATGACCTCCAAAAGCAGCAGTCATCATTAAAAGTGTTGATTTTGGTGTATGAAAATTTGTGATCATACAGTTTGCAATTGAAAAATCATACGGCGGGAAAATAAATTTATTCGTCCAACCTTCAAATTCATTTAAGTTGCCTTTAGAAGATACCGAACTTTCGATCGTTCGCATGGCAGTAGTTCCAACGGCACAAATACGACGTTTTTCAACCAAAGCTTTATTAATCGTTGTTGCGGTTGAAGCAGGGATCTTAATTTCTTCACTGTCCATTTTATGTTTGGATAGATCTTCTACTTCAACAGAGTTAAAGGTTCCTAATCCAACGTGTAACGTGACTTCAGCAAAATTAATTCCCTTAATTTCTAAACGCTTCAATAAATGCCTAGAAAAGTGAAGCCCTGCTGTTGGCGCAGCAACGGCACCTTCATTTTTGGCATAAATTGTTTGGTAACGCTCTTCATCTTCTGGCTCAATATCTCTGTTGATGTATTTAGGCAAAGGGGTTTGACCAAGTTCTGTTAGTTTTTTTCTAAATTCTTCATAAGAGCCGTCATACAAAAAACGAAGGGTACGCCCTCTAGAAGTTGTGTTATCGATAACCTCAGCCACTAAAGATTCATCCTCTCCAAAATAGAGTTTATTGCCAATTCTAATTTTTCGAGCTGGATCTACTAACACATCCCACAAACGTTGTTCTGCATTGAGTTCTCTAAGAAGAAAAACTTCAATTCGAGCCCCTGTCTTTTCTTTATTTCCAAACAAACGTGCTGGGAATACTTTGGTGTCGTTCAGAATCATCACATCGTCCTCATCAAAATATTCAATGACGTCTTTGAACATTTTATGTTCAATGGTTTGCTCTTTCCTATTAAGAACCATGAGTCGCGACTCATCTCTGTTTTCGGCTGGATATTCTGCTAATAATTCGTCTGGTAATTCAAAGTTAAAATGCGATAATTTCATGTGTCTATATCTATTATTTTAAAAAGGTGACATGCTCCCTGCCGCAGGCAGGTTCATTATTAGTCATTCCCTTAGGAAACACTAATTTTAGCATGCTCGTTTCATATATGATTTTAATATCAAGCTGCGAATATACGACCTCAAAATAGGCGTTGTCAAGTATTTGAACCTTTATTTTTAGGAATTGGAGATATTGAACCCTAATTGTTTTAAATTCTCCCAGAAATCTGGAAAGGATTTTGAAACGACTTCGGCCTCATTTATAGAAAATGAGGTTTTAAGTGCTAAGGGCGCAAATGCCATCGCCATTCGATGATCGTTATAGGTTGCTACAACTGCACCAGAACTCAAGGGTTTGGGTTCTGAGAGCTGTAAACTGTCATCGGTAATTTCAATGGATGTTCCGAATTTATAGATCTCATTTTTCAAGGCCTCTAAACGGTCGGTTTCTTTAATTTTCAAGGTGTGTAAACCAATAAGATTACACTTTATTTGAAGCCCTAAACAGCTTACCACAATAGTTTGTGCAATATCCGGCGCATTGGCTAAATCTAAATCTAAGCTTTCTGGCAAGTTGTTATTAATTTTTGTGATGTTGATTTTAGATCCTTCAAAGATTGTTTGAACGCCTAAGTGAGTATAAATTTCTTGCAAAACCGAATCGCCTTGTAAACTCTCTTTTTTATACGTGCTTAAATTAATTTGAGTCCCCACTGGACTTAAAGCTACAATACTATAAAAATAGGATGCCGACGACCAATCTGATTCTACAACAACCGTTTTTGAAACGGTTTCTAAATAGGGTTTCACCTGTATCACTTGACCTTCAAAGCTGGTTTCAACGCCGAGTTGCTCTAATAATGAAAGGGTCATTTTGATGTAAGGAATCGAAGTTATTTTACCTTCAAGGTGTAATGTCAATCCATTTTTTAGTTTGGTCGCCATCAGTAACAATGCGGAAATATACTGACTACTCACATTCGCTTTCATTCGGACTTCGTCCTTGAGTAGCATTTTTCCAGTAATTCGTAAGGGGGGATAGCCTTCCTCTTTATCATATTCTATGTCTGCTCCTAAAGCTCTTAGAGTGTCCACTAAAATTTTAATTGGACGTTCTTGCATTCTTTGCGATCCTGTCAGCAAGGTTGTCTTTCCTTCTAAAGTGGCAAAATAGGCGGTCAAAAAACGCATAGCGGTTCCGGCGTGGTGGATATCGACTAGAGGCGCTTCGGAATCTAATGCTTTGAGCATATATTGACTGTCATCTGAATTGGAGACGTTTTGAATCTCCAAATTTTTAAACAATGCTTTTAGCAATAAGAGCCGGTTGGACTCGCTTTTAGACCCTGTAATCGTAATATCGGTACTTGGGTTTAGGGTTGAATTTTGAAGGAAAAGATGCAAAATTTATTTTAGTTTTTCGTTGCTATGATGACGGTTGTGATCCCGTTTGGTTTTTAGCGCTAACTTTTTATCAAAAGCGTCTTGCAAATTTACACCAGTTTGATTGGCTAAACAAAGAACAACGAATAAAACATCGGCTAATTCTTCACCAAGGTCTTTATTTTTGTCGCTTTCTTTTTCACTTTGTTCGCCATAACGTCTTGAAATAATACGAGCCACTTCGCCCACTTCTTCTGTAAGTTGCGCCATATTAGTGAGTTCGTTAAAATAGCGAACACCATTTGCGTTAATCCAATTATCGACGGTTTTTTGTGCGTTTTGAAGGTTCATTTTATGAGAAAATTATTGAACTACTAAACTAGTCAATGTTGAAAAGAAATCAAATTATATTCACTAAAATAACGGCATCAAAAACAACTCCTTATTCTTTGGCTTTTGAATCGATAATAATTGTTACAGGGCCATCATTTAAAAGTGCGACTTTCATATCCGCACCAAACGCACCTGTTTGGATGGGTTGTCCTAAATCATTTTCAAATTGACGCACAAATTGCTCGTACAACGGTTTTGCAATTGCGGGTTTGGCAGCTTTGATATAACTTGGGCGGTTGCCTTTTTTTGTTTGTGCATACAGCGTAAACTGGCTCACCACAATCGCCGATCCATTGCTGTCCTTCAGAGAGGTGTTCATAAGACCATCGGCATCATTAAAAATACGGAGATTGGTTAGTTTATTGCTTAGCCAACGAATATCTTCGAGTGTATCGGAATCCGTAACCCCTAAAAGTACTACCAAGCCCGAAGCGATTTCCGCGACTTTCTTACCCTCAATGGTTACGCTTGCTTCTGATACTCTTTGAATGACTGCTCTCATTTTGGCTCGTAGTTATCCGTTCGGTAATGTTCGTCATCCCCTTCCAAAATTTGTGTGTAACTTTTGTAGCGCGAGGCCGCTATTTGGTTGTTTTCGAGGGCTAATTTAACCGCACATTGGGGTTCGTGTAAATGCAGACAGTTATTAAATTTACAGGATTGTTTTAAAGCAAACAACTCTGGAAAATAATGATCGACTTCAGCGGGTTCCATATCCACAACACCAAATCCTTTGATACCCGGGGTATCAATGATTCGAGCATCAAAGCTCAAATCAAACATTTCTGCAAAGGTTGTGGTGTGCTGTCCTTGTTTGTGCTGATCTGAAATTTCTTTTGTTTTTATATTCAATCCAGGTTCAATGGCATTGACTAAGGTCGATTTTCCAACGCCTGAATGTCCCGCAAACATGCTAGATTTTCCGGTCATTAAGGTTTTTACGGCTTCAATATTCTCACCTGTTTTAGCAGAAATACTCAAACATTGGTAGCCTATACCCTCATAGAGTGCTGATAATTCTTGAACGATTTTTTGAGTGGGTTCATCATTAACATCAACCTTATTAAAGAGTAAAATAGCTTTTATAGCATAGGCTTCGGTGGTTGCTAAAAAACGATCGATAAAGCTTGTAAATGTAGGGGGGTTATCAATTGTGATTAACAAAAATACTTGATCAATATTACTCGCAATAATATGGGTCTGTTTAGAAAGGTTGACTGATTTCCGAACGATATAATTAGTCCGTGGGTGAATCGTTGTAATGACCCCTGTTTCAGTATTGTTACTTGTTTCTAAATCAAAATCTACACGATCTCCAACGGCTAATGGGTTGGTACTTTTAATTCCTTTGATACGGAATTTACCTTTGATACGGCACTCATAGAACACTCCTTCTTGAGATTTAACAGAGTACCAACTCCCTGTAGATTTATAGACAGTTCCTATCATTAGTGTGTTTAAATATATAGACAAAGAAACACATTTCTTTTTAATATATTTTGTTCTATCTTTGAATTCTAAATTTTATATACTATGAAAAAATCAATTTTTACATTATTACTGGTTTTTCTATTTTTTAATGACCTAAAAGCTCAAGTAGAGTATAAAGTCATTACTAGTGTAGAATCTATAGTTCCAAGCGGACTTGGAAGATCAAGAATAATCAGTGTAAACGAAACAAAAAATTACAAAGATTATACATCAACCCAAACTGCTGATGACAATTCTAGAAATAAATCCGACAGAGGCGATATTAGGGTAAAAGGGTTTGATGAAACCAAGCTTTTAAATTTTTATAACGTCGCTGGAATTCGTTTTCAGAACATTGCTGCAAATGATGCCTTAATTACTTCAAAAATCAATACAATGATAGAAGAAGGGTGGGATCTTGCATTTGTAACTAGTGCAGTAGAGAGTAAAGGGGATAAAACCGATAAACAAGGTATATTCATAACCCGTTATATTTTCAAACGAAACAAGTAATAAAAAAAAGCCTCGCAATGCGAGGCTTTTTTTTGTTTTATCTATTCAGAATTTGTTCTT
>Ga0209833_1000080_pt1 | contig 64170 bp, 48 predicted proteins | sample COGITO_mtgs_1105_3_FD_184797 | JGI IMG/M metagenome (GOLD analysis project Ga0209833, IMG submission 184797) | Pelagic marine microbial communities from North Sea - COGITO_mtgs_110506 (SPAdes) (version 2) | ecosystem: Environmental > Aquatic > Marine > Epipelagic ... | reverse complement strand
CATCGTTCCAGTTTGCAACCATATCTGCCACAGATGTAGGCTTCTGTGTAGAGCCACCAGTGTTACCCTGCGATCCTGTTCCACCTATAGAGGCTTTGACCATGTGCGGGTTTACTGTCAAGAATTCAGTTACCATCTCATTGACGGATAACAAATCACCGCTGTCATTGTATCGCGGTACTCCGTTAGCGTCTAGCACCTCAACCGTTCCGTCTTCTGACAGTCTAGTCTGGCCTTTAAGTAACTGTGAAACTTGATTCGGATTTACAGCATTACTGTTACCAGCAGCACCAAGCAAAGCGCCATCAACTAGCGTCTGCTGTAGCTTGCTCTTGTAACTCTGTATTTCCATGTCTTTCTTTTCGACCGTCTGTTTCAGGATAGAATCAAACTCGCCTCTTTCTTTCTGCCGCTCAAGTTGGGCCGCTTCTCGCTGGGCCATTAAGTCTTTTGCGTCATCCAGATCAATGCCAGATATTTTCTTGTCGAACTTGCGCTGCTCTCTTGCAACACGATCAGCAACAATGCGATCCAGTTCGTCCTGAGTAAAGGTCTTTGATTCCTGATTTTGTACTGCCGCAGTTTCAGTTTCTGCTTCTGTTGCCATGATTTCATCGCTCATGTGACGTAGCCTCTAAAAGAGTAGGTGGAATGGTGAATCTCGATTGTATCATAATTGGTTATTTTTTAACTTTCTTCTTTTTTTTGGGACGGCCAACCTTGCTGCCGTATGTTCCTTTACCTTGTGGCATATAACACCTCTTAAAAAACGCCTCTAAACCTATGGCGGCAGTTATAGCCACCACGCACAACGAAAGGGTCGCCACTGATCTTACCAGCCCACGAACCTTCCCAAATACTGTCAATCTCATCTTTGGTATAAGTCTTGCCAACGTGCTTTTCGCAAAAGTCTCTAGTAGCCTCATCATCTGGGCCATAGTATTTAAACTCAGTCGCGCCAGCTTCAATAGCAATCTTAGTGTTAACCGTTGCATCAAACTGCATTAAGGCATCATGCAAGCCCTGACTAGCGTATCTGCCAAGGTTAGCGTTAACAGATGCTTTGATAGTGGCTAGGCTCTGGGCAAAGGTAGCGCCTGTTAGCGTGCTTTCATAAAGCTCTTTTGACACCGCATCAAGATAGTTTTGGCCTAAGTCTTCAAAACCTTTAAAGGTCATAGATTGAAGCTCAGATATAATGCTAGGGTCTAGCTTAGTCACATCAGCATAGGTACTTAACATCGCAGCAACTTCATCAGCTATAACGGTATATTCACGCACCAAGCCATCAACAGTTGCAAGGTATTCTTCTTCTATCGCATTGCGTAGCTGAACCCTTGCCGCTATCGCCCATTCAAGATCAAACAACTCGCCATCTTTAAGAGGGGCCGTTGCCATCAGATCAGTTATCCGATCTTCCAGCTTAACCAGAGCAGAAGCCAACTTACCTTGGTGGCCCTCCGCTCTAGCTATGACCGATCTTAACTGGTCAACGTCAGCAGGCATTAGGCTTCAGGCTCTAATGTTTCTGTAGCAAACTGACCCAGCACCTGAGTGCCAGATTCAATCTCAACGTGAGCTTTAGCAAGCTGCTCATCATCAAGTAGAAGGTCTGCAATCTTCTTGTCGATCTCCATAGCCATTGTTACTGACTTAACGCCCGTAGAGCGCAACTGCTGTAAGAACATTAGCTCTTTATCGTAATCGCGAAGGTCGAAGGAATCAGGGTAGAAGATTTCAACGTCTGCGGTTATCTCTTGCCACTGGCAGAACAACAACCATAGCTGCTCTTCAGCAAGCTCAAGCAAGTCAGCCTTCTCGGATAGTTTGGCATTAAGCATCTGGAATTCAGTAGCCATTGCCACACCTGACATAGTAACTGCTTCAGTCCCACGAACAGCGCCCATGTGACTCATGCGGTTAATAGCTTGTACCTTATCCTGAATGGATGCGCGTACAGCGTCAAGGTTCTGGCCGCTCGGCTGTAGCTGATAAGGCTTTAAGCTCGAATCCATATCATCAGGCATATTGATAATAGCGCCAGCACCTGCACTAGCATCAGTCCCGAAAGACTTGACCAATGTAGGGTGGTTAGATATGCGAATAAGCTGTTCAACTTCTGAAAGCTCTTGGTAGATAGCTCGCTGCATGTAGGAGGCATCTGATATATCACTGAGTCCTATACCTCTAGTAATACTTCTGTTAGCAGGAAGAAACACAGCAGGGATACGGCCAAGCACATTATCATCGACCTCAACCTGCTTATCTAGGTCATTAACCGAATGCCATAGCTCTACTCGATCCTTGTACCAGACCCTGTAATAAGTCTCTGTAGTAGTTTCGTCTACACGAATAACGCTCTCTCTCACCTTCAGGTAATCAAGCTCAAAGCGACCGCTGGGGGTGCGAACGTAATTCCAATCAAGGACATTTTCTGGTGTGAACATAGTCACATAGGGGCGAATCTCTTGCGCCAGCTCTTCTGCCTTTGTGCCAGCAGTAGACTTAGGCTTATCCATCATTATCCACACATGACCGTAGACGCTTGCCCATATCTGAGACTCACGCATGAAGGCATTAAAGCTGCGGCCATCAAGGTCAGCATCGTTAAGGAACGGCTCTAGGGCTACGTTGCCTGCTGCTGAATTGAATGCTCTGGTGGGCGGCACGCGCCAAAGGAAGCTAGAGTAGATGTGGACTATATTTTTAGCATGATTATCAAGCGGGGTCAGGTCTAGCCTGCGGTCGTAATCATCACTGGTTTCTGATATGTAGCGCGTCAGATATGCGCCATTAAAGTAATCTTCTCCACCCAAATAGCTGCGGGCATAGAACTCCCAGCGGCTTTCATATTTGTCGTAATCAGGGTGCGTAGTATCTGCGTTCAATCTCATCAAGTCCACCTAGTGGGTTGTGGTGTGTCGTATTCTGTGCGAACAGGGAAAAGGTATTCTATCAAGTAACCAAGGGCATCGTTCATGTGATCAAAGCCATCATCTTTGTTAGGAATACTTGTGCCTTCTTTGTATGTCTGCCTCTCAAGAGACTTAATGGTCTGCTTGCATTTCGGTGAGATATACAAATGCCGTTCACCATCACCCGACAGTAAACGACTATTCACAGCGTTGATTCTATCCCTGACCAATGCGTGCGAGTTTTTCGCCTTAACGCTAAATCCTGCGTTTTGTAAGATCGACAAATCTGTGCGACCACCAGCACTTGTTTTGCGCTGTCTTGATGCTGGGTCAGGGTAGATAATGATATTACGATTACCGTACCTATCTTTTATCTCCGCGACCATTTCATCGGTATTTGATCCGTACATGACAATCTCGTCTATGGCATACAGCTTCCCGCCTTTTCGTATGCATATAACGGCTGACATGGGATCAAGGTTAAAGTCCATACCTATGTGGAGTGTACCACTATCGTCTTTCATATCCAATACGGACTCTTCGCGGTTAAACCCGTAGTAAATCAGCCCTTGATACGTTACGAATGCTGCTTCGTATTCCTGCTGGAAAGTTCTTTCGTCTAGGTCAGCTCTGGCTGCTTCAACTTCTTCAGGGGGGACGTTGCCGCCTTGCAGTGTTGTGTACTGAAAAGACTGCCAATCTGTCGCGCCATCCTTTGCTTTAGCCCATAGATCGTAAAAATGATTACGGCCTTTAGGTGTACCAATAAAAAGCGCACCCCCTTGCCTATCAGATAGCGAAGGTCGGAGAACCTCGTACCAAGCCTCTGGCCTCATATCTGCAAACTCGTCAAGGACAACAAAGTCTAAAGCTCGTCCGCGTAAGTTGTTTGGCTTCTCTGCTCCTTTTAAAGCGATTACAGAACCATTGATAAGGCGTAGGGTTAGGCTGGTTTCGTTTGTCTTAGCTATATACTCAGGCGGTATAGATGCGATCAGCATATCCCAAGCAATCTCTTTGGCGGCTCCGTAAGTGGGGGCGACATACCAGACATTGCGGTTAGGCGACTTGATTGCCTGCTCTAATAGCTTTCCAGTAGACAGAAAAGTCTTACCGAATCGTCTACCAGCCACAACGGAAACGAAGCGGCTAGTCGATACGAATATTTCACTCTGCGGTAGGGTTAATTGCACGGGGGTCTATAGTGATCTGTATCGGTGGAATTTCTTTGATAGGCTCAATGTATTGCTCGCCCCAGCTTTCTCGATCTCTTGTCTTGAGGTAGAAAATCATACAGGTATTGTCGCCCTCAATGGCTTTTTCAAACAAAGCGTTGGTCACTTGATTGATTCCTTGGCTCCTTCCTTCTTTTATAGCCTGCATGAACTGCGGATAATCGTTCTGCTTTTCGTATACTGTACGCTCACCAATACCAAGGCAATCGGCTATCTGAGATACAGTTAAGCCCCTAGAAGCCATTTCACGGGCCTCTTCGCATATCTCTTCTGTGGGTATCCACGGTGGTCTGCCTGTCATACTTCCGTACCAAATACTTCATCAGCAGCAAGGGCAAAGCCCATATCTTCAAGAAAGCTATCTGCTGTAACCGCTTCTTGATTTTGAATCTCGGTATCAACGGAGATACACCATTCGTTAATGGCATCTCTTACCTGATTTCTTTGAACATCAATCTCCATTAGTGATTCCATAATAGCATCAAATCTATTAATGAGATCATCTAACTCAAATTGAAAGCATAATTCTAGCTTAATTGATATTTCTGAACGTTCCATTTCTACCCCCAAGAGTAGTTGATTAGGGGTATTGTGGACGTTTTAAACGGAAATGTAAACTAACTAAGGTCTTGAGCTGCTACAGCGAGTAGCGAAGTTACTACGAAGATGATCATGTAGATAATCACGGTTGCCCCTTGGTGAGTGAATGAAGGCGCATTGTAAAGACTATCAGTTATGATTTGAAATGATGGTTTAGCATGGGGGTAATATCATAAATGGTATGGTTATTTTAGTTACCATTTAGAATTTGTTAATCTTCTTTATCAAAATCAAAATATTCATCAAAACCATTCATTATGTATTCTTCAATGCATGATTTAACAGTTTCCTCAATAGGGTTGTCGGTGTGTTTATGCGCCCTGTTCCACCCTGCGTCTATTCCTTCCTCAACTATCCGCTCTATAAGCGGGTACATTTTAATTTTCATCACGATATTTTAACTCATTTTTCATTGGTAGTCCGTTTCAGCTCCCCAGTGGACGAATCTGGGTCAAAAGGTACAAAGTGACCTTGGCCTAATCCGTTGCAGCACACCAGTGGATAAGGCTGGCAGGAGGAAGGCTTGCGCCCTTGGCTAATAGATAAATAATTCGTAGGCTATGAAGCCAAACAAAGAGATTATCATTACTCCCAAGTGTAATCTATAAATTACAACTGGCTTAGTTAAATATTCTTTCACTGATGCCATTTTCGCATTTCTTTGCGCCTTCTTTATCGCTTGGTCAGCACTTTTATGCGCTTGATCTATCATTTGCTTAATATCATTCATTTCTTTGCCCTTTCTTCTTGGCGCTTTTCGTATTCGCGCTCTCGATCTTGAACCATTAACCATGCTCCCTGAAGAAGCATAGATGTAACCACTAAAAAAATAACACTAAATAAGATATTCATTACTCTCCCCTCTCATAGCCAGCGAACGGCTCTGGTTGGATGTTGTTGACGCAATCATACGCCTCCTGAACTAGATCACTTAAAGTTGGCTCAAGGTGTAAATAAATAGCATTTTTAAGAAGGATTGAACATGCATCAGATTCAAGGTCATGGTATAGCTTATCCAAAAACGATTTCTGATCAATAATACAAGGAGGTAAGACATCATCAAGCCAGCTATCCATTTGCAACAAAAACGAATAACAAGCGGAATCCTTGTCGTAATCACTTAAATCAATTAAATCGCCATCCCAATTTTTATAAGATGATTGAATGTTGTTGATCAGCAGCTCAAGGTTTTCTTTAACGGCTTGGATAGTCATTAGCACACCCCCAGATTGATACAGTCGTTGTAGCCCATAGTTGAGACAGTGACATAAAGCGCAAACAAAATAATAATGCCTACCAAACCAATTCGGTTTTCTGACCTGATTTCTGTGGCTTCATCGCGGGCTTTGACTTGATTGTAACTCAGTGAATATTTGTCCATTTTGTTCCCCTTGGTTTTTTGATTGCCCCCGTAGGGGCGGTTGAATTAATAAGTGTAAAAACCTTTATCACAAGCTAGCCCAATATAGCCGCCACAAGATTTAGGGTTAGAAGTAACCCCATTAATATCAATTGCTGCATTCCATCTGCCCCATGCTTCGTTAAAAAATACAACGTAATTTGCAGGATGATCAAGCATGTGATGCTCACCCACCATCTGAGCAATTTTAGCAACTGCTTTTTCCGCTGCCGCTTGGGTAGCGTAGCTTTTGCAGGGGCTTTTATTTTCTTTGCGGTAAGATTCGATGCGGTTAGTAACTGATTCGATAATGTTCATGGGGTAAACCTTGTTTCGTTGAATGAGGTGTAACTATGCGCTCATTCTTAGGTAATGTACAGTTTTGCTTATACCGTTATGTAATAAAGGATTTGTTCTTATAACTTTACATCTCACCTATGCGCCATTCCTCGTCTTTTATCTGCTCCTTTAGGTCTCTGGCGAACTGGATCACTTCCTCTCGGTCGAACTTAGGTGAAGCTCTCCAAGCAAGCCGCTCCATTGCTTTAATGCGGTTCTCACCGTATGTATCAACCATCCATTGCCTATAGCGTAGGACGTAGTGCGCCTGTTTCATGCCCCAAAGATTACAGGCTGGGCATTGAACGTGTATATTTTCTTCAAATAGCTTGAATACCGTTCTACCCCTTGGCATAAAATGACCACCCTGCATGTTCTTATAGTGGTCTATTTTGCCGCAGGTAACGCACTGGCAGTATCCGTTGTCATCTGATGCCTTCAACCGTACAAGTCGCTGTAAGAGCTTTGCAGCCTTCTCTACCTCCTGCGATATGGTGGACTTCTTACGCTTCGCCATATTCTTCTTTCTCCAGCGTTGCAATTAGCTTATCTAAATACCAACGGCATTTCTGCAAGTCCTGTATCGGATTTTCTTTTGCCTCGTACCTCCAAAGGTATTTCTGGCAGTTGCCTTTTAGGTAACCATGAAACGCATAAGAAGCCATAGATTCTTCGATTGCATCAATACACTCAATGCCACCGCTTGCGTAATGATCAGGGCTATTTACTGCATCTGGCTCATCAACATCAAAATCTACATCGCGAGCATTAAAATCAATTGGCGGGTGTTCCTGCCTAAGTCTTGCCCATTCGCTTTTATTTGCTTTATTTATCAATGTATTTCCTCCAGTGGAACTGTAAGTTCTTCAGGGTTGTCAAGGTTGCAGCGAGGGCACATACCATAAGCGCAATCGTCAGAACCAAGCCAGTACTCAAGAGGTAAGCCGCAATCACAATGCATCTTTTTAACTTTGATGCCATACATAGGGAATTCAATTACCTTACTCATGTTTCCACCTTTATTTTTACCCTAGAGTCTTCGCCATGTTGCTTGTGATATACCACAGCCGTCATAGAACGCTCTGCACCGTATCCTGAATCTGAGTGCCATTGATCTGTAGCGGTAAGGCTTCCCCAGTGTTCAAAGTGCATAGAGCCAACTTCTCTGGCCGTATGGTGGTGAATATGACCTAGGTGACAGTATCTATTCTTAGACTGGCTCCATTCGTTATCAAGGTTCTTAATAACTGCCTGCAATATTTGCTCATGCTTCATGCGGTCACCATGATGAAAGACAAACAAATTATTGTGCCACTGGTAGTGAATAAACTTTGAGTAGTTTGGTAACACATTAACGCGGGGTTCTTCGCTATAAAGAAGCTCTAAGCAACTAGATAAATGGCAAGCCATATCAGAATCATGGTTACCCCTAACATTAATTACTACTACTTCGCTATGAACCTCAAGCATCTTATCTATAAGCACTTGAAACAATCTACCAGCCAACTTAAAGGTCTTGCCTATGCGCGTATCAACATCTACTGGCGTTCCTTTAGTGGTGGTATTAGCACTGCTGTCAGCATGGAAGAAGTCACCAACATTAAGTAATACACCAGTGTGAGCATCCCCAACCCTGTTAGCCAATCTGTCAGTAGCATCAATCAATATCTGAGTTGCTATCTTTACGTCCCAGTCATCGTCATCAATTTTAGTTTCTGAGTCAGCTAACATGCCGAAGTGGTGATCGCCAATCATGTACATGGCTAGGTAATCGTCATCAAGTGTTGCAGGTTGATCAACAGGCAACTTAAAGCCAGTAAGGTCATCAGTCATCCCTTCCATCAAAGCATCAATCTTTTCCTGCATATTGCGCTTTTGTGGCTCTTGAATAACCCATTGCAAGGCTATTGATCCGTCTTCTTTGTAAGCCGTAGACACCCGCTTGGCATCAAAGCCTTCCATTGTTTCCCTGTCTACGCTCTTATGAGGGGCAACTGCCTTGGATGCTGCAAACCTTTCGATGCGCTGCATTGTCTTATCAATTGTTCTTCGATTAACCCCAAGAGCATAAGCTGCTTTTGCGTTTGATCCGTTCTTGATTACTGCGTTGCAAACTTCTTTCTGTCTGTCAGACTTTGCAAATTCCAATAAAACACTAGCGTCAATCTTTGACATCCTATCTCTCCTGCTGGTTTTGCAGGGCTGCGTACTCGCTTTCATGCGGCACGCTTAACATAACTCCCTGCTTTGTAGCCCAATGATACACTTGATCCAGAAAGTAAGCCATTTCGCCTTTATTTAGGTCTTTAGTTGATTTGACTTGATCCTCGATAATCTCTTTGCCAATGTTGACAGTGTAGATTCCGATAAACCTTCGCTTCAACCAGAGCTTCCAGACTTCTTCAGGCTTGTCATGCTTAATCACATGCCCTTTCTTTGCCATCTCTTCTGCTATTTGTCTGTACCAAATATGAGCCATTGCGTTCTGGCTTAATGATCTGGGGTTCTGGTATGGCTCAAACTTAATGGCCAGTGGTTTTGAATAATCCCAGCTCTCCAATCGGTTCAACAAGAAAGGCAGTCGCTTTTCTACCTCGTCTTTGCTGTTGATTTTTACAAAATCGCCCTGAGTCACAACACCACCCTCAACCATTTATCGGATAATCTCATGCTAGAAGTTTCCAGCCTGTCAGAACCTCTAGTTCTCATCATGTAATCAGACGGCTTTTTCTGAGCATCTCCAACCCTGTACAAGTCTCGATCAGTAAAGAATGGCTTGCCGTATAACCTGCCCTTAATTGTTGCTTTACTTACACTAATAGCCTCTTGAAGTTGCTTATAGGTGTAATAATCACCGTATTCGAGCTTGCTATCATGGCAGCCGCAAACTGGGTTTATACAATTTTCGCAATCAGGATGCTTTTGGTACTGGATGAATCTTGGTCTGTTAGCTGCTGGCATGTTTTAGCTCCCCATCGTAATAGTAGCCGCGCTGGGCAAGATAATATTCTTTCATTTCCTGCTGCTGCTCTGGTGGTAGCCAGCTAATATCTGTAAGGCTTTCGTCTAGCGTTCTTGCTCTTAGGCTGTCTGCCTTCTTGTAGCTCTTAGCGATCGGACTGCTACCGCCTTGGTTCTGCGACCTAGATAGCCAGCTATTAACGAATCTCTTAATGCCTGTCTTGGTCTTGCGTTTGGTTGGGTTAGCGTCTAACCACGATTCCATCGCCTTCAGCTCTTGGTGTACATTTACTGCTGGGTAAGCTCTACCCCAAGCAATAACGTCAGCCTGTTCAGGCTCCCAGTTTTCCTTTGTATTAAGTAGCATCTATAACCCCCATTCTATATTCCGACACATGGCATTTTTCACCGTATCGGTTAGTAATAGGAACCATACGGCTAGTTATCTTGTAACCTTTCTTTTTTAGGTTACTAACCCTAGAGGCTAGTCTAAAAATACCTAATTTATCCAAAGCTTCAATTCCTGTAATAGTTGCATTTTCGGATAAGTAATCAAGTAACCTTTCTTCTTGTGTCATTTTGTCTCTCCTATGGACTCGGCAAGCCTCGCCAAGTATTTAATTAAAGGTTATTTTTGATTGCCTTATTTGCTTTAGGCAATCTAATTGTTAACCAGTTTGTTACATAAGATGTACATGTTTTCTTAATGTGTACAAAAAATGTAATTATTTAAAGACGATATAACCCTTTCTACTTAGCAAAGTAAAATTTTAAATCTGAGGGCTATGCGACTCAGTGACTAAAGTTTGTTCGTATTTAGAATCGGTTGCCTATCCTTGGCCTTCGTTATTCCCTGATCGGCAGTCAAACCAATCAGGGGGTGCTATTAGAGGGGTCACTCTCGATCATGGGTTATTAATTCCCAATCCACACACCCGAACAGTTTTAAGTTTAAATTATTTCCTAGCTAAACTACACCTAAAAGATGATCCTACTTAGAACCAAAAGTCATAAAGTCGCTGATGCTTATACCTAAAGCGGAGGTAAGCATCTGGATAGTGTGTAGTTTCATGTTTTTACTGGCTCTCCACCGAAGTAACTGCTGTGGTGAAGTGCCTGTCATTCTAGCAAGTTTTGCACTGTTAATACCTGTGTCTTTCTGGGCCAACTTTAGACATTTGCCCGCGTCTATTAATTCCATCGTTTCAAATCCTGTGGTAGAGTAATTGAGCTGGTTCCCCCGACTAGCAAACCTCCTATGGTTTCCCCCTCGCGAGAGGGGGTTTTTAGTCTAGAACGGTACGTCATCATCTAACTCTTCAATGCTCAGACCACCCTGATTCACTGGGGCGCTTTGAACTTGCTTTGCTCCATCAGTAAAAAAGACCTTCACATTTCCAAGAATAGGCGTTTGTACCTGTGCTTCTCGCTCTTCCTTAGTGGTAGACTGGCTAATAAAGCCGTTGTTTTCGTACTGGTCTTGCTGCTCGGTATCCACAAACGTGGTTAGATCAAGATAAGTACCCTTTGCCCCTTTATACAGACGCGCCTTGTCAATCTTGGTAACGTCAATTCTTACAGATAATCCTACTTTCATTTCAACTTCTCCACTTGGTTTAGTATTACTTTAACGGCCTTGGTTACTTCCTCGGCCAGCTTTGCGATATATTCCTCATCGCGTTCAACCCGCACAAGAACATGCGGCATTTCTGGATGATAGGCGAAAAAGTCCCACCATTCTCTTTGGCTGATCCACATACAACCCTGAATCTGTTGCCAGTATTTCTTTACGCCTACTTGGTTGTCTCTTAAATAACTAACCATCGTTTGTGGCGCTGGGCATTTAATCTCTAATCCGCCTTTATCCGTAATTAATCCATCAGGCGAACACCCATACTCAAAGCCAATATCTAAAATAAACCCAGTCTCGATAACATCATTTCCCGAAATAAACTCGTAGGCTTCACGGGCTTCTGGTTCCAACTCAGTTCCTCGCGCCATCCACTCAGTAACGTAAAACGGCTCAGATTGCCTTGTAAGGCGTTCGGCTATCAATTGATTGATGTACCCATCAGCAGAGCTAGAAGGCTTCCCAGTGGCTGTAATTAGCTTAGAAAACATGCTTGCAGAAGGCTTGCCCAGTCTTGCAGCAAGCCACTCTGGTGAACCCTGCTCATGGTCTAAGATGATCACTTCTTGGCCTCTAGTGCGGCAACAGCGCGATCAAAGTGCATCGCTAGAATCTGATCGACTGAGCGCACCTTCAGCCACTTGCAGAATTTCTCGCTGTCAGCACCAGTCTCGTCAAGTAATTTCTTGATAGCGATTATTTGTTCGTCAGAGATAATCTTCTTGTCATCACCACGCAGCATTGCAGATTCTGCATCATCATCTGCCGTAGGGATTCCCGCGATAGATTGTAAAGCGTACCGTCTTGCGTACGTTATTGCTGAACCTGATGCCTGTGGGTCTTTCTTAACCGTAGGCAGGGTGTAATCCATTTCCAACCACTGACCAGATATGTGCATCAGGCGGGTAGATACTCCAACGCCATTTTCATTACTAACTGGAAACTGGGTATAGCTTAATCCGTTATCAGAAAACGGTTGCTTGATTGCCTTAATTACCGCCGTTAGATCGGCATAGCTAGACTTAAAGAAAGGGTTGGCACTGTCCTTAACAGCACCGCCCATTTGACCCTGCGCGTTACATAGTGCGCTGGCTAACTCATTAATTGATTCGCTTGATTTCATTTATTGACCTCCTACGGTCTGTTCTTTTGCATACTGCTCACCATAACCTGCATAGTAAGCCTCTGATTGCCCGTCTAGGGCTTGATAACCTAGAACGCAGTCGTACTCACCGCGCTCCAGATCGTTTAGATCGTTGATTCCCATATTGCCTCCTACAGCAAATGCCCCGAAGGGGCGGTTATTTAAATTAATCTATGCTGACCGAGTGCATAACCCGCCGCCCTGATTTATTCCAAACAACTGTGCCTAGATTAGAGTTCCAATCCCAGCCAATCCGATGGCCGCAAGTAGTTATAATGTCGCCATCTTCTTTTCTATCAACAGTAAATACCATCGCTATGTCGTTAAATTTAGTGATTGTTAAGCCTTTTACGGTAATAGTCATTTTGTAACCCTTGTTTTATTGAATGTGGGATTATAATCGCACATCTAAACCCTAATGTAAACCTTTTAGTTTACTTTATTTAACAAAAGACAAAAAAAAGCCCTGCAATAAATTAATAAGCAGGGCTAAGAGGGAATAACAGACAATTAAAAAAAAGTTTACGCCACATGGCGCACCAAAAGTATAACTAATTTATCTGGCCGTTAATAGCTCCAAATGGCTGGATTAGGAAAACCATCCTCATCAGTGCAGGCATCAAGGTGGATAAATCTACCGCCACCCTTCTGCTGTATGCCTATTCTTTGGACACCATGCTTTTGTGCCACTCTAATGATCTCTAAGGCGTTCTCTCCATTAGCCAACACATCTACCGCCTTTCCAGTTGTATGCGCTCCTAGATGCTCTTTACGGGCTTCTATGGGGTGTTGGGGGCATCGGTAAGCAGATGATAGGGCAAAGCTAAATCCGCACTCTTCTCGGATGGCATTCAGGGTAGCAAGAAACCCTAGATCAAATTCTGTGGTATTGCAGCCGCACTTACAGGTCAGTTCTTTGGCCTTAAAGAAGCCACTTTCTTTCTTAGGTGATTTAGCCATGTTATTTGCCTTCTACTTGTTTGGTTTTCTCAAAGCTGCGAAGCCCGCCTAGACCCAATAGACCCATCAGAATAGGCATCATAGTGCCAGTATCAGCTTGCGGGATATCTACACCAAAGCCAGCGGCTAAGGGTGAAATTAGGAAGTTGACTGCAAAGCCAAGGACGCAGACCCAGCCTGTGGCAGGTCGCCAGTTTCGCTGGAATGCGCTGCCTTTTGCTTCTTCGGTGTTGAGCTTAATCTGAGCAAGGCTGATTTCCTGCGCGTGCTTCTCAGACATTGTTGCAATTTCGTGTGCAATCTTCTGCTTGGTGTCTGCATCTGGTATCCACTTATCAAGAAGACCTGTTACTGGCCCTATTAGCTGGTTAAGTAAGCTCATTAGACAAACTTCTCCACTAGGAATAATCCAATTATCAGCGGGTACATGCCCCACAGCATCATTTCACTTTTCTTAAACCTTAAAGAACCTTCATCAAGTCGTTTTTCTATGCTCTGGAACTTTTCATCTATCGAAATCATACGCACCGCGCATTCTCTTTCGTGAGCTTCAAGTTTTAAAAGTGCTTCAGATACCGTTGCCATTCGACATTCCAATAATTAAGTTGATGATAATGTACAAAGTGTACACTAATATTCCTAAAGCTCCGAGCTGAATGGTAGTCCAAAACAATGCTTTTCGTTTTCTTTGTTGCGCGTATATAGTTTTTTCGCGCTGGTCTTTAATTTTGCGCCTTAAAGCAACAAGCTCTGTGTAACCTGTCGGGCCATAGGTATACATCAACAATTCACGCAATTCTTTTTCTTGCTGCTTAATTTTTTTTTCTTTGGCGTATATCTCCATAGCTTCTTGCTCTACGGATTGCCTAGCTACTAGCCGCTTAAACAATGGCGGGTTTTCTGCCTGCTTCTTAGCTTCGTTAAAATCACTGCAAGCGCCATACCATGCACCAATATGACCAAGGGTATCTTCTACATCTCGGCCAGCAGCAACCATTGCTTTGACGGTGTTAAATGCTTTTGTAGCAACTGCTATAGCGGTTAGCGGGTCAATCATGGATAAGTACCTTATTCGGCTCTACATATTTGGGAACGCAATACGCCATAACTGGAGTATCGTATCTTTGTCTTGCCCCCTGAATAGTTAGCCTTTCAGCAAACCACTTACACCGATTAAGATCATGCCAATGACTGGTGGCCTTTACATCAACCGTTCCATTAATCAAAACGATTAACGCAAAGACCAGTTTCATTTACTCAGCTTCTTGCTCAAGGTCAGTTACTAACATGCCAATAAAAGCATCTTTGCCTACTGATAATTGATCAAGATTAAACTGAGTAGACCTAATCTTTCTATCTAAGTCATCGCAGTGGCTAACCATTGCTTGCTGTTTCTCGGTCATATCTTCAAAAATGTATTCTTTATCGTTGATCGTGATGGGAGTTGTTTTTTTCTCGCCCATGTTGAATCTCCTTTAGGTTGGTTGATTATATCTGGCGTAGGCTTTAACTGCACCATACTCCAATGTGTCTTTATGAAATACAAAACCCCAACACCAGACTACATCACACTCAGTGTGTGTGTTGTCAAAGAGAGGGTAATCTAGCCCCTGAGCTGCACAGAAATCCTTGATACGCCTTGGTGTTCCAAAGGCATAGGCATCTATCCAGTCAGCCACAGTCCCGTCTTGGGCGTGTGTGATTGCGTAGAACGTCTTGTATGCCCTATCTTCCTTGGGCAATGCTGGCTTGCTTCCGTCATAGTCTATGATGACCGCCTTTAGCAGAACCTCTTTACTCACAAGGTCAAACTTCAGGCCATACCAATGCTTTAGGTTACTAGCTAGATAGCTCGTGTTGAAGTTAAGCAGTAATGACTCGCTTGGGAAAACTCCAAAATCGTAGAAGCTAATACTACTGTTCTGATAAGGCTTCCTATATCCATCATACTTACCAACAAAGTTAAACTCTGATCGTTCATAGTTAACGTAACTAGGAAACTCTTGCTTTAACTCTTCAAGTATCAACGCACCTTCTTCAGTTTCCAAAGTGTAGTCTTGTCTTACTACATCTTGATTAACGTACACATCATCGTGACACTGCTGTAACTCATAGTTTGACAATGCCCCTGATACCAAAGCAGAGTCTAGTTTGTCTTGTATCTCCCCTTCATCAGTTTCTAAAGGTATCTCAAAGTACGCACCATTCTTGGAATAGCAGATGTAACTATCATCACCGTCATTTCTTGTTGTATACACTCTGCTCATGTAAACACCACCGATTTAGTTGCGCCAACGGTTGTGCCAAAAAGATTCGCGCTAGTCCACTTCCATGTTGTAATACCTGATGATTGAGAAAAGCTAGCCGAAGACCTACTAAGAGCCGACCCAGCTATAGTCATAGTTGTCCACCCAGAGTTAGGGACTATCGCTGAAAGTTGTAGATATATTTCAGGCACGAGGTTGTTCCATCTAATATCTTTTATGGTGGTGTTTCCAGTAAGACTTAGCGTTCCGTCACTGATTGACCCAAACCCACCACCAAAGGTTAAGCTAAAGCCGTAGTTATCGGTTGGGACATAAGCTGTACCATCGAAATATCTTCCTACAGTTACAGTCTGTGTGTCAGTACCGACTGCTCCATAAAACTGGTTCATGCTAATTGTGTTGCCACTGCCAGACACACGGAAGGCTGCATACTCCCCCATAGTTATAGGGTTAGAGCCTCCAAACTCAGTTTGTAAGTTAGCAAACGATAGAGCGCCTGAAGTTGGTAGGGCCATTAACTAATTACACCGCAGGCTATTTTCTGCTCTACGCCCATAGCAACCTCATCAACACGGACTAAGGTAGCCGCTGCATCGTATGCGCCGTCAGCATCAAAGCACACATTGACTGAACGCTCATGGACGCAATCGGTATCGTCACAAGTAAAGCGTACCTGTACATCTCTGCAATCAGTTTCAGTAGAAACAGTCTCACCTTCGTTATCAGGGTCAGGCATTTCAGTGGTGCGAGTGCCTGTGTATTCTTCTAGTAATTCGTAAGTTACTGACATTATTTATTCTCCAACTGGGTTTTGAGGTCATCGACCTCGGCTTTAAGTTCTTTTATTGCTTCGATCATAAGTGCAACCATGTTTCCGTAAGCAACCGCTTTGTTTCCATCTTTGCCGCTGACTACTTCTGGAAGTATCTTTTCAACTTCTTGAGCAACAACACCAGCTTGTCTTAATACATCTGGAGCTTCTGGGTCTTCTAAGTCTTTTACATAGTCAGTTCTTTCGTAGGTATAACCGTTAATCGAACAAACTTTTTCGAGGGCATCTGGTATTTTTACAAGGTTCGTTTTAACTGCGATGTCTGAATACGCAGTTACGTTGCCAGATGTCCATATACCAGACCCAATCGCCGCCGTAAGGGTTCCATTAGTTCTGTGTTGAAGCTGATGAGAAAGACCAGAAATCGCCTGATTAGTGCCAGTGCCTACGTTTGTGTGGGTGTAAGTAAGACCATACATATTGCCGTATGACGTACCAGAATCGTTTGTTTTATAGGCTGTTCCCATAGACCATACATGCTGGTAACGGGTAGCTGAATAGAGACCAAAGACACCTCTGCCGTAATTGTTAGCGACTAAGGCTAACTGGGTACCCATTGTAAGAGTGCCAGTGAACGTATCCGCAGCATTAGAACGTAAAAACGAAGAACCCTGCTGCCCATCCAAAAGATCAGCATCTAACCCAGAGCCTGAGCCATCGTTAACTTGAGTCCACGCTTGTGCCCAAGAAGTCCATGAGCCACTATATCTGTGCCTAACAGCAAACCTTGCGGTAGACCCGTTGTATGTTGTTGCGTGTTGAGCAACATTACCTCCGACACTAGACCACCAATGGTTTTGAATGTGAGAAAATAGGCTGCCAAACGCTGCGTTGGCAGAGTTAGTTAAGAAATATGCATCAGTCCTAGAGTTAGGGTCGCTGCTAGACGCGCCAGATGCTACGTTAAATGTGCTTGACGCAAAGCTAGTTGCATGCAAACCATCCAAAAGATCAGCGTCAAGACCAGAGCCTGAGCCGTCTGTACCAGCACTCCATACTCTCTCCCATGTTGGATCAGCACTAGTTAAACTTTTACCAATCCACATGCCAGACGATGCGCTGTAATTTTGGAAATAGAGACCAACATATCCGCCGCCGCTATCTCGTCTACCAGTAACATGCCAGTAACCATGCGTTCCTCCAGATGGAAGCCCAACAGACGATGACTGCAACATGGTTCCGTTGCCTAAGTTATAGCCAGCCCAGCCGCCAGTAGGTATCACAGCGTATGGGGTAGACATCCTTATAGGCATGTAACTGTTTAGTGAAGAATTAGCTGCGTAATAAGAACCCTGCTGCCCGTCAAGCAAGTCAGCATCTAAGCCAGAGCCTGAGCCGTCTACAGTCTTTATAGCTGTCAGTATTTCTGATGCTGTTTGGTCGTTGGTGTAACCGTTAGGGTTGCTCGCAGCGTAGTACCCAGCACTAGCGTGGTTACCCCAGCCGTAAGCTGTGTCGTAGTTAGACTTGTTAGTAGTAGTCAGCGTGCCTTCATGCCAAACCTTGTTAGTGGCAGACAGAGTAGTTGACCCAGTGTATATCTCGCCCTTTACAACAAAAGAAAGAGTTCCGGTTGTCGGGTACTGTAAATTGCCAGACGCAGCATCTAGGACTAAACCGTAACCAGCGACAGGTAACTCGTTATCAAATTCGTTGTGGTAAAGACTTACGCCTTGATTGTTAGCCGTGGTGAAATTTATCTTGGGGGACGAGCCGGTGCTGCTATTAGTGTCGTGTAAAGTTATTTCTGGGCTTGTTTTGTTTATTGCAATGTTACCAGTCAGCGTACCACCAGACAGGTTCAACTTAGCGTTAGTGTCAGTGAGACTGAAGGTAGTTCCAGACAGGGAGATGCCAGAGCCAGCAGAGTAAGTCGTGTTAGTAGTAACGTACCCAGCGCCATTAGTAAGCTGGTTGTTATTCGTAACATTTGTTGCGCCTGTAGCTATACCGTTTAACTTTGTGTGGTCGGCAGAGGTAAAGTTAATCTCTGATAGACCACCGTCACCAACACTGTAAGTGGTGTTTACACTGCTAATAGTAAAGTTTGGATAGGTGCCTGAAATACTTGTAGCGCCTGCACCTGTTAAAGCAACAGTCTGATCTGGGGCTGTATTGGCAATAACACCAGCAGCAGACAAGCTAATGCCAGAACCGCCAGATAAAGCAGCTACAACAGAATCACTAAAGTCAGCAGATACTGATTGATTACTAGCGTTGCCAAGAAAGAAGTTTCCATTGTCTAGGTTTGGAGTAGCGTTAGCTCGACCAGAACCTGCAACAAACAAAGCGCCAGCGGATGCGTGGACTCTTTCTACTTTGCCTAAGTTTTGTATTTGTGAGGTTTCACCAGTAGGAGCCGTAGACGTTAGCGCCCCTGCTGTGGTGCTTACATAAAGCTGGTCACCAAGGGAAAAGGCTGTTGTGTCTACGTTATGTATTTGGCCGTAAGTTACGCAATTAACACTTTCATTATTATTAACTGTAGCTCCAGCTAATCCAAAGGACGGCATCTTAGCAGGATTATTAGCATCTGCCTTCATAACTACAGGCTTGTTTCCGCTTATTCCTGAAATATAAAGTGCATCGCCTTTAGTTAATGCTTCTCCAGCTTTAGCGGGGAATAACTGTGCGCCACTAAGATCACCTTCAAACAACGGTGCTTCTACAGTACCCGTAAATACAGCGCCAGCTAAAGGAGCGTATAAAGATAAATCTATAGCACTTAGGTCTGGCGGGGTGTATGTAAACACGCCAGAACTATAGGCTAAAGCAGCCGTTCCAACTGCTGTAGTAGTTACGCTTAAATCACCTGACTCTAACTTATCAGTGTTTAGGTTAGTAAAGTTAGCATCAACTTCGGCATTAGTTAGGGGCGAGCCTTTGCCGCTCCGAGTTACAATAGTAGCCATAGGAAGCCCCTTCTAATTAAGATGCAGTAAGAGTAATAGTCCAAGTTACTGACATAGTATCGTCAGCAGATTTATTTACTACTGGGAAAATAACATGGCAAAGCATAGTTCCGCTAGATGCCGCGTTAAATATACCAGCCTCTGTAACAGCTCCTGTGCCTTCTCCTGCTTCAAACGATGAAACGTAGACAATGGCATTGGCTGTAGCGGTAGAGCTGTCTAAAGCCTCTCTAGCGCCTAGAATAGACTCTAAATCAGTATCTCCAGCAGCGGCAGCGGTAGTGCCTGAACCTAGTGCCATGTGGGACATTACACCAGCAGAAGTTCCTGCCATGCGCGAGCAAATAAACTCTAGGCCAGCACTAACTACTAAGTTAGTTATATCTCGGCTCTCTTTTACGTTGCCGTTCTTGTCTTTTAATACTATCGCAACATCACCGCGTAGCTTCAAATCTTCGTTAATCATAAATCACCTGTTAAAAGTTGCGGCTAACGCCAACATAATCTTCAAGAAAGTAGCCAAGCTCTACATAACTTTGGCTAAGAATGGAGCCTGAATCATTTGCCCCAATTGTATCATTAATACCTTGTCCACTGGAAACTGCAATAGCATCGGTAATTACCGCAAGATCAGACCTTACTTTAACAAAGGTCATTTCCTGATCGTCTTCTGTTGTGGCTTCACCGTCTAGGTCATCAGTAACGCCAGTTTCTTCGTTAATGAACTTGTGAAAGTCCATATTTTGATTGTCTGTTGCACCTGAACTATCAAATGCAAATTTGTTTGGGCTTAGTAACGTAGCATCTGTTGCGCCATACGCATCACTTAAAACCTTGGAAAACTGTAAGGACTCTTTGTCACTTGCTCCAAAGCCGTCAGCAAAAGGCTTGTTTGTACCAACGCTAATAGACTCAGCCGCATAAAACACATCAGAATGCGATCTGTTAAAAGCATTCTCGATGAATATGCTTTCACCAACGCTAGGGGCATCTTGTATTAGCTTTCCAATAGCTAAGGTATTAATCTGGTCAGATGTTGCGCCAGAGTCATTTTGTACTGTGCCAAATCCCAAAGCGGTAGAATCAATAACTACTGAGCTATCAGATAAACTCTTGCCAACCTCGGTAAAAGCTTCATCAGTAGCTAATGAGTCTTCAGTTAAACTCTTGCCTACAGATTTTGACTGGGTATCTGAAACGCCAAGCGACTCAAAGAAAAACCTAAAGATAAGAAAGAAGCCAAACTTAATCTCAGCTATGGCTTTTTTGAAGTCAATTGCTGCAATAGCTTTCTTAAACGATACTTCTGTAACGGCTTTTTTGAAGTCAATAGCGGCAATGGCTTTCTTAAAACCAACATCGGCTACTGATTTCTTAAAAGCAATTACAGATTTAATCATTAAAATCAGCTCGTAGGTAGAAGTCTAAAATATCAAAGATAGTTTCCTTCTTGCCGTCTGAATACGTTACCTCAATCTCACCTTCGTAATAGCCCTCATCTAAATCTAGCTGAGTGCCTGAAAATGAAAATATAGCAATGCCTTCAGCAAAATTCTGACCAACATCAACAGCAGCTAGTGTAAAAAGGGTGGTTGTGGTTCCTTTAGCTCTGAAACGCAAGGCGCAAGTACCGCCAGAAAAGTCTATTAATGTGCCGTCATCTTGCCTTTTTAGCGTAGCTTTTATCTGCGGGGCTTGGTCGCTTTGTACTAATTGGTAAATCATATTAAACCTCTGGCTTTGTGGGCCATATTATATCATCTAAAGATGTGGCATCAGAATAGGTTTCTGGTATGTCTCTTAGTGCCTGCCTGTAGGTTGTCCACTCTGATTTCTTTGTAGTGGTTAACGGGCTGTCTGGGAACTGCGTCCAATCTGATTGCGTAAGTAATTCGCTTCGACTGCTTCTTACATAATCAATAACTGCTGGAGCATCACCACCATCAACGGCTACCCCATCTACAATTGTAAATGAGTCGCTAGGGTAAGTTCCTTCAATAAGGCTTTGATCTTCATCTTTTAAGATAAGGCTTAAATCTGTAACTGTTGAACTAAATCCGCAGCCTATTATTTTGCCAGTTGCCGTTTCATATACCGTATATTGCATAACTTATCCTGTGTTAAAGACTAAGCCGTTTAATGCGGCATAAGTATAGTTTGCTAGTGTTCCTGTATAGACTCTTGCATACAGTGTTGAAGACCCACTTGGGATGCTTGCTGTTCCAGTGTAAGCGTAGGTATATCCTCTATATGTGTTAGCGTTCCAAGTAATACTAGGGTTTCCACCAGCAGCAGTTGTCCAAGTTGATCCGTTTGTACTTATCTGTACTTTCCAGCCTGTAATGTCACCTAAAACACCACTAAAGAAGAATAAATATCTAGCGCCATCCCTTACCCCTGTTAACGTAATAGGAACGATACCTTGGTTAGCAGTGCCGCCAGTTCCTTTCTGAATATAATTCAATGCTTCTAAGGTTAAGCTTCTTGCAGTGTTATTGTGGTCATAAATCTTAGTATCTACATCCGCGAGATATTTAACATTTAAAGTATCTACGTTTAGCCTGTCGCTGTTAATAGTTCCAGCAGTTATATTAGTAGCATTTAAGTTAGCTACAGTTACAACACTAGCATCTACTGTGCCTGTCTTTAACAGCCCGCCATTGATTGTAGTAATTTCAGTGCTAGAAGCGTTAGCTAACTCACTATTTAAGTTAGTAAAAGTTACCAGCCCGTCAAATTGAACGCTATTAAACGGGGTGTTAAATGTTCTTGTCTGAGTCCCACCAAATGTTGCTTCAGTAACATGCCAATAAGTAGCCCAGTATTTTGCATCACCACCTGTGTTTGTTGGTGGAGTAGTAGACCAATTAGCCGTTAAACCTCCAAATGATCCTGTTACAAAGTTGTAAGACGTTGCGCTTGGCGAAGCAGGTGCGTTTGCTTGTGACACAGAATAATAAAGATAACCATCTGCATTTCGTGGGCCAGCCGCGCCAGTACTTCCGTCTGTGCCATCAGTACCATCTGTGCCGTTTGTACCATCTGTGCCATCAATGCCGTTTGTACCATCTGTGCCATCAATGCCGTTTGTACCATCTGTGCCATCAGTGCCATCAGTGCCGTTAATTGCTGCGGCATTAGTAGTAGCTGAAACTACACCAGTAAATGCTGACTTGTTACCGCTGTAATCTACTGACTTAAACTTGTAGTAAAAAGCAGTCGCATCGGCAAGACCGCCATTTAAGAATTCAGCTTTAACACCAAATCCACCGCCTACAGTAGCCACTTCAGCATAAGTGCCGCCAGAAGATGTAGCCCTATAAACTTCTGTATTTGAAAAGTCTTTGTCTGCTGGGTTAGTCCACTCAAGGCTAATGGACTTATAGCCAGCCGTTGCTGATAACGCTGTAGGCAAAGCAGGAGCTGTGCTGTCTCCGATAGCCGTTACGTTAGCGGTTACGAATGCGCTTTTAATTCCTAGCTCGTTTATTGCCCTGACTCTAGTGTAATAAGTAACCGCGCCAAGTGCAGGCGTTATAGTAAATTGATTACCCTGCACATCAATAGAATTGAAATCAGTATTATTAGTTGACCACTGGTAGTCATACCTCACAACAAACGCATCTGCGCTTGATACCCATGTAGAAACAATCTGCGGGATTATTGTGCCATCAAGGTTAACTGTGGAAGATGCTGTGCCAGTGAAAGAAGTAGGAGCGGCAACAGTCCTACCGTCATACAAAGAAACTTCACCGCCAGCTAGATAATCTTCTTCGTCAGATGAAGCCCAGTCGTAGATGGCTGATGCAGTTTCGATAGCTTCTACGTTTACTATAATGCTGCCATCAGACCCTAAATCAAACGTGTAACCTAATACTTGGAATACCTTTGCAGACCAACCAATTTTGGCATTAGTAACCATGATGTTATCGCCAGCCTTAAACTTTAAAGCCGCCAAGTTACATGGCAAGCTAACAGAAGTTTGCTGTCTGGACTGAAGCAAAGCTAATTTAGCTAATCGTTGCGCTTGAACATTGTTTGTAGTTGTAGGCAATGGCATATCTAAATAAATAGGGTCGCCATCAGTCGCGCTATATGTGCTGCTAATTTGAGCAGGGTAGTCAGCAAGAATATAGTTGTCTTCTTCGCTTAAAAATACTCCCTTAACGCCATTGTAAATACTGCGCCTACTTTGCTTAGTCTGTGTAGATATTGCACCAACTAAAACGGACTCGTCTATAGTGACTGTGGGGGTCACATAAGCTGAACCAGATATAAAATATTCACCGCCTGAGTGAATTAAACGGCCAGCCATAGAAGATAGCAGGGCTTCAATGTTGGCTTCTCTGGAATTACCAGTATCAACAACGCCATCACACACATATCTTTTTTGCGTGCCACCAGCATCAAGGGCCACATCTTGATCGCATAAAGTCTGAGCTGTAGAAACAGAAGTAGCGTTTATGTTTGCGGCATCTTCAGCCAATCCATATTTGGAATCCAGCAGGTAATCCCTAACGATCAGCGCAGGATTTTGTGACCAAACGGTAGTAGATGTTGCTGGGTTGTAGACTTTCTTGCCACGGACTACGGTAGAGATATTAGGCAAGCCGTTAGCAAACTGCTCGGCATCATATTTAAGACGGACGTAAATGTAAGCGGTGTCTAATAGCTTGTGATCTGTAGTCCACTGGGTAGACCTTGATACAAGATTAGCGTCTGCTGTGGTCTGCGTACCATCGTGAAAGTTAAGGTCAATGTAAGTACCCCAGCTACCTACATAACCGCTATCCCACACCTTTTCATCGTTGAACCAGACTTCTTCATAAGCATCAATTGCATGGCCTGCAACAGCAATAACCATGTGCATGTATTCGTTGTCTGTGCCTGTTGAGTCTAGGTAAACAATTGAACCGCCAACCCTAGCGCGACCATAAACCATTGTTCTTGTAGATGCTGGCTCTCTAACTGTTGTCGTAGTGCCAGACATTTGTGTGCCAATTGACGGGGTAGGCATTAAGGCGCGAGAAACCATAGACAAGCCAGCGCCAACAGCAAAGGCCATCCACAGAGAACTGCCAGCAGCAGCAAATGCCGCAAAACCGCCAGCCGCTACTACAGCACCACCCGCTGTTGCTAATCCTGCTATTATTGCTGTTGCCATTTTATTTCCCTAAAAAACATTTGTGGTAGACGCGCTCAATAAGATTAAACCCCAGTCTAAGCATAAGATTGTCAAAAGGGTATTCTGTCTTCATATTAAGCGTCATTAATGATGCGCCATTTTCTTTGCAGTGCTTTTCTGCGAAACAGATTAAATCTGAACCTGTCGCGGTTTGCCTGTACTTTGGCTTAACATATATAACATCAGTGGACGCAAATATATGATCTTTATGGTGAACGCTTCTAGAGATCATTACAACGCAATAACCTATTAGCTCGCCTCCATTCCTAGCGGTAAATATATGTAATATTCCTTGCTGATCTAATCGGGCATATTCTCGCCAATCTGGGTCTAGAAATATTGTATCTTGGTTAGGTTCTGTCTCTTCCCAATGCTTATCAAGTAAAGGGATTAGCTCTGCCTTTACGTTTAACAGGCTTTCGTGAGCTATCTTAATCATCTATCCCCTCTGCCGCCTGTTCCGCTTTGCCCCATCGAAGTAGGTGAAGGTCTGCCCCAGACAATTTCTTTCTCTTGTATCTTGGCTACAAACTCAAAGCCTTTATCTGTGGGATGCTCAATCTTTTGATCTTCTGCCGTGTAGCGTCTAACTGCTGTGCGCTGGAATGCTATTAGCTTATTCTCAACCGTAACTGTAATCGTAGAAGTATCGCCAGAATCTGCGATTGTCATTATATCCATAAACCCGCTAAACAAGATAACTGGGCTTGCGATTAAATCACCATTTTCATCAAATGCGCCAAGGCGAATGATTAGGGGTCTGCCTTGGTATGGCTCATCTCTGGCTAGTGTAAGCAAAGACTGTTTTATGCCACTTAGGGTTACAGTTGCGCCATTAGCGGTAAGCTCTGCGGTCTCAGCGATTGATCCAATAGATAACAGGTCACCAGCGCCTAAATAGGTATTGGAGTTGTAGGTAAGATCGCCCATCCCAGACCAAAGGAAAATGCTACCAGAACTGAATTCCATATCTACCAAATAGATAGGGCGGACTAGCTCGGCAGTAGCAACAGCCTGCATCTCTGTACTTAATGTTCTGCTCATTACAATGCCTCAGTGAATGCAAAGCTAAAACCATAGATAGAAGCTGCATCCGTAGACCAACCTATATCGTTGCTCGCTAAACGCCATAGGCTCTTAGGTAAGGTAAAGTCTAATGCTGTACCGCTTGCCGCTGCTGTTCGCAATGGTGGCTGAAAAGATAGGTTCCCAGCGCCAGAAGACTTATCGGCTGTGACCATATAAAGATAGTCGCCTAACTGAAAATAAGTGCCAGCAGTTACAGCACTAGCGCCAGCAGTAGTAGCCAATACTTCAGCCCTTACCGCAGTTGTACCAGATGTGGTACTTGTGGCTGTGCTTGTATGTAAAGGGTGTCCAAAAGTGAACGTGCCAGAGCGCCCTTTTAAGCCAACAATGAAAGCCTCGACTGATCGTGCCTCGTCATGCGTTAAAGGCGGTAGATTGACCTCTGCTTGCCATATAGCGCCTTGGTGGGCGTACACCTGTTGATCATAGGTAAACGGGGACTCTGTGACCGCAACAGTTCGTTTTAAACGTAGGCTGATTGATGTAATGCCTACGTTGGGGAAAGCTAATGGCATTTTTTATGCTCCGACTAATGACTTGCTGAACCCACCGCCACGCTGTCTAGCGTCTGCAACTGCACCTTTAGCGGCATTGGCAATTTGTGGCATCAGTGTAGCAATTTCTGCCCTGACTGTCTGCTGTACGCCAGTAGATACGTTAATGGTCTGGTTGACAGTAACACCACCGCCACCGCCTAAACTTCCGTTAGGTACAATAGAGCCGCTTTGGTTAGGAACGAACATTTCTGGGCCGCGCTCGCCAACCATGTAAGGCTGCCCGTTTTGAACCGATCCACCTATTGCCTTTCCTGTTGCTGCTGTCGTAGGCATACCAAGAGCGCCACCAATAGCATTAAACAGGGGTTGAACAATCCAGTATTGAACCATCATTTTAATCAGGCTATCAATAACGCTTTTAGCCATATCTTTCATAGCTTCGCCAAAAGATTTAGCGCCACTGATTGCAGACGTTAAAGCGTCCGTTAATGACCCTGCGGCATTCTTAGAAACTGCATCCATTCCTTCTACCAAGCTAGGCAAAGCATTTCCAGCAGACTTAATTGAGGCTCCCCACTTTTGCATCGTAGTTGGAAGAACTTCGCCATCAGCTAAATCGTCAGCCTCTTCTCTAAGTCCTCTAAGGCCCATTTTAAGCCGCCAAACATTACCAGCCGCATTGTCTATAGAATCGCTAAAACCATACGTCATTTTTGTAGTAATTGGCGCTAAATTCATCCAATCCCTAACGTAATTGGCCATTTCAATAAAGCCATTTGCAAAATCAGCAAAACCCCTAGCCGCTGATCCAAGGGCTAACAAAATATCCGCCAACCCTTGAAGTATATTTTCAGCTAAAATAAGACCAAATTCTTCTACGCTTCCGCCAGCCGCTTTAATGTCTTTTAAAAACTTATCTTTTATTGTATTGCTTAATGCCTCTATAGCTGGAGCGAGATTAGCGGTTATTTGATTACGCAAACCTGTAAACAAGCCAAATAATTTAGAAAGAGAATCGTTTGCTTTTTCCACGCCTTTAGCTGCTTTTCCCGACATAACCAAACCTAATTGGTCAGCCTCGATAAACATATCTTTTAAGCCTTGCCTTCCAAGAGCCAAGGTATTTACTAGCGCGACTCCTTCAGAGTCAAAAAGCTTCATGGCTAGACGGACTTTATCTGCTGATGCTGTAACATTACCGAAAGCATCGGCAAGCTGTAGCATCTGCTCATCTAGTGATTTCTTCTTTAGCTCTTCAGCATCAATATTTAATTCTTTGAGTGCGCCTTTAGCCTCGCCAGTGCCTTTAGCAGCTTCAGCTAAACGCCTTGTGAATCGCTGTGCAGCCATGTTGACGGTTTCAATAGTTACGCCCGTCTGGGTTCCTGCGAATTGCAGAGAGCTAAGTGCTTCAGTTGTAGTGCCTATTTTAGATGCAGTCTTTCCTAGCGTATCTATAGCAGTTAAAGATTGCTTGATCATGTAGCCTATAGCTAAACCACCAGCGGCAAGGGCAAGCGCAGACTTCATGCTAAATGCAGCTTTAGCAACATTCTGCAAGCCTTTAGTAACACCCCCAAAAGCCTTTTTGGTTTTGTCTACCGCGCTTATTACGATCTTTACATCTTCAGCCATTTTGCTCACTCAATATTTGGTAATAAGCCAACCATTCGTTGAAATGATTAACGGGCATTTGTTCTGCTTCTTCTATCGTAAGGTGTAGGCGATCAGCCAAGGAAAGCAGATTCATCCTTGACTGGTCGCTTTTTAGTTTCCCTGTATTGCCTCAACAGTTTCAATCTCTGCAAACATTTGGTTAGCAATGTCAGATATAACGCTAGTTTCCTCACCCATCAAATCAAGTCGATCTTCAGCAGACCCAAACAGCTTAGTGCCGCCTTCATCTTCTGCCTTCATACAAATCAAATCAACCATTGCCCCGATAGTCGTATTGTTAAGAAAGTCGGGGTGCTTCTTCTGCAACTGGTCTAGGTCGTAGCAAGTAATGCTTCTGCAATACAACTTAAACGCTCCAGATTCGTCACCCCATGCAGGTACTAATACTTCTCGCGCCTGCAACTTTCTTCTACTTCTTAAATCTTTAGCTAATCCCATGGTTTATCCCCTTAGTTAATTAAACTTGCGCTTCTGTTACGTCACCGCTGCACTGGATTGAGAAGCTGGCTTCGACCATGCCATCAAAAGAGCCAGTAATAGAGCGAGAAGTTACAATGCCTGTTCCAGAGAAGAAAGTCTCTCCAGTGCCAGTGCCTGTAGGATAGATTTCAAAATCGATTGAAGCACGCTCATCAAGAATTAGCTGCTGTGCATCTGCTTCATCCCAATATACGTCAAGTGATACTGTATTTGTTTTTAGTCCAGTTTTATAAGTTCTGGAAACATCGCCCATTACTGAATCTTCAATGGTATCTGCTGAACCGTCAAACGTGAAAGAACGTACTTCGCCTACCACGGCAACAGTCGTGCCTGAGACTTGTACTTTTACTACTCCAGATGCGCCTGTTTTAGTCGCCATGATAATTACCTTTAATTTAAGTTAAGTTGTGCCGCGAGTGTATTGGTACAAAACGCGAACTGTAATAATAATCCCGCCAATGGGATCAATAGAACCTTCATCAATCTCGATATTAATTATCTGCGTATCTAGGGCATACCCACCACGCAAACGGTCAACATCAAGAGCTTCTTCAATTGCTTCAATAAGATTGTTGCGGGCTGAATCAATGACAAAGCCTTTAACGTAGCAAATGAATTCGTAATTTATGGTAGCCATACGTTGAGTAATGGAACCACCTATAGAGCTATCTTCTCTATCTTCGCCAGCACTGCGAACCAATATAGCTGGAAACTGTGCGCTGGATAACTTGTCAAAATCAAACGGCTCGCGGGTAACGTACTTGATAGCCACTGGATCAATTGTCGCTTGCAGGGTTTCAACTAAGTTATTAGCAATGCTTTCTCTTACACTCATTTCAACGCCTTAAAGAATATCTTACCCAGTTTCTTTTCTTCAGAACTATTGAACCCGAAGAAAGGTCTTTTCTTGTCATTCATAGCAGCTTTCTTAGACTCAGCAGCTCGACTAAAGAATATCTCTGCCTGTTTGCTGTTAGCCTTAGTTGTCATAGAGCCTAGCATCTGACCTGTAAACTGTAGATCAGGTAAACTACCTCTACCCTTACTCGCTCTAAATGCTGCATACGTTGCATTGTAAGGCTTGAATCTTCCTTTATAGCCAACGCCTTTACTGGTTCTATCTTCAATAATATTAACGCCAGCTTGAGCGGTAATAGATAGAGCCTTTTTAACGCTATCGGATAATTCTTTGCCTTGCTTCTTTACTCGCTTGGCTATCTCTTTAGCGTTGGTGGTTATCTTGATTTGCATTAACGGTTAAGCCATTGTCCGACAGGTTGCTTCTCAGCAAAATCAACAGCGCCATCACCATCTTCATCATAGTCAACACCATCAGATAAAACTGCTTCTAGCTCTTCGCCATAACGCGCTTTGTAGAAGTCAATCATATTACCGAATCTGTCGCCATCGACCCAGTTAGTAAGCTGGGGCAAAGCATAACGCCACAACACTAGGTAGGCACTCGCCATAGTGAACTGTGCAGGGGTGAGCTTTGTAGTATCCATCTCGCCTGCTATGTTCTTTCTGGGCCACCACTTAATGCGTAACTCTCGCTGAAGATCAGCTTCAGCTTTAGGATGCTCCAAAACAAAAGACTCAATGCCCAGACTAAGAATGTCGGGAATCAGTTTAAGTAAATCAGCGTCTGAGGAATAAGCCATTATTTAACCTTTTAAAAAATGCCCCCCCGAAGGAGGGCAGATTATTAGTCTTACTATCTTACAGTGCAGCGTCAGACAGAAGCTCGATACCGAACGCATCATCAAGCTCTGCAACACCGTAAACGGCAGTAGCGTTAAGCTCGAATGCTCGGAGAGACTCATCACGCTGTGGCGCAATGTTAAAGTCACGCTTCATAGCGATCATAATAGCTTCAGGAGCGAATACAGCGCCCTTAGCATCGCCAGCACCGTCAATAGCTACGTTAGCTGACTCGTAGACATTGATTCCAGCGATAGTTCCAACATAGCCGTTACGCATTGCTTCGTTCTGCAAGTCGCCACCATTTGGGTTAGCAAAGGTGTTAGTTAGGTTAGCTTTCAACTGGTAGGCTTGGAAAGGGTGTACAACAGCATTGATAACGCCAGTTACCTTGTTAGCGCGTAGAGTTGCAGCAGCCTTAAACAAGTCAGCAACAGTGATCTCAGCGCCAGCAGCACCGATAGAACCAGAGAAGCCGTCAAACAAAGCAATGAGGTCAGTATCAATCTTAGTAGCAATAGCGTTACCAAGAACAGTACCTAGCTCAACAGCAGGGTTGCCGTCACCGTAAGTAGCCATGTCAGTTAGCAGAACCTGTGCGCCTACTTCGCCAACAGTTACAGAAACTGAGCTAGTAGAAACAGTGGTGCTAGACATATCGGTGCCTTCAGTTAAGTCGGCAGCAGCGATTGCTGGGTACTTAGGAACCTGAATAGTCTTGCCCGCTTGGGCTTGGATGTTGTAGTTAGTTACTAGACCCATCATTAAAGATTGCTCTTCAGCAGTGAAACGCGCCTGAGCAACGATATTTACAAATAGATCGTCAAGAGTGGTTGAAGTAGTTGCAGCCATGATAAATTACCTTAAAATAAAATTAGTTTGTGGTTTGGTGGTTACTTTTTCTTGAAAGCCGCAAATGCTTCTTTGCCGCCATCGTTCCAGTTTGCAACCATATCTGCCACAGATGTAGGCTTCTGTGTAGAGCCACCAGTGTTACCCTGCGATCCTGTTCCACCTATAGAGGCTTTGACCATGTGCGGGTTTACTGTCAAGAATTCCGTTACCATCTCATTGACGGATAACAAATCACCGCTGTCATTGTATCGCGGTACTCCGTTAGCGTCTAGCACCTCAACTGTCCCATCTTCCGACAGTCTAGTCTGGCCTTTAAGTAACTGAGAAACTTGATTTGGATTTACAGCATTACTGTTACCAGCAGCACCAAGCAAAGCGCCATCAACTAGCGTCTGTTGTAGCTTGCTCTTGTAACTCTGTATCTCCATGTCTTTCTTTTCGACCGTCTGTTTCAGGATAGAATCAAACTCGCCTCTTTCTTTCTTTCGCTCTAACTCGGCAGCTTCTCGCTGCGCCATTAAGTCTTTTGCGTCATCCAGATCAATGCCAGATATCTTCTTGTCGAACTTACGCTGCTCTCTTGCAACACGATCCGCAACAATGCGGTCTAGTTCGTCCTGAGTAAAGGTCTTGGTTTCCTGACTTTGTGTTGCCGCAGTTTCAGTATCTGCTTCTGTTGCCATGATTTCATCGCTCATGTGACGTAGCCTCTAAAAGAGTAGGTGGAATGGTGAATCTCGATTGTAGCATAATTGGTTACTTTTTAACTTTCTTCTTCTTTTTGGGTCGGCCCACTTTTGAACCGTATGTACCTTTGCCTTGTGGCATTATTCTTCCTCTTCATCAAATTGAGGTCGCCAGTGATGTCGGCAGTTGTAGCCACCCCTTACAATGTATGGGTCGCCAGATGCCTTACCTTTCCAGCTACCCGCCCAAGTTTGTTCAATTTCTTCTTCGGTAAACACTTGCCCAGCATGTTCCACGCAGAACGGCCTTGAGTCCCTGACAGTTCCTCCGTAATACTTCCATTTGGTAGCGCCAGACTGCTTGCCAATCGCTGTATTGATTGAGGCATCAAACTGCATAAGGCTGTCTTGTGCCATCTGCGTTGCGTAACGTCTTAGGTTATTACCAACCCTATCTCTGGCGTAGACCGTCTGCAATTGCCTTACAGCGTCTGCCTGCTGCGCTGCCGTACCGTTAGCAGCAACATCAACAAGGCGGTTAGCCTCTAGGTTGTCGGACTCAATGTAAACGCCATTAATTGTCTGTCTAAGGTTCTTAACTGTGTCGTTAAATGATCGACCTGTCAGGGTGCTTTGATAAACCTCGTTAGCCATTACATCAAGGTACTCGTTAGCAATGGCCTCAAACCCTTGGAAGGATAGTCGCTGCAACTGGCTAATAACTGTTTGATCTAACTTGGTAAAGTCACCATAACTAGAAAGCATCTTAGAAGCATCAGCAGAAACCTTTGTGTAATCTCTAATTGCTGCATCAACTTCAGAAAGATAATCAGCTTCTAATGCCGCTCGTATTTGCGGCCTAGCGGATACAGCCCACTCCAAGTCAAACAGTTTCCCGTCTTTCGTTGGAGCAGTAGCCATAAGGCTTGCTACATCGTCTTCTAAGGTCTTTAAAGCGCCAGCCAATCGCTCTTGATGGCTATCGGCTAGACGCTCTAAGATTTCAGAATAATCGCTATCTGCTGCCATTAAAACTGTCCAACATTGCCCGCTGGTTCTGAACCTTCTTCTTTAGCCTCAATGAGAGTGTCGCCACCCTCAACATCATCAAGGCCAATCTTCTCCCTTATCTCGTTAGGAGTAACAACGCCAGCATCTATGTGGTAGCTGTATATCTGGGTCTTGTCTGAGAAGTCACCAAGTACAGATGCCTTTTCTTCAATCTCAACGTGCGCTTTAGCAAGCTGCTCATCATCGAGTAGAAGGTCTGCAATCTTCTTGTCAATCTCCATAGCCATCGTTACTGACTTAACGCCAGTAGAGCGCAACTGCTGTAAGAACATTAGCTCTTTATCGTAATCACGAAGGTCAAACGAATCAGGGTAGAATATTTCAACGTCTGCGGTTATCTCTTGCCACTGGCAGAACAACAACCAGAGCTGCTCTTCAGCAAGCTCAAGCAAATCAGCCTTCTCGGATAGTTTGGCATTCAACATCTGGAATTCAGTAGCCATTGCCACACCTGACATAGTAACGGCTTCAGTACCGCGAACAGCGCCCATGTGACTCATACGGTTAATAGCTTGTATCTTATCCTGAATAGATGCGCGTACAGCGTCAAGGTTCTGACCGCTCGGCTGTAGCTGATAAGGCTTTAAGCTCGAATCCATATCATCAGGCATATTGATAATAGCGCCAGCACCTGCACTAGCATCAGTCCCGAAAGACTTAACCAATGTGGGGTGGTTTGAAATTCGTATAAGCTGTTCGACTTCTGAAAGCTCTTGATAGATAGCCCGCTGCATATAACTGGCATCTGATATGTCACTTAGCCCTATGCCTCTAGTGATACTTCTGTTAGCAGGAAGGAATACGGCAGGGATACGGCCAAGCACGTTATCATCAACTTCGACCTGTTTATCTAAGTCATTAACCGAATGCCATAGCTCTACTCGATCTTTGTACCAGACCCTGTAATAAGTCTCTGTAGTAGTTTCGTCTACACGGATAACGCTCTCTCTCACCTTCAGGTAATCAAGCTCAAAGCGACCACTGGGGCTGCGAACATAATTCCAATCAAGGACGTTTTCTGGTGTGAACATAGTCACATAGGGGCGAATCTCTTGCGCCAGCTCTTCTGCCTTTGTGCCAGCAGTAGACTTAGGCTTATCCATCATTATCCACACATGACCGTAGACGCTTGCCCATATCTGAGACTCACGCATGAAGGCATTAAAGCTGCGGCCATCAAGGTCAGCATCGTTAAGGAACGGCTCTAGGGCTACGTTGCCTGCTGCTGAATTGAATGCTCTGGTGGGCGGCACGCGCCAAAGGAAGCTAGAGTAGATGTGGACTATATTTTTAGCATGATTATCAAGCGGGGTCAGGTCTAGCCTGCGGTCGTAATCATCACTGGTTTCTGATATGTAGCGCGTCAGATATGCGCCATTAAAGTAATCTTCTCCACCCAAATAGCTGCGGGCATAGAACTCCCAGCGGCTTTCATATTTGTCGTAATCAGGGTGCGTAGTATCTGCGTTCAATCTCATCAAGTCCACCTAGTGGGTTGTGGTGTGTCGTATTCTGTGCGAACAGGGAAAAGGTATTCTATCAAGTAACCAAGGGCATCGTTCATGTGATCAAAGCCATCATCTTTGTTAGGAATACTTGTGCCTTCTTTGTATGTCTGCCTCTCAAGAGACTTAATGGTCTGCTTGCATTTCGGTGAGATATACAAATGCCGTTCACCATCACCCGACAGTAAACGACTATTCACAGCGTTGATTCTATCCCTGACCAATGCGTGCGAGTTTTTCGCCTTAACGCTAAATCCTGCGTTTTGTAAGATCGACAAATCTGTGCGACCACCAGCACTTGTTTTGCGCTGTCTTGATGCTGGGTCAGGGTAGATAATGATATTACGATTACCGTACCTATCTTTTATCTCCGCGACCATTTCATCGGTATTTGATCCGTACATGACAATCTCGTCTATGGCATACAGCTTCCCGCCTTTTCGTATGCATATAACGGCTGACATGGGATCAAGGTTAAAGTCCATACCTATGTGGAGTGTACCACTATCGTCTTTCATATCCAATACGGACTCTTCGCGGTTAAACCCGTAGTAAATCAGCCCTTGATACGTTACGAATGCTGCTTCGTATTCCTGCTGGAAAGTTCTTTCGTCTAGGTCAGCTCTGGCTGCTTCAACTTCTTCAGGGGGGACGTTGCCGCCTTGCAGTGTTGTGTACTGAAAAGACTGCCAATCTGTCGCGCCATCCTTTGCTTTAGCCCATAGATCGTAAAAATGATTACGGCCTTTAGGTGTACCAATAAAAAGCGCACCCCCTTGCCTATCAGATAGCGAAGGTCGGAGAACCTCGTACCAAGCCTCTGGCCTCATATCTGCAAACTCGTCAAGGACAACAAAGTCTAAAGCTCGTCCGCGTAAGTTGTTTGGCTTCTCTGCTCCTTTTAAAGCGATTACAGAACCATTGATAAGGCGTAGGGTTAGGCTGGTTTCGTTTGTCTTAGCTATATACTCAGGCGGTATAGATGCGATCAGCATATCCCAAGCAATCTCTTTGGCGGCTCCGTAAGTGGGGGCGACATACCAGACATTGCGGTTAGGCGACTTGATTGCCTGCTCTAATAGCTTTCCAGTAGACAGAAAAGTCTTACCGAATCGTCTACCAGCCACAACGGAAACGAAGCGGCTAGTCGATACGAATATTTCACTCTGCGGTAGGGTTAATTGCACGGGGGTCTATAGTGATCTGTATCGGTGGAATTTCTTTGATAGGCTCAATGTATTGCTCGCCCCAGCTTTCTCGATCTCTTGTCTTGAGGTAGAAAATCATACAGGTATTGTCGCCCTCAATGGCTTTTTCAAACAAAGCGTTGGTCACTTGATTGATTCCTTGGCTCCTTCCTTCTTTTATAGCCTGCATGAACTGCGGATAATCGTTCTGCTTTTCGTATACTGTACGCTCACCAATACCAAGGCAATCGGCTATCTGAGATACAGTTAAGCCCCTAGAAGCCATTTCACGGGCCTCTTCGCATATCTCTTCTGTGGGTATCCACGGTGGTCTGCCTGTCATACTTCCGTACCAAATACTTCATCAGCAGCAAGGGCAAAGCCCATATCTTCAAGAAAGCTATCTGCTGTAACCGCTTCTTGATTTTGAATCTCGGTATCAACGGAGATACACCATTCGTTAATGGCATCTCTTACCTGATTTCTTTGAACATCAATCTCCATTAGTGATTCCATAATAGCATCAAATCTATTAATGAGATCATCTAACTCAAATTGAAAGCATAATTCTAGCTTAATTGATATTTCTGAACGTTCCATTTCTACCCCCAAGAGTAGTTGATTAGGGGTATTGTGGACGTTTTAAACGGAAATGTAAACTAACTAAGGTCTTGAGCTGCTACAGCGAGTAGCGAAGTTACTACGAAGATGATCATGTAGATAATCACGGTTGCCCCTTGGTGAGTGAATGAAGGCGCATTGTAAAGACTATCAGTTATGATTTGAAATGATGGTTTAGCATGGGGGTAATATCATAAATGGTATGGTTATTTTAGTTACCATTTAGAATTTGTTAATCTTCTTTATCAAAATCAAAATATTCATCAAAACCATTCATTATGTATTCTTCAATGCATGATTTAACAGTTTCCTCAATAGGGTTGTCGGTGTGTTTATGCGCCCTGTTCCACCCTGCGTCTATTCCTTCCTCAACTATCCGCTCTATAAGCGGGTACATTTTAATTTTCATCACGATATTTTAACTCATTTTTCATTGGTAGTCCGTTTCAGCTCCCCAGTGGACGAATCTGGGTCAAAAGGTACAAAGTGACCTTGGCCTAATCCGTTGCAGCACACCAGTGGATAAGGCTGGCAGGAGGAAGGCTTGCGCCCTTGGCTAATAGATAAATAATTCGTAGGCTATGAAGCCAAACAAAGAGATTATCATTACTCCCAAGTGTAATCTATAAATTACAACTGGCTTAGTTAAATATTCTTTCACTGATGCCATTTTCGCATTTCTTTGCGCCTTCTTTATCGCTTGGTCAGCACTTTTATGCGCTTGATCTATCATTTGCTTAATATCATTCATTTCTTTGCCCTTTCTTCTTGGCGCTTTTCGTATTCGCGCTCTCGATCTTGAACCATTAACCATGCTCCCTGAAGAAGCATAGATGTAACCACTAAAAAAATAACACTAAATAAGATATTCATTACTCTCCCCTCTCATAGCCAGCGAACGGCTCTGGTTGGATGTTGTTGACGCAATCATACGCCTCCTGAACTAGATCACTTAAAGTTGGCTCAAGGTGTAAATAAATAGCATTTTTAAGAAGGATTGAACATGCATCAGATTCAAGGTCATGGTATAGCTTATCCAAAAACGATTTCTGATCAATAATACAAGGAGGTAAGACATCATCAAGCCAGCTATCCATTTGCAACAAAAACGAATAACAAGCGGAATCCTTGTCGTAATCACTTAAATCAATTAAATCGCCATCCCAATTTTTATAAGATGATTGAATGTTGTTGATCAGCAGCTCAAGGTTTTCTTTAACGGCTTGGATAGTCATTAGCACACCCCCAGATTGATACAGTCGTTGTAGCCCATAGTTGAGACAGTGACATAAAGCGCAAACAAAATAATAATGCCTACCAAACCAATTCGGTTTTCTGACCTGATTTCTGTGGCTTCATCGCGGGCTTTGACTTGATTGTAACTCAGTGAATATTTGTCCATTTTGTTCCCCTTGGTTTTTTGATTGCCCCCGTAGGGGCGGTTGAATTAATAAGTGTAAAAACCTTTATCACAAGCTAGCCCAATATAGCCGCCACAAGATTTAGGGTTAGAAGTAACCCCATTAATATCAATTGCTGCATTCCATCTGCCCCATGCTTCGTTAAAAAATACAACGTAATTTGCAGGATGATCAAGCATGTGATGCTCACCCACCATCTGAGCAATTTTAGCAACTGCTTTTTCCGCTGCCGCTTGGGTAGCGTAGCTTTTGCAGGGGCTTTTATTTTCTTTGCGGTAAGATTCGATGCGGTTAGTAACTGATTCGATAATGTTCATGGGGTAAACCTTGTTTCGTTGAATGAGGTGTAACTATGCGCTCATTCTTAGGTAATGTACAGTTTTGCTTATACCGTTATGTAATAAAGGATTTGTTCTTATAACTTTACATCTCACCTATGCGCCATTCCTCGTCTTTTATCTGCTCCTTTAGGTCTCTGGCGAACTGGATCACTTCCTCTCGGTCGAACTTAGGTGAAGCTCTCCAAGCAAGCCGCTCCATTGCTTTAATGCGGTTCTCACCGTATGTATCAACCATCCATTGCCTATAGCGTAGGACGTAGTGCGCCTGTTTCATGCCCCAAAGATTACAGGCTGGGCATTGAACGTGTATATTTTCTTCAAATAGCTTGAATACCGTTCTACCCCTTGGCATAAAATGACCACCCTGCATGTTCTTATAGTGGTCTATTTTGCCGCAGGTAACGCACTGGCAGTATCCGTTGTCATCTGATGCCTTCAACCGTACAAGTCGCTGTAAGAGCTTTGCAGCCTTCTCTACCTCCTGCGATATGGTGGACTTCTTACGCTTCGCCATATTCTTCTTTCTCCAGCGTTGCAATTAGCTTATCTAAATACCAACGGCATTTCTGCAAGTCCTGTATCGGATTTTCTTTTGCCTCGTACCTCCAAAGGTATTTCTGGCAGTTGCCTTTTAGGTAACCATGAAACGCATAAGAAGCCATAGATTCTTCGATTGCATCAATACACTCAATGCCACCGCTTGCGTAATGATCAGGGCTATTTACTGCATCTGGCTCATCAACATCAAAATCTACATCGCGAGCATTAAAATCAATTGGCGGGTGTTCCTGCCTAAGTCTTGCCCATTCGCTTTTATTTGCTTTATTTATCAATGTATTTCCTCCAGTGGAACTGTAAGTTCTTCAGGGTTGTCAAGGTTGCAGCGAGGGCACATACCATAAGCGCAATCGTCAGAACCAAGCCAGTACTCAAGAGGTAAGCCGCAATCACAATGCATCTTTTTAACTTTGATGCCATACATAGGGAATTCAATTACCTTACTCATGTTTCCACCTTTATTTTTACCCTAGAGTCTTCGCCATGTTGCTTGTGATATACCACAGCCGTCATAGAACGCTCTGCACCGTATCCTGAATCTGAGTGCCATTGATCTGTAGCGGTAAGGCTTCCCCAGTGTTCAAAGTGCATAGAGCCAACTTCTCTGGCCGTATGGTGGTGAATATGACCTAGGTGACAGTATCTATTCTTAGACTGGCTCCATTCGTTATCAAGGTTCTTAATAACTGCCTGCAATATTTGCTCATGCTTCATGCGGTCACCATGATGAAAGACAAACAAATTATTGTGCCACTGGTAGTGAATAAACTTTGAGTAGTTTGGTAACACATTAACGCGGGGTTCTTCGCTATAAAGAAGCTCTAAGCAACTAGATAAATGGCAAGCCATATCAGAATCATGGTTACCCCTAACATTAATTACTACTACTTCGCTATGAACCTCAAGCATCTTATCTATAAGCACTTGAAACAATCTACCAGCCAACTTAAAGGTCTTGCCTATGCGCGTATCAACATCTACTGGCGTTCCTTTAGTGGTGGTATTAGCACTGCTGTCAGCATGGAAGAAGTCACCAACATTAAGTAATACACCAGTGTGAGCATCCCCAACCCTGTTAGCCAATCTGTCAGTAGCATCAATCAATATCTGAGTTGCTATCTTTACGTCCCAGTCATCGTCATCAATTTTAGTTTCTGAGTCAGCTAACATGCCGAAGTGGTGATCGCCAATCATGTACATGGCTAGGTAATCGTCATCAAGTGTTGCAGGTTGATCAACAGGCAACTTAAAGCCAGTAAGGTCATCAGTCATCCCTTCCATCAAAGCATCAATCTTTTCCTGCATATTGCGCTTTTGTGGCTCTTGAATAACCCATTGCAAGGCTATTGATCCGTCTTCTTTGTAAGCCGTAGACACCCGCTTGGCATCAAAGCCTTCCATTGTTTCCCTGTCTACGCTCTTATGAGGGGCAACTGCCTTGGATGCTGCAAACCTTTCGATGCGCTGCATTGTCTTATCAATTGTTCTTCGATTAACCCCAAGAGCATAAGCTGCTTTTGCGTTTGATCCGTTCTTGATTACTGCGTTGCAAACTTCTTTCTGTCTGTCAGACTTTGCAAATTCCAATAAAACACTAGCGTCAATCTTTGACATCCTATCTCTCCTGCTGGTTTTGCAGGGCTGCGTACTCGCTTTCATGCGGCACGCTTAACATAACTCCCTGCTTTGTAGCCCAATGATACACTTGATCCAGAAAGTAAGCCATTTCGCCTTTATTTAGGTCTTTAGTTGATTTGACTTGATCCTCGATAATCTCTTTGCCAATGTTGACAGTGTAGATTCCGATAAACCTTCGCTTCAACCAGAGCTTCCAGACTTCTTCAGGCTTGTCATGCTTAATCACATGCCCTTTCTTTGCCATCTCTTCTGCTATTTGTCTGTACCAAATATGAGCCATTGCGTTCTGGCTTAATGATCTGGGGTTCTGGTATGGCTCAAACTTAATGGCCAGTGGTTTTGAATAATCCCAGCTCTCCAATCGGTTCAACAAGAAAGGCAGTCGCTTTTCTACCTCGTCTTTGCTGTTGATTTTTACAAAATCGCCCTGAGTCACAACACCACCCTCAACCATTTATCGGATAATCTCATGCTAGAAGTTTCCAGCCTGTCAGAACCTCTAGTTCTCATCATGTAATCAGACGGCTTTTTCTGAGCATCTCCAACCCTGTACAAGTCTCGATCAGTAAAGAATGGCTTGCCGTATAACCTGCCCTTAATTGTTGCTTTACTTACACTAATAGCCTCTTGAAGTTGCTTATAGGTGTAATAATCACCGTATTCGAGCTTGCTATCATGGCAGCCGCAAACTGGGTTTATACAATTTTCGCAATCAGGATGCTTTTGGTACTGGATGAATCTTGGTCTGTTAGCTGCTGGCATGTTTTAGCTCCCCATCGTAATAGTAGCCGCGCTGGGCAAGATAATATTCTTTCATTTCCTGCTGCTGCTCTGGTGGTAGCCAGCTAATATCTGTAAGGCTTTCGTCTAGCGTTCTTGCTCTTAGGCTGTCTGCCTTCTTGTAGCTCTTAGCGATCGGACTGCTACCGCCTTGGTTCTGCGACCTAGATAGCCAGCTATTAACGAATCTCTTAATGCCTGTCTTGGTCTTGCGTTTGGTTGGGTTAGCGTCTAACCACGATTCCATCGCCTTCAGCTCTTGGTGTACATTTACTGCTGGGTAAGCTCTACCCCAAGCAATAACGTCAGCCTGTTCAGGCTCCCAGTTTTCCTTTGTATTAAGTAGCATCTATAACCCCCATTCTATATTCCGACACATGGCATTTTTCACCGTATCGGTTAGTAATAGGAACCATACGGCTAGTTATCTTGTAACCTTTCTTTTTTAGGTTACTAACCCTAGAGGCTAGTCTAAAAATACCTAATTTATCCAAAGCTTCAATTCCTGTAATAGTTGCATTTTCGGATAAGTAATCAAGTAACCTTTCTTCTTGTGTCATTTTGTCTCTCCTATGGACTCGGCAAGCCTCGCCAAGTATTTAATTAAAGGTTATTTTTGATTGCCTTATTTGCTTTAGGCAATCTAATTGTTAACCAGTTTGTTACATAAGATGTACATGTTTTCTTAATGTGTACAAAAAATGTAATTATTTAAAGACGATATAACCCTTTCTACTTAGCAAAGTAAAATTTTAAATCTGAGGGCTATGCGACTCAGTGACTAAAGTTTGTTCGTATTTAGAATCGGTTGCCTATCCTTGGCCTTCGTTATTCCCTGATCGGCAGTCAAACCAATCAGGGGGTGCTATTAGAGGGGTCACTCTCGATCATGGGTTATTAATTCCCAATCCACACACCCGAACAGTTTTAAGTTTAAATTATTTCCTAGCTAAACTACACCTAAAAGATGATCCTACTTAGAACCAAAAGTCATAAAGTCGCTGATGCTTATACCTAAAGCGGAGGTAAGCATCTGGATAGTGTGTAGTTTCATGTTTTTACTGGCTCTCCACCGAAGTAACTGCTGTGGTGAAGTGCCTGTCATTCTAGCAAGTTTTGCACTGTTAATACCTGTGTCTTTCTGGGCCAACTTTAGACATTTGCCCGCGTCTATTAATTCCATCGTTTCAAATCCTGTGGTAGAGTAATTGAGCTGGTTCCCCCGACTAGCAAACCTCCTATGGTTTCCCCCTCGCGAGAGGGGGTTTTTAGTCTAGAACGGTACGTCATCATCTAACTCTTCAATGCTCAGACCACCCTGATTCACTGGGGCGCTTTGAACTTGCTTTGCTCCATCAGTAAAAAAGACCTTCACATTTCCAAGAATAGGCGTTTGTACCTGTGCTTCTCGCTCTTCCTTAGTGGTAGACTGGCTAATAAAGCCGTTGTTTTCGTACTGGTCTTGCTGCTCGGTATCCACAAACGTGGTTAGATCAAGATAAGTACCCTTTGCCCCTTTATACAGACGCGCCTTGTCAATCTTGGTAACGTCAATTCTTACAGATAATCCTACTTTCATTTCAACTTCTCCACTTGGTTTAGTATTACTTTAACGGCCTTGGTTACTTCCTCGGCCAGCTTTGCGATATATTCCTCATCGCGTTCAACCCGCACAAGAACATGCGGCATTTCTGGATGATAGGCGAAAAAGTCCCACCATTCTCTTTGGCTGATCCACATACAACCCTGAATCTGTTGCCAGTATTTCTTTACGCCTACTTGGTTGTCTCTTAAATAACTAACCATCGTTTGTGGCGCTGGGCATTTAATCTCTAATCCGCCTTTATCCGTAATTAATCCATCAGGCGAACACCCATACTCAAAGCCAATATCTAAAATAAACCCAGTCTCGATAACATCATTTCCCGAAATAAACTCGTAGGCTTCACGGGCTTCTGGTTCCAACTCAGTTCCTCGCGCCATCCACTCAGTAACGTAAAACGGCTCAGATTGCCTTGTAAGGCGTTCGGCTATCAATTGATTGATGTACCCATCAGCAGAGCTAGAAGGCTTCCCAGTGGCTGTAATTAGCTTAGAAAACATGCTTGCAGAAGGCTTGCCCAGTCTTGCAGCAAGCCACTCTGGTGAACCCTGCTCATGGTCTAAGATGATCACTTCTTGGCCTCTAGTGCGGCAACAGCGCGATCAAAGTGCATCGCTAGAATCTGATCGACTGAGCGCACCTTCAGCCACTTGCAGAATTTCTCGCTGTCAGCACCAGTCTCGTCAAGTAATTTCTTGATAGCGATTATTTGTTCGTCAGAGATAATCTTCTTGTCATCACCACGCAGCATTGCAGATTCTGCATCATCATCTGCCGTAGGGATTCCCGCGATAGATTGTAAAGCGTACCGTCTTGCGTACGTTATTGCTGAACCTGATGCCTGTGGGTCTTTCTTAACCGTAGGCAGGGTGTAATCCATTTCCAACCACTGACCAGATATGTGCATCAGGCGGGTAGATACTCCAACGCCATTTTCATTACTAACTGGAAACTGGGTATAGCTTAATCCGTTATCAGAAAACGGTTGCTTGATTGCCTTAATTACCGCCGTTAGATCGGCATAGCTAGACTTAAAGAAAGGGTTGGCACTGTCCTTAACAGCACCGCCCATTTGACCCTGCGCGTTACATAGTGCGCTGGCTAACTCATTAATTGATTCGCTTGATTTCATTTATTGACCTCCTACGGTCTGTTCTTTTGCATACTGCTCACCATAACCTGCATAGTAAGCCTCTGATTGCCCGTCTAGGGCTTGATAACCTAGAACGCAGTCGTACTCACCGCGCTCCAGATCGTTTAGATCGTTGATTCCCATATTGCCTCCTACAGCAAATGCCCCGAAGGGGCGGTTATTTAAATTAATCTATGCTGACCGAGTGCATAACCCGCCGCCCTGATTTATTCCAAACAACTGTGCCTAGATTAGAGTTCCAATCCCAGCCAATCCGATGGCCGCAAGTAGTTATAATGTCGCCATCTTCTTTTCTATCAACAGTAAATACCATCGCTATGTCGTTAAATTTAGTGATTGTTAAGCCTTTTACGGTAATAGTCATTTTGTAACCCTTGTTTTATTGAATGTGGGATTATAATCGCACATCTAAACCCTAATGTAAACCTTTTAGTTTACTTTATTTAACAAAAGACAAAAAAAAGCCCTGCAATAAATTAATAAGCAGGGCTAAGAGGGAATAACAGACAATTAAAAAAAAGTTTACGCCACATGGCGCACCAAAAGTATAACTAATTTATCTGGCCGTTAATAGCTCCAAATGGCTGGATTAGGAAAACCATCCTCATCAGTGCAGGCATCAAGGTGGATAAATCTACCGCCACCCTTCTGCTGTATGCCTATTCTTTGGACACCATGCTTTTGTGCCACTCTAATGATCTCTAAGGCGTTCTCTCCATTAGCCAACACATCTACCGCCTTTCCAGTTGTATGCGCTCCTAGATGCTCTTTACGGGCTTCTATGGGGTGTTGGGGGCATCGGTAAGCAGATGATAGGGCAAAGCTAAATCCGCACTCTTCTCGGATGGCATTCAGGGTAGCAAGAAACCCTAGATCAAATTCTGTGGTATTGCAGCCGCACTTACAGGTCAGTTCTTTGGCCTTAAAGAAGCCACTTTCTTTCTTAGGTGATTTAGCCATGTTATTTGCCTTCTACTTGTTTGGTTTTCTCAAAGCTGCGAAGCCCGCCTAGACCCAATAGACCCATCAGAATAGGCATCATAGTGCCAGTATCAGCTTGCGGGATATCTACACCAAAGCCAGCGGCTAAGGGTGAAATTAGGAAGTTGACTGCAAAGCCAAGGACGCAGACCCAGCCTGTGGCAGGTCGCCAGTTTCGCTGGAATGCGCTGCCTTTTGCTTCTTCGGTGTTGAGCTTAATCTGAGCAAGGCTGATTTCCTGCGCGTGCTTCTCAGACATTGTTGCAATTTCGTGTGCAATCTTCTGCTTGGTGTCTGCATCTGGTATCCACTTATCAAGAAGACCTGTTACTGGCCCTATTAGCTGGTTAAGTAAGCTCATTAGACAAACTTCTCCACTAGGAATAATCCAATTATCAGCGGGTACATGCCCCACAGCATCATTTCACTTTTCTTAAACCTTAAAGAACCTTCATCAAGTCGTTTTTCTATGCTCTGGAACTTTTCATCTATCGAAATCATACGCACCGCGCATTCTCTTTCGTGAGCTTCAAGTTTTAAAAGTGCTTCAGATACCGTTGCCATTCGACATTCCAATAATTAAGTTGATGATAATGTACAAAGTGTACACTAATATTCCTAAAGCTCCGAGCTGAATGGTAGTCCAAAACAATGCTTTTCGTTTTCTTTGTTGCGCGTATATAGTTTTTTCGCGCTGGTCTTTAATTTTGCGCCTTAAAGCAACAAGCTCTGTGTAACCTGTCGGGCCATAGGTATACATCAACAATTCACGCAATTCTTTTTCTTGCTGCTTAATTTTTTTTTCTTTGGCGTATATCTCCATAGCTTCTTGCTCTACGGATTGCCTAGCTACTAGCCGCTTAAACAATGGCGGGTTTTCTGCCTGCTTCTTAGCTTCGTTAAAATCACTGCAAGCGCCATACCATGCACCAATATGACCAAGGGTATCTTCTACATCTCGGCCAGCAGCAACCATTGCTTTGACGGTGTTAAATGCTTTTGTAGCAACTGCTATAGCGGTTAGCGGGTCAATCATGGATAAGTACCTTATTCGGCTCTACATATTTGGGAACGCAATACGCCATAACTGGAGTATCGTATCTTTGTCTTGCCCCCTGAATAGTTAGCCTTTCAGCAAACCACTTACACCGATTAAGATCATGCCAATGACTGGTGGCCTTTACATCAACCGTTCCATTAATCAAAACGATTAACGCAAAGACCAGTTTCATTTACTCAGCTTCTTGCTCAAGGTCAGTTACTAACATGCCAATAAAAGCATCTTTGCCTACTGATAATTGATCAAGATTAAACTGAGTAGACCTAATCTTTCTATCTAAGTCATCGCAGTGGCTAACCATTGCTTGCTGTTTCTCGGTCATATCTTCAAAAATGTATTCTTTATCGTTGATCGTGATGGGAGTTGTTTTTTTCTCGCCCATGTTGAATCTCCTTTAGGTTGGTTGATTATATCTGGCGTAGGCTTTAACTGCACCATACTCCAATGTGTCTTTATGAAATACAAAACCCCAACACCAGACTACATCACACTCAGTGTGTGTGTTGTCAAAGAGAGGGTAATCTAGCCCCTGAGCTGCACAGAAATCCTTGATACGCCTTGGTGTTCCAAAGGCATAGGCATCTATCCAGTCAGCCACAGTCCCGTCTTGGGCGTGTGTGATTGCGTAGAACGTCTTGTATGCCCTATCTTCCTTGGGCAATGCTGGCTTGCTTCCGTCATAGTCTATGATGACCGCCTTTAGCAGAACCTCTTTACTCACAAGGTCAAACTTCAGGCCATACCAATGCTTTAGGTTACTAGCTAGATAGCTCGTGTTGAAGTTAAGCAGTAATGACTCGCTTGGGAAAACTCCAAAATCGTAGAAGCTAATACTACTGTTCTGATAAGGCTTCCTATATCCATCATACTTACCAACAAAGTTAAACTCTGATCGTTCATAGTTAACGTAACTAGGAAACTCTTGCTTTAACTCTTCAAGTATCAACGCACCTTCTTCAGTTTCCAAAGTGTAGTCTTGTCTTACTACATCTTGATTAACGTACACATCATCGTGACACTGCTGTAACTCATAGTTTGACAATGCCCCTGATACCAAAGCAGAGTCTAGTTTGTCTTGTATCTCCCCTTCATCAGTTTCTAAAGGTATCTCAAAGTACGCACCATTCTTGGAATAGCAGATGTAACTATCATCACCGTCATTTCTTGTTGTATACACTCTGCTCATGTAAACACCACCGATTTAGTTGCGCCAACGGTTGTGCCAAAAAGATTCGCGCTAGTCCACTTCCATGTTGTAATACCTGATGATTGAGAAAAGCTAGCCGAAGACCTACTAAGAGCCGACCCAGCTATAGTCATAGTTGTCCACCCAGAGTTAGGGACTATCGCTGAAAGTTGTAGATATATTTCAGGCACGAGGTTGTTCCATCTAATATCTTTTATGGTGGTGTTTCCAGTAAGACTTAGCGTTCCGTCACTGATTGACCCAAACCCACCACCAAAGGTTAAGCTAAAGCCGTAGTTATCGGTTGGGACATAAGCTGTACCATCGAAATATCTTCCTACAGTTACAGTCTGTGTGTCAGTACCGACTGCTCCATAAAACTGGTTCATGCTAATTGTGTTGCCACTGCCAGACACACGGAAGGCTGCATACTCCCCCATAGTTATAGGGTTAGAGCCTCCAAACTCAGTTTGTAAGTTAGCAAACGATAGAGCGCCTGAAGTTGGTAGGGCCATTAACTAATTACACCGCAGGCTATTTTCTGCTCTACGCCCATAGCAACCTCATCAACACGGACTAAGGTAGCCGCTGCATCGTATGCGCCGTCAGCATCAAAGCACACATTGACTGAACGCTCATGGACGCAATCGGTATCGTCACAAGTAAAGCGTACCTGTACATCTCTGCAATCAGTTTCAGTAGAAACAGTCTCACCTTCGTTATCAGGGTCAGGCATTTCAGTGGTGCGAGTGCCTGTGTATTCTTCTAGTAATTCGTAAGTTACTGACATTATTTATTCTCCAACTGGGTTTTGAGGTCATCGACCTCGGCTTTAAGTTCTTTTATTGCTTCGATCATAAGTGCAACCATGTTTCCGTAAGCAACCGCTTTGTTTCCATCTTTGCCGCTGACTACTTCTGGAAGTATCTTTTCAACTTCTTGAGCAACAACACCAGCTTGTCTTAATACATCTGGAGCTTCTGGGTCTTCTAAGTCTTTTACATAGTCAGTTCTTTCGTAGGTATAACCGTTAATCGAACAAACTTTTTCGAGGGCATCTGGTATTTTTACAAGGTTCGTTTTAACTGCGATGTCTGAATACGCAGTTACGTTGCCAGATGTCCATATACCAGACCCAATCGCCGCCGTAAGGGTTCCATTAGTTCTGTGTTGAAGCTGATGAGAAAGACCAGAAATCGCCTGATTAGTGCCAGTGCCTACGTTTGTGTGGGTGTAAGTAAGACCATACATATTGCCGTATGACGTACCAGAATCGTTTGTTTTATAGGCTGTTCCCATAGACCATACATGCTGGTAACGGGTAGCTGAATAGAGACCAAAGACACCTCTGCCGTAATTGTTAGCGACTAAGGCTAACTGGGTACCCATTGTAAGAGTGCCAGTGAACGTATCCGCAGCATTAGAACGTAAAAACGAAGAACCCTGCTGCCCATCCAAAAGATCAGCATCTAACCCAGAGCCTGAGCCATCGTTAACTTGAGTCCACGCTTGTGCCCAAGAAGTCCATGAGCCACTATATCTGTGCCTAACAGCAAACCTTGCGGTAGACCCGTTGTATGTTGTTGCGTGTTGAGCAACATTACCTCCGACACTAGACCACCAATGGTTTTGAATGTGAGAAAATAGGCTGCCAAACGCTGCGTTGGCAGAGTTAGTTAAGAAATATGCATCAGTCCTAGAGTTAGGGTCGCTGCTAGACGCGCCAGATGCTACGTTAAATGTGCTTGACGCAAAGCTAGTTGCATGCAAACCATCCAAAAGATCAGCGTCAAGACCAGAGCCTGAGCCGTCTGTACCAGCACTCCATACTCTCTCCCATGTTGGATCAGCACTAGTTAAACTTTTACCAATCCACATGCCAGACGATGCGCTGTAATTTTGGAAATAGAGACCAACATATCCGCCGCCGCTATCTCGTCTACCAGTAACATGCCAGTAACCATGCGTTCCTCCAGATGGAAGCCCAACAGACGATGACTGCAACATGGTTCCGTTGCCTAAGTTATAGCCAGCCCAGCCGCCAGTAGGTATCACAGCGTATGGGGTAGACATCCTTATAGGCATGTAACTGTTTAGTGAAGAATTAGCTGCGTAATAAGAACCCTGCTGCCCGTCAAGCAAGTCAGCATCTAAGCCAGAGCCTGAGCCGTCTACAGTCTTTATAGCTGTCAGTATTTCTGATGCTGTTTGGTCGTTGGTGTAACCGTTAGGGTTGCTCGCAGCGTAGTACCCAGCACTAGCGTGGTTACCCCAGCCGTAAGCTGTGTCGTAGTTAGACTTGTTAGTAGTAGTCAGCGTGCCTTCATGCCAAACCTTGTTAGTGGCAGACAGAGTAGTTGACCCAGTGTATATCTCGCCCTTTACAACAAAAGAAAGAGTTCCGGTTGTCGGGTACTGTAAATTGCCAGACGCAGCATCTAGGACTAAACCGTAACCAGCGACAGGTAACTCGTTATCAAATTCGTTGTGGTAAAGACTTACGCCTTGATTGTTAGCCGTGGTGAAATTTATCTTGGGGGACGAGCCGGTGCTGCTATTAGTGTCGTGTAAAGTTATTTCTGGGCTTGTTTTGTTTATTGCAATGTTACCAGTCAGCGTACCACCAGACAGGTTCAACTTAGCGTTAGTGTCAGTGAGACTGAAGGTAGTTCCAGACAGGGAGATGCCAGAGCCAGCAGAGTAAGTCGTGTTAGTAGTAACGTACCCAGCGCCATTAGTAAGCTGGTTGTTATTCGTAACATTTGTTGCGCCTGTAGCTATACCGTTTAACTTTGTGTGGTCGGCAGAGGTAAAGTTAATCTCTGATAGACCACCGTCACCAACACTGTAAGTGGTGTTTACACTGCTAATAGTAAAGTTTGGATAGGTGCCTGAAATACTTGTAGCGCCTGCACCTGTTAAAGCAACAGTCTGATCTGGGGCTGTATTGGCAATAACACCAGCAGCAGACAAGCTAATGCCAGAACCGCCAGATAAAGCAGCTACAACAGAATCACTAAAGTCAGCAGATACTGATTGATTACTAGCGTTGCCAAGAAAGAAGTTTCCATTGTCTAGGTTTGGAGTAGCGTTAGCTCGACCAGAACCTGCAACAAACAAAGCGCCAGCGGATGCGTGGACTCTTTCTACTTTGCCTAAGTTTTGTATTTGTGAGGTTTCACCAGTAGGAGCCGTAGACGTTAGCGCCCCTGCTGTGGTGCTTACATAAAGCTGGTCACCAAGGGAAAAGGCTGTTGTGTCTACGTTATGTATTTGGCCGTAAGTTACGCAATTAACACTTTCATTATTATTAACTGTAGCTCCAGCTAATCCAAAGGACGGCATCTTAGCAGGATTATTAGCATCTGCCTTCATAACTACAGGCTTGTTTCCGCTTATTCCTGAAATATAAAGTGCATCGCCTTTAGTTAATGCTTCTCCAGCTTTAGCGGGGAATAACTGTGCGCCACTAAGATCACCTTCAAACAACGGTGCTTCTACAGTACCCGTAAATACAGCGCCAGCTAAAGGAGCGTATAAAGATAAATCTATAGCACTTAGGTCTGGCGGGGTGTATGTAAACACGCCAGAACTATAGGCTAAAGCAGCCGTTCCAACTGCTGTAGTAGTTACGCTTAAATCACCTGACTCTAACTTATCAGTGTTTAGGTTAGTAAAGTTAGCATCAACTTCGGCATTAGTTAGGGGCGAGCCTTTGCCGCTCCGAGTTACAATAGTAGCCATAGGAAGCCCCTTCTAATTAAGATGCAGTAAGAGTAATAGTCCAAGTTACTGACATAGTATCGTCAGCAGATTTATTTACTACTGGGAAAATAACATGGCAAAGCATAGTTCCGCTAGATGCCGCGTTAAATATACCAGCCTCTGTAACAGCTCCTGTGCCTTCTCCTGCTTCAAACGATGAAACGTAGACAATGGCATTGGCTGTAGCGGTAGAGCTGTCTAAAGCCTCTCTAGCGCCTAGAATAGACTCTAAATCAGTATCTCCAGCAGCGGCAGCGGTAGTGCCTGAACCTAGTGCCATGTGGGACATTACACCAGCAGAAGTTCCTGCCATGCGCGAGCAAATAAACTCTAGGCCAGCACTAACTACTAAGTTAGTTATATCTCGGCTCTCTTTTACGTTGCCGTTCTTGTCTTTTAATACTATCGCAACATCACCGCGTAGCTTCAAATCTTCGTTAATCATAAATCACCTGTTAAAAGTTGCGGCTAACGCCAACATAATCTTCAAGAAAGTAGCCAAGCTCTACATAACTTTGGCTAAGAATGGAGCCTGAATCATTTGCCCCAATTGTATCATTAATACCTTGTCCACTGGAAACTGCAATAGCATCGGTAATTACCGCAAGATCAGACCTTACTTTAACAAAGGTCATTTCCTGATCGTCTTCTGTTGTGGCTTCACCGTCTAGGTCATCAGTAACGCCAGTTTCTTCGTTAATGAACTTGTGAAAGTCCATATTTTGATTGTCTGTTGCACCTGAACTATCAAATGCAAATTTGTTTGGGCTTAGTAACGTAGCATCTGTTGCGCCATACGCATCACTTAAAACCTTGGAAAACTGTAAGGACTCTTTGTCACTTGCTCCAAAGCCGTCAGCAAAAGGCTTGTTTGTACCAACGCTAATAGACTCAGCCGCATAAAACACATCAGAATGCGATCTGTTAAAAGCATTCTCGATGAATATGCTTTCACCAACGCTAGGGGCATCTTGTATTAGCTTTCCAATAGCTAAGGTATTAATCTGGTCAGATGTTGCGCCAGAGTCATTTTGTACTGTGCCAAATCCCAAAGCGGTAGAATCAATAACTACTGAGCTATCAGATAAACTCTTGCCAACCTCGGTAAAAGCTTCATCAGTAGCTAATGAGTCTTCAGTTAAACTCTTGCCTACAGATTTTGACTGGGTATCTGAAACGCCAAGCGACTCAAAGAAAAACCTAAAGATAAGAAAGAAGCCAAACTTAATCTCAGCTATGGCTTTTTTGAAGTCAATTGCTGCAATAGCTTTCTTAAACGATACTTCTGTAACGGCTTTTTTGAAGTCAATAGCGGCAATGGCTTTCTTAAAACCAACATCGGCTACTGATTTCTTAAAAGCAATTACAGATTTAATCATTAAAATCAGCTCGTAGGTAGAAGTCTAAAATATCAAAGATAGTTTCCTTCTTGCCGTCTGAATACGTTACCTCAATCTCACCTTCGTAATAGCCCTCATCTAAATCTAGCTGAGTGCCTGAAAATGAAAATATAGCAATGCCTTCAGCAAAATTCTGACCAACATCAACAGCAGCTAGTGTAAAAAGGGTGGTTGTGGTTCCTTTAGCTCTGAAACGCAAGGCGCAAGTACCGCCAGAAAAGTCTATTAATGTGCCGTCATCTTGCCTTTTTAGCGTAGCTTTTATCTGCGGGGCTTGGTCGCTTTGTACTAATTGGTAAATCATATTAAACCTCTGGCTTTGTGGGCCATATTATATCATCTAAAGATGTGGCATCAGAATAGGTTTCTGGTATGTCTCTTAGTGCCTGCCTGTAGGTTGTCCACTCTGATTTCTTTGTAGTGGTTAACGGGCTGTCTGGGAACTGCGTCCAATCTGATTGCGTAAGTAATTCGCTTCGACTGCTTCTTACATAATCAATAACTGCTGGAGCATCACCACCATCAACGGCTACCCCATCTACAATTGTAAATGAGTCGCTAGGGTAAGTTCCTTCAATAAGGCTTTGATCTTCATCTTTTAAGATAAGGCTTAAATCTGTAACTGTTGAACTAAATCCGCAGCCTATTATTTTGCCAGTTGCCGTTTCATATACCGTATATTGCATAACTTATCCTGTGTTAAAGACTAAGCCGTTTAATGCGGCATAAGTATAGTTTGCTAGTGTTCCTGTATAGACTCTTGCATACAGTGTTGAAGACCCACTTGGGATGCTTGCTGTTCCAGTGTAAGCGTAGGTATATCCTCTATATGTGTTAGCGTTCCAAGTAATACTAGGGTTTCCACCAGCAGCAGTTGTCCAAGTTGATCCGTTTGTACTTATCTGTACTTTCCAGCCTGTAATGTCACCTAAAACACCACTAAAGAAGAATAAATATCTAGCGCCATCCCTTACCCCTGTTAACGTAATAGGAACGATACCTTGGTTAGCAGTGCCGCCAGTTCCTTTCTGAATATAATTCAATGCTTCTAAGGTTAAGCTTCTTGCAGTGTTATTGTGGTCATAAATCTTAGTATCTACATCCGCGAGATATTTAACATTTAAAGTATCTACGTTTAGCCTGTCGCTGTTAATAGTTCCAGCAGTTATATTAGTAGCATTTAAGTTAGCTACAGTTACAACACTAGCATCTACTGTGCCTGTCTTTAACAGCCCGCCATTGATTGTAGTAATTTCAGTGCTAGAAGCGTTAGCTAACTCACTATTTAAGTTAGTAAAAGTTACCAGCCCGTCAAATTGAACGCTATTAAACGGGGTGTTAAATGTTCTTGTCTGAGTCCCACCAAATGTTGCTTCAGTAACATGCCAATAAGTAGCCCAGTATTTTGCATCACCACCTGTGTTTGTTGGTGGAGTAGTAGACCAATTAGCCGTTAAACCTCCAAATGATCCTGTTACAAAGTTGTAAGACGTTGCGCTTGGCGAAGCAGGTGCGTTTGCTTGTGACACAGAATAATAAAGATAACCATCTGCATTTCGTGGGCCAGCCGCGCCAGTACTTCCGTCTGTGCCATCAGTACCATCTGTGCCGTTTGTACCATCTGTGCCATCAATGCCGTTTGTACCATCTGTGCCATCAATGCCGTTTGTACCATCTGTGCCATCAGTGCCATCAGTGCCGTTAATTGCTGCGGCATTAGTAGTAGCTGAAACTACACCAGTAAATGCTGACTTGTTACCGCTGTAATCTACTGACTTAAACTTGTAGTAAAAAGCAGTCGCATCGGCAAGACCGCCATTTAAGAATTCAGCTTTAACACCAAATCCACCGCCTACAGTAGCCACTTCAGCATAAGTGCCGCCAGAAGATGTAGCCCTATAAACTTCTGTATTTGAAAAGTCTTTGTCTGCTGGGTTAGTCCACTCAAGGCTAATGGACTTATAGCCAGCCGTTGCTGATAACGCTGTAGGCAAAGCAGGAGCTGTGCTGTCTCCGATAGCCGTTACGTTAGCGGTTACGAATGCGCTTTTAATTCCTAGCTCGTTTATTGCCCTGACTCTAGTGTAATAAGTAACCGCGCCAAGTGCAGGCGTTATAGTAAATTGATTACCCTGCACATCAATAGAATTGAAATCAGTATTATTAGTTGACCACTGGTAGTCATACCTCACAACAAACGCATCTGCGCTTGATACCCATGTAGAAACAATCTGCGGGATTATTGTGCCATCAAGGTTAACTGTGGAAGATGCTGTGCCAGTGAAAGAAGTAGGAGCGGCAACAGTCCTACCGTCATACAAAGAAACTTCACCGCCAGCTAGATAATCTTCTTCGTCAGATGAAGCCCAGTCGTAGATGGCTGATGCAGTTTCGATAGCTTCTACGTTTACTATAATGCTGCCATCAGACCCTAAATCAAACGTGTAACCTAATACTTGGAATACCTTTGCAGACCAACCAATTTTGGCATTAGTAACCATGATGTTATCGCCAGCCTTAAACTTTAAAGCCGCCAAGTTACATGGCAAGCTAACAGAAGTTTGCTGTCTGGACTGAAGCAAAGCTAATTTAGCTAATCGTTGCGCTTGAACATTGTTTGTAGTTGTAGGCAATGGCATATCTAAATAAATAGGGTCGCCATCAGTCGCGCTATATGTGCTGCTAATTTGAGCAGGGTAGTCAGCAAGAATATAGTTGTCTTCTTCGCTTAAAAATACTCCCTTAACGCCATTGTAAATACTGCGCCTACTTTGCTTAGTCTGTGTAGATATTGCACCAACTAAAACGGACTCGTCTATAGTGACTGTGGGGGTCACATAAGCTGAACCAGATATAAAATATTCACCGCCTGAGTGAATTAAACGGCCAGCCATAGAAGATAGCAGGGCTTCAATGTTGGCTTCTCTGGAATTACCAGTATCAACAACGCCATCACACACATATCTTTTTTGCGTGCCACCAGCATCAAGGGCCACATCTTGATCGCATAAAGTCTGAGCTGTAGAAACAGAAGTAGCGTTTATGTTTGCGGCATCTTCAGCCAATCCATATTTGGAATCCAGCAGGTAATCCCTAACGATCAGCGCAGGATTTTGTGACCAAACGGTAGTAGATGTTGCTGGGTTGTAGACTTTCTTGCCACGGACTACGGTAGAGATATTAGGCAAGCCGTTAGCAAACTGCTCGGCATCATATTTAAGACGGACGTAAATGTAAGCGGTGTCTAATAGCTTGTGATCTGTAGTCCACTGGGTAGACCTTGATACAAGATTAGCGTCTGCTGTGGTCTGCGTACCATCGTGAAAGTTAAGGTCAATGTAAGTACCCCAGCTACCTACATAACCGCTATCCCACACCTTTTCATCGTTGAACCAGACTTCTTCATAAGCATCAATTGCATGGCCTGCAACAGCAATAACCATGTGCATGTATTCGTTGTCTGTGCCTGTTGAGTCTAGGTAAACAATTGAACCGCCAACCCTAGCGCGACCATAAACCATTGTTCTTGTAGATGCTGGCTCTCTAACTGTTGTCGTAGTGCCAGACATTTGTGTGCCAATTGACGGGGTAGGCATTAAGGCGCGAGAAACCATAGACAAGCCAGCGCCAACAGCAAAGGCCATCCACAGAGAACTGCCAGCAGCAGCAAATGCCGCAAAACCGCCAGCCGCTACTACAGCACCACCCGCTGTTGCTAATCCTGCTATTATTGCTGTTGCCATTTTATTTCCCTAAAAAACATTTGTGGTAGACGCGCTCAATAAGATTAAACCCCAGTCTAAGCATAAGATTGTCAAAAGGGTATTCTGTCTTCATATTAAGCGTCATTAATGATGCGCCATTTTCTTTGCAGTGCTTTTCTGCGAAACAGATTAAATCTGAACCTGTCGCGGTTTGCCTGTACTTTGGCTTAACATATATAACATCAGTGGACGCAAATATATGATCTTTATGGTGAACGCTTCTAGAGATCATTACAACGCAATAACCTATTAGCTCGCCTCCATTCCTAGCGGTAAATATATGTAATATTCCTTGCTGATCTAATCGGGCATATTCTCGCCAATCTGGGTCTAGAAATATTGTATCTTGGTTAGGTTCTGTCTCTTCCCAATGCTTATCAAGTAAAGGGATTAGCTCTGCCTTTACGTTTAACAGGCTTTCGTGAGCTATCTTAATCATCTATCCCCTCTGCCGCCTGTTCCGCTTTGCCCCATCGAAGTAGGTGAAGGTCTGCCCCAGACAATTTCTTTCTCTTGTATCTTGGCTACAAACTCAAAGCCTTTATCTGTGGGATGCTCAATCTTTTGATCTTCTGCCGTGTAGCGTCTAACTGCTGTGCGCTGGAATGCTATTAGCTTATTCTCAACCGTAACTGTAATCGTAGAAGTATCGCCAGAATCTGCGATTGTCATTATATCCATAAACCCGCTAAACAAGATAACTGGGCTTGCGATTAAATCACCATTTTCATCAAATGCGCCAAGGCGAATGATTAGGGGTCTGCCTTGGTATGGCTCATCTCTGGCTAGTGTAAGCAAAGACTGTTTTATGCCACTTAGGGTTACAGTTGCGCCATTAGCGGTAAGCTCTGCGGTCTCAGCGATTGATCCAATAGATAACAGGTCACCAGCGCCTAAATAGGTATTGGAGTTGTAGGTAAGATCGCCCATCCCAGACCAAAGGAAAATGCTACCAGAACTGAATTCCATATCTACCAAATAGATAGGGCGGACTAGCTCGGCAGTAGCAACAGCCTGCATCTCTGTACTTAATGTTCTGCTCATTACAATGCCTCAGTGAATGCAAAGCTAAAACCATAGATAGAAGCTGCATCCGTAGACCAACCTATATCGTTGCTCGCTAAACGCCATAGGCTCTTAGGTAAGGTAAAGTCTAATGCTGTACCGCTTGCCGCTGCTGTTCGCAATGGTGGCTGAAAAGATAGGTTCCCAGCGCCAGAAGACTTATCGGCTGTGACCATATAAAGATAGTCGCCTAACTGAAAATAAGTGCCAGCAGTTACAGCACTAGCGCCAGCAGTAGTAGCCAATACTTCAGCCCTTACCGCAGTTGTACCAGATGTGGTACTTGTGGCTGTGCTTGTATGTAAAGGGTGTCCAAAAGTGAACGTGCCAGAGCGCCCTTTTAAGCCAACAATGAAAGCCTCGACTGATCGTGCCTCGTCATGCGTTAAAGGCGGTAGATTGACCTCTGCTTGCCATATAGCGCCTTGGTGGGCGTACACCTGTTGATCATAGGTAAACGGGGACTCTGTGACCGCAACAGTTCGTTTTAAACGTAGGCTGATTGATGTAATGCCTACGTTGGGGAAAGCTAATGGCATTTTTTATGCTCCGACTAATGACTTGCTGAACCCACCGCCACGCTGTCTAGCGTCTGCAACTGCACCTTTAGCGGCATTGGCAATTTGTGGCATCAGTGTAGCAATTTCTGCCCTGACTGTCTGCTGTACGCCAGTAGATACGTTAATGGTCTGGTTGACAGTAACACCACCGCCACCGCCTAAACTTCCGTTAGGTACAATAGAGCCGCTTTGGTTAGGAACGAACATTTCTGGGCCGCGCTCGCCAACCATGTAAGGCTGCCCGTTTTGAACCGATCCACCTATTGCCTTTCCTGTTGCTGCTGTCGTAGGCATACCAAGAGCGCCACCAATAGCATTAAACAGGGGTTGAACAATCCAGTATTGAACCATCATTTTAATCAGGCTATCAATAACGCTTTTAGCCATATCTTTCATAGCTTCGCCAAAAGATTTAGCGCCACTGATTGCAGACGTTAAAGCGTCCGTTAATGACCCTGCGGCATTCTTAGAAACTGCATCCATTCCTTCTACCAAGCTAGGCAAAGCATTTCCAGCAGACTTAATTGAGGCTCCCCACTTTTGCATCGTAGTTGGAAGAACTTCGCCATCAGCTAAATCGTCAGCCTCTTCTCTAAGTCCTCTAAGGCCCATTTTAAGCCGCCAAACATTACCAGCCGCATTGTCTATAGAATCGCTAAAACCATACGTCATTTTTGTAGTAATTGGCGCTAAATTCATCCAATCCCTAACGTAATTGGCCATTTCAATAAAGCCATTTGCAAAATCAGCAAAACCCCTAGCCGCTGATCCAAGGGCTAACAAAATATCCGCCAACCCTTGAAGTATATTTTCAGCTAAAATAAGACCAAATTCTTCTACGCTTCCGCCAGCCGCTTTAATGTCTTTTAAAAACTTATCTTTTATTGTATTGCTTAATGCCTCTATAGCTGGAGCGAGATTAGCGGTTATTTGATTACGCAAACCTGTAAACAAGCCAAATAATTTAGAAAGAGAATCGTTTGCTTTTTCCACGCCTTTAGCTGCTTTTCCCGACATAACCAAACCTAATTGGTCAGCCTCGATAAACATATCTTTTAAGCCTTGCCTTCCAAGAGCCAAGGTATTTACTAGCGCGACTCCTTCAGAGTCAAAAAGCTTCATGGCTAGACGGACTTTATCTGCTGATGCTGTAACATTACCGAAAGCATCGGCAAGCTGTAGCATCTGCTCATCTAGTGATTTCTTCTTTAGCTCTTCAGCATCAATATTTAATTCTTTGAGTGCGCCTTTAGCCTCGCCAGTGCCTTTAGCAGCTTCAGCTAAACGCCTTGTGAATCGCTGTGCAGCCATGTTGACGGTTTCAATAGTTACGCCCGTCTGGGTTCCTGCGAATTGCAGAGAGCTAAGTGCTTCAGTTGTAGTGCCTATTTTAGATGCAGTCTTTCCTAGCGTATCTATAGCAGTTAAAGATTGCTTGATCATGTAGCCTATAGCTAAACCACCAGCGGCAAGGGCAAGCGCAGACTTCATGCTAAATGCAGCTTTAGCAACATTCTGCAAGCCTTTAGTAACACCCCCAAAAGCCTTTTTGGTTTTGTCTACCGCGCTTATTACGATCTTTACATCTTCAGCCATTTTGCTCACTCAATATTTGGTAATAAGCCAACCATTCGTTGAAATGATTAACGGGCATTTGTTCTGCTTCTTCTATCGTAAGGTGTAGGCGATCAGCCAAGGAAAGCAGATTCATCCTTGACTGGTCGCTTTTTAGTTTCCCTGTATTGCCTCAACAGTTTCAATCTCTGCAAACATTTGGTTAGCAATGTCAGATATAACGCTAGTTTCCTCACCCATCAAATCAAGTCGATCTTCAGCAGACCCAAACAGCTTAGTGCCGCCTTCATCTTCTGCCTTCATACAAATCAAATCAACCATTGCCCCGATAGTCGTATTGTTAAGAAAGTCGGGGTGCTTCTTCTGCAACTGGTCTAGGTCGTAGCAAGTAATGCTTCTGCAATACAACTTAAACGCTCCAGATTCGTCACCCCATGCAGGTACTAATACTTCTCGCGCCTGCAACTTTCTTCTACTTCTTAAATCTTTAGCTAATCCCATGGTTTATCCCCTTAGTTAATTAAACTTGCGCTTCTGTTACGTCACCGCTGCACTGGATTGAGAAGCTGGCTTCGACCATGCCATCAAAAGAGCCAGTAATAGAGCGAGAAGTTACAATGCCTGTTCCAGAGAAGAAAGTCTCTCCAGTGCCAGTGCCTGTAGGATAGATTTCAAAATCGATTGAAGCACGCTCATCAAGAATTAGCTGCTGTGCATCTGCTTCATCCCAATATACGTCAAGTGATACTGTATTTGTTTTTAGTCCAGTTTTATAAGTTCTGGAAACATCGCCCATTACTGAATCTTCAATGGTATCTGCTGAACCGTCAAACGTGAAAGAACGTACTTCGCCTACCACGGCAACAGTCGTGCCTGAGACTTGTACTTTTACTACTCCAGATGCGCCTGTTTTAGTCGCCATGATAATTACCTTTAATTTAAGTTAAGTTGTGCCGCGAGTGTATTGGTACAAAACGCGAACTGTAATAATAATCCCGCCAATGGGATCAATAGAACCTTCATCAATCTCGATATTAATTATCTGCGTATCTAGGGCATACCCACCACGCAAACGGTCAACATCAAGAGCTTCTTCAATTGCTTCAATAAGATTGTTGCGGGCTGAATCAATGACAAAGCCTTTAACGTAGCAAATGAATTCGTAATTTATGGTAGCCATACGTTGAGTAATGGAACCACCTATAGAGCTATCTTCTCTATCTTCGCCAGCACTGCGAACCAATATAGCTGGAAACTGTGCGCTGGATAACTTGTCAAAATCAAACGGCTCGCGGGTAACGTACTTGATAGCCACTGGATCAATTGTCGCTTGCAGGGTTTCAACTAAGTTATTAGCAATGCTTTCTCTTACACTCATTTCAACGCCTTAAAGAATATCTTACCCAGTTTCTTTTCTTCAGAACTATTGAACCCGAAGAAAGGTCTTTTCTTGTCATTCATAGCAGCTTTCTTAGACTCAGCAGCTCGACTAAAGAATATCTCTGCCTGTTTGCTGTTAGCCTTAGTTGTCATAGAGCCTAGCATCTGACCTGTAAACTGTAGATCAGGTAAACTACCTCTACCCTTACTCGCTCTAAATGCTGCATACGTTGCATTGTAAGGCTTGAATCTTCCTTTATAGCCAACGCCTTTACTGGTTCTATCTTCAATAATATTAACGCCAGCTTGAGCGGTAATAGATAGAGCCTTTTTAACGCTATCGGATAATTCTTTGCCTTGCTTCTTTACTCGCTTGGCTATCTCTTTAGCGTTGGTGGTTATCTTGATTTGCATTAACGGTTAAGCCATTGTCCGACAGGTTGCTTCTCAGCAAAATCAACAGCGCCATCACCATCTTCATCATAGTCAACACCATCAGATAAAACTGCTTCTAGCTCTTCGCCATAACGCGCTTTGTAGAAGTCAATCATATTACCGAATCTGTCGCCATCGACCCAGTTAGTAAGCTGGGGCAAAGCATAACGCCACAACACTAGGTAGGCACTCGCCATAGTGAACTGTGCAGGGGTGAGCTTTGTAGTATCCATCTCGCCTGCTATGTTCTTTCTGGGCCACCACTTAATGCGTAACTCTCGCTGAAGATCAGCTTCAGCTTTAGGATGCTCCAAAACAAAAGACTCAATGCCCAGACTAAGAATGTCGGGAATCAGTTTAAGTAAATCAGCGTCTGAGGAATAAGCCATTATTTAACCTTTTAAAAAATGCCCCCCCGAAGGAGGGCAGATTATTAGTCTTACTATCTTACAGTGCAGCGTCAGACAGAAGCTCGATACCGAACGCATCATCAAGCTCTGCAACACCGTAAACGGCAGTAGCGTTAAGCTCGAATGCTCGGAGAGACTCATCACGCTGTGGCGCAATGTTAAAGTCACGCTTCATAGCGATCATAATAGCTTCAGGAGCGAATACAGCGCCCTTAGCATCGCCAGCACCGTCAATAGCTACGTTAGCTGACTCGTAGACATTGATTCCAGCGATAGTTCCAACATAGCCGTTACGCATTGCTTCGTTCTGCAAGTCGCCACCATTTGGGTTAGCAAAGGTGTTAGTTAGGTTAGCTTTCAACTGGTAGGCTTGGAAAGGGTGTACAACAGCATTGATAACGCCAGTTACCTTGTTAGCGCGTAGAGTTGCAGCAGCCTTAAACAAGTCAGCAACAGTGATCTCAGCGCCAGCAGCACCGATAGAACCAGAGAAGCCGTCAAACAAAGCAATGAGGTCAGTATCAATCTTAGTAGCAATAGCGTTACCAAGAACAGTACCTAGCTCAACAGCAGGGTTGCCGTCACCGTAAGTAGCCATGTCAGTTAGCAGAACCTGTGCGCCTACTTCGCCAACAGTTACAGAAACTGAGCTAGTAGAAACAGTGGTGCTAGACATATCGGTGCCTTCAGTTAAGTCGGCAGCAGCGATTGCTGGGTACTTAGGAACCTGAATAGTCTTGCCCGCTTGGGCTTGGATGTTGTAGTTAGTTACTAGACCCATCATTAAAGATTGCTCTTCAGCAGTGAAACGCGCCTGAGCAACGATATTTACAAATAGATCGTCAAGAGTGGTTGAAGTAGTTGCAGCCATGATAAATTACCTTAAAATAAAATTAGTTTGTGGTTTGGTGGTTACTTTTTCTTGAAAGCCGCAAATGCTTCTTTGCCGCCATCGTTCCAGTTTGCAACCATATCTGCCACAGATGTAGGCTTCTGTGTAGAGCCACCAGTGTTACCCTGCGATCCTGTTCCACCTATAGAGGCTTTGACCATGTGCGGGTTTACTGTCAAGAATTCAGTTACCATCTCATTGACGGATAACAAATCACCGCTGTCATTGTATCGCGGTACTCCGTTAGCGTCTAGCACCTCAACCGTTCCGTCTTCTGACAGTCTAGTCTGGCCTTTAAGTAACTGTGAAACTTGATTCGGATTTACAGCATTACTGTTACCAGCAGCACCAAGCAAAGCGCCATCAACTAGCGTCTGCTGTAGCTTGCTCTTGTAACTCTGTATTTCCATGTCTTTCTTTTCGACCGTCTGTTTCAGGATAGAATCAAACTCGCCTCTTTCTTTCTGCCGCTCAAGTTGGGCCGCTTCTCGCTGGGCCATTAAGTCTTTTGCGTCATCCAGATCAATGCCAGATATTTTCTTGTCGAACTTGCGCTGCTCTCTTGCAACACGATCAGCAACAATGCGATCCAGTTCGTCCTGAGTAAAGGTCTTTGATTCCTGATTTTGTACTGCCGCAGTTTCAGTTTCTGCTTCTGTTGCCATGATTTCATCGCTCATGTGACGTAGCCTCTAAAAGAGTAGGTGGAATGGTGAATCTCGATTGTATCATAATTGGTTATTTTTTAACTTTCTTCTTTTTTTTGGGACGGCCAACCTTGCTGCCGTATGTTCCTTTACCTTGTGGCATATAACACCTCTTAAAAAACGCCTCTAAACCTATGGCGGCAGTTATAGCCACCACGCACAACGAAAGGGTCGCCACTGATCTTACCAGCCCACGAACCTTCCCAAATACTGTCAATCTCATCTTTGGTATAAGTCTTGCCAACGTGCTTTTCGCAAAAGTCTCTAGTAGCCTCATCATCTGGGCCATAGTATTTAAACTCAGTCGCGCCAGCTTCAATAGCAATCTTAGTGTTAACCGTTGCATCAAACTGCATTAAGGCATCATGCAAGCCCTGACTAGCGTATCTGCCAAGGTTAGCGTTAACAGATGCTTTGATAGTGGCTAGGCTCTGGGCAAAGGTAGCGCCTGTTAGCGTGCTTTCATAAAGCTCTTTTGACACCGCATCAAGATAGTTTTGGCCTAAGTCTTCAAAACCTTTAAAGGTCATAGATTGAAGCTCAGATATAATGCTAGGGTCTAGCTTAGTCACATCAGCATAGGTACTTAACATCGCAGCAACTTCATCAGCTATAACGGTATATTCACGCACCAAGCCATCAACAGTTGCAAGGTATTCTTCTTCTATCGCATTGCGTAGCTGAACCCTTGCCGCTATCGCCCATTCAAGATCAAACAACTCGCCATCTTTAAGAGGGGCCGTTGCCATCAGATCAGTTATCCGATCTTCCAGCTTAACCAGAGCAGAAGCCAACTTACCTTGGTGGCCCTCCGCTCTAGCTATGACCGATCTTAACTGGTCAACGTCAGCAGGCATTAGGCTTCAGGCTCTAATGTTTCTGTAGCAAACTGACCCAGCACCTGAGTGCCAGATTCAATCTCAACGTGAGCTTTAGCAAGCTGCTCATCATCAAGTAGAAGGTCTGCAATCTTCTTGTCGATCTCCATAGCCATTGTTACTGACTTAACGCCCGTAGAGCGCAACTGCTGTAAGAACATTAGCTCTTTATCGTAATCGCGAAGGTCGAAGGAATCAGGGTAGAAGATTTCAACGTCTGCGGTTATCTCTTGCCACTGGCAGAACAACAACCAGAGCTGCTCTTCAGCAAGCTCAAGCAAATCAGCCTTCTCGGATAGCTTGGCATTCAGCATCTGGAATTCAGTAGCCATTGCCACGCCCGACATAGTGATAGCCTCAGTACCGCGAACAGCACCCATGTGACTCATACGGTTAATAGCTTGAACCTTATCTTGAATAGATGCGCGTACAGCGTCAAGGTTCTGGCCGCTTGGCTGTAGCTGAAAAGGCTTTAAGCTGGCATCCATATCATCAGGCATATTAATAATCGCACCAGCACCAGCACTAGCATCAGTCCCAAAAGACTTAACCAAGGTAGGGTGGTTGGAGATACGAATTAACTGCTCTATCTCTGAAAGCTCTTGATAGATAGCTCGCTGCATATAGGAAGCGTCTGCTATATCACTTAGCCCGATGCCTCTAGTGATACTGCGGTTAGCAGGAAGGAACACAGCAGGGATACGGCCAAGCACATTATCATCGACCTCAACCTGTTTATCTAAGTCATTAACCGAATGCCATAGCTCTACACGATCCTTGTACCAGACCCTGTAATAAGTCTCTGTAGTAGTTTCGTCTACACGAATAACGCTCTCTCTCACCTTCAGGTAATCAAGCTCAAAGCGACCG
>Ga0209833_1000060_pt1 | contig 78788 bp, 68 predicted proteins | sample COGITO_mtgs_1105_3_FD_184797 | JGI IMG/M metagenome (GOLD analysis project Ga0209833, IMG submission 184797) | Pelagic marine microbial communities from North Sea - COGITO_mtgs_110506 (SPAdes) (version 2) | ecosystem: Environmental > Aquatic > Marine > Epipelagic ... | reverse complement strand
TGGTTGCATGTCAGATTCACTTTGTGTGCCAGTTTGGGTGGCTTGGGTAAGACTGATATTTATACATCCATTATTAATATATTGGGCTTGGTCAGTTAGAAAAAAATAATCAAAATGAATTTAGAGTATATAAGATTACTCGTAGATGCTGGTTTCATAGTGCTTATTTGGGCCGTACAATTAGTGATTTATCCGAGTTTTAAGTTTTATTCTAATGCGAATTTATTGAAGTGGCACAGACTATACACAAAACGAGTAACTGTAATTGTTTTACCTTTAATGCTAGGTCAACTAGTCTTAGGTTTTTTTCAGTTATTTCAAATTCAAAATTTATATACAATTTCTACTTTTATCATCATATTGGTATTATGGGTAATCACTTTTACAATGTTTGTTCCATTACATCAGAGTATAGATAAAGGACAGCCTATCTATAATGTTTGTAATAAACTTGAAAAAAAGAATTGGATACGAACGCTACTCTGGAGTTTACTTTTTATTATTTCATTTTTGAATTATCTCTCTTTAAATTCTTAATTTAGAAAAAAATTGTAATTATATGATGTCTAAAAATAAACTAGGAGTTAACACAATTTGTACTCATGTAGGCGAAGTCAAAGATGAACAATTTAAAGGTGCTGTATCACCAATGTATTTAAGTTCTTCATATGAGTTTTTAGATGTTGATATTAAACGATACCCTAGATACTTCAATACACCAAATCAAGAATTTTTATCCAAAAAAATTGCTGCATTAGAAGGAACAGAAGGTGCTTTGATTTTTAGCTCAGGTATGGCAGCTATTAGCCATATGTTTCTAGCTTTCTTACAAAAGGGAGATCATTTAGTAGTGCAGAATACATTATATGGAGGTACTGTGAATTTTATAAAAGAAGAGTTCCCTAAATATGGTATAGAATACACCTTTACAAATGGATATAAGGCCAAAGATTTTGAAGATGTCATTCAATCAAACACAAAATTGATTCATATAGAAACGCCTTCAAACCCATTATTAACTATCACGGACATCAGAGATGTGACTCAACTAGCAAGGTCAAAAGGAATATTGACCTCTATTGATAATACATTTGCTTCTCCAATTAATCAGAAGCCTATTGAGTTTGGTGTGGATTTGGTGATGCATTCTGCAACTAAATATTTTGGAGGACATAGTGATTTATCTGCTGGTGCAGTAGCAAGTTCCCACCAGAATATTGAACGTATCTGGAATGTATCAAAAAACTTGGGCGGAAATCTCAGTGATATGACGGTTTGGTTATTAGAGCGTAGTATGAAAACTTTGGGTCTCAGAGTAAAAGCGCAGACTAAAAATGCGATGAAACTTGCCAAATGGTTAAATAGGCATCCCCAAATTTCAAAAGTACATTATCCAGGATTAAAGTCACATCCTGAACACAAGTTAGCTAAAGCACAAATGACAGGTTTTGGAGCAATGTTATCTTTTGAATTGGATAAAAGTTTAGACTCGGAGAAGTTTCAGAAAAAATTAAAGCTTATAAAATCGTCAATGAGTTTGGCAGGTGTAGAGAGTACAGTTATCTCCCCACATTTAACATCACATGCTTTATTAACTCAATACGAACGCGATAGTGTTGGTATTAGTGACCAATTGATTCGTTTTTCTGTTGGTATTGAAGCTGTAAAAGATTTAAAAGCTGATATTATTCAAGCTATAGAGTCATTTTAGAATTTAGATATTATCATACTAATATTTAATAAAAAAGAGAGCCCATTTCTGGGCTCTCTATTATCAAATCATGGAATATTAAACGTGGTCGTTTAAGTGATGATGCTCATCAATAAGTGGACCACCTTCAATAATTTGTTCAGAGGCTTCACTTGCAAATTTTTCAAAATTTAAGTGAAACGAGTGTGCTAGTTGTATCGCTTTACTAATGTAAGCGCCTTTTTGTAGCCATGTATTCATTGGATCAAGCATTTCGGTTGGCACATTTGGACAATATTTTGGCATATATAATCCAAATATTGGATGCTGATCAAAGTCGACATTATCCAATTCGCCTTGAAGTATTGCTGTAATCATAGCTCTTGTGTATTTAAGCTTAATACGTGAGCCAACGCCGTAAGAACCGCCACTCCAGCCTGTATTAACTAACCATACGTTAACTCCAGCATCTTGCATTTTTTTACTCAACATCTCAGCATATTTTGTTGGATGTAACGGCATAAAAGGTTCGCCAAAACTAGCAGAAAAAGATGGTACAGGTTCAGTTATTCCAGCTTCTGTACCAGCAACTTTTGCTGTATAACCAGATATAAAATGATATGCTGCTTGACCCGGAGTTAACCTAGATACTGGTGGTAATACACCAAATGCATCACAAGTTAAAAAGAAGATGTTTTTAGGATTATCTGCATAAGATGGTTCTTGTATATTATCAATATGATAAATAGGGTAACTTACACGTGTATTCTGTGTAATACTACTGTCCATATAATCAACTTCGTTATTGTCTTTGAAAATTACATTTTCTAAGATAGCTCCAGGTTTTATAGCTCTATAAATTTCTGGTTCTTTCTCTTCGGTTAAATCTATAGCCTTTGCATAACAACCACCTTCAAAATTAAAAATTCTGTTATCTGCTGTCCAACCGTGTTCATCATCACCAATTAATTTACGATTTGGATCTGCAGAAAGTGTTGTTTTACCTGTACCAGATAATCCAAAGAAAATTGCTGTATCTCCTTCTTCACCAACATTGGCAGAACAGTGCATTGGTAATACGTTTTTATCTACTGGCAAAATCATATTCAAAGCTGAAAAGATACCTTTTTTCATTTCGCCTGTATAAGCAGAACCACCAACTAAAGCTATTTTTTTAGTAAAGTTTAATATAGAGAAGTTACCTTGTCGAATACCATATTTTTCTGGTTCTTTACATTCGTATCCAGGTGCACAAAGCACCAGCCATTCTTCCTTAAAATTTTCTAATTCAGAATCATTTGGTCTCAAAAACATATTATAGATAAACATGTTTGACCATGGATATTCTGTAATAGTTCTGACATTCATTTTGTATTCAGGATCTGCGCAAACATATCCATCTCTTACATAGATTTCTTTTCCGCTAAGGTAATTTTCGATTTCAGATTGTAAATAATCAAAATTGTCTGCTGAAACCGGTTTATTAGTTTTACCCCACCAAACTCGGTTTTTGGTATAGTCATCTTTTACCAAAAATCTATCTAGTGGTGAACGACCTGTAAATTTACCTGTATTAATGGCTAAGGTACCGTTAGCAGTTTCTTTCCCCATTCCTTTTTTTATAGTTATGGCTTGTAATTCCTCAGGAGAAAGATTCCAATGCGCGGTGGTGTCTTTTATTCCATATTTTGTAAGGTCTCTACTTTTGTTTATTAATGTTTCCATGAGTCATGATTTTATGTTAATGTACTAGGTCTATTTTTTCTATAAGAATATTTTTTTTCTTTCAACACTATAAAATTAAAGTCATTCATTAGCTTTTACTATGACAAATGTCATACTTATTATAAATACATATTTTTCAATTTATTGAGTAAAATGAAGTGTATTTTCGATTTTTTGTAAATCGAAATCGTTTGCGTATTAAAAAGAAACCTATAATCTCTGTTCTTTTTGATACTTTTGATAATTATAAGAAATGAGATAAGTCATCAATTCTAGATTTATATCTTCATTTTAGAAATAATTAATTCATATTATAAAATATATTTTAATGAAATTAGACATATTAGCTATTGGTGCGCATCCTGATGATGTAGAGTTGGGTTGTGGAGGTACAATTGCAAAAGAAGTAGCCAGTGGACGGAAAGTTGGTATTTTGGATTTAACTCGAGGGGAACTTGGAACTCGTGGAACTGCTGCGACTAGAGATAAAGAAGCTGAAGATGCTGCTAAAATTTTAGGTTTGTGTGTTAGAGATAATGTTGCTTTTGCAGATGGTTTTTTTGCTAATGATAAAAAGCATCAGCTAGAAATTATAAAAATGATTAGAAAGTATCAGCCAGAAATAGTGCTTTGTAATGCCGTTGATGATAGACATATAGACCATGGAAAGGGAAGTCAATTAGTTAGTGACTCCTGCTTTTTAAGTGGGTTAATCAAGATTAAAACCGAGGTAGATGGAGAAATACAAGTACCTTGGCGTCCAAAAACTGTTTATCACTACATACAATGGAAGGATTTGAAACCAGATATTGTTGTGGACATTACTGGTTTTATGGATAAAAAAATGGCATCAGTATTTGCTTATAAAACACAGTTTCATAATCCTGAAAGTAATGAACCTGAAACTCCAATTTCTAGTAAAAATTTTTCTGATAGTATAGAGTATAGAGCTAGAAATACTGGCCGTATAGTTGGTGTAGAATATGCCGAGGGTTATACAGTAGAGAGGCATCCTGTTGTAGATAGTTTATTTGATTTGAAATAAGTTAAAAAAAGACTTTGCAGAAAATAAGAATTAATTTACATTTGCAATCCTAATTAAAATGGTGGTTGTAGCTCAGTTGGTTAGAGCGCCGGTTTGTGGTACCGGAGGTCGCCGGTTCGAGACCGGTCTTCCACCCAAAATTAAAAGCCTTTCATTTTTGAAAGGCTTTTTTTGTTTTAAAAAACTTGTTACAATCTAAGTTGTAAGATTCTATTATTCTGCTTAATCTACAACAACACGGTTATCTCTATTAGCTACTTCCCAAGCTGTATGAAATACCAATCGGGTTCTATTCTCTAATAAGTCATACTCAATTTTATCTGGTGTATCAGATGGTTTATGATAATCATCGTGTGTGCCGTTAAAATAGAAAATCACTGGAATGTTATTTTTCACAAAGTTGTAATGGTCTGATCGGTAGTAATAGCGATTAGGATCATTTTCATCGTTATAGGTATAGTCTAACTCCACATTAGTATATTTTTTATTTACCTCTTCAGACAATTCATGTAATTCTTTACTTAGTTTATCGCTACCTATTAAATACACATAGTTACGATCTCCTTCTTTACGTTTTGGATCTATTCTACCAATCATATCTATATTTAAATCAGCTACAGTATTTTCAAGCGGAAATATTGGGTCCATGTCAGTATAATACCTAGATCCTAAAAGTCCTTTTTCTTCACCTGTGACATGTAAAAATAGTATAGAACGTTTTGGTTGGTGTCCATCTTTTACTGCTTGTTGAAATGCTTCTGCAATTTCTAAAATTGCGACCGTACCAGAACCATCATCATCAGCACCATTATATACTTCACCGTTTTTAATACCTTCATGATCTAGATGTGCAGAGATGACTAATATTTCGTCAGGCTTTTCAGAGCCTTTGATAAATGCTACTACGTTTTCTGACATCACTTCCTCGGCTTTTCTTTCTGCTTTAATGGATAGGCTAGTCTTTAAATTCTTAACTGAACTATCTTCATTTACTGTAACATGTATTGCTTTTGCCATATCTTCATTAATCATCATAAAAGCAAAATCGCCTGAGTCACTTTTAAGTGATAACCTTCCAGAAAAACCTGATTCTGACTGTCTTTGATAAAATGGGGCATATCTTGAAAATAGTGCACTGTCAAAATATAGCATTGCTTTTGCACCATTCTCTTGTGCAGCATTCCTTTTACTTGATAAGGATTGACGTCCATTAGTCCATTTTGTATCTTCAGTATCACCTGAAGTTACGTAATTTCCATTAGTATCTTTAGGTTCTCCAGATTTTGCTAATACTACTTTTCCTTTGACATCAATATCCTTATAATCAGAATAATTTTCGTCATCAATACCATGACCAACATACACTACATCAGAAGTGTTAATATCTAGACTCTTGGAAAGTATTAAGATAATATGGTTTGTAAAAGCATCATATGTCTTACCATTTATTGATACTTCGGCTACTGCAACAGATGGCTTTTGTAAAGGAACTTCTTGAAAATAATCATCTCCTGAATATGGTGTACCTATTCCCATACTCTTATATTGACTTTTTAAATACTCTACTGCCATTTTTTGACCTTTTTCTCCTGTATTACGACCTTCAAATTCATCTGAAGCATATTTATACAATAAGGTTTTGAGTTCTTCTTGGGTTATTGTTTTCGCATAATCAGCAGGGTTTGCAGGTACAGAAGATTTAGTGTTATTTGTTTTTCCACCTTTACAAGTAGTTAAAATGACCATTAAGCATAAAATTGAAATAGATTTTTTCATAATAAAATATATTTTAATAAGTATTGATGTTTTTATATGTTGTAAAAAAACAAATTTACAGATTATATATTGAACCAATTCAGAATAATAATATGTTAACAAATAAACACATTAAAGCAGCTCTTTATTTGGTGGATTATCAGAATTTGCAAGATACCAAGCTGTAGCAAATATGAGTTGTGTTCTTTTCTTAAGGACTTCAAAATTAATTTTATCTATAGTATCCGAAGCTTTGTGGTAATCAGAATGTTCTCCATTGAAGAAAAATATAACAGGGATATCTTTTAACGCAAAATTATAGTGATCAGAACGACTGTAATAGCGGTTTGAATCATTAAGCGCATTATAGGTATAATCAAGTTCGAGATTAGTGAATTCATCATTTGCATTTCGGACAATATAATCTAACTCTGTACTTATACGGTCTGATCCAATGAGATAAACATAGTTTGGATTATTAATATGTTTTTTGTCAATTCTACCAATCATATCAGTATTAAGATTGGCTATAGTTTTTTCTAAAGGAAAAGGTGGATTTTCGACATAGTAACTTGATCCATATAAGCCGTGTTCTTCTGCAGTTACATTAAGAAATACAATACTTCGCCTAGGCTTAATTCCATTTTCCTCTGCTAGTTTAAAAGCCTCAGCGATTTCCAAAATTGCAGACGTTCCAGAACCATTATCGTCCGCACCGTTATAAACTTGACCATCAACAACTCCCATATGATCAGAGTGTGCAGATATAATAAGATATTCTTTAGGGAATTCAGTACCTTCTATAAAAGCGATTACATTTTGTGACTTATTTAATTCTTGGGGTAAATAAGACTTAGGTACAGTTTGGTAATAATTTGGATAACTGGGTGTGCTTTTTATGTTTAATGAGTCATATTGTGTTCTTAAATAATTACAAACGTCATTATGTCCATCTTCGCCAGCCATTCTTCCAGCATATTTATCTGATGCGATTTCGTAAAGATGTTTTTTTAAATCTTTTTCGGTTATTGTTTTAACATAGGTATCTACCTGAGACGTATTATCATATACAATGGAAGCTTTTAAATCTCTTACTTTTTCACTATGTCTTTGATTAGAGCATGTACCAACTAGGAGTAGAATTGAAGCAACTATAAATCTCATGTACTATTATTTATGACTTCAAAAATAACAGAAAAAAGGAATTTGTATTCAAAATTAGAAATCAATTTCTAAATCCTCTAATTCTTTAATTGCGTCCTCTTCAGAAGATTCATCAAGTTGCTCAAGTTCTTCAGTATTTCCAATTTCAGTTTTCACAAAAATACTTTTGTAGATAGTAAACACTAGAGCTATAATACTTAAAAGGAATATAAACTGAATTGCCTTTGTTTTTATCTGTTTTTTCTTAGTTAAAAAAATTAAACCTAATCCACACAAAAATGCAGCAATTATTGGAAAAACAGCAATTTTAAATAACGGTGTTACACAAAGAATTACAGCTAATATTGCCGAAATAAAACCAAGAATTATTAGTGCTTTTTTCATACTATTAATGTTTTAAACCAGTTGCAGATTTGATTTTAAGCTCACCATTTCCTACAGGTATTTTAAACTTTGCCAGTACAGGAACTTTATTAGCATCAGCAGTTAGCCATATGATATTAGAATTATTTCCCTTGAGAAGGTCAGAACCTCTGAGGCTAATGGCTATTTTATAGCATTCTTTTTTTCCTATTTTGGATGAAATGGTTTCTTTACCCATGTACTTAAACACAACAGTTGTTTCTTCATTATCAAATAAAACTTTAAAACTTGAAGCATCACCAACACCAGCTTTATCTATATCTAGATTACGAAGAGTATAAAGTGTAGCAACTAAATCTTTTGTAGAGCTGTTGATTGTAAGTTGTTTTTTTTCTTCCCAAATAGTACCATCACTTCGATATTTTTTCTTAATACTTTCTACTGTCTTTGTTTTACGACGATATTTGTACTGCATAAATTTATAATAGCCACCTTCATTAATATCACGTTTGTATAAGTATGGTGTTAGACTTGTAGGACTTACATAGCTTTCATACAAATCCCTAACCTTAAAAAAATTATCAAAATTACTAAAGGTTGCTGCTGTACATTTAAGTCGCATCAGAGTGCTAGAAGATGTTTTTATCTTGCTTGTTTCCATAGTAACTTGCGCAATGTCTGTTAACAATCCAGACATATTATAGGATGCTGTAAAAACTAGTTTTTCACCAAAGGGTATAGTTTTGTTTTGTCCATTGCTAAAAAAAGTCAAAAAAAGTACTGCAATTATTAAAACTTGTTTCATTTAATAAGTTTTTTGATTATAACGATGATATAAGCATTTATTGTGCCGAAATTACAATTGTTGATTGAAATGTATTTGTTTTTTATCATAAAAAATTACGAGAAATAAAAAACATGAAAAAGCTTTGGCTAAAGCAAAAAAGGATTTTATATTTGCATCCGCATTTAGGGAATACCTAATGAGACACACTGGAGAAATGGCAGAGTGGTCGAATGCACCAGTCTTGAAAACTGGCGAGGGTCACACCTCCGGGGGTTCGAATCCCTCTTTCTCCGCTTCCAAAAACCACAATTAGATTGTGGTTTTTTTTATTTATTTATTTTCAAATATTCCGAACAGCTCTTTGTTTTCTCTTTTCTGAATAGAATTATAACATTTTTCAAAGATTTTGGCATTAAAATAAAGATTTAAATAGGTGTTGTAAAGTTTTTTATCTCCTCCAAAGGGGCGTTTTTCTGTATCATCAGATAATGGAAAATTAAACCATAAGCCAACAAGTTTTCCTTTCGGTTTTAGTAAATCACTCATTTTTTTGAAATAAGCTGTTCTATTTACTTCAGTAGGAACGAAAGAGCAAAAAAATGTTTGTTCAATAATTAAATCGTAAATCCCAATATGGCTAAAAAAATCCTCATGTAATAACTGATTCATTGGAAATTCTGGGTTTCTTTGTTTAAAGGAGCTCAAGGGTAACTCAGAAATGTCTAAAACATATATATTTTCAAAACCATTTTTGTAAATATATTCGGCTTCATAGCCATTGCCAGCACCAGGAATTAATATTTTAAGATTTTTATCTTTAAGTTGATCTATATATGTTTTAATTGGTGTTGATGGATAACCGATATCCCAACCTGTGAGTTTTTCTTTGTAACGATTTGTCCAGTACGATTGCTCTTTTATGTTCATATTTAAAAATAACACAATCTTTAAGTTTCTTTGGTTTTAAGTAAAACAACATTACGTATTTTTGAAAAAAAAATAATGAACATAATCGAACAATTACAATGGCGCTATGCTACAAAAAAATTTGACGATTCACATATCCTATCTGATAAACAATTAACTACATTAAAAGAGGCTTTTAACCTTACAGCTTTATCCTATGGCTTGCAGACTTTGAAATTAGTCATCATAACCGATAAAGAACACCGAGAAAAATTGGTATCACATTCTTATGGGCAAAGACAAGTCGTTGATGCATCTCATTTGTTAGTGCTTTGTATTCAATCTGAAATTGATGAAACTGATGTAAACGAACATTTTAAAAATATCGTTCAAGTTAGAAAAACATCAGAATCTGTACTCGAGCCTTTTAAAAATCAACTAAAAGCTACTATTGATGACATGCCAAAAACTAAAAAGTTTGATTGGGCAATACGACAGGCTTATATTGCTTTGGGTAATTTAATGACGGTTTGTGCAATTGAAAAAATTGATAGTTGTCCAATGGAGGGCTTTAATCCAGAGGCTATTGATGAAGTACTTCAGTTAAATTTAAAAGGCTTAAAATCGGTTTTATTACTTCCTGTTGGTAAGCGTGCCAAAGACGATATATTTGCAGACTTAAAAAAAGTTAGAAAACCTTTGAATGAAACTATAATCGAATTGTAATTTGCACGTTTATAAAGTGTTCAAATTATTATATTTGTTTAGTAAATCATTGATATGAAAAATTACCTAATAATAGCAATTTTATGTCTTTTTACAACAGTTAATTTTGCACAAGAGATTATATGGGAAAAAGATTACCCCAAAGCTCTAAAATTAGCTGAACAAAAGAATGCATTAATATTAATTTTTTTTACTGATGGAAGAGAGTCTTCAATTGAAAAAAATATTAAGCGTAATTTTTTGAAGTCCAATAATTTTAAAAAATCTATAAGAAAATCAATTATCATTCTTCATATTGATGAATCTACAAATTCAAAAAACACCAATTATAACAGTAGAGTAATATCTGCATACAATCCGAATAAAAAATTTCCGTCAGTTAAAGTTATATTACCAAGAACTCGTAAATCAACTTCATTATTAACTACATTCAATGATAAGGATATTCAATCTTATATATCAGAGATTAATTCAATAAAAAAATAATATGCCAGGATTCGAACTTTTTGGAGATACCGAACGTGAAAGTGTAAATGATGTTTTAGATAATGGTATTTTAATGCGTTATGGTTTTGATGGTATGCGAAATGGACATTGGAAAGCAAAAGCACTAGAGTCAGAACTTCGAAAGACATTAAATACCAATCACGTGCAATTAGTCTCAAGCGGAACTGCTGCGGTTACAGTTGCATTAGCCTCTGCAGGTGTTGGAGCAGGAGACGAGGTTATTATGCCTACGTTTACCTTTGTTGCTAGTTTTGAGGCGATTATGATGCTCGGTGCAATTCCTGTTTTAGTAGATATAGATAGCACATTAACGCTAGATCCAAAAGCGGTTGAAGCTGCTATTACACAAAATACTAAAGCAGTAATGGTTGTACAAATGTGCGGAAGTATGGGAGATATGGATACTTTAAAATCTATTTGTGATAACCATAACTTAATTTTTGTCGAAGATGCTTGTCAAGCTATTGGTGGCACTTATAATGGTAAATCATTAGGAAGTATAGCTGATGTTGGCTGTTTTTCTTTTGATTTTGTAAAAACGATTACTTGCGGTGAAGGTGGTGCTGTAATAACTAATAACAAAGATTATTATTTAAATGCAGACCATTACAGTGACCACGGTCATGACCATATGGGAAATGATAGAGGTGCTGAGACACATCCCTTTTTGGGTTATAATTTTAGAATTTCTGAGTTGCACGCTGCTGTTGGTTTAGCACAGGTAAAGCGTCTTCCAGAGTTTTTAGCTATTCAAAAAAGAAATTTTAAAATCATAAAAAATGAGCTAGCTACTATCCCAGAAATAGAATTTAGAACTGTACCTAAAGGTGGAGTAGAGAGTTGCGCTTTTTTAAGTTTCTTTTTACCAAATTTAGAGATTTCTCGAAAAGTTTCAGAGACTTTTAAATCAAACGGAATCGATGTATGCTGGAACTATTTTGATAATAACTGGCATTACATTAGAGAATGGCATCACTTAAAAGATGCAAAATCATTATATCCTTTATCATCAGAGATAAAGAATGCTTTAGAGGAGCTTAAAACACAAAATTTTTCCCAATCTGATTTTTATATAGGTCGAAATATCTCATGTCTAATTAAATTATCTTGGACAGAAGAGGAAGTTAGAGAGAGAGCTCTCAAAATGCGAAATTGCATAAATGAAGTGTTAATGGTTAACTGAAAACTTTAATTATATGTAGTGGTTTTGTATAGGTGTTTTTATTGTCCAATTAATAGTTGTGCTTTATTTTTGAATAAAAATGCCTCAAGATGAAAATAAAATTACTGTTACCTGCTTTATTTACCCTATCAATTTATTCTCAGCAAATACCTTTAGATTTTTCGACTAATGATGATACTTTTGATTCGTTCGATGGTAGTGGGTTTTCATTTAGGCCCGATGTTCAGGATGGAGCAAACCAAGTTGGGCAATTTTTCAATGATGGCTCAAATCCATATCAAGGTTTTTTTATCAATTTAGCTCAACCAGTGGTTTTAGATACTGATAATAAGGTCTTTTCTTTACGATTTTATTCATTTGATCCAAATGACCATACAATTCTTTTAAAATTAGAAGATTCAAACAATACTGATGTTCAAGTACAAGCTTCTTTTAGTGTCCCATCTCCATCAGATTGGATTGATGTATTTTTTGATTTTACGAATGCTCAAGATAGCTCAGACGGAAGTTCTGTTAATGCTTCAGGAAGTTATGGACGCTTAACTATTTTTGTTGATGGAGGTACCAACACACCAGGTACTTATCTTATCGATGATATTACTAATGGAGAAACACCTAGTCCACCAAATAATCCTAATGATATTGATGTTGTATACGATGTCTTAGTATGGTCAGACGATTTTAACGGTACAAATGGACCAATTGACACTAATAAATGGTTTCATCAAACTCAAATACCGTCTGGCGGAAATTGGTACAATGGAGAGCAACAACATTATACTGACAGAACTGAAAATTCATTTATTGAAGATGGAAACCTTAATATTAAAGCTATTTTTGAGGGTCGAATAGCAAATGGTCAGGGTTATTCAGATCAAGGACATATTAAGGAATATACATCAGCGCGTCTAAATTCTAAATTTGCATTTACTTATGGCAGAGTTGATGTTAGGGCCAAACTACCTTTTGGTGATGGTACATGGCCAGCTATTTGGACTCTAGGTAAAAATATTAGTGAACCAGGTGCTTATTGGCAAACTCAGGGTTTTGGAACTACTAGTTGGCCGGCGTGTGGAGAGATTGATATTATGGAGCACGGAATACATTCTTTAAATGAAGTTAGTGTAGCTTTACATACACCCTCTAGTTATGGAGCAACTGAAAATACTGACACTCAATTATTGTCAGATGTTGCAAATAATTTTCATATTTACTCTATAAATTGGTCACCTGATAAAATTGTGTTTTTAATTGATGGCGTAGCTTTTTACACCTATAATCCTAGCGTTAAAAATAGTGTTAATTGGCCATTTGATGATGAACAATATCTACTGCTAAATGTCGCAATGGGCGGTATTGCAGGTACAATTGATCCGAATTTTAGTGAGAGTAATATGGTAATAGACTATGTAAAGGTATATCAAAATTCTTCATTTTCAACAGAAGAAAAAAATGCAAACCTATTTAAAGTTTTTCCTAACCCTGCAAATGATTTAATCACTGTATCATCGCTTCAAAGAATTGATAGATTAAGGTTGTATAATACATTAGGTCAATTGGTAAAAGAAAATTTTAATTCTACTACTATACAAGTTTCGACAATTGATCCAGGTATCTATATTCTAAAAATTGAATCTGGAGTTTCTATTGAAACCAAAAAGATATTAGTCAATTAATAATTTACATAGTCAGTAATTTCTAGGCCATAACCAATCATACCTACACGTTTGGTTTGTTTACTGTTAGAGATTAATTGGATTTTACTAATGTTTAAATCGTGAAGTATTTGCGCACCAATTCCAAAATCTTTATTATCCATAGCTATGCTTGGTGCTTTGATAATTTCTCCAACTTGCTGATTTTCTTTTAGTATAGAAAGTCTATTCAACAAATTCATTGACTGATTTTGCTGATTTATAAAAACGATAGCACCTTTTTCTGCTTTATTAACCACATTAAACATTCCGTCTAACTTTTGGTCAGCATTATTTGTCAGAGTACCTAATATATCATTATTAACTAAAGTTGAATTGATTCGTGTTAGCACCTGATCACCAGAGTTCCAACTGCCTTTAGTAAGTGCAACATGTATTTGATTGTTAGTCGTTTGCTCATAGGCACGAAGTCTATAACTTCCAAAACGTGTTTCAATATCAAAATCTTCTTTCTTTTCAATAAGTGAGTCGTGCTCCATTCTGTAGGCCACTAAGTCTTCTATCGAAACAATCTTTAAATCAAACTTTTTTGCAACATCAGCTAGCTGAGGTAAACGTGCCATTGTCCCATCTTCGTTCATTATTTCTACGATACATCCAGCAGGTTCAAAACCAGCTAATCTTGCAAAATCTATAGCAGCTTCAGTATGACCTGTACGGCGTAAAACACCACCTTCTTTTGCAACAAGTGGAAAAATATGACCAGGTCTGGCCAAATCAAAAGGCTTTGTGTTTTTATCGACTAATGCTTTAACAGTTTTTGAGCGATCACTTGCTGAAATACCAGTAGTTACACCATTACCTCTCAAATCAACAGAAACTGTAAATGCTGTTTCCATTGGGTCGGTGTTATTACGCACCATCATGTTTAGGTCTAATTCTTTGCAGCGTTGTTCTGTTAGCGGTGTACAAATAAGCCCACGACCATGAGTCACCATAAAATTAATCATCTCTGGTGTTACAGTTTCTGCAGCAGCTAAAAAATCACCTTCATTTTCCCTGTTCTCATCATCTACAACAATAATAATCTTACCTTGGCGGATATCTTCAATGGCTTCTTCTATGGTGTTTAGGACAATTTTTGTGTTCACAATTTCTGTAATCATAAATAGATTTAATACTGCAAAGATACGCTTATTTTATTTGCTCTAGGCAAGTCAAATGGAAGTCTTCTTTAACTCTGGATTTTAGTATAAAGTGTTTTGCAGGATAAAAAGGGAGGCTTAATATTAATAAGATTAGATTAATTCTTTTCTTAGTTTGGCCAATCGATTTATAGAATTTTGAATAATATATCGAAGAGACAACTACATAGAGACCAAATATCCCAAAAGAAATAAAACTTAATGTCTTGACAATTTCTGATAGTTCTGGAAGTTTATTGTTTTTAAAAACAAAATGTAGCACTAACAAAATAGCTCCTAAGCTAAAAGTTACTAAGCTAGTCGTAGAGTAATCTATGTAATCTTTTAATTCAGATTTTGCAGTTTTTACTGAATTAGGTATAGTCAAGTCTCTAGTATTAAGTTCATCAAGAGTAATCTTTCTATCAAACAAATGCTGAAGTGCTATTTGTTTAGGTTTTTTATCTAAATCGTATTCATTTTGATTTTTTATTATAGTAATTAACTCTTCGATTGAATGCTTGTTGTAATAACTGTAAGATTGAATATTTTTGATATCATTTAATTCTGATTTAGATTTAAATGCAAATAACTTTTTAATAGGTACTGTAATGAAATCGAGATTTATCAATCCTCTATCATTTGTAGCTCTGTGAGTTAAATAGATACTAAGAGGAAGCATAATCAAAGTGGACACCCATGTACCAAGCGCTGGATCAATAGCATCACTTTTGGCATTGTTTTTTATAAAAATCCCAATAAAATGATAGCTAAGAAACAAAAGTATGGCTATTACCATTGGAAGACCAATACCACCTTTTCTAATTAAAGCACCTAATGGCGCACCAACAAAGAAGAGAATAACACAAGCAAAACCTAGAGCATATTTTTCATGTAAAGCAATAATATGTCTATTACGGTCGGAGGCTTTTCCCTTAAAACTACTTTGGTTTGTTTGCAATATATCTGCAGTACTTGTTGCTGTATTATACGCCAATCCAAGAATTTGAATCTTTGTTTTTGTATTAAACAAATCAAGGATGTACGTTTTATAAATACTATCATTTTTAGGTTGGATATTTGTCGCAAGATTAGCATAAGTACTTCTATTATACAAGCTTTTGGAAAGTGCTTTATAATCTTGATTACGTATATTATAAAGACTATCTATGGTTGTATTAAGTTCACTTACACTCTGCATGTTATATCTATCGTCACTACTTTTTTCGTCCATATCTACGTTACCTAAATTACCTAGGTCTATGTTTATGGTGTAAATTTTAAATTGGCTTTGTGCATGGGGCATTCGCTTTCTGAACTTCCTCATATCTCGGGTAATTAATTCGTCATAAAAATTACCGTTTGTTAATTCTAACTTTAAAATGTTAGAATCTTCAGCACTTTTAAGTTCTCCTTTTTCAGCAATAATAGTAGTATAGTTACCACGTTTAAAAGATTTTTTTTGGTGTATAATAACCTTATCTAAAAACTGACCACCTTCTCCACTTTTGTTTTCGACTCTAATATTGATATTTCCAATCTCGTTGAATTGACCTTCAGCAATGGCAAGTGCAGGTTTGACTTTAGCAATATTTCGCCTTAGATTATAAAAATTGTATTCACCCCACGGAATAACGTTATTTGCAAAGAAAAAGCAGCCAAATCCCAAGGCTACTATAAATATAGAGAGACTTCGCATTGCGCGCTGTAATGAAATCCCTGTAGATTTCATTGCCGCAAATTCATAGTTTTCGGCAAAATTACCAAAGACCATAATTGAGGCTAATAAAACAGTCAATGGAATTACAAGTGGAATAAGCTTTGGAGAATAATAAAAAATAAATTTTAAGGTAGTTACAACATCTAGATCCTTACCTGCAAGTTCTGATATATAGAGCCACAAACCTTGTAAAACAAAAATGAACATAAATATTATAAATATGCTCACAAATGTATTTAGGTAGGTTTTGAGTATGTACCTGTCTAAAATTTTCAAAGTTTAATCAATTTTATTTATATAAAAATCTTTGTATTTGTTTTCATCAAATACAAAAAGGGTTTTTGGTATGGCTTGGTTGGTTTTAAAAGAATTAACAGTTAGTATTGTCTTTACTCCATTTTTTCCAACTTCGATTAAATTATATATATGCTTAGTAGTTGCATCTATACCAAGTAACACATGCTTTATTTCTGCATTACTGTCTATTGGAATTAATTTGACATACTGTATTTTTCTACCCTTGACATTTTGTAAAATATCCATTTTATAATTATAACCTTCTTCGTAAAAAGTCATCATTTTACTTGGGGTTATGGTACCTTCATCCTCTGTGTTATCTGAAGACACAGTAACTTCTTCATCTTCAGGACTAATTGTATATAGTGTTTTACCGTCGAAGATACGAGTTACACCAAGTACATTTAGATGATATTTTTTATTCTGTATCGTAACATCACCTTTTGTTTCTTGATTAATATTTTCACTAACATTATTAAGTTCATACTTAAAGCCTACACTAATATTATTATATGACTTTACTTTGGTGCTCACTTCATTTAATAGTGCTTTTGCTTTATCCTGAGCAAATCCACTACTTGTAATAATTATTACAAAAAGAATACTTAATTTTTTCATTTTTTTTATTAAATGCCAGTTTGGCCTTCGTTATCTAATAATTGTTGTAGAGCTACTAAATCTTGCACTAAAACCTGTCTGGCTTTACTACCCTCAAAACCACCAACTATTCCTGCAGCTTCTAATTGATCAATAATTCTACCAGCTCGATTGTACCCTAACTTTAATTTACGTTGCAATAAAGAAGCTGAACCTTGTTGTGCTATTACTATAATTTCGGCAGCATCTCTAAACAATTTATCTCTATCAGCAATGTCTATATCAAGATTTGTGCCACCTTCTTCACCAACATATTCTGGCAAAAGATAAGCATCTGGATATGCCTTTTGTGAGCCAATAAATTCTGTTACCTTTTCAACTTCTGGTGTATCTACAAATGCACACTGAATGCGTATTAAATCATTCCCTTGTGTGTATAACATATCGCCACGACCGATTAATTGATCTGCACCAGCACCATCTAATATTGTGCGAGAGTCAATCTTGGATGTTACTCTAAACGCTATTCTTGCTGGGAAGTTGGCTTTTATGATCCCTGTGATTACGTTAACTGATGGCCTTTGTGTCGCAATAATTAAATGAATACCAATGGCACGTGCTAGTTGGGCCAATCGGGCAATAGGTGTTTCTACCTCTTTACCAGCAGTCATTATTAAATCTGCAAACTCATCGACAACTAAAACAATATAAGGTAAAAACTGATGTCCATCATTAGGATTTAGCTTACGTTCTTTGAACTTTTTATTGTACTCTGATATATTTCTACAGAATGCATTTTTAAGTAAATCGTAGCGATTATCCATTTCAATGCAAAGCGAATTCAAAGTGTTAATTACTTTTGTATTATCAGTTATAATGGCATCTTCGCTATCAGGAAGCTTTGCCAGGTAATGACGTTCAATTTTATTAAAAAGTGTCAATTCTACCTTTTTTGGGTCAACTAATACAAATTTAACTTCGGCAGGATGTTTTTTATAAAGTAAAGATGTAAGCACTGCATTAAGACCAACTGATTTACCTTGGCCGGTTGCACCAGCCATAAGCAAGTGTGGCATTTTAGCTAAGTCTACAACTAGTGTTTCGTTACTTATGGTTTTACCTAAAGCTATAGGCAATTGCATTTTAGAATTCTGAAATTTCTGGGACGCTATTGCAGAATACATAGAAACAATTGTTGCCTTTTTGTTTGGCACCTCAATACCAATAGTCCCTTTGCCAGGAATTGGCGCTATAATTCTTATACCTAGTGCTGAGAGTGATAAAGCTATATCATCCTCAAGGTTTTTAATTTTTGAAATTCTTATACCTGCTTCTGGGACAATTTCGTAAAGTGTAACTGTTGGCCCTATTGTTGCAGAAATACTTGTAATTCCTATTTTATAGTTATTGAGTGTTTCTACGATACGATTTTTGTTTTCCTCTAGCTCATCTTGGTCTATGGAAATTCCTTCGTTATCATATTTCTTGAGCAAGTCTAAAGTTGGAAATTGGAAATTACTTAATTCTAATGTTGGGTCAAACTGTCCAAAGTCTTCAACCAACTTATCAGCAAGATTATCAGTTTCTGACTTTTCTTCTTTAGTAATTTCAACTTGCATCTCAACTTCAGGTTCAGGATCTTTTATGATAACTTCCATTTCTTTGGGAGGTTCTACATTGATTTTTTTAACCTTTTCTTTTTCAATTTTTGAATGTTTTAAAATCGTTGGTTCTAGATTATCCAATGGAATTTCAAAAGCAGATTTAATTGCTTCGGCTTCATCAGACAAACTATTGTCAATGGTTACAGTCTCCTTAGTTGATTCTTCAGTATTAAAGTCAGTTTTAATATCTTTTTTAGCTGATTTAAATAGATTTACAAAAGTATCACCAGTCATTTTAAAACGGATAGCTAAATAGACAATAAGGCCAAAAGCGAGTAGTAGGGCAGTACCAATCTTTCCGATATAATCTTGAAAAAAGTGATTCATTTCATACCCAATAACACCACCTAATATATCGTATTTATGAGTAAAAAATCCTAAGAATACAGATAACCATATCACAATAAGTATTCCCCAAATCCAATGTTTTCTGAGTTTAGACAGTTTTAAATTTAAAGTCACATAAACCCCAGAAAGAAATAGTAATCCTGAAAATATAAATGATGGTAAACCGAATCCTTTTGAAATAAACCACTCACTTAGCTTTGCTCCAAATTGACTTCCCCAATTTTTAGCCTCAACATGTCTGGAAGGAAATTCAGACAGTAAGCTTTGATCTTCTTTGCCAGTAAATAAAAAGGAAACGAAAGAAATGAATAAGAGTACACCCAGAATGATAAGCAAACTACCTAATATCAGTTTTTGTTGACTAGATAGTTTTAAAGACGGTCGTTTGAGTTTTGTCTTTGATTTAGAAGTTGATTTTTTATTAGTTGTTCTTTTTGCCATTTATAAAATCCTATAACGGAAGTGATTGATTGTATAGTAAATCAAAAATACAAATAAGTAACGTTTATCCTAGCGGTTTTGGTATTTCTAACAAGGTGTTATTAACAATACTATAGTTCACTAAAAACTTTTGGAATATAAATAATCCCAGCAGCGACAATTGCAGCTATTGACGCAATAAGAACTGCACCAGCTCCAATATCTTTTATTAGGCCAATTTTTGGATGGTGTTCTGGGTGAATAAAATCCGCCATGTATTCTATGGCTGTGTTGATGCCTTCAACACTCATAACCATAGCAATCATGGCTATTTGTATAAGCCACTCTGTAGTAGAAATATTAAAGTATATCCCAGCAATAGTAACAATTGTAGCTATAATTAACTGTAATTTGATACTGTTTTCAGTTTTTATTAAAACTACCAATCCTTTAAAAGCATAACCAACACCTTTAAGACGATTGACACCAAAAGATTCTTTATTCCTGTTTGGCATATATTAGTTTAAAGCATTAAGTGCAGCTTCGTAGTTTGGTTCTTCACCAGTCTCCGAAACTTGCTCTGTGTGTAATATAGTTCCGTCTGTATCTAAAACAACAACTGCACGAGATAATAGTGTTTCAAAAACACTATCCTTAAAAGTAACACCATATGTTTCACCAAACTCTCCAGTTTTATAATCTGATAAGTTTACAACATCATCCAAGCCTTCAGCACCACAAAAACGAGCCATGGCGAAAGGTAAATCCTTAGAAATACATAGTACCTTAGTGTTATCTAAACTACTTGCTTTTTCATTAAAAGTTCTAATTGATTGTGCACATACACCAGTATCTACACTTGGAAAAATATTTAAAACCAAACGCGAACCACTAAAATCTGATAAGGATTTATCAGTTAATTCTGTGTTAGTCAGTTTAAAGTCAGGAGTTTTTGTTCCTACTTCTGGAAGGTTACCTACTGTAATTGCTGGATTTCCACCCAATGTAATATTTGCCATAGCTTAGTTTTTTTATTTGTGCTAAAAGTAAAAAATATAGAAATGTTAAATGTGAATAAAATGATAAATAATAGATGCTTAAAAAGTCCCTACAAAACCAATTTGATTTGTAGAAAATCTAAGATTCCAAGACACCATTTTTCTCTTTATTGGATAGTCATATACGTTTTCTTCAAATAAAAATTTGTCAATAGCATCTACAATAATGATACTTAATGCAGCACTAAAAGCTACATCTGTAAACCAATGGGCATCATCAATCAATCTAGATATTGGAGGTATGGCACCAACGGTGTAAATACCTGCTTTTACCCATGGATTTTCAAATTGCTTGGCAATAGAATGCGCCATTGTTATTGATAACACAGTATGCCCAGACGGAAATGAGCGAAAACCTGAATCATTTGCAAATGATGAGAATGCATAAGGGTCATCTCTATGATTTGGTCTAGCTCTACCAATAGCATTTTTTGTAATGGTTTGTATTAGACCTGTAGTTATTGAAGACGAAATAATGAGAACACTGGTTTTTCGTATTTTTTCATTTTTTGTAAAAAGTCCAAAACCATAAAGCCCTGCATTGACCATAAAATAGTTTTGTGGACTACCAAAGTACCATCCAAAATCTCTAACGACTCCTGGGAAATCACTTTTCTGATTTTGAACAAAATCTCTAATTGGTTCATCTGCAAGTGATAGAGCAGCAGTACCACCTAACAGGATTCCTAATTTTGCAAAATCTTTACCTTTCCAATGCAATGGTTTAGTAAAAGCATGACCAACACTTTTAAGCGTATGCCTAGTGTCGTATTTAGCCATTTGCCAGATGGTTTGTGGCTTTTTAACAGAATCTATTTCAGTTTTTAATTGCTGCGCACTGGATAAACAAATACATAAAGTAAGATACGGAATAATTAAAAAAATTCTGTATTTCATGTTAACGGAGTTCTGCACCAAGTTTAGACTCAAAATTGGATTGTAATTTGCTCATTATTTTGTCAATCTGCTTGTCCGTTAGTGTTTTGTGTTCGTCTTGAAGTATAAAACTAACCGCATAACTCTTTTTACCTTCGGGTAAGTTTTTGCCTTCATAAACATCAAACAAATTCACATTTTTTAACAACTGTTTTTCAGTTTGCTTTGCAATTGTATATATATCTTCAAACGATACAGTATTATCTATAAGTAATGCAAAATCACGACGCACTTTAGGATACTTAGGTATTGGCTTAAACTTAATACTATTATGTTTTGCCATTTCTAAGACATTATCCCAATTAAAATCAGCGAATAGTACGTTTTGTGAAATTCCAAAATGTTTAAGCACAGATTTTTTTACTAAACCAAAATCTACAATATTTTTCTTCCCAAGAGAGAATGACATACCTTCACTGAATATATCAGATTTAATTGGTGATGACTTTAACCGGTTTAAACCTAAACGCTGAAGAATAGTCTGAAGAGTTCCTTTTAGATAAAAGAAATCACTCGGTGTGACAACGGTATTCCAACGCTCTTCAGATATATTCCCAGTAACAAATAGCGACAAGTGTTTATCCTCTTCGCGTTTGTCTGGATATTGATGGTATGTCTTACCGAACTCAAACAACTTTAAATCACTACGTTTTCTATTGATATTATAACACACTGCTTCTAGTCCAGAGAACAATAACGATTGCCGCATCACACTCAAATCGTTACTTAATGGATTTAGCATTTCTACATTATAATCGGCATTTAACTGCTCAGATAACTCCATATATTTTGGGGTTGTTAACGAGTTTGCCATGATTTCATAGAAACCTTGAGACGCCAATTGATTCCCTATAATATTCTGCAACTTATAGTCTTCAAAACGTTTTGAGTTAGATATAGAAGCGTTTAGCTTTTCTGTTGTGCCTACATTATTGTAACCGTAAACACGTAGTATTTCTTCTATAATATCAGCTTCGCGCTGTACATCATTTCTGTATGCAGGTACAGTTAATCCTAAGCCTGTTTCAGTGACATTATTCACTTTAATTTCCAGAGAGGTTAAAATACTTTTTATAGTTTCTCTAGGAATCTCTTCACCTATTAGTTTTTTAGCATTATCAAAACTTAGACGTACTTCAAAATCATTGATTTTATTGACATATGTATCAGATATATCACTTGAAATTTCCCCACCAGCAATTTCGACAATCATTAAAGCGGCACGCTTAAGAGCATATTCGGTAATATTTGGATCAATGCCACGCTCAAAACGGAAAGAAGCATCAGTATTTAAACCATGACGCTTTGCTGTTTTACGCACGCTTACTGGATTAAAATAGGCACTTTCCAAAAATATACTTGTCGTACCTTCAGTAACTCCAGAGTTAATACCACCAAAAACACCAGCGATACACATCGGTTTTTCAGCATCACAAATCATTAAATCATCTTCGTGGAGTACACGTTCTACGTCGTCTAAAGTGGTGAATTTTGTACCAGCATTACAAGTTTTTACTTCAATTTTGTTACCAGTAATTTTATTAGCATCAAATGCATGAAGTGGTTGCCCTAATTCATGTAATACATAATTGGTAATATCTACGATGTTATTAATCGGTGACAAACCAATAGATTTTAAACGGTGTTGTAACCAGCTAGGTGATGCATCAACTTTTAAACCTGTAATAGTAACTCCACAATAACGCGGAGCATTTTCCTTATCTTGAACATCAACATCGATTTTTAAAGAACGAGCATCAACATGGAAAGAACTAACCGATGGTGTAATCAGCTCTAATTGAATTTCTTTTTGCAATAAACCTGCTTTAAGATCGCGAGCTACACCATGATGACTCATCGCATCTGCTCGGTTTGGTGTTAGTCCAATTTCAAAGATTTCATCATTTTCAATTTCAAAGACTTTAGAAACAAAAGTACCTACTTTTAGTTTGGTATCTAAAACCATAATACCATCATGCGACTCTCCAAGGCCAAGTTCATCTTCAGCGCAAATCATACCATGACTTTCTTCGCCACGTATTTTCCCTTTTTTAATCTTCCAAGCTTCACCTTCAGTGGTGTATAGTGTTGTACCAATAGTTGCTACAGGTACTTTTTGTCCAGTAGCCACATTGGGTGCGCCACAAACTATCTGTACAGGTGCATCAGCACCAATATCTACAGTAGTCACTTTTAATCGGTCAGCATTTGGATGTTGTACACATGTTAGTACCTCACCAATGACAATTCCTTTAAGTCCACCTTTTACAGATTCGTAAGTATCAATACCTTCAATCTCTAATCCAAGGTCTGTTAATAATTCGCCTGTTTTTTCAGCATCCCAATCTATATTTATAAACTGCTTTAACCAGTTGTAAGAAATCTTCATAAAAATCAATCCTATTTAAGAGTTCAAAGATAGCAAATCCCTATATTCAACGAAATTTGATTGTGTTTTTTTATGTGAGCTATTTGTTGTTATTTCGAACTTTATTAAAAAAATAATTCTTAATGCGTTATTTATCATTCTTATTATTAGCTGTTATATTTATTTCTTGTAAAGACTTAGATACCATAAATATCCTAAAAAAAGGAAACTACAGAATGGTTTTGGATGTTCAAGATAATGAGGAATTGCCTTTTATTTTTGAAGTCACATCAGATTCTACCTTAACAATTTTTAATGCAGATGAGCGTATTGACGTTGATGAGATTAGATACGCAAATGATTCGATTTATATAAAGACACCCGTTTTTCAGAGTTATTTTGCTGGAGTTTTTGAAGGTGAAAACTTTAGCGGTCAATACATAAACAAAACACGAAACCGTATAGTACCTTTCGCTGCGACTTACGATAAAGACATACGTTTTAGTCCAGAAGCTGCTGCAGCTTTTGATGTTTCTGGTGTTTGGGAAGTGGTTTTTAGTAAAGGTGATAAAAACGAATATATTGCCAAGGGCATTTTTGAGCAAGACGGACAGCATGTAACAGGAACTTTCAGAACCACAACTGGTGATTACCGATATCTTGAAGGCATTGTGGATGGTAGTACATTAAGGTTATCGACGTATGATGGCGCACATGCGTTTTTGTTTATAGCCGATCTAAATTATAATACTATGGAGGGTCAGTTTTATTCTGGTAACCATTGGAAAGAACCTTTTGTAGCAAAGAAAAATCCAGATTACGAACTACCAGAGATTGACGAACTTACGTTTTTAAATGACGGTTATAAATCATTAGAATTTTCTTTTCCCGATGAAAATGGAAACATGGTATCATTAAGCGATGAACGTTTTAAGGATAAAGTGGTTTTGGTTCAGATTATGGGTACCTGGTGTCCAAACTGTTTAGATAGCAGTAAGTTTTACACCGAATTTCATAACAAGAATAAAGAAAACGGTTTTGAGGTCGTTGCACTGACAGTAGAATTTAAAAAAAATCCAGAAGCCGCTTTTGAAAATATTGAACGTTTAAGGGAGCGAATTGGTATGACCTATCCTATTCTTTTGGCTCAATATGGTTCAGGTAGTAAATCCAAAATGCAGGATAAACTGCCTGCACTTAATCATATCATTTCCTATCCAACTTCTATTTTTATTGATAGAACCGGTAGAGTCCGTAAAATACATACTGGTTTTAATGGCCCAGGAACTGGTGAAAAATATACTTCTTATAAAGCTGAATTTGAAAGGTTTGTAGGTGAGTTATTGGCAAAGTAGTTTTAGAGTCACGCTAGGTTAGTATTTTGAAGATACAAATCAATACGTAAAAATTACCTTTATTATGTTTCTACAACGGTATATAAGTCACCATCAACGCTTGTATAGCAAATAGAACAACAAAAGGTATAAATAAATACCCAACGACATCACGAGCTTGTATTTTTATGTCTTTACCCATAATAGGAAATACAATCAATAGAAAAAATGGTTGCAGTAGATTGCTTAAACTCTCACCATAAGCTACCGACATAGATGCTCTTGCAGTCATGGCTGTGATTTCAGTCTGTGATAGGTTATAACTCAGTTCTTGAACCATATTAATAATACTTGGGCCAATAACAGCAAACTCACCACCAGCAGATGGTATGGCAAAATTAATAATGCCGCCGGTTAGATAAGAAATAAACGCATAAGACTCTGGTGTAGCAATAGCGACTAAGGCGTCACTAATTAAAGCGCCTAAACCAGACGCCATCATAATGCCCATTATACCAGCATAAAATGGGTACTGGAACAACACACCAGAAATATTACTACTGGCGCGTTTCATTGCTATACTGTAGCGCATTGGTGTGATGTGTAATAATAGACCCAACATTAAGAAAATAAAAATCATGATATTAAAGTTTAGATCAAAACCATTTTCTGTAAAATGATAGACGATATAGCACACGCCCAATAGTGCCACAGTTATCTGTAACCAACCGGCATTGTTAAGCGCATCTGATACGGTTTTAAAAGGGAGTTTGTGTGATAAGGCTTCGTCTTTTACAGAAATGTCTTCTGTTTCTTTATCAGTCAATAAATCTTTAAGTTCTTTACCTTTTATCGATTTTGGGATGAGGATATAAATCAATAATGGCGCTATAAACACAAACAATATAATCATTGCTAGATTAAGTGTTGAGCCTAAACTATAACTAGTAGATATGGTATCATTTAAAATACCGCTTTCTATTAAAAAATTGTTATCTGTATTGAGTAATAAAGCAATAGAACTTGATAAACCACAAACCCAACCATTAAAAGAAAAGTACACGCAAGCTACTAAAAAAGGGTAGTGGATGCCTTTGATTCTTAGAGCCAGTTCTCGGGCTAGAATAGCGGTAATTACGACCATACCAAAACTAATAAAAGATAATAACGCTCCTAAAGCAATAACTACGAGGTAGACTTGCGTGGGTGATTTTATAACCAATGTCAGTCTGTCAATTGCATGTTTTACTGTTGTTGATTGTGCAATACAATATGCTGTGATGATAATTAATGCAATTTGCATTCCAAAGGACAGCAAATTCCAGAAGCCGTTATACCAACCTTCTAAGATTTCAATTGGCTTGCTATCGGTAAGTATTAATGCTATTACACCAGTTATTAAGGTTAGAAGCAAAGCAAATACATAAGCGCTGGGCATGTATTTGGTAAAGGCATCTGTAAATTTTTGACCGAGTTTGGTGAGCATGTTTAAATATTATTGAATTACTCTAAAATTAATATTTTATCTTTAAAATTTTTTTATTAAGAAAGCGAACTGCTTTTAATGAATTGATCTGAGTATGTATACTTTATTAATTTGTTTTTTTAGTTTGTTTTGATTTTCTATACTGCATCAATAAGGTAGCAATTTCCTCAACACTATTTAATTTTTTTTCTGCAATATCTGGCCTTGTATATTCTTTTACTTTATTTTTTCTATGGTAACCTCCTCGGAATCAAAAGCAATATATGAATAATATGAGCTAAGTAGTACTTTTTCCATATTAAGTGCTTGGTCTAATGTGATTATGGTTTTCATGATTTGGGAGCTGTTTTTCTCTTTATCCAGATATTGCATATTAATTAGGTACCAAACCGCTTGTTTAATTACTTTATTCTTTAATAATATTGAGTTAGTTGAATAATTAAAAATCCTAATCGATAAAACTATTAAAAGTTTAATATTTCGATTAAATACAAAGAGTAGTTTTAAAAGTAATTTACATTTATTTTTTTAGCTAATTATCATATTTGTAGAGCGTTATCTTTTTGAAGAAATACCAGATTATAAAAGTATATATATTATCCGTGTATAGTTTCAGACTTTCCGTAGCTTTTAATGATTTCTCCTTCAAAGGCGACAAGCTCTTTCCAGCGTTTTTCGACATCGATACCATTACCGTATTTTCGGGCAAAGGTTATAAACGTCACATAATGTCCAGCTTCACTAACCATTAAATCGTAATAAAATTTAGATAGTTCTGGATCGCTAATACGTTGCGATAATAGTTTAAATCGTTCACAACTTCTGGCTTCAATCATAGCTGAGAATAGCAAACGGTCTACCATGCTTTGTAACCTATTTCCGCCACGATTCATAAACTTAAATAATTGATTAACATAATGGTCTTTACGTTTAGGACCTAAAGTGTAACCACGTTGTTTTATAATCTCATGAACCATTTGAAAGTGATCTAACTCTTCTTTCGCTAGCTCTAAAAGTGAAGTGACCAAGTCTTCATATTCACTATTATGTGTAATAATGGTAATTGCGTTAGTTGCTGCTTTTTGCTCGCACCACGCATGATCTACAAGAATCTCCTCAATGTTTGATTCTACAATAGTTACCCATCTTGGGTCGGTTTCGAGTTTTAAGTGCAACATAATTTTAAAGAAAAGTTATTTAAAGTCAAATATAATCAGATTTTGCTCGGTTCTTAAGCATACGAATATTAACAAGCTGTTATGTTTCTTTAACACAAGACTAACATGATGTTGCAGTAAAACTTGTATCTTGAAATGATTCAATCAAAACTCGATATAACTTTGTTTTGGAAAGCTTAGTAATTGGTTGGTGACTAGGCTTTTTTTTATGAAATATAATTCCAGATGTTACGATATTTACTTATTTGTCTATAGGTATTGCGTATAGCATTGTTTTCAGGTAGAGCTATGCTTGGGTCAAGTTTTAAAACTTGTTTAGCATAATAACGTGCTTGTTGTAAAATGTCTTTGTCTTTTACAATGTCTGCAATCCTTAGGTTTAAAACACCACTTTGTTGTGTGCCCATAACATCTCCTGGTCCACGAAGCTTAAGGTCTACTTCGGCAATTTCAAAGCCATCATTGGTACGTACCATGGTTTGTAGTCTGGTTTTACTATTTTCACTAAGCTTATGGCTTGTCATCAGGATACAATAACTCTGTTCAGCACCGCGACCAACTCGACCTCTTAGCTGATGTAATTGTGATAAACCGAAACGCTCGGCACTTTCAATAACCATAACTGAAGCATTTGGCACATTAACACCAACTTCAATAACTGTAGTAGCTACTAGAATATTGGTTTCCCCTTTTGCAAAACGTTGCATTTCGTAGTCTTTATCGGCAGGTTTCATTTTTCCATGCACAATAGATATTTGGTAATCAGGCATAGGAAACTCTCTAGAAATACTCTCGTAACCATCCATTAAATCTTTGTAATCCATTTTTTCACTTTCTTGAATAAACGGATAGACGACGTATACTTGACGATTTTTTGTGATTTCGTCTTTTATAAAACGAAAAACTTTAAGTCTGTTATTGTCATATCTATGTACTGTTTTTATAGGTTTACGACCAGCAGGTAACTCATCAATAACAGAAATATCTAAGTCGCCATAAACAGACATGGCGAGTGTTCGTGGAATTGGCGTTGCGGTCATCACTAGTACATGTGGAGGTGAAATATTCTTGTGCCACAATTTACTTCTCTGAGCAACTCCAAAACGATGTTGTTCATCTATAATGGCAAGTCCTAAATTTTTAAATTTCACCTTATCTTCAAGAAGTGCATGAGTACCAATTAGTATCTGTAATTCGCCATTTTCTAGTTTTTCGTGAATTACTTTACGTTTTGAAGTTTTAGTTGAACCTGTTAATAATTCAATATTGATATTCAATGGTTTAGATAGTTCTAATAATCCATTGTAGTGTTGTACTGACAAAATTTCAGTTGGTGCCATTAAACAGCATTGAAAACCGTTGTCAAGCCCCATTAATATTGACATAAAAGCGACTATGGTCTTTCCGGAACCTACATCACCTTGTAACAACCGATTCATTTGTGCATTACTACCTAAATCAGAACGAATTTCTTTTAAAACACGTTTCTGAGCATTGGTTAATTCAAATGGTAGATGGTCTTTAAAAAAGGTGTTAAAATAATCACCAACTGCTGTAAACGGAAACCCTTTTATTTTCGATTTATGAATTAAATTTTTAAGAATTAATTGTAACTGTATGTAAAATAATTCTTCAAACTTTAATCGGAATTGTGCTCTTGCTAAAAGCTCTGGTGTCTTTGGGAAATGTGCATTAAAAAGCGCATCAGATTTTGATAGTAATTTTAGTTCACCTTTAATACTATTTGAAAGTGTTTCAGAAAAACGACCTTTAGTTTCTAGAAACAATTGCTGCATTATTTTTCCGACTACTTTATTAGTAATGCCTTTGTTAGATAGTTTTTCTGTTGATGGATAAATAGCTTGCATGGCAGAACGCAAGTTGTTTTCATGTTCTGATTGTAGCTCTATTTCAGGATGCGGCATGCTATACTTGCCACTAAACCAATTGGTTTTTCCAAAAACAACATAGGGTTTACCAATTTTAAGGCTTTCTCTAATCCATTTTTGCCCACGAAACCATACCAATTCCATCATTCCTGTTTCATCCTCAAAGTCAGCGATTAAGCGCTTTCCACGTTTTTGAGCAACTTCCCTAAAGCCTTTAATGACACCAATAATTTGTACTTCGGCATTATTGCGATGTAACTCATTAATCGTATAGAAACGTGTACGGTCTATATATCTGTTAGGAAATAAATTGATGAGGTCTTGATAGGTTTTTATGCCAAGTTCTGAACGTAATAAATCTGCCCTATTTGGGCCAACACCTTTAAGATAATCGATAGGAGTTTGCAGATTTATAATCATACAGCGAATTTAATTCATTTCGATAAAACTTATCGACTATAATTTGCATTTTGGCGCATTCCTTGTGTAGTTTTACGGTATGAAGAAACTTTTGTTCTTATTTTGTCTTTTTCAGATGATCAATTTGTCTGCTCAGCAGACAAATTATGTAGATTTTAAACAAGCTGATGTGTTTTTGGAAGTAAATGCCGACTCTAGCTATGTTAAAGGTTATGTGGGCTATGTTTTTGATATAACAAAACCTATTAATTATTTAACAATTGATGCTAAAAACATAACGATTTTTGGGCTTGCAGTAAACAGGAAAAAAATAGAGTTTGACTACAACGGAAAGCAAATAATTTTAAAAACTGACTTTGTTATATCTAATGATAATACTTTAATGATTTACTATAAAACCAAACCTAATAAAGCACTCTATTTTATTAAAAGAAAAGATAACTATAACATTTGGACACAAGGTCAAGGTAAATATACAAGTAATTGGCTGCCTAGTTTTGACGATGTTAATGAAAAGGTGAAATTTAATATAAGTATAATTGCTCCTTATGAATATCAGGTTTTGACCAACGGTAGATTTTTGATGAGTAGTACTAAAGGTAATAATAAAGAATGGTTATATAATATGGAAAAACCCATGTCCAGCTACCTAGTTGCACTAGCCATAGGTAAGTATGACAAGAAAATAGAAACCTCAGAAAGCGGTATTCCTATTGAACTATATTACTATCCAGAGGATTCTGCTAAAGTCGAGCCAACCTATCGCTACACCAAACAAATGTTTGATTTTTTAGAAGAAGAAATAGGATTTGGATATCCATGGCAAAATTACAAACAGGTGCCTGTGCATGACTTTCTGTACTCTGGTATGGAAAATACCAGCTTGACGATATTTTCTGATGCTTATGTGGTTGATGAGATTGGATTTAATGACAAAAACTATGTCAATGTTAATGCGCATGAGTTAGCGCACCAATGGTTTGGCGATTTGGTTACAGCAACCTCAGGCGAACATCATTGGCTACAAGAAGGTTTTGCTACCTATTACGCCTTATTAGCTGAAAAAGAAGTCTTTGGTAAAGATTATTTTGATTTTAAACTATATAATTCTGCTCAAGATTTAGCGCGACAAGATTTGGCTGGTAGTGGCACATCTTTGTTAAACCCTAAATCTAGCAGTCTTACGTTTTACCAACGTGGCGCATGGGTGTTGTATGCTTTGCGAGATAAAGTAGGCGATAAGGTGTTTCAAAATGCCGTAAAGAATTATTTAGAGAAACACCAATTTGGGAATGTAAAAACTTCTGATTTTATTTCTGAAGTGGAGGTGTTGTATAAAAAGTCTCTTACAGATTTTGTTTCAAATTGGATAGAAGCCAAAGCATTTCCGTTTAATGATGCTGTCGAGTTATTAAAAGAGCAATCTGTATTCATTCAAGAATACATGATGGTAGATTGTGAAGCAAATTCTTCAAAATGCGAAGATTATCTCAAATATTATATTTCCGACGAAGCAAAGATTAAAGTTATAGTGCAAAGACCAGATTTGGTGTCTAAAGCGACTTTTAGTGAAAGTTCAAAAGTACGTCAGGCGATTTCGCAGTATGTAACTAAAGTCTCAAACGATTTAAAAGACAATTACGAGACCTTGTTAGACGATAAATCTTATCTAACTATTGAATCAGCCTTATATAATTTGTGGATTAATTTTCCGTTGGAACGTTCAAAATATTTGACTAAGATTAGAGATACTCAGGGATTTAATGATAAAAATGTACGTTTATTATGGCTCGTATTGGCGCTAAATACCATGGAGTTTCAGCCAGAAAATAACAATGACTTTTTAAAAGAACTGTTGAGTTATACAGATGCTTCTCAAAATTTTGAACTCCGAATGAACGCCTTTACATACTTAGATTTGATAAAAGCCTGTGGTAGCGAGTGTCAATCAAATTTAGAGCAAGCAAAAACCCATCATAACTGGCGAATGTCTAAGTTTGCAAAAGATATGCTGAACCAATTAAATAACTCTAAAAATTAATGCGAGCATTAGTAATTTCTGGCGGCTGAAGTAAAGGTGCTTTTGCAGGTGGTGTGGCGCAATACCTAATAGAGCGCGAAAAACATAATTACGATATGTTTTTGGGTAAATCAACGGGTAGTTTGTTGGTACCGCATTTGGCGGTTGGAGAAATTGGTAAGTTGTATGACATTTTTACCAATGTACAGCAGCATGATATTTTTAGTATAAGCCCTTTTGTTCAGCGTAAAAAAGGTGATAGAGAATATGTGTCTATTGATTTTATAAACTCGCTATGGCAGTTTATACGTCGTAAACGTACATTTGGAGAGAGTAAAGCTTTAAAAAGGAATATCAGGCAGAATTTCACCCATTCTGAATATCTTAAAATCAAAGAAGAAAAGCATGATGTCGTTATTACAGTTGCAAATCTCTCTATGAATCGTGTGGAGTATAAGTCCATTCAAGAATGCACTTATGAAGAGTTTTGCAATTGGATATGGATTTCGTGCAATTATATTCCGTTTATGTCATTAGCTGTTGTCAATGGTCACGAATATGCAGATGGCGGTTTGGGTAGTGTAATACCAATTCGTGAAGCTATTCTTCGTGGCGCTACAGAGATTGATGCAATTGTTTTGGAAGCAGAAACCATGGGTAAGCAAAAGGTTTTGGGTAAAAACCCTTTTTCGTTAATGATTAGTTTATTTGGTCATTTGTTAGACCAAGTTGAAAAAAATGATATCGTTATAGGAAAACTAGCGGCAAAAAATAACAATGTAAAGCTTAATATTTATTATACGCCAACAACACTTACAGAAAATTCGTTAATATTTAGCAAACGACTAATGGAGAAATGGTGGCAGCAGGGTTATGACTATGCAGAAGAAAAGCATAGTTAAATTATTACCAAAGGTGACTTACTTCATCTTTTATAAAAGCTAAAGCAGCAGAACTTGGTGCTTGTTTGTCCATAAGAGCGTTTAAAACAACTTCACGAAGCTTGCTGGCAGAATCTACTTTTTCTTGCATACTTGCTTTACGTATTAACTGAATTGTTGTATTTTTTGCAGCATTAATAATATCCCAACACTTATCACTAATGTATATTTGCTGAGCAAGATTGTGCTCATATTCTTGTTCGATGTTTGCTATAAGTAATGATTCATAATGTTCTTTATTTGAAGAGTTTGGTTGTACTCTAACAATTAATTTATTTGGTGAAATTCTTTCTAGAAAAAGTGCCATACGTTCGTAAGCTTGAAGACGTAATGGCAATGCTTCTTTCTGTAATTCACGTTGCAATATATAGCGCCTTTGATGGTTTTCATTTTCTATATGTCCTTTAAAAAAATAGTAAGCAATTGCAGCAACTATAATTGCAGGAAGTAGGCTCAAGAATAACTGAAAAATACTATCAGAGGTCATAAGATTTCAATTTGTAACAAACTTAATGTGTTTTTCTGTAATATGTGCAATTAGGCCTTGTATTCTAAACCTAAATATAATTAGCATTAAAGTTGTTAATTTTTAATATCTAAAACAAGTTACTTATTATCAGCAAGAGGAACAACTTTTTCTTTTAAATCACAATGCACAACGGTAATATTTATATTTAAATTAATTTTAATAAATAAAAACGTAGTTATATGAAACGAAAATTAATTATAGGAACAATAGTCTTTGTAGTATTATATGTAATTTTTGGAGGAGATTCTAATGAAAAAAAATCAACTCTAATTTTTGAAATTGTGGACAAACAAAAAGAATTTGTTAAATTAATTGATTCTATGAGAACGCTTTACTTGAAAGAAGAAAATCAATTGAAGTTAACTAACATAAGGAAGCAAAGAAAATCAGAATTAAAAAAATTATTTAAAAACCGTAAAGTAAGCAATTGGAAAGGGAAAATAACGTCATTAACTACTGGATCTGATCAAAATGCTTATGTTAAAATAAAACTACACGGCTCAAGAAATATCACAATTGAAAATAACTCTTTGTATGGTGAAGGTATTCTTGGTAACACCAAAACTTACAGTAACTTAACAGAACTGGAAATTGGAGATTTTGTAAATTTTTCTGGCAGATTTATGTACGATTATGAGAATAAAGATTATCTTGATGAATGGTCTTCAACTGAGTACGGGAGTATGGATGAACCAGAATTTAGGTTTATTTTTAAGTCAATTAATCAATACAATCCTATAGAGAAATCTGATGATAGCGATTAATTCATTTGTAAGAATTAGCAATAGCATAATCTAAATAAGAGGAGATAACGAGAGATTTGCTAAGTGAAAATATAAATCAGTTGTTAATTACTTTATTGTCTTTACAGTAAATGTAAAGGGTTATGATAAGCTTAGTAATATTATTATGATATGTTTCTGTTAACTCTATAAGCTTTTAATGAAATTATTTTCGTTTTTTACAGAGACATAAATACAACTTCGTTCTATTTATTAAAAGTAAATTTTTTAGCTAAAAGTTTAAATGACCTACAAAAGAAAAATTATCACTTATAGTTTGTGTACTTTGAAAAAAGATATTTATGACAGCAACAATTAATGAAATTATGGTACAAAGCCACCTGAGATGCTTCCTAAAAACTTATGCAACTGAATTCATTTAATTGTTTAAATAATCTAATGTGATTTGTGTAAACGCTTTTACACCTAATAACATACTTCTGTCATCAATTTTAAAATCAGGTGTGTGATGTGGAAAAGACTGCGTATTTCCTGGAGTCATGCCGCCTAAAAAGAAATAAACGCCTGGTACTTTTTCTTGAAAATAAGAGAAATCTTCACCACCAGTTGTAGCTTTCATGATTTGTACGTTTTCTTCACCAGCTACTTTTTGAATAGATGGTAAAATTTGCATGGTCAATTCTGGGTCATTATTAGTAACAACGGTATTGTTCTGCCATTCTATAGTTGCAGAACCTCCGTAAGCTCTTGCAATATCTGCAGCCATTTCATTCATACGTTTCATAATTTGTATTCTCATATTCGAATCTAATGTTCGTACTGTTCCAATCATTTCTGCAGATTCCGGAATGATATTAAAACGTGTACCCGACGTAATTTTACCTACTGTAATGACAGCAGCCTCATCTGTAAGTCTAGCTTCACGACTAATAATGGTTTGAAAACCATCGATAATTTTTGCCGAAATTAAAATAGGGTCAACACCAGACCAAGGTTGTGATCCATGTGTTTGTTTTCCTTTGACACTAACTACAAATCGCTCTACAGAAGCCATGATACCACCAGTTTTGTATTTAATCACACCAACTGGTGTTTGTGAGTTAATGTGTAAACCAAAAATAGCATCTACTTTTGGATTGTCTAAAACACCTTGTTTAATCATGAGTTTAGCGCCACCTTCTTCTCCTGGTGGTGGACCTTCTTCTGCAGGTTGAAAGATAAATTTTATAGTACCGTTAATCTTATCTTTATGCTTTGAGAACACTTCTGCGGTTGCCATTAATATAGAAATATGTGTATCGTGACCACAAGCGTGCATCACTCCAGTTTCGGTATTGAGGAATGTAGTTTTAACTTCTGATTTAAACGGTAAATCATTTCGTTCTGTCACAGGAAGTGCATCTATATCTGCTCTGATAGCCACGACTTTGCCTGGATTATCTCCTTTTAAAATGCCAACCACACCGGTTTTAGCTACATTAGTTTCTACTTCTAGACCTAGAGATTTTAAGTGTGCAGCAATCTTCTCTGCAGTTTTAAACTCACGGTTGGAGAGTTCTGGGTTTTGATGAAAATCATGACGCCACTCAATGAGTTTGTCCTCGATATCAATAATATCTTGATCTATTGAGTTTTGAGCCGAAATGCAAAAGGAACCGAGTAGAAGTAAAGCGAGTAGTTTTTTCATAGTGTTAGATGTATTTAAGGTCATTTGAAGAAATGCCCATTCTGGGTACTAAGATATTTAAAAAAAGAAAACCATTTCAAAAGAAATTAAGATGGTTTTCTAAATAATTTTAATAATTAGCTTCTAAAACTTAATGAACCTATAGCCGCTATTTTGATATTGTATTAAAGCGGTCATTGCTGATAGTGCAAATTTAATGTCTGGATTAGAGTTTTCTTTAGTCACACCACGATAGCTAGCAGTTTGCCCACACATAATAATTTCAACTCCAGCATCGGTAAGTTGTTTTATCAATTTCGTATTTGGGTTTTTAGTATTGAATTTCTCTAAATATGCGTCGTCATTTAGCATATCTTTCCAAGCGCCACCATGAATGGTCATAGCCACTTTTAGTTGCTCTGGTTTCATTCCAGCTTCAGCATGCATGTTTAAAAATCGGGCTGCCGTGACTATATAGCTGTTTATTGTTGCATTGTCTTCTGGGCTTTTTGAAACATCAAAAATGACTTTTAATGTCGCATTTGTATCAGTTGGTATATCTGGATTTTCTACTTTAAATGTTTGTCCAAAATCTTTAATAATCTTCCCATTAACTCTTTCTGTTTGTGAATGAATGGCTAATATGTTAAAAATGAACATGTAAGTTAATATGAGGTGTAGTTTCATTTTACTAATTTTTCATAAATATATTTATATAAAATAGTATATCAAATTATATAAAGATTGTTTATAATTATTCATAAAAAAGGCGCATTAAAACTAGTGATTTAATTAAATTTAATTTTTTTAAAAATTACACCTCTTGGATAAATATTTAGATCAACTTAACGAAGCTCAACGTGCACCAACACTACAAAAAGATGGTCCAATGATTGTGATTGCTGGAGCAGGCTCAGGAAAAACACGCGTTCTTACTTACAGGATCGCTTATTTAATGAGTCAAGGTGTTGATGCTTTTAATATTTTAGCATTAACCTTTACTAATAAAGCTGCTCGTGAGATGAAAGGCAGAATTGCGGACATTGTTGGAGACGGCGAAGCACGTAATTTATGGATGGGTACTTTTCACTCAGTATTTGCAAAGATTTTACGTTTTGAAGGGCATCACTTAGGTTTCCCTAGTAACTTTACTATTTATGATACCCAAGATTCACAAAAGCTTCTAGGTTCTATTATAAAAGAGATGGGCCTAGATAAAGATATCTATAAAACAAAACAGGTTTACAGTCGTATTTCGTCATACAAGAATAATTTAATCACTGTTAAGGCATATTACAAAAACCCAGAACTTATGGAAGCTGATGCTGCTGCACGACGTCCACGAATGGGAGAGATATATCAAGAATATGTTGAGCGTTGCTTTAAAGCAGGTGCCATGGATTTTGATGATTTATTATTAAGAACCAACGAATTACTAACACGTTTCCCATCGGTTCTAGCACAATACCAAAGTAGATTTAGGTATATCTTGGTGGATGAGTATCAAGATACAAACCACTCACAATACTTAATAGTAAGAGCTCTAGCCGACCGTTTTCAGAACATATGTGTTGTTGGAGATGATGCACAAAGTATTTATGCCTTTAGAGGTGCTAATATTAATAACATCCTAAACTTTCAGAAAGATTATGATGATGTTAAGATGTACCGATTAGAACAAAATTACCGTTCTACAAAAAATATTGTTGGTGCTGCAAATTCTGTAATTGAGCATAATAAAACCAAACTCGATAAAGTAGTTTGGACTGCAAATGTTGAAGGTGAAAAAGTTATTGTGCATCGCAGTATGACTGATGGTGACGAAGGTCGCTATGTTGCAAGTACTATTTGGGAAACCAAAATGAATCATCAATTACAAAATAGTGATTTTGCTGTTTTATATCGTACAAATGCGCAATCACGTGCTATTGAAGACGCGTTGCGTAAGCGTGATATTCCTTATCGTATTTATGGCGGGTTATCTTTTTACCAACGCAAAGAGATTAAAGATGTTACTGCTTATTTAAGATTAATTTTAAATACAGCAGATGAAGAAGCTCTAAAACGTGTTATAAATTATCCTGCAAGAGGTATAGGACAAACAACTGTAGATAGATTAATTGTAGCAGCTAACGGAAGTGGAAGAACCATTTTTGATATTATGAAGGATATTGATAATGTCACAATCAATATCAATAACGGTACTAAAGGAAAATTGAAAGATTTTGTAACTTTAATAGAAAGTTATAAAGTCATGAATCAAACTGCTAATGCTTTTGACTTAGCAGAACATGTCACTAAGACAAGTGGTTTGATTAGAGAATTAGGAAAAGATGGAACACCAGAAGGTGTTACTAAACTAGATAACGTACAAGAATTATTAAACGGTATTAAAGATTTTGTTGAAGGTCAAATAGAATTGGCTGATGCTGGAGATTCTTTAGCAGAATTTTTAGAAGACGTAGCCTTGGCAACAGATTTAGATGGTGACAAAGGAGACCCAAATCATGTGGCTTTGATGACAATTCACTTAGCCAAAGGCTTAGAGTTTCCGCATGTATTTATAGTAGGTATGGAAGAAGATTTATTCCCTAGTGCTATGAGTATGAATACACGAAGTGAACTAGAGGAAGAACGTCGATTATTTTATGTAGCTTTGACAAGAGCTGAAAAACAGGCTTATTTAACCTATACAATTTCTCGATATCGATGGGGGAAATTAATAGAAGCAGAGCCTAGTCGCTTTATTGAAGAGATTGATAGTCAGTTCGTAAATAACACAACTCCAATGCGTGAACAGCGTTTTAACCCAATGCTTGATGCCTCAATTTTTGGAGATATAGAACCGAATAAAATAAGATTTGCAAAACCAAAAAGCCTAAATTTGAAAAAAAAGGAAGACCGTAAAAAACCAGAAAATTTTAAAATAAGTGCGCCAAAAAAGATGACATCGCTAAAAGATGCCGACTCAAAAACCAATTTATTTGACAGTAAACTTGTAGTTGGTAATGTAGTTAACCATGACCGTTTCGGAAGAGGCGAAGTCCTTAAAATCGAAGGCAAAGGTGCTGATTCTAAAGCTGAAATTAGATTTAGTAATGGCGATGTAAAAAAATTACTCCTTCGTTTTGCAAAGCTTGAAATTTTGAGGATCAAGGGTTCTAAATAGTTCAGTTATAATTATGGCTGATCTTATAAAAATCTACTCAGATAATCCTGACCCAAAAGAAATTCAAAGGGTCGTTAATATTTTGAAAAAAGGTGGTTTAGTTATCTACCCAACAGATACTGTTTATGGATTAGGTTGTGATATCACAAATATCAAAGCTTTAGGCCGTATTGCTAGAATTAAAGGTGTAAAGCTAGAAAAAGCCAACTTTTCATTTATCTGCAAAGACCTTAGTAACTTAAGCGATTACGTAAAACAGATTAATACATCAACTTTCAAAATATTAAAGCGTGCTTTACCCGGTGCTTATACATTTATATTACCAGGTTCTAAAAATTTACCTAATCCGTTTAAAAAACGTAAAACTGTTGGTATTCGTGTTCCTGATAACTCAATTATTTTGAGTTTAGTAGAGTTACTTGGTAACCCAATAGTGTCAACATCGATTAGAGATGAAGATGATATTTTAGAATATACAACAGACCCAGAATTAATTTTAGAAAAATGGGATAACCTTGTAGATGTTGTTATTGATGGTGGCTATGGTGATAATGAAGCCTCAACAGTAATTGATTTATCAGAGAACGAACCTCAAATTATTCGTGAAGGAAAAGGAAGTCTAGAGATATTTTAAGCGTTTTTAAATACTCTGGAAAATTTAGCAGAGTTCGAATAGAAAAGTGCTAGTGATACTAGTCCACAAATCAAAAACCCTACAAATAAAGGCGTTACAGAATCTATGACAAACTTTCCAATGTAATTGGCAATTGGCACAGCCATTACAGTAGATATAAACCCATTAAGTGCAGAACCTATACCTGCAATGTGTCCCATTGGTTCCATAGCCAATGCTCTTAGGTTTCCAAACAAAAACCCTATTGTAAAAAATTGAAGCGCGAAGAAGCCAAGTAGTACTTCTATACTTGGGTTATTTCCGGATGAAAATAAAATAATAAAGACTAGTGAGATTAATACAAAACTTAACATTGCAAAATGTACAATTCTCCACATACCAAATTTTACAACCAATTGGCTATTCATAAAAGTGGACAACCCAACTGATATGGCCAGACTTGCAAAGATTAGCGGAAACTCTTCTTTCATGTTATATTGTTGTTCGAAAATACGCTGCGATGTACTCAGGTAAACCATGAAAGAACCTGTAATTAAACCAGATAAAATAGTGTAAATAACTGCAGGTTTAATTCTAAAAAATGCAATTGTTCCTGTTTTAAAAATGGATAGGCGATAGGATATTTTATACTGGGGTTTTAGTGTCTCAGGTTGACGTATCCAAAACCAAAGCATAACCAAAACACCAAAACCTAAATTGAAAATAAAAATTGAATGCCAGTGATAATGATTCATTAAAAACTGTCCTAAAGAAGGAGCGATTACAGGTATAAGTATAAATATCATTACAACAAAAGAGAGCACTTTTGCCATATAATCACCGCTGTAAGAGTCTCTAACCATGGCAATGCACATTGTTCTTGGTGATGCTAAGCCAACACCTTGTAAAATGCGCCCAAATAGCATCATTTCAAAACTTTTTGTTGTAACACAAATAATGGAAGCGATAATAAATACAACAAAGCCAATATAAACTATAGGTTTACGTCCAAAGCTGTCAGAAAGTGGTCCAAAGATAAGTTGACCAATACCTAAACCTAAAAAAATAGAAGTAATTAATTTTGGATTATCAGTAGCGTCTTTTACACTTAAAAAATCACCAATATCAGGTAATGCAGGTAGTACCGCATCAATTGATAACGCTACTATTGACATCAATGCAGCCATCAAAACAATAAATTCTACTTGAGACCGCCTTTGATTTCTCATGGTGCAAAAGTAAGCTAATAATTAGGTACTTTTGGTTATCAATAATGCTTTTATAAATAGTCTACTCTAAATACTCAATACCTAAATAAGGTGTCAGAATCCTTAATAAAACTATATAAACGAGATTTAGATGCTGTAAAAAAAGAGTAGCAGTCTTAAACTGATGAATCAAATTAGAATACTAACTACAGCACCAAGTAATGAACTTTTGATTAACAAACCATAAGGTTCTTTCTCGTGTTTATCTTGAATATATATGTACTTATGACTAATATCGGTGCGACTGTAAGTAATAGTAATTGCATTATTTGGTATGGTTTTTAATATGTTTTAAAACAGATAAGTAGTACGAAGTATTTGATGCTATAAAGTGTGAATTATTTTCACTATTACATAATAAATCTTCAAATTCCTCAAAAGATACAAGTTTAATTGCTTCTACTTCATCTTTTTGAGGCGACAGTTCTTTTAATTCTTTATGAAGTTTAGCGATATATATTTGATGAAATTCAAAATCTTTAATTTGACCATCATTATAAATCGACTTATGTAGATGTGTTCCGATTTTAACTAAATCATTTTCTTTAAGTTTTAAGCTTATTTCTTCTTCAGTTTCTCTTACTGCTGCTTGAGTAAATGTTTCACCAGTATCGATATGCCCAGCAATGGAAACATCCCAAAGTAAAGGGTAAATTAATTTTTTGTGAGAGCGTTGTTGTAGTAAGACTTTTTCGTTGTCAGTATATAGCCAAAGATGTATGGTGTTGTGATATAGCCCACTTTTATGCGCTTCTGATTTTAAAGCAGTTTTACCTGTTGGTTTTCCATTAGCATCTAAGATGTCTAGAATTTCACCCATTAACAACAGAGTTTATAACCTTAAATAACTTTTCAAAATGTGTTTCATTGTTAAATAGATGACAGGATACTCTCATATATTTTCCTCTAAAAGATAAATGAATATTGTTTGCTTTTAATTCTGTTTTAAGCGTTTCTGTATTTACTGATTTTGGAATTTTAATTCCGAATAAATGTTTTGCTCTTGCAGAAGGTTGATCACTTTCGAAACCTATTGCGGAAAGTTTATTTAAAGTTTTCTCGGTTACTGAATGGCAATAAGCTTGAAATTCTTCAGAATCAATTTTTAAGATTTCTTTTAATGCTGCAGTTTGCATTTGTATGTAAATAAAACTTCCGCTTTCGCCAACAGCATAGCGATTGGCTTTAGGTTTGTACTCGGATTGGTAAGCTGTTAAACCAGATAAATTCTCGCTATCTAAGCGGTTTGCCCAATTTTGTTCAATAGGTTTTCCGTTATCAAAATAAGGTCCGAAATAACCATAAGCACATCCGTAAGGCCCAAATAACCATTTGTAACCTGCACAAATTAAGGCATCGGGTTGAATATCTTTTATGGAAAAGGGTAATGCACCAACAGATTGACTACCATCAATTACAAAAAGTGCATCGTGCTGTCTCGTTTTTTTTCGGATAGCTTTTAAATCAAAAATAATTCCGTTTGCCCAATGCAAATGACCAATAGATACTAATGCAGTTTTTGGATTTATGGCTTTAAGAATTAGGGTATTCCAATCTTCTGCATTTTTAGGTTGGTCAACAGTAATAATTTTAGCATTGTATTGCAGCGCTATATCTTCCCAGTTATAGTAATTACTAGGAAATTGTTCTTCGACAATAATAATTTCTTCGCCTTCCTTTAAAGTAATATTATTGGCAATATTAGCCATTCCATAAGATACTGATGGCATCGTGACTATACGATTGTAATCATCTTCATCAATAAGTTCTGCAAATAATTTACGGAGTTCTACAACTGGATCAAATAAGTCAGAAGGTAGCCTTAACTCAGGGTTAGTTTTATGTTTTATAGCCTCAATACCAGCAGCTTCAACAGATTTGAAAGCAGGAGAGAAGCTAGCAGTATTTAGATACGCTACGTCTTCAGAAATATTGAAAAGGTGTTGTTGTGATTTTAATATCATGAATATCTAAAATAAAACCTGTTATAATATTTATAACAGGTTTTTGTATTATTTAAAATAACTAAATGTTTCCCCATCTTTAATCTTAAGCAATGATTCGTATATCAAACGAATAACGTTTTCTACATCACTTTTATGAACCATTTCAACTGTTGTGTGCATGTAACGTAACGGTAATGAAATAAGTGCAGAAGCTACACCGCCATTACTGTAAGCAAACGCATCTGTATCCGTGCCTGTTGCTCTAGATAATGCTGCACGCTGAAAAGGTATTTTCTTTTCTTCGGCAGTATCCGTAATTAAATCACGTAATTTTTGTTGTACTGCCGGCGCATAAGCAACAACTGGACCTTCTCCAATTTTAGCAAGTCCTTGTTTTTTGGGGTCAATCATTGGTGTTGTTGTGTCGTGTGTGACATCAGTCACAATAGCTACATCTGGTTTTATGGTTTGGGTTATCATTTCGGCACCACGAAGACCGATTTCTTCTTGTACAGAATTTGTAATATAAAGCCCAAAAGGCAATTCCTTATTATTCTCTTTAAGTAGTCTAGCAACTTCAGCAATCATAAAACCACCCATTCGATTGTCTAATGCTCGACATACAAATTTGTCACCGTTTAGAATATGAAATTCATCTGGATAGGTAATTACACAACCTACATGAACTCCCATTTTTTCAACTTCAGCTTTGTCCTTTGCACCGACATCGATACAAATGTTGTCTGGTTTAGGTGGTTCTTCTTTTGCACGGCTTCTTGTATGTATTGCTGGCCAACCAAATACTCCTTTTACGATACCTTTTTTGGTGTGTATATTTACAATTTTACTAGGCGCAATTTGGTGATCACTACCACCATTTCTAACAACATAAAGCAGCCCCTTGTCAGAGATATAATTAACGTACCATGAAATCTCATCGGCATGACCCTCAATAACAACTTTGTACTTTGCCTTAGGATTTATAACACCAACAGCAGTGCCATATGTATCCGTAATAAATTCGTCCACATAGGGTTTTAGATAGTCCATCCAAATTTTTTGACCTTCCCATTCGTAGCCTGTTGGAGAAGCATTATTTAAATATTTTTCCAAAAAGTCCATAGACTTTTTGTTAAGTAATTTTTGTTTTGCCATGCGATTAAAATTTTCAATAAAAATAACAATATTAATAGTAAAATTAGGCTTATAGCATAGATTAATTCTTAATTTTGAATAGTGCTAAAAAGTCCTTTTGGAATGATTTTAGTGTCATGGATTTAGTATGAAACGATTTTTAGTCATCTTATTTATTTATCCTCTGTTTTTGAAAGCACAGATTGAGCCTGTTAAACAAGATACTGTTGTAGAAAAATATTTGATAATTAAAGGTGATTCTATCCCTATAAAATCTATTGACCTTGATGAAGTTTTGGTATTACAACCAATACGATTTTTTACAAAGGAAGAACGCTATAGATACCTTATTCTTAGACGTAAAACACGTAAGGTTTATCCTTATGCAAAAATGGCTGCAGAGCGTTTAATAGCCTTAAATAAAGAACTAAAACAATTTGAAAAGCGACGGAAGAAAAAGAAACATGCTAAAAAAGTTCAGAAATTTATTGAAAAAGAGTTTTCTGCTGAACTAAAAAAAATGACTAAAACCGAAGGTCAGATTTTAGTTAAGTTAATTTATCGACAAACGGGAAAAACAGCTTTTGAATTGGTTAAAGAACTCAGAAATGGATGGCGTGCCTTTTGGTATAATAATACTGCGAGTCTGTTTAGTATTTCTTTAAAACGAAAATATGTCCCGCTTGAAGTAGAAGAAGATTTTTTAATTGAGGATATATTGTTAAGAGATTTTCAAAATGGTATACTTGAGCGTCAGAAACCCGCTTTTGAAATAGACTATTACGATTTAACTGATAAGTGGATTAAATCCAAAAAGACTAATAAGAAATAATGAGCGAACAATCTAAAAAAGAAGAATTACTAAATGCTTGGTCTCACGGTTTAGGTGCTGTTTTAGGTGTCGTTGGACTGATTTTGTTAGTCATTAATGTAGATACTAACAAACCATGGTATTTGTTTAGTGTTATCGTTTATGGTTTCTCAATTATTATTTTGTTTACAGCATCTACAGCTTATCATGCCATAACTAATTACGATTTAAAACAAAAATTCAGAATAGTAGACCACATAAGTATCTATTTACTCATTGCAGGTACTTACACACCAGTATTGCTAATAACCTTGCCTAATAGTTTGGGATGGCCTTTGTTTTATGCGGTTTGGGGTATTGCTGTTTTTGGGGTTATTTTGAAATTGTTTTTTACTGGTCGTTTTGAGATTTTTTCAACATTATTGTATTTGGTAATGGGATGGCTTATTGTATTTGATTTTACAACATTATCAGAATTGGTTGACCCTAATGGTATATTGTGGTTATTTTCTGGTGGATTATTCTATACTATAGGTATTGTATTTTACGTTATACACAAAATACCATATAACCATGTGATTTGGCATTTCTTTGTATTAGGCGGAGCTATTTGTCACTTTATGATGATGTATTTTCATGTTATCTAAACATGTTGGTCAATCAAAATAGTATTTCCATCTGGGTCAAATAAAGTGATGCTATCGGGACCTTCAGTTAATTCATCAGCTTCTTTTACTAATTTAATACCAGTGGATCTTAAATGCTTTTGAATTGCTCTAACATCATCAAAGTTATCTTGTTTTTCAGCATTCTGATTCCATCCAGGATTAAAGGTGATGATGTTACCTTCAAACATGCCTTGAAATAATCCAACTATGGCATTACCATATTTCATAATAAGATAATTATGTTCCAGATCTCCAGCAAAGATTAAAAAACCTAAAGTTTCATAAAATTCTTTAGAGACTTTGAGGTCTTTTACACTTAAGCTAATTGAAAACGCCCCTACTTTCATGATTAATTTAGTTTTACAGTTGACAACCTAAAAGTAATAAAAAGGAGAAATAAATTCAAAAGTGTATCTAAGCTTTATCTACTGAAAATAATTTTTTTCCAATAAAAGGAATATCGCTTCTAGAAAACCAAAGCGACAAAAGGCTAAATATAAACGTTACTATTGCAGTGTAGAATAATAAACCACCATCACCATTGATATCAATACCTAATTGTGTAAGATGCATCATAATTGCTCCACCTATAATACCTACAACCAGAGTAGCACCTAACCAAGTTGTTTTTGGAACTAAAATTAGAACACTAGCAATAAGCTCTAAAATGCCAATTCCAATACGTCCAAATGGCTCTATGCCAACTTGACTAAAAATATAAACGCTATCAGGATGAGCTGTGAATTTAAATCTTAAGGTTTGTATTAAGATTATAGCAATAGTTATTCTTATTATTAGTTTTACATATTTCATGTTCTCTGATTTTAGTTAAAATATATACCATAAGTCAACTATATATGCACAAACTTACAAACAGTAGTAATAATTAAATTATAAAAGCTTTTTCCACAGGCCAATTATCCGCATATCCATCTTTCCATTTTTGGGAAGAAATCTCAGAATCAGTTGAAAGACAAACATCTAAATGCGACCTAATTAGTGCTTCATCCATATCCTGTGCTATAAATACAATTTCATTTTTTCGATCACCAAAAGTCGTATCCCAATCACTTTCTACTTGTGTTTGGTTTTCAATAAAAGGCATTTGCTCAATTCGCTTTTCAAAAGGCATGCTGCTCCACCAAACTCCAGCATTATCTGCTTTTATTCAACCTCCGGCTTGACTCCAAACCAATGCTTGCTCTGGTCGTGATGCTAGCCAAAATAAACCCTTACTTCGTATGATATTGCTCGGGAATTGATACTGGACATATTTCCAGAAACGTTGTGGGTCAAATGGTTTTTTTGTTCGGTATACAAAGGATGAAATACCGTACTCTTCAGTTTCTGGTGTGTGTTCTTCTTTTTTTAATTCTTCTAACCAGCCAGCACTTTGTTCTGCTTCTTCAAAGTTAAATAGACCAGTATTTAAAATTTCTTTGGGTTCTACTTTACTATAGCTAGATTCAAGAATACGAGCTGAGGGATTTAACTTTGCAATGATTTTTTTAAGGACACCTAAATGCTCCTTAGCCACTAAATCCGTTTTATTGAGGATAATGACGTTTGCAAATTCTATTTGATCAGTTAATAAATCTACAATTGTACGATAATCATTTTCTATATCCGATAAATCTCTATCTATTAAGAGTTCTGGACTTCCAAAGTCCGTAAAGAAATTAAAAGCATCTACAACGGTAACCATAGTATCCACGTAACTAAATCGCGATAAATCAATACCGTTTTCTTCATCAACAAAAGAGAAGGTTTGTGCTACGGGAACAGGTTCACTGATTCCTGTACTTTCTATAAGTAAATAATCGAAACGATTTTCCTTGGCTAATCGTTCGACTTCAATCATCAAATCTTCACGAAGTGTACAACAAATACAACCGTTACTCATTTCTACTAGCTTTTCTTCTGTATAAGATAGTGTTTTCTCACTTTTTACTAATTGAGCGTCTACGTTTACTTCGCTCATATCATTTATAATAACAGCTACTTTTAACTCTTCTTTGTTTTGTAAAATATGGTTGAGTAAGGTGGTTTTCCCAGCACCTAAAAAACCACTAAGAACAGTTACAGGTAGTTTGGTTATGTTTTTCATGAATATTGTTAGTAAGTGTTAGATTTTATACTATAAAGGTGTCCAATAATTATACCTACTGACGAAATGTACATTGTGTATTGAAAAATTTTAGCACGTTCTTCTAGTAAGATAGAGATAACAAAACCAGCAAAAGCTATCCACAACAGGACACTCACTCCTTTATAAAATTTCCCTTTTGTTGTCTTGTAAATAGAAACAAAAGCTAGTAATATAAAAAGGATAGCGATTACTGGACTTTTTAAGAAACTAATTCCCATGGTTAGTAAAGTAGGTACAGCTAGGCAATGAATTATACAAAGAACAGCACTTGCTATTCCCAATTTATCAGCCCAAAATATTTTATTTGTTTGTAACATAGACACTAATAATTTACCTGGAACAATAGGTTTAATGCAACTAAGTTGCGAAAGTAGATAATTAAATTTGTAAATGCAACTAAATTGCATTAAATTTGTAACTATGGGAATTGTCAGGAAAACAAAAGCTGTGAATACAGTATTAAATATTTTTGAACATAATAATGAAGCTAAGTCTGTCGTTAATCTTATTGAGCTTGTAAAAGGTGAAATGAATAAAACTACAGTATATCGAATTTTGGATAGACTAGAGCAAGATGGAACTATTCATTGTTTTAATGGAAAAGATGGTTTAAAATGGTATGCAAAATGTAATGGATGTTCCGAAAATCATCATTATGATTTACATCCACACTTTCAGTGTACTAATTGTGATAAGGTTGAGTGTTTATCTTTAGAAGTAAAAATACCATCTTTAAAAAATCACAAAGTCGATACTACTGATATTCTTTTGATGGGACAATGTTCAGATTGTCTAACATAGTTGATACATTTTAGCTTTTTATAATATCCTGGTATTCTTCAAAAAAAGTTTCAAATAAACTCATATTAATATTAAAGAATTCCATAACTGCTTGCCATGTATTTTTGTTATGAATTGAAACTTTTTGTTCTAATGGGATGTAAATTCTAGAAATTTCCTTCCTGTTGTCTAAGTAATATTCCTCTTCGTATATAGCCTTAGGAAGATATCTAGAATGCAGTACCCCTTTTAAAGCTTCAAGTTTTTCCCAACAATTAATACGGTTTTCAATATCATCTTCTAGATCTAAAGCAACTAAGGCCTTTTTGGTATCGAAGTAGAATTTGAAAGATAGTCCTTTAATCTTAGTGTTGTAAAGTATCCACTTTCTAGGAAAAGATTTCCCGAAGCTTATCCAAAAGTCTTCTCTAAGTTTTCGGCTTTCTTCTTTACTAAACATCTACACAAAGTAAGCGATTAGAATTCCCAGGCATATCGCAACAAGCTTTGATAAATTGAATTTATGACCTTCACTACTTTCAAATAAAATCGTAGTTGATATATGTAAAAAGATACCAATCACTAGTGCGTTGATACTTGTTAAATACACAGGTGCTATGTAAGTTGTATTAGATACGAATGTTCCTAATGGTGTCATAGCTGCAAAAATCAAGATAAAACTTATAGCTTTTTCCTTAATATACATTGACTGTAATAGAAATGAAGTTAACAACGCGGCTATTGGGATTTTATGTATAAATACACCATATATCATATCATTATGCTGATTAATAGGAAAACCTTCTAAAAAACTATGAATGCAAAGACTTATAAAAAGTAACCACGGAAAACGAGAGTTCTCCTTATCAATGTGAATATGACCATGTTCTGCACCTTTTGAGAAGAATTCTAAAACAATTTGTAAAAGAATACCACACATTATTAACAAACCTGTGCGCTTTGCTTCGAGATGTTCATAAACTTCTGGTAATAAATCAAAAAGTGTTAATGCTAACAAAAATGCACCACTAAATGATAATAAAAGCTTAGTGTAAATAGTTTTTTGCTTTTTAGTTAGGAACGCAATAATGACACCAATGGCGATAGCATATAATGGAAATAAGTATTTATTCATCTATCTAAATTACTTAAAAATCATAATCATTCTTGGTGATGTTTTGTTTTCGTAACGCTGTAGCTTATAATTACCAAACACATCCAACAAATCAACACCAGCTTTATCAAAAAGAATTTCAAAATCTTTTAAAGTAAAGGCTTTTACACGTTCTTGAAATTTAAAATCCTCACCATCTATTTTAAAAGAAATATCTTTAATGATATAACCATTTTCAACTCGCCGTTTTTGTTGAAAATCAATACCGTCGATAGTTTTGATATCTTCCGGAACTAAGTTCTCTATTACATATTCTGAGTTCATAAAATCGATAACTCCAAAACCAAATTCGTTAAGTTCTTTTTTTATCGATTGTATAGTATGTAAATCACTTTCTTCAGTCTCAAAATAACCAAAGCTAGTAAAGAGATTTAAAACAGTATCAAAAGTTTCAGGATAAGGTTTTGTCATATCATGAACATCAAATTTTAGAGTGTCATTTTCAAATTGCTTGGCATGCAAAATGCTCTGCTCAGACAAATCTATTCCGGTTACATCAAAACCTAATGTATTAAGATAAATGGAATATCTTCCTTTACCACAAGCTAAATCTAATATTTTCCCACTTTCAGGAAGATTAAGATAGTTGGTTAGATTATCCATAAAAGCCTGTGCTTCAGTATTATTTCTATCTTTATATAGGGTGTGATAGTACGGCGTATCAAACCAAGATGCGTACCATTTTTCTTTTGTTTTTGTCATAGTTAGAGTGGTCTTTCGACTATACAAAAATACTGTATTTTTGCAATCTATCAGATGAAGTATATGAACGAAAATTTCAAAATGGTAGCCAAGACTTTATTTGGCTTTGAAGAAATATTAGCAAACGAACTCAGAAACATGGGTGCTATTGATGTTGAAACAGGTGTCAGAGTTGTGACTTTTGTTGGAGACAAAGGCTTTATGTATAAAGCAAATTTGGGTATACGAACAGCTATTAAAATTTTAAAACCCATTAAATCTTTTAGAATACATCGAGAAGAAGATTTATATAAAAATGTTAAAGATATCAAGTGGGAGAATTACCTAAAACCAGAAGGCTCTCTGGCTGTTGATGCCACTGTACATCATAGTATTTTTACCCATTCACAATACACAGCTTTAAAAACTAAAGATGCTATTGTTGACCGCTTTAGAGAAAATAGTGGTACGCGTCCAGATGTAGACTTACGTTTTCCTGACCTAAAAATTAATGTACATATTGATCGTCAACGTTGTACTATTTCTTTAGATACTTCTGGAGAATCGCTTCACCGACGTGGTTATAAAACAGCGACTAATATAGCGCCAATCAATGAAGTTTTAGCAGCAGGTTTGATTATGATGAGTGGTTGGGATGGACAATCTGATTTTATGGACCCCATGTGTGGTAGTGGTACTATTTTGGCTGAGGCTGCGATGATTGCCTGTAACATTCCGCCTAACTTAATGCGAAAGGAATTTGCCTTTGAACGTTGGCAAGATTGGGATGTCGATTTGTTTGAAAAAATAGAAGAGTCTTTATTGAAAAAAACTAGAGATTTCCATCATAAGATCTTCGGTTATGATAAATCACCATCAGCTATAGCTAAAGCTAAAGAGAATATTAAAAATGCACATTTGGATGAATTTATTCATATCCAGCATGAAGATTTCTTCAAAACACAAAAATCAGGTAATGATAAATTACATATGGTTTTTAATCCTCCTTATGGTGAACGTTTAGAGAATTTAAATGTAGAAGAATTCTACGGAAATATTGGTACTACTTTAAAGCACGGCTATCCAAATACAAATGCATGGCTCGTAACTTCTAATTTAGAAGCTTTAAAATTTGTTGGTTTAAGGCCTTCTAGAAAAATTAAAGTATTTAATGCAAAGCTGGAAGCTCGATTAGTAAAATACGAAATGTACGAAGGTAGTCGTAAGGCTAAGAAACAAAATAATTAACTGTTTTTAACGATCAGATAATCTTTTAAATCACTGTAGTTAGATATCTTTATTGAAACTTTCTTTTTATCGATAACAGATTTAATTTGTTTAGGTAATTCCACTTTAATATCAATTACATCTTTTACAACATTTAAAAACTTAGTAGGATGTGCTGTTTCTAAAAAAACAACATGGTCATTTTGATGTTTTTCGAGATGTTTTATTGCACCTAAATAACCAACAGCACCATGTGGGTCTGCAACATAATTATATTTTTTATGAATTTCTGATAAACCTTTTCGAGTTTCAGCATCTGTAAAACTGTAAGATGATAGGTTTTTCTTAAGATCTTCAAAATTACCGTTGTGTAATTCTTTAATTCTAACAAAATTACTGGGGTTACCAACATCCATAGCGTTACTAACAGTTTGTACTGATGGTTTGGGCAAGTATGAATTTGTTTTCAAATAGGTTGTAACAACATTATTAACATTATTTGAAGCTATAAAATGTTTAATGGGCAAACCTAGCTTTTGTGCTACCATTCCGGCACAAACATTTCCAAAATTACCACTAGGTACAGAGAAGACAATATCTTTATAGTTGCTTTGTAGTTGTTTATAAGCAAACATAAAGTAGAGTAATTGTGGTAACCAACGAGCTACATTTATTGAGTTCGCTGATGTGAGTTGTATATTGCTTATTAACTCTTCATCAACAAAAGCCTGTTTAACCATATCTTGACAATCGTCAAAAACACCATCGACTTCGAGAGCAGTGATGTTTTGTCCTAGTGTAGTTAGCTGTTTTTCTTGGATATCGCTTACTTTTCCACTTGGATATAAAATAACGACATCAACACCTCTAACACCCAAAAAACCATTGGCTACGGCACCACCAGTATCACCAGATGTGGCCACCAAAACGGTAACATTTCTTGAATTATATTTGTTAAAATATGCTAAGCATCTTGCCATAAATCGAGCACCAACGTCTTTAAAAGCCATAGTTGGTCCATGAAATAGCTCTAAAGATGATAGATTTTTATTAAACTCTACAATAGGAAAGTCGAAAGAAAGTGTTTCTTTAATTATTGTCTTTAAATCTGATTCTGGTATTTCATCTCCAATAAATTGTTTTATAGCTTCGAAAGCAATTTCTGTGTTAGATTTTTCTTCAATAGTTTCAAAAAATGAATCGGGTAGTGCTGTTATTTGTTCAGGAAAATATAAACCTTTATCAGGCGCCAATCCACTCACAACGGCATCCTCGAAAGTTGTATTTGGTGCTTTTCTATTTAATGAGTAGTATTTCATCTACAAAATCTTAATGCCTCGCGTATTAATTTTTGATATAAATGTGTAAAATGGTATTTCTGTTTTTGAGTATACATTTTGCATAGTCTTTTCAACTATCTTCGCTATTTTTTCTCCACGAGATAAAGCAAAAATTGATGGACCAGAACCGGAAATTCCACAACCTAATGCACCTGCTTTTATAACTTCTGCTTTTAAACTATCAAAATGAGGAATAAGTTGTTTTCTATGTGGCTCTGCTATAGTATCTTTAAGTGATTTACTCAAAACATCATAATCGTTTGTATGTAAGGCATGTACTAGGCTACCAACGTTAGACCACTGTGTAATGGCATCTTTTAAGGCTACATTTTTTGGAAGAATTGCTCTCGATTCAGAAGTTTTTATTTCTATTTGCGGATGAATTAATGTTGCGTATAAATCACCAGGTGTTGGTAATTGTAATACATCAATAGGACTAACGCTTCTGACTAAAGTAAATCCACCAAAAATTGCAGGCGCTAAGTTATCAGCATGTTCGCATTGACTGGCTAAAGCTTCACCTTTAAGCGCATATTTTGTAAGTTCGGTTTTATTTAAAGGCCTACCAAGCAATTCATTCATTCCAAAAACACTTCCGGCTGCACTTGCTGAACTACTTCCTATACCACTTCCAGGTTTAATTTTTTTATAAATCTCAATGTCAAAACCACAATCAGGTTGTAAAGCTTCATACATGGCTAGTGCAGATACACCAGCTACATTTTTTTCTATTTCATAGGGTAAATCGTAACCATCAATCTTACTAATTTTGATGCTTTTTTCAGAAATTTTATTAATAATCATCTCATCACCAACGCTGTCCAAACAAAATCCAAGAACATCGTAACCGCAAGATACATTTGCAACAGTTGCGGGAGAAAAAATTTTAATATGATCCATCTTATTTATTTCCTATTTTAATGATGTCTGCAAATAAACCAGATGCAGTCACATCTGCACCAGCACCAGCACCTTTAACAATTAGAGGTTGTTCTGGGTAACGCTCAGTATAAAACATGACAATATTGTCTTTACCTTCTAAATTATAAAATGGATGTCCTTCAGGAATTTCTCTTAAACCTACCATAGCTTTTCCGTTTTTAAACTCAGCGACATATTTTAGCTGAGCGTTGTTTGCTTTTGCAGACGCATACATTTCTTGAAAATGCGTTTCATCTTCCTTAAGTGAATCATAAAAATCATCTAGGGAGTAGCTTTCTAAGTTAGCTTTGGTCAAAAAAGATTTATTTTCAATATCATCAATTTCCATCTCACCACCATTTTCTCTAGCCAGAATTAAAATTTTTCGAGCCACGTCTATTCCGCTTAAATCAATGCGAGGATCTGGTTCTGTATAGCCTTCAAATTGTGCTCGCTTTACGGTATCATGAAAATTAGTGTGGTCACTAAAATGATTAAATACAAAATTTAAGCTTCCTGATAAAACAGCTTCAATACTAGTGACCTTATCGCCAGAAGCCACCAAGTTATTTAAAGTATTAATTACTGGTAAACCAGCGCCGACATTTGTTTCATATAAAAATGATGTATTAAAATTTATTGCAAGGTCATGTAGGTTTTTGTAAGTACTATATGGGCCAGAACATGCAATCTTATTGCATGCTACAACAGATATACTGTGACGTAAGTATGGTGCATACCATTCAGAAACTTTCTCATCTGCAGTAATATCAACAAAAATACTGTTGCGTAAATTCAGTTCTAAAACTCTATTAAAAAAACGTTCAAGGTTTGATTGCTCCGCAAAGTCAAAAGATGATGGCCAATCTTCTAAATCTATACCTGTTTCATTAAATACCATTTTACGTGAATTTGCCATTCCTACGATACGTACATCTATTTTGAGTTTCTGTTTCAGAAAATTGTGTTGCTGCTCTATTTGATCAACAAGTCGTTCACCGACATTACCAACGCCAACGACAAAAACATTAAGTTGTTTGGTTTGAACTTCAAAAAAACGCTCGTGTAAAGCGTTTATAGCTTTTTTTACATCACTTTCATTTATAACAGCAGAAATATTTCGTTCTGAAGCACCTTGCGCGATTGCTCTAACATTAATATTATTTTTACCAAGTGTACTGAACATACGTCCGCTGATACCTTGGTAGTTTTTCATGTTATCACCTATTAAAGCGATAATTGATAATTCTGTTTCTACAAGAATTGGCTCAATCTTTTTTAGTGCAATTTCGTATTCAAAAGTTTTGTCAATGACAGTTTGAGCAGTATCAGCATCTTTGTAATCAATTCCGAAGCAAATTGCATGTTCTGAGGATGCTTGTGTAATAAATATGACATTTATTCTTTCTTGAGCAAGAGTTTCAAAAAGACGTTTAGAAAATCCAGGAATGCCAACCATACCAGAACCTTGCAAGGTGAGAAGAGCAATATCATTTATATGCGTAATTCCTCTTACTGGGTTTTTTATAGAGACTTCACTTACATCAAAAATTTTAGTGCCTTTATCATTAGGCTGCATCGTATTTTTTATCAGAATAGGTATGTTAGCATCTAAAACAGGTTGTACGGTTGGTGGATATAAAACCTTAGCACCAAAGTGTGACAACTCCATAGCTTCTTGAAACGATAATTGATCAATAGGAGTGGCTTGTTTAACTAATTTTGGATTAGCGGTATACATCCCACTAACATCTGTCCATATTTCTAACACTTCTACTTTTAAAGTTGCTGCTATTAAAGCTGCTGTATAATCGGATCCACCTCGGCCTAGAGTTGTTTCTTCTCCAGAATTGGATTTTGCTACAAAACCGGGAAGGATAGTCACCTTGTTATTTAATGATTTAAAATATTTTTTAATATTTTCTTTTGTTTCCTCTTGAATAACTTCTGCATTACCATGATTAGAATTTGTAATGATCAGTTCTTGACTATTTTTTTCTACAGCATCTAAATCTCTTGCTTTTAATACTTCAGTGATAACATAAGATGATATTAATTCGCCAAAACTTACAAGTTTATCTGAAATTTTTGGTGTTAATTCATTTAGTAAATATAAACCCTCTAATAGACTGTTAAGCTTTTCAAGCTTATTTTCAATAGCAAGAATTATAGCCTCATTTTCAACTGGAATTAACTCTTTTACTAATTGTGTGTGTATATCTTTAATGTTTAAAAATACATCTTTATAGTTTTCATCTTTATCGATAGCTAGCTTACCAGCATGTAATAGCTTATCTGTAATACCACCGATAGCAGAGACTACTACAACAGATTTGTCTATAGCGTTACTCTTTAAAATCGAAATAACATTGTTTATGTATTTTACTGAGCCGACTGATGTGCCACCAAATTTTAAAACTTTCATGGTGTTAGTGTTTAAAAAACTATGGATTTATAGTCTATAGTGACCTTTAATCTTAATTACCTTGAAGATATATAAATCATGGTCAAAAACCTATGAAGTAATAATATCAACATTGCTAATCAAATGTATTATTTTTACCCAAATAAAAAAATATATTCACTGTATGATTATACATTTAAAATACTTAGAATGAAAGTCTTTTCTAAAGAACAAATATATAAGGGTGATAGAATAACTGAAAAGCGTCAGCAGCTTCCAGCTTCAGAATTAATGGAGCGTGCAGGTTTACAAATTTTTAACTGGATGCACATGCGTATGCAAGGTGCGCAAGTACCGATTCATATTTTTTGTGGTATAGGCAATAATGGGGGTGATGGTTTAGTGTTAGCACGACATCTAATCACTCATGGTTATAATGTTGAAACTTATGTTGTGAATTGTGGTAATAGCCGTTCTAAAGATTTTCTTACAAGTTATGATAAAATCAAAGATGTGACCAAAAAGTGGCCTCAATTATTAAAGTGCGCTACAGATTTTCCTTCAATTCATAAAGATGATATTATTGTAGATGCCATTTTTGGTATAGGTCTTAACCGTTCAATTGAAAAATGGATTAAACTATTATTCAAACATTTTAAAACCTCAGAGGCATTTACGCTTTCTGTAGATATACCTTCGGGATTGTACACAGACAAGGCAGTTGATGATAAAGAAGGTGTTGTTAGAGCTAATTATACATTAAGTTTTCAATCTCCAAAATTGGTATTCTTTTTACCTGAAACAGCCGATTATACTTTGCAATGGGAGGTAATTGACATAGGTATCGATAGAGAATATTTAATAACCACTGATACAGAAGTAGAATTAATTTCTAAAAATGAAGTACTACCAATGTATAAACCTCGCGATAAGTTTGGTCATAAAGGTAGTTATGGTCATGGATTAATTATTGGTGGTAGTTATGGAAAAATTGGTGCAGTACATCTAACAACTAAGGCAGTTTTAGCTATTGGAGCTGGTTTAGCTACTGTTTATATTCCAAAATGTGGTTACACAGTTTTACAAACTAGTTTACCAGAGGCTATGGTTATTACAACTGAAAACGAAGAGTTTATAGATGCCATAAATTTTGATATAAAACCAACAGCAATAGGGATTGGTATAGGTCTAGGAACTCATACAGAAACGATAAAGGCTTTTGAAAGTTTTTTGAAGTCTCAAAAAGCACCATTAGTTATTGATGCAGATGCTTTAAATATGATTTCAAAAAAGAAAATGCTATTGAAATTTGTTCCAGAAAATTCTATAATAACGCCGCATCTTATAGAGCTAAAACGTTTAATAGGTAAGTGGTCTGATGATTTTGATAAGCTAAAAAAAGCAAAGGCATTTTCAATAAAACATAAAGTTATTTTGGTTATTAAGGGAGCACATACAATCACAGTTTATGGTAATAAGTTTTATGTAAATACTTCAGGAAATCCGGGTATGGCAACTGCTGGTTCTGGTGATGTTTTGACAGGTGTTATTACCGGTTTAATTTGTCAAGGTTATTCAGAAATTGAAGCTGTACTTTTTGGTGTTTATTTGCATGGTAGAGCTGGTGATTTAGCTTTGGAAGAGTTTGGCTATCAAAGTTTAATGGCTGGTAATATTATTGAATATTTAGCAGAATCTTACATAGACTTATTTAAACAACCAGAACAACCTCAAGTAGAAGAAGAAGTTGATGATAAATAATAAAAAGCTAAATCAAATGTCAAAATATTACATCATATCACCTGCAAAACTTACACTTAAAGATATAAATGATATCATTTTTAATAATAAGAAAATTAAGCTTTCTGATGACTCAGTTTCAAATATTAAAAAATCAAAAGCATATTTAAATGCTAAACTTGCAGAAAGTGATAAACCATTTTATGGTATTAATACTGGATTTGGTTCATTATATGATGTCAAAATTTCTAAACGTGATTTAACAAAGCTTCAAGAAAATTTAGTTATGTCACATGCATGTGGTACTGGTGATAAAGTCCCAGAGGTGATTGTTAAAATAATGCTTTTACTAAAGATTAAATCTTTGAGTTATGGTCATTCTGGCGTACAATTAGATACTGTAAAACGCTTAATAGATTTTTTTAATAATGATATTTTCCCGTTTGTATATACTCAAGGCTCTTTGGGAGCTTCAGGAGATTTAGCGCCATTAGCACATTTATCTCTCCCAATCATTGGTAAAGGAAAGGTAACCTATAAAAATAGATTGGTCAAAGCAACTACCGTTTTAAAGAAGTATAATTGGAAACCTATAAAACTCGAAGCTAAAGAAGGTTTAGCACTATTAAACGGTACACAATTTATGACTGCTTATGGTGTATATTGTCTATTGTTATCCCACAAAACATCATACTTAGCGGATATTGTTGCTAGTATTTCTTTAGATGCGTTTGATGGTAGAATTGATCCATTTAATGACCTGGTACATTTGATTAGACCTCATGCAGGACAGCTAAAAGTGGCACGTCGTTTTAGGGAGTTTTTAAATGGTAGCGAATTGATTAATCGAGAGAAAGAACATGTACAGGATCCGTATTCTTTTAGATGTATTCCTCAGGTACATGGTGCTACAAAAGACACGATTGATTTTGTTGAAAAAACAATGATTACCGAGATTAACTCGGTCACAGATAATCCTAATATTTTTCCTGATGAGGATGAGATTATTTCAGCAGGAAACTTTCATGGTCAGCCATTAGCTTTGGCTTTTGACTACCTAAAAATAGCAATGGCAGAAATAGGTAATATTTCTGAACGTCGTATTTTTCAGCTAGTTTCTGGCTTAAGAGGTTTACCAGCATTTTTGGTTGATAATCCAGGTTTAAATTCTGGGTTTATGATTCCGCAATATACAGCGGCAAGTATTGTAAGTGCCAATAAACAATTGGCTACACCAGCAAGTATCGATAGTATTGTCTCAAGCAATGGTCAGGAGGATCATGTAAGTATGGGCGCAAATGGAGCTACACAAGCCTATAGTTTAATTAGAAATGTAGAGCGTATTATAGCCATAGAGTTATTTAACGCTTCTCAGGCTATGCATTTCAGAAAGCCTTACAAGTCTTCGAATTTTATTGAATTATTTTTAAAAGCTTACCGTAAGGAAGTTCCTTTTATAAAAAAGGATAAAATTCTTCATGACGATATCGAAAAAACTATTCAGTTTTTGTTAAAATATGATATCAATGATTTTGAGTTGTTTTTGAATGATTATGGTATTAAAGCAGATTTATTAAATCAATAAAAAAAACCATTTCGATTGAAATGGTTTTTTTAAATATGGGCTTCTATTTCAAGATTCCTTAGATTCTTCCTTTGATTTTACTTTAATCTTAAGTTCATTATTTTTTTCATCTAAATCCATAGAAATTATATCACCGTCTTGGATTTTTGAATTAATAATCTCTTCGGCTAAAGCATCTTCAATATATTTCTGAATAGCTCTTTTTAGTGGTCTAGCTCCGTATTGTTGATCAAAACCTTTCTCTGCTATGTAATCTTTTGCCTTTTTAGAAAGCTTTAATTCATAACCTAAGTCTTTGATGCGAGTAACCAACTTAACGAGTTCAATATCAATAATTTTATTGATATCTTCTTTTTCTAACGTATTGAATACAACAACATCGTCGATACGATTTAGGAACTCTGGAGCAAATGCCTTTTTTAATGCATTTTCAATAATTCCTTTTGCATGATCAGCTGCTTGGGACTCCTTTGCTGAAGTACCAAAACCTACACCAGTACCGAAATCTTTTAATTTACGAGCTCCGATATTCGATGTCATGATTATAATAGTATTCCTAAAGTCAATTTTACGACCCAGACTATCTGTCAAAAACCCATCATCTAAAACTTGTAATAACATATTAAAAACATCAGGATGTGCTTTTTCAATTTCATCTAATAGTATAACTGCATAAGGTTTACGACGTACTTTTTCAGTAAGCTGCCCACCTTCTTCATATCCAACATATCCTGGAGGAGCACCAATTAAACGAGAAATAGCGAATTTTTCCATGTATTCGCTCATATCAACACGGATAAGAGCATCATCATTATCAAACAACTCGTTGGCTAATACTTTTGCCAACTGAGTTTTCCCAACACCAGTTTGTCCTAAAAAGATAAACGAACCAATTGGCTTGTTTGGGTCTTTAAGTCCAGCTCTATTTCTCTGTATGGCTTTTACCACTTTGGCAACAGCAGGATCTTGACCTATAACACGACCTTTAATTAAGTTTGGTAATTCTGCTAGCTTATTAATCTCTGTCTGGGCAATTTTATTAACAGGAATACCTGTCATCATTGAAACGACATCAGCTACATTTTCTTCGGAAACTACTTCACGATGTAATTTGGTTTCGTCTTCCCATTTTTCTTGAGCTAAGGCTAAGTCTTTTTCGATTCGTTTTTCATCATCCCTTAACTTAGCAGCTTCTTCATATTTTTGTTTCTTTACAACACTATTTTTTGTTTCTCTAACTTTTTCAAGTTGTTGCTCTAACTCAATGATTTGCTTGGGAACATCAATATTAGTAATGTGTACACGAGAACCAGCTTCATCTAAAGCATCTATGGCTTTGTCTGGTAAAAAACGTTCAGTCATGTAGCGATTAGTTAATTTTACACAAGCTTCAATAGCTTCATCTGTGTAATTAACATTGTGATGCTCTTCATATTTACCTTTAATATTATTAAGAATTTCAATAGTTTGCTCTACACTAGTAGGCTCAACAACTACTTTTTGAAAACGACGTTCTAAAGCACCGTCTTTTTCTATATACTGTCTATACTCATCTAGTGTTGTGGCTCCTATACATTGTATTTCGCCTCTAGCTAATGCCGGTTTGAACATATTTGAAGCATCTAAGCTTCCTGTAGCACCGCCAGCACCAACTATTGTATGAATTTCGTCAATAAATAAAATGATGTCATCATTTTTTTCAAGCTCATTCATCACGGCTTTCATACGTTCTTCAAATTGACCTCTATATTTTGTACCTGCAACCAAGCTTGCCAAATCTAGAGTTACCACACGTTTATTAAATAGTGTACGTGACACTTTACGCTTGACGATACGTAATGCTAAACCTTCTGCTATGGCAGATTTACCAACACCAGGTTCTCCTATTAAAAGGGGATTATTTTTTTTACGTCTGCTAAGTATCTGAGAGACACGTTGTATTTCTTCTTCACGACCCACTACAGGGTCTAATTTACCTTCTTCGGCTAATACCGTTAAATCTCTACCAAAATTGTCTAAAACAGGTGTTTTAGACTTTTTATTCCCTTTTTTGGGTGTCCCTCCAAATGGATTTTGTTTCTCATTATCTTCAGATTGATTCATGTCGTCATCAGAAAATGATTCAGCCTTTGGTGTTTCTAAGAAATCATCATCGTTTGTTATCATAGATTTAAATTCTTCTTTTGTGTTATCGTAGTCAACCTTCAACTTATTTAAAAGTTTAGTTGTAGGGTCGTTTTCATTTCGTAAAATACACAGTAATAGATGTGCTGTATTTATCGATGTGCTTTGAAAGAGTTTAGCTTCCAAAAAAGTAGTTTTCAAAGCGCGTTCAGCTTGCCTTGTAAGATGCAAGTTTTTCTTTTCGTTAGAGGTTACTACTATATTAGGATTTGCTGGGCTTAGAATCTCAACTTTACGTCGTAGATGATTTAAATCTACATCTAAAGAATTTAAGATATCTATTGCTTTCCCGTTACCGTCTCTTAAGAGTCCGAGCATAAGGTGTTCTGTGCCAATAAAATCATGACCTAATCGTAAGGCTTCTTCTTTACTGTATGCAATTACATCTTTTACTCTTGATGAAAAATTGTCGTCCATATTAAAAATTCATTCTGCATTAAAAATACTAAATTCGATTACAATAGGGCAAAAACCATACCCTATTAGTATCATATTAACGAATAGACTAAAAAAGGTTTATAATTCAAAATTTGACAAGGCTTAGTTATTAACTAAAATACCGTTAAAAATTGTTAATAAATACGCCTAAAAGCAATGTCTAAAAACAAGACTAAACCCCATAAAATACTTATATTAGCACGTTACGAAAATTAAGTAAATAAACTAATATTTATAATATGGCAGAAGGCGAAAAATTAATCCCTATTAACATTGAAGATGAAATGAAATCGGCTTACATCGATTATTCGATGTCAGTCATTGTGTCACGTGCTTTACCAGACGTGAGGGATGGATTAAAACCTGTGCATAGACGTGTTTTATACGGTATGCATGAACTCGGTGTTAGAGCAAATACAGCACATAAAAAATCAGCAAGAATTGTTGGTGAAGTTTTAGGTAAATATCACCCACACGGCGATACTTCAGTTTATGATACTATGGTGCGTATGGCACAAGAGTGGAGTTTGCGTTACATGTTAGTCGATGGACAAGGAAATTTTGGGTCTATTGATGGCGATAGTCCTGCAGCAATGCGTTACACAGAAGCACGTATGCGTAAGATTTCTGAAGACATGTTGGCAGATATTGATAAAGACACAGTTGATCACAAACTAAATTTTGATGATACTTTAAAAGAACCAACAGTATTACCAACTCGTATTCCAGGACTTTTAGTTAATGGTGCATCTGGTATTGCCGTTGGTATGGCAACAAATATGCCACCACATAACTTAACAGAAGTAGTTGATGGTACAATCGCATATATTGAGAATAATGACATTGATATAGATGAGCTAATGCAACACATCAAAGCACCGGATTTTCCAACAGGTGGAACGATATATGGTTATGATGGTGTAAAAGAAGCGTTTCATACTGGTCGAGGACGTGTTGTCTTAAGAGGAAAGGCTAATATCGAAGAGGTTAACGGTAGAGAATGTATTATTGTAAATGAAATTCCATATCAAGTCAATAAGGCTGATATGATTAAAAAGACAGCTGATTTAGTTAACGATAAAAAAATTGACGGGATATCTACCATTAGAGATGAATCTGATAGAAATGGTATGCGTATTGTTTACGTTTTAAAGCGCGATGCTATACCAAATATTGTTTTAAACAAGTTATATAAATACACAGCATTACAATCTTCATTTAGTGTAAATAATATTGCATTAGTCAACGGAAGACCTGAAATGTTGAACCTCAAAGATTTAATTCATCATTTTGTAGAGCATAGACATGAGGTTGTTGTAAGACGTACTAAATATGAACTAAGAAAAGCTGAAGAGCGTGCCCATATTTTAGAAGGTTTAATTATCGCTTCAGATAATATTGATGAAGTTATAGCATTAATACGTGCTTCTTCTAACGCAGATGAAGCAAGGAATAAATTAATTGAACGTTTTGAGCTTACTGAAATTCAGGCAAAAGCTATAGTTGAAATGCGTTTACGTCAACTTACAGGTCTAGAACAAGATAAGTTAAGAGCTGAGTATGACGCATTAATGAACACTATTGAAGACTTAAAAGCGATTCTTGATAATAAAGACCGTCGTATGTCCATTATTAAAGAAGAACTACTTGAAGTACAAAATAAGTATGGTGATCAACGTCGTTCTAATATTGAATACGCCGGTGGTGACTTAAGTATTGAGGATATGATTCCTAATGAAAAAGTGGTTATTACTATTTCTCATGCAGGTTATATTAAACGTACCTCTCTTACTGAATATAAAACACAAAATAGAGGTGGTGTAGGTCAAAAGGCTTCTACAACTCGTAATGAAGATTTCTTAGAGCATTTATTTGTAGGTACAAACCACCAATATATGTTATTCTTTACCCAAAAAGGTAAATGCTTTTGGATGCGTGTCTATGAAATCCCTGAAGGAAGTAAAACCTCTAAAGGGCGTGCCATACAAAACTTAATAAATATAGAACAAGACGATAAAGTAATGGCATTTATTTGTACTCAAGATCTTAAAGATGAAGATTACATCAATAGCCATTATGTAATTATGGCTACTAAAAATGGTCAGGTGAAAAAAACATCTCTAGAACAATATTCTCGCCCAAGAACTAATGGTATTAATGCCATTACAATAAAAGAGAATGATGAGCTATTAGAAGCTAAACTAACTACTGGTGAAAGTCAGGTTATGTTGGCACTACGTTCTGGTAAAGCAATAAGATTTGAAGAAGCTAAAACACGTCCAATGGGACGAAATGCATCTGGTGTTAGAGGTATTAGATTACAACATGATAAGGATGAGGTTATAGGAATGATTGCTGTTGATGACATGGAGAGTAATATCCTTGTTGTATCTGAAAATGGTTACGGTAAGCGTTCTAGCTTAGAAGACTATCGTGTTACAAATCGTGGTGGAAAAGGTGTAAAGACAATATCTATAACAGATAAAACAGGTAATTTAGTAGCTATAAAAAACGTTACTGATGAAGACGATTTAATGATTATTAATAAATCTGGTATTGCTATTAGAATGGCGGTTTCTGATTTAAGGGTTATGGGTAGAGCAACTCAAGGTGTTAAACTTATTAATCTAAAAGGAAACGATTCTATAGCAGCAGTTGCTAAGGTTATGAAAGATGAGGAAGAAACTGAATTAGATGATGAATCTACTGATAGTCAAACTAATAATGAAGATGGCACGGCTATTGATAATAATGAAAACAAAAACTAAGAATAACTAAATTATAATTAAAATGAAAAAACTAATAACTTTAATTTACGCACTAGTAATCGGCACAATGTCGTTTGCTCAAAAGAACGAAATTAAGGCTATCGAAAAGGCACTTAAAAGTAACAACTTTGCAGTAGCTAAGACAAATGTAAATGCGGCTGAGTCTTTGTTGGCAAATATGGATGATAAGACAAAAGATAAGTTTTATTTCCTGAAAGCTAAATCTTTATTTTCCAATGGAGCTATAGCAAATGCTGATATAGATCCTGCATTACAAGCTGTTAATGATTTAATTGCACTTAAAGATAAAACAGGCAAATCTAAGTATATGGAAGAGGCTATTTCAATCAAAAGTAGAATCTTAGAATCTGTTGTTCAATCTGCATATGCGGCTGCACAACAAGGTTCTAATGAGTCTGCTGGTGATAAGTTTTATCGTGCTTATACATTATCCCCAAGAGACACACTATACTTATATGCTGCTGCATCTTCATATTTAAATGCACAGAAATTAGATAAATCTCTTGAATATTATAAAACTCTTCAAGATTTAAATTATAAAGGTGTTTCAACTCAGTTTATTGCTGTCAATAAAGAAACTAGTGCAGAAGAAATTTTTACCAGTAAGCAATTACGTGACATCGCTGTTAAATCAAAAAAATATATTGCGCCAAAAGACAAAAAATTACCGTCCAAACAAGGTGAAATTTTAAGATATATGGCTTTAATTTATTCTAATCAAGAAAAATCAGATAAGGCATTAGAACTCATAGCTCAGGCAAAAAAATTCAATCCAGATGATGCGCAGCTGGTAATAGCTGAGGCAAAAGCATATTTAGCCTCTGATCAGAAAGATAAAATTAAACCTTTATTAGAAAGTGCTAGTAGTCTTATTTCTGGAGATGCTTTAAATAATCTATATTTTGGAATTTTTGCAATGGAAATTTTAGAAAATGAAATGGCAATGCAATATTTACAGGAGGCTGCTAAACTTGATCCTAAGATGTCAGAGCCTCATTTAAATATGGGTGCTTTAATTTTAGATGCTGATGCGGAAATAGTAAAAGAAATGAATGGTTTAGGGAATTCTTCAGCAGATAATGAGCGTTATGATGTTTTAAAAGATAAGCGTTTAGAATTATATAAAAAAGCTATTCCATTTGTAGAAAAGGCGTTTAGCTTAAAGCCAGATATTAATACTGCAAAATATCTCAGAGATATATATAGTACTGCATTTATGACTGATAAGTATAAAGAAATGAAACAAAAAATTGCAGATATGGAAGCATCTGGGAACTAATCAATTTCAGTAAAAAAATAAAAAAGGCAGTCTAATTAGATTGCCTTTTTTTATTCATATAATTTTTTTTATGACACGTAGTTTATGAGTGTGAGTATTAGTTTCAGCATTATAAATACCACTATGATCCAATCTATCAATGCGTACTTTACCATGAGCATGTATGATGTAATTATCTTCCATTATAATACCTACATGAATAATATTACCTTCTGAATTATCAAAAAAAGCTAAATCACCAGGCTCACTTTCTTCAATAAAACTTAAGGCTTCACCCTGTTTTGCTTGTTGAGAAGCATCACGCCTAAGCTTATGACCATTTATCCTGTATACCATTTGTGTAAACCCTGAGCAATCAATTCCAAAAGGAGTTTTTCCGCCCCAAAGATAAGGTGAGTTTAGATACAAAAAAGCTGTTTTGATTAATTTAGTTTTATCATTAATCACAGATTGATTATTACCCTCAAAAGAGTGATTTAGTAACTTTAGACCATTAAGAGTAGCTCCAAGAGGTATTGTTAAAATATTTCTATTCTTATCAGAAATATATTCTAGTAAATCTGTAGAAAGTAATGGTTGCTCATTAACTAGTGATTTGTAATTTTTTTCAGAAATTTCTTGATACTGTTTGTTATCTACCCATGCTTCATACTTATCGTATGATATGCGAATACGACTCCATTTTTTTCTTTTTTCTAAAACCTTGAAGTATTCGCCATACAGCATTTGTGAAACAAGCTCAGATTTATCATCTGCCTCATAACGCATAGGTACTATACCAAGATTACAAATACCGTACTGCATAAATTTATTTATGAACGCTCTAAAACAAGTGCCGACGCACCACCACCACCATTACATATAGCAGCAGCACCATACTTTGCGTCATTTTGTTCTAAAACATGGATTAGTGTTACCAATATTCTTGCACCTGAACACCCAAGTGGATGACCTAAAGATACTGCACCACCATTAACATTGACATTATTATCATTAAGACCTAATATTTTCATATTAGCTAAACCTACAATCGAAAAGGCTTCATTAAATTCAAAATAATCAATCTCATCTATAGCCAAATTAGCTTTAGCTAGTGCTTTTGGAAGTGCTTTCGCTGGAGCTGTTGTGAACCATTTTGGTTCTTGTGCTGCATCTGCATAACTTTTTATAGTTGCAATAGGTTTTAATCCTAATTCATTAGCTTTTTCTCTACTCATTAATACCATCGCTGCTGCACCATCATTTATTGTTGAAGCGTTTGCAGCTGTAACAGTACCATCTTTTGTAAAAGCGGGACGTAGAGCAGGAATCTTTTCCATTTTTACGTTTGTGTATTCTTGATCTCTGTCTACTATTATAGCATCACCTCGTCTTTGTGGAACTTCGACAGGTATAACTTCGTTATTAAATTTACCTGATTCCCATGCAGTTCTTGAACGCTCATAAGATTGAACAGCAAAGGCGTCTTGTTCTTCTCTTGAAAAATTGTATTCGTTAGCACAAGCATCAGCACAAACACCCATTGCATTTTTGTCATAAGCGTCAACCAGTCCATCTTTTTGCATACCGTCTTCAAAGGTTGCAGGGCCAAATTTTGTAGCTGTTCTTGCATGGTAATAGTGAGGAATTAAACTCATGTTTTCCATACCACCTGCTACAACAATACTAGCATCACCTAATTGGATTGCTTGAGAAGCTTGCATAATGGCTTTCATACCCGAAGCACAAACTTTGTTTATGGTAGTACACGGAACACTGTCTGGTATACCTGCATAAATAGCAGCCTGTCTAGCAGGAGCCTGACCCGTTCCTGCTTGCACAACATTACCCATCAATACCTCTTCTACAAGTCCTGGGTTAAGGTTTACTTTGTCTAAAGCGGCTTTAATTGCTATAGCTCCTAATTTTGGAGCAGAAACTGTAGATAATGCACCCAAAAAACTTCCGATAGGTGTTCTTACGGCTGATACTATTACAACATCTTTGTTCATATGGCTTTTATTTGATTTTTGCTGATGCGAATTTAATGATTTTTAGGGGAATTGATAATGAAATATCTCTTAAACAAACCTCAAAATACATATATTTATTACATTTGATTGTATATGAATGAACTTATAAATAAATGGTATCGTAATCACGCGTTAATCTACAAGCTACTTTTACTATTAAGTACCACATTCTTCATTGTATACCTATTTCCAAAAACTGGAAAATTTAGATATTCTTTTGAAAAAGCAAAACCTTGGCAATCAGAAAATTTGTATGCACCATTTGATTTTGCAATAAAAAAGACTGATTTACAAATAAGTAAAGAAAAGGAAAGTATAATAAATACTAGTGAAGTCTATTTTGATATAGATACGAGCATAAAAAATACAGTTATTGACAATTACTTAACTAATTTTAATACAGTTTTTTTAGATACAATTTCAGAATTTGACGATAGAGATTTGATTTACAGTACTGGTCAAAAGGCTCTTAGTGGTTTATATGAAAATGGCATTTTAAACTCTATTTATAATTATGGTGATGTCAGAGAAGTTATCCTTGTCGAAAATAATAATGAAACTAAGCGAGTTCAGTTTGGTGATTTAACTAATCAAAATGAGGTAAGAAATTATCTAGAATCGGAATTAGAAAAAAATAACCTCACAAATTATAAAGAGGATTTTATTTCATTGTTTTTTGATATTATTAAGTCAAATATAAGTTTTAATAAATCTCTAACTGATAAATCCCTCGAAGAAAAACTAGCGAATGTATCTCTTACTCGTGGCGTGATATCCGAGGGTACATTGATTATATCTAAGGGGCAAGTCATAGAAGACGATCAGTTTAGTGTATTAGATTCACTAAAATCCGAATACGAATCTCAAGTTTGGAGTTCAAACAACTACAATTGGGTGATGGTTGCTTACACGTTACTGGTTGCACTAGCATTATTAATGCTGTTATTATTTTTAAGAAAGTACCGCACAGAAGTGTTTGAGAATAATACTAAAGTTACTTTTATATTCTTCAATATTGTAGTCATGATTTTGCTAACTACTTTGGTAATTAACTATAATTCAGAGTATTTATATGTGGTTCCTCTATGCATTTTGCCACTGGTACTAAAAGCTTTTTTTGATGCGCGGTTAGGTTTGTTTGCTCATGTGTTAACTGTATTACTTTTAGGTTTTATAGTGCCTAATAGTTACGAGTATATGTTTTTGCAAATAATAGCTGGTATAGTAACGATACTTACAGTTTCGGAACTTTATAAAAGAGCAAATTTGTTTATTTCTGTTGGACAAATAACATTAATTTATATCATATCGTATTTTGCCTTTTTTGTAATCCATGAAGGGCAGATTTTTAATGTCGAATTAAAAACCTTTGGGTACTTTGTTTTAGGAGGTTTAGCCACATTATTTGTTCAGCCCCTGATATATATATATGAAAAACTATTTGGTCTTGTTTCTGATGTATCGTTATTAGAATTGTCTGATACAAACACTAAGTTATTAAAAGAACTATCAAACAAAGCGCCAGGAACATTTCATCATTCACTAAACGTCGCAAATCTTGCAGAGGCTTCTGCTAATGAAATTGGCGCAAATGCAATGTTAGTTAGAGTAGGAGCTCTGTATCATGACATTGGTAAAATGAAAAATCCTACCTTCTTTACTGAAAATCAGTCGACAGGTATTAATCCTCATGATGAATTGTCGGCAAAAGAAAGTGCTAATGTTATTGTAAATCATGTATTGGATGGTATTGAAATTGCCAAAAAAAATAATCTACCCGATAGAGTTATTGATTTCATAAGAACTCACCATGGAACAAGTACCATATATTATTTTTATATGAAAGAAAAGTCTGTTATTGAAGACGCAGATGAGAAAGATTTTTCATATTTAGGCCCAAAACCCTTTAGCAAAGAGACTGCAATACTCATGATGTGTGATAGCGTCGAAGCAGCTTCCAAGAGTTTAAAATTACCTACAAGTACTAAGATTAACGCCTTTGTCGAAAATATTATTGACAAACAAGTTGAAAACGGACAGTTTCTGAATGCAGATATCACTTTTAGAGATATAGAATCTATAAAGAAAGTTCTAAAACTTAAGCTGGCTAATATTTATCATCTCAGAATTGAATATCCAGAATAAAAAAGCCAGTTTATGTAACTGGCTTTTTTGAATGGGTTGTTGGGTTTAGTTTAAAAGTTCTGCAATTTTATTTTCTAGCTCAACACCTCGTAAATTCTTTGCTATAATTTTTCCCTCACTGTCCAATACAAACATTCTAGGAATAGAATTTACGTTATATGTCCTAGCTATTTCATCAAAATATCTAAGATTCGATACTTGGTTCCAAGTAAGTTTATCATCTTCGATGGCTTTTACCCAAGCTTCTTTGGGGTTTCTTTGACCACGTCGTCCGTCCAAACCAACACCTATGATTTCTAAACCTTTATCATGATATTTATTATATACCTTAACAACATTTGGATTTTCTCTTCGACAAGGACCACACCAAGCAGCCCAAAAGTCTATAATAGTTATCTTGCCCTTAGCAACAACATCTTTAAGAGAAATAATTTTACCATCTGGATTTGGAGCAGAAAAATCAGGTGCAATTTCACCGATAGCAGTGGCTTTTTCTGCTTCGAAGACCAATTTCATTCTATCAAGTGTAGTTTTCATTCTTACACCTTCTTCAGAATTCTTTAGCTTATCATCAATACCTTCATATAAGTTTACTACACGTTTAAAATCTACATCTCTAGAGTTAATAAGTGTAGTTAATACTGGCATAATACCATAACTAGTATTATTTTCTTCAACATATTCGTATTGGTAATTATTTATATTATCTGTCAAATTGACTAACGTCTCGCGATCGCGTATGATATTTACACTGTCACTTAAAAATTCTGATTGCTTGTAATTTTCTTTCGCTTTGTTATAGTCAGCATCAAAAGCATCCATTTTATCTTGATAAATTTTAAGTACTTCATGACTTTTTGAACCAACATAAGTTGTATTAGCCAAAACTTTACTATCTATCTTTATGTTAGAATTACCATTCTCTAAGATTAATGGGAATCTACCTGGAGTTCCATTGATGCTTATATAATACAATTGGGGGTATTCTACACTTCCTTCAAATGAAAACGTTTCATTCATTACAATTGATGTGTCTTGTGGTATCGGAGCTCCACGCTCGTTAACCTTACTTAGATAAACACGGATACCATTGTAAACACCTTCGGCTTTCCCATCAATGATGTAACTTGTTTTAGGTTCATCTTTACAACAAACAAAGAATAAACTTAAAAAAGCAATACATAACAATTTTTTCATAATTCAGTTTTTTAATCTTACACAAATATAAAAAGTTAGTGCAAAGCTACTATACATAGTAATGCAAATTATATCTTAAAATGTGTAAAAGCATTACTTTTGCTTTAAAGAACTTTCTTTATGATTAATAATGATACAATTGTAGCTTTAGCAACTGCCTCAGGAAGCGGTGCTATTGCTGTGATTAGACTTTCAGGTAAAGACGCTATATCTAAAGTGGATGCAAATTTTAAGTCTGTAAAACCATCAAAGTATTTAGTTAATCAGAAATCACATACTATACATTTAGGTCATGTTGTTGATGATAAGCGAGTTTTAGATGAAGTTTTGGTTTCAGTATTTAAAAATCCAAATTCTTACACAGGAGAAAATGTTGTTGAAATTTCTTGTCATGGCTCTCAGTATATACAACAAGAAATCATCCAATTGTTTTTGCAAAATGGTTGCCGGATGGCAACTGCTGGGGAATTTACATTACGAGCTTTTTTAAACGGAAAACTTGACTTAAGCCAGGCTGAAGCTGTAGCAGATTTAATCTCTAGTGATAATGAAGCATCTCACCAAATTGCAATGCAGCAAATGCGCGGTGGTTTTTCTTCTGAGATTGCAAAATTACGAGAAGAACTTATGAATTTTGCTAGCTTAATTGAACTTGAACTTGATTTTGCCGAAGAAGATGTTGAATTTGCAAATCGAAGTCAATTTAAAGACTTAGTAAACCGTATATCGTTTGTTTTAAAACGTTTGATAGATTCGTTTGCTGTTGGCAACGTAATTAAAAACGGAATTCCAGTAGCTATTGTTGGAGAACCTAACGTAGGTAAATCAACACTTTTAAATGCGATTTTAAATGAAGAACGAGCTATTGTTTCTGACATAGCAGGTACAACTAGAGATACGATTGAAGATGAGATTTCTATTGGAGGTATAGGTTTTAGATTTATAGATACTGCAGGGATTAGAGAAACAAAAGATGTTGTGGAGAGTATCGGAATCAAAAAAACTTTTGAAAAAATGGATCAAGCACAAGTAGTTATCCTTCTTTTTTCTGCAGAAAAGTTTATGACTGATAGCAAACGCCTTAAGCTAGAAATTGAGAAGATTAAAAACCGTTTTCCTCAGAAACCTTTAATAATTATTGCTAACAAAATTGATACACTTCAAGAAGTTGATTTAAATAATTTAAAATCTGAATTCGAAAATCTTCACTTGCTATCTGCTAAAACTGGGGATGGCATAGATGCGCTTAAAGAAAAACTAACTGGATTTGTAAATACTGGAGCTTTGCGTAATAATCAAACTATTGTAACAAATACACGTCATTACGATTCGTTGTTAAGGGCATTAGAAGAAATTAATAAAGTAAAATCAGGACTAGAAATAGGACTTTCCGGAGATTTAATGGCTATTGATATTCGCCAAGCATTATACCATTTTGGTGAAATTACAGGAGAGATTACTACTGATGATTTATTAGGTAATATATTTGCTAATTTCTGTATCGGAAAGTAAACAAAAGATATTTTTCTATATAATTAAACCTACAACAACTTTTTCTTCAATAACCAAAAGAATATTTGCTCTACAAACTATTTTATTTGAAAAATGACATTTGTCATAAAAAATTAAAAACTTAATTTTTAATTTTAAGTTGTAAAATTATAATTATAAAACAATAAAATGTATAAACAATAATGGATTAAGTGCTTAATGTTTATACCTAAATTTTGCAATGGTGAAGTAACGATTGATGTTTTACTATTGTTAGTATAATATTAGTTGAGGTGTTTGTTAAGTTTTATAACGAGTTAGAAATGGGGGAATTACTGACTGGTTGAATTAACTTGACCATCAAAAAGAGCACAAAATATTTTTGTGCTCTTTTTTGTAACATTTATTATGTTTAAACGTCAAATAAGAGTAAAATAATTAATCATGGAATCAAATTATCATACACTTAAGCGTACTGACAATCAGTTATTGGTTGTTACTCACTTATGTCAGTTATTGACTTGTATTACAGGTTTCGGTGGTCTAATAGTACCATTGATATTATGGGCAACACAAAAGGATAGAATCGAAGGTATGGATAGTCATGGAAAGGCCATCATTAATTTTCAGTTAAGTATAATTATTTATTCTATCATTAGTGCAATTTTCATAATTGTAGGAATAGGAATTTTAATGCTTATTGCTATTGGCATTGCTGCTTTTATTCTACCAATTGTAAACGCTATAAAAGCTAGTAATGGAGAGTTACCTAGCTACCCATTGTCTCTTAATTTTATTAGTTAGTTATTTTTTTATATCATCATTATAATTGAAATTTTTCTTTAGTCTAAAGTAACAAAACTAAAAGGAGAAACTGATATTTTCACATAATTGCATTGGCTAGGTTTTAGTAGCTCTAGATCAAGATTTAGGGTTATATTTTTCCAAGCCTCAATAGCTTTCTAAACACGTATTTGTCTTCAAAGTTTTTTTACTCATCAATACAATTAAAAAAAATGCCCAAAAGACTAATCTATTGGGCTTTAGATTTTTATATAAATGACTTAGTTATTTAGCATAACAGGCATCACCAGCATAGTCACATGCTCACCATCATCTAAACCATCTATCGGAGTTAAGATACCAGCACGGTTTGGTAAACTCATTTCTAATTGTACATTATCTGCATTTAGGTTATTAATCATTTCAGTTAAGAAACGTGAATTAAAACCAATCTGCATATCATCACCCTGATAATCACAGCTTAAACGTTCTTCAGCTTTATTACTATAATCAATATCCTCTGCAGAGATATTTAGTTCTGCACCAGCAATTTTTAAACGTATTTGATGTGTCGTCTTATTTGAGAAGATACTTACACGTCTTACAGAATTTAAAAACTGTGTACGGTCAATAACAAGTTTATTAGGATTTTCTTTAGGAATAACCGCTTCATAATTAGGATATTTACCATCAATTAAACGGCAAACTAATTCAGAATTATTAAATGTGAATTTTGCATTAGAGTCGTTATACTCAATAGTTACATGTTCTTCGCTTCCTGCTAAAATTCCTTTTAATAGATTTAAAGGCTTTTTAGGCATTATAAATTCTGCTACTGCATCAGCAGATACGTCTTCACGTGTATACTTGACTAATTTGTGAGCATCAGTCGCTACAAATGTGAGATTATCTTGACTAAATTGAAAGAATACGCCACTCATTACTGGTCTTAAATCGTCATTCCCAGCTGCAAAAATAGTTTTACTAATCGCTGTGGCTAAAATATCACCTTCTAAACTCGTTGTGCTTGGATTATCTAAAGCTACAGCTTTTGGAAATTCTGAACCATCAGCATATGCTAATGCATATTTACCATGATTTGAGCTAATTTCAACTGTATTATTTTCTTCAACAACAAAAGTTAAGGGTTGTTCAGGAAATGTCTTTAGCGTGTCTAATAATAGTCGAGCAGGCAAAGCAATGCTTCCTTCAGATACACTTTCTACCTCAACTTTTGATGACATTGTTGTTTCTAAATCACTTGCTGAAACCGTAAGATTAGACTGGTTTAGTTCAAACAAAAAATTGTCTAAAACGGGTAGGGTGTTGCTGCTATTAATAACGCCCCCTAAAACTTGAAGTTGCTTTAGTAAATAGGTACTTGATACTATAAATTTCATCTGATGTATTTCGAATAATTAAGTATTACAAATATATCTTAATCGCTTGTTTTTATGAAACAAACTTATTAACAAATCGCAAAACCTAATTTATCAGTTTCAAGCGTATTTACGTTTTCTAATGTAATTAAAAATCAATCCAAAAATACCCAATAAGAATAGTGGTAAAGCGATATTGATTAATTGCCATATAGTTTTTTGTTCTTCAACTTTTTCTGAATCCAAAAAAGCTACTTCGATTGACTTAGTTCTAATGTTTATAAGTCCAGTATCGTCTAAAAGATAATTAACAGCATTGAGCAAAAACTCCTTATTACCAAATGTGCGTCCTGACATACGTTCAAAACCAAGTTGAAGAGGTCTTCCGCGAGAGACTTCATTTTTAATAACATCTCCATCAGATATAATTATCATTTTAGACTGTTGCCCATTGTCTATAAAATTTTCAATCTCAAAAGGTAATATTCTGTTTTTATAAACCGATTTAAATTCTCCTTCTAATAATACTGCTAAGGTTTGTTTCCCTTGATTATAATTTTCTTCATCAGGTTTTTGCGTCACAGAAGTTAGAGAGATACTTTTTAATGGACCTTCAAGTTTAGTGCGCTCAGAGCTTTGAAGTAAAATAGTTTTTCTGATATTATTTTTTAAAGTATCAATCTGACTTGCAAAATCAAACTTTACCAAATCGACATTATTACTTATCGGATGTTTGTTATTTGATGTTGCCAAAGGTGAATATTGCCATTGTACAGGCTGAAATTGTGTATTGTTTCCTTCACCAATCGCTAACGGAATAGGTGCAGAATATAAATCCTTAACTAAGTTCTGATTGATTCGGGCTCCATATTGAAAGAAAAAATCCTTAAGATTTAATTCTTTTGATAAACTCACAGAAGCACCAGCATCGTTATACAAACTGTCTTTGTCCATAAAAATTGCTTCTGATAACCACAAACTATTTCCGCCAGACATGGTGTATTGATCTAAAACTAATTTTTCATTTTCAGTAAAAGCTTCAGTAGGTTTTGCTGAAATAATAAGATCATAGGATTTTATTTTATTTAATGTGGATTGAGGATTGGTTGCTACTGAGTCTAGAGTAAACTGAGCCAAATTATAATAAGGCTTTATGGTTTGAAGAAAACCAGCGATATTTATATCGTTTAATTGTCCATTACCTTTTAAAACAGCAATTGTCTTAGATTTTTCTTTTGTCAACTGATTAAAAGCATCGGCAAAATTGTATTCTAATAGCTGGATAGAATTAGCAATTTGGGTTTGTAAGTCCTCTGTAACACTCTTTTTGAATAGAGGAATTTTAACCGTACGCTCTTTATAACTTGCAAATCCCCATGGAAAAAGTAGTTCTTGCGTAATTTTACCGTTTACTTTTTTACTATTGACATAAGGTTCTAAACCAGTCTTAGTCAATTCTCGTACTATATTTTCACGATTGGTTTCATCTGCTAAAGGATCAATGTAATTCACTTTTACCAATGGATTTATAGTCTGAAACTCTTCAATGAGTTGTTTTGTTTCCGTTTGCAATAATTTAAATTCGGACGGTAAATTGCCTTCTAAGAAAACATCAATAATTAAAGGCGTGTCAACGGAGTCAACAATATCTTTTGTTGTTTTAGAAAGTGTGTAGCGCTTATCTTTTGTTAAATCAAACCGTTTAAAAACGGAATTACCTATGATATTGAACAATATAACTGCTGCAAAAACAGAAACTATAAATAAGATTTTCGATTTATTCATCTGTATCAAACGTCAAAGGTTCGTTATAGGTTCTTAAAGCTTCAACTTTATTATTAATGAATGTGATTTCGACATTTCCTTTTTCGTCATTAAAAGCACCAGGTTCTATTCCTAATCCATAATTCCATTTATTGTCGTCATGGGATTTTTTAGCATCATCCCATGTTAACCATTCAGCTTTACCTAAAAGTGTTTCGATTTCAGTTTTTGACTTTCCTTTTAAGGTGTCGGTATCTATTGTGGAATCAATCATTTCATATCGTAATGCAGGTTTTTCTGACCAAGCTTCAGCATCAAAATATTTTTGATGATGGTAATTGCTTATGATATTTAAGAAAGGATAAAACATGTAAAAATAAACAAGTGGTGTCATTATTAAACTTATTAATACGATAAGCCATTCTCTTTTGTCAACTGTTTTTAAAAAGAGGTAGAGTAGTACAAAAACAATTATCATAAAGATGACTAAAAGAGGTGTGATAATCATATTAACTCTTTTTGATATTAAGTTTAGTCATGGCAATAAAAAAAGCAGAAACACTGATAAAATAAATTAAATCTCTTGTATCGATAACACCACGACTCATACTTTTATAATGCGAGGACATTCCAAACGACTCTAGATCAAAAGATCCCAACAAGTTGTAACTCGCAATACCATCAAAACCAAAATAAAAAATAAAACAAATAAAAATAGCGATGATAAATGCAACAATTTGATTGTCGGTTATACTTGAAGCAAATACACCAATCGCAGTGTATGAGGCAACTAAAAACAATAATCCAAAATAGGAGCCAAGTGTACTTCCTACATCTAGATTACCTTCTGGACTACCGAGTTTACTTACTGTATACACATAAAGTAAAGTTGGAACTAAGGCCATTATGATCAATAAAAATGCACCGAAATATTTACCTAAAACAATTTGAAGAAGTGAAATAGGTTTTGTCAATAATAACTCTAATGTACCTTGTTTCTTTTCATCACTAAAACTTCGCATTGTTACTGCTGGTACTAGAAAAATTAGAATCCAGGGTGCCAATAAAAAAAAAGCTGATAAATCTGCATAACCATTATTAAGAATATTAAATTCTCCTGTAAACACCCATAAAAACAGGCTATTAAGTACTAAAAATAAAGCAATAACCAAATAACCAATTGGTGAAGCAAAGAAGGTATTTATTTCTTTTTTTAGTATAGCTAACATTATTATAAGTATTCAGTAATTAGTTAATCTAAACGCGCCAATTTGTCCACACTCCAAGCCTCAGGTTTTCCGTTGAACATTTTTTTTGTTTTTGCCCAAATTCCGTTAAATAATTCTGAGTTTCGGTAATTATCCAAATCTTTTTCTGACTTCCAATGACTATAGGTAAAAAACAAATCTGTAT
>Ga0209833_1000043_pt1 | contig 92827 bp, 80 predicted proteins | sample COGITO_mtgs_1105_3_FD_184797 | JGI IMG/M metagenome (GOLD analysis project Ga0209833, IMG submission 184797) | Pelagic marine microbial communities from North Sea - COGITO_mtgs_110506 (SPAdes) (version 2) | ecosystem: Environmental > Aquatic > Marine > Epipelagic ... | reverse complement strand
ATTAAAACAGCTAAGTCCAACAAGTCCAGGTTGGGATGGCACATTTAATGGTAACAGAATGCCAAGCAGCGATTATTGGTTTACTATAGAATATTTTGAACCAATAGCAAACGAAACTCGAACATTTACTGCTCATTTTTCACTAAAGCGTTAATAAAGTAAATTTGAAATACAAATTAATAAGCTTTATATGTTTTTTCTTTTTCGCATCTCACAACCATGCGCAAGACATAGCCTTATTCAATCAATTTAATGGACGCTATGATTATACAGCCATTGGCAATACCCTAAACATTTCTGAAAATGGAAGTTTTGGATTATGTGATATTCTCACTAGCTCTTCAGCTGATTTAACACTTGACACTAATCAAAATGTGATTGCTGCTTATTTATATTGGGCAGGTTCTGGTAATGGTGATTTTGACATTTTACTAAACGGTATTGAAGTAACAGCAGAACGTACTTTTAGTGATGCATTAGACGAGACAAGAGTCTTTTTTGCAGCATTTGCTGATGTAACCGATATTATTTCAGTTCAAGAAAGTACGACTTATACAGTTTCGGATTTTGATATTTCTTCGGTTATAGCTCCTTTTTGTCCTACTGGAACAAATTTTGGAGGTTGGGCAATTACAATTATTTATGAAGATAATCTACTTCCATTAAATCAACTGAATATTTATGATGGCTTACAAAGTGTACCAGAATCATTAACCATAACCTTAGACAACCTCAACGTTTTAGATAATGATAATGCCAAAATTGGTTTCGTTGCTTGGGAAGGTGACCGCGCATTAGCGGTTAATGAACAGCTTACTATTAACGGAAATATCATTGGGAATCCACCATTAAACCCTACAAATAATGCCTTTAACGGCACAAATAGTTTTACTGGTGCCACTAACCTATTTAACATGGATATCGATGTTTATAATATCCAAGATAACATAGCTATCGGAGATACCTCTGCTACCATTAGCTTAACCTCTGGTCAGGATTTTGTAATGATTAATAACATTATAACTGTTTTGAATAGTCAATTGCCTGATGCAACTATAGCAATAGACACTATTAATCTAGAGTGTGATAGCCGTATTATTGATATAGATTACACGGTAAGTAATATTAATAGTACTGGCGTTTTACCAGGAAACACGCCTATAGCATTTTATGCAAACAATCTACTTATTGGTCAATCACAAACCACAACTGACATTCCAATAAACGAAACTGAATTGGGTGCTATTACGCTTACATTTCCGGAAGAAGTTCCTGATGATTTTATGCTCACTATAATTGTTGATGACGATGGTACATCAATCGGTATAGTTACTGAAACTAATGAAAATAACAATTCGACATTTGAAGATATTTCTCTTTTGGTAATTCCTGAAACCGTTACACTACTATCACTCCTATCTTGTAACATAGGATTTGAAAAAGGAGAATTCAATTTATTAGAATTCGTTGAAGAACTTGATGAATTTTCTAGTGGAAATTTTCAATTTTTTGAAAACTTAGAGGATTTAAAATATAATACAAATGCCATTTCTAATATTGAAAACTATACAAATTTATCAAATCCACAGACCATTTACATTCGTTTAGAAAAAGATATTTGCTATGAAATTTATCAATTTAACCTCAATATAGAAAACTGTCCACCGACAATACCTCAAGGATTTTCCCCAAATAACGATACTATTAACGACTGGTTTAATATCCAAGGTTTATATGACATATTCACAAATCACGAACTTAAAATATACAGTCGATTAGGCAATCTAATCTTTGAAGGTGATAATGATAAGGCTTGGTCTGGGTATTCTAATAGAGGAATCAATAGTGGTAATTTAGTACCTGTTGGCACGTATTATTATGTTCTAAATCTGAATGATATAAACTATCAGCCTTCAGTTGGTTGGGTGTATATTAATTATTAATTTTGTATTTCATCGATATTTTTTGCTTTTTATCTTATTTTTATTATTTTTGGTACTGATAATAAGGATTATATGTGTTATAATCTTATCAGCCCAAAATACTATTAGATGAGATTAAATAAAACGTATGCATTTCTTGTTTGTTATTGCTTCTTTGGCCTTAATCTAATTGCACAACAAATCTCCGTTGATAACACCTTATCTGTACAACAACTTGTAGAGACCACTTTTACGCAAGAATGTGTAGAAATAACAAATGTCAATTCTTCTATAAATGGAAATGTTATTGGCATAGGAAGCTTCGGTGTTTTTACACAAGATGCTTCCAACTTTCCTTTTGAAAATGGCATGATACTGACCACAGGAAACGCATCTTCTGCAGGAAACACTCTAAATACTGAAGTTTTAAATGAAGGTGAAGAAACTTGGGGCACAGATTCTGACTTAGAAAACACCCTAGGTATTACAGAAACTGAAAATGCAACCTCCATTGAATTTGACTTTACATCAATCTCAAATTCATTACAAATCAACTATATCCTTGCATCAGAAGAGTACTTTAGCAACTTTCCTTGTCAATATTCAGATGGTTTTGCTTTATTGATAAGAGAGGCTGGATCAGGAAACCCTTATGTAAATATTGCAGTAGTACCTGGTACAAATACAACTGTAAATACTACTACAATTCATGATGAAATTGATGGTTTTTGTCAAGAAGAGAACAGTCAATTTTTTGATGGATATAACATTGGTGACACCAACTACAACGGAAGAACAACAACATTAACTGCTAGTGCTAGTATTATACCAAATGTGACTTATCAAATTAAATTAGTAATTGCTGATCAATCTGACAGTAATTACGACTCCGCAGTGTTTATTGAAGCCAATAGTTTTACACCAACAGTAGATTTAGGAGCAGACATAACAACATGTGCAGACAGTTTCTCACTCAATGGTGATATTAATAACCCTAATGCACAATACCAATGGTTTTTGGATGGTAGTCAAATAGCAAGTGCCAGCCAGCCTAGCTACGAGGTTTTACAAAGCGGTATATATAGGGTTTTAATAACAATACCACTTGGTTCGGACTTTTGTTCTATTGAAGACGAGGTGATTGTGAACCTTAGTAATACCCAAAGTACTACTCCAATGTCCAATATGGATGTCTGTGACGATCCAAGTAATGATGGTGTAGAGCTTTTTGACCTTGACTCAAAAACACAAGAGGCAATAAATTCTGTTGCTCCCGGTAATTATAATGTTAGTTACCATACCTCATTACCTGACGCCCAAAATAACCTTAGTCCTATATCCGGAAATTATCAAAATGCAACAAATCCTCAACACATATATGTTCGCATAATAGATGTAGACACAGGATGTTTGGCAATAAATCAGTTCGAAATAACTGTTAATACTAGACCAGATACAATTCCTCCACAAACATTAGATGTCTGTGATGACCAAGTGGTTGATGGATTTACAACAATAGATTTAAATGCGTTAAATAATGGTTTGATAAACGGTCAACCCAATCTTGTTGTTACCTATCATTACACACAAGTTGAAGCTGATGCAGGAATTACTCCAATACCAATGCCTTATGTAAACAGTGGTGTCAACGACCAAGTCTTTATTAATATAGTAAATTCGCAATCGGGTTGTAACACTACAACGACACTAAATATTGCGGTTTTAGCACCTCCACAAATAGAAAACAATCAAAACTATTACGTCGATGCATGTGATAGCGATTATGATGGGTTTGCAAGTTTTGACATCACAGACGTTGAGGCAGATATCTTGAATGGACTTACGGGAGTTACTGTAACTTATCATACAACACAAGAAGATGCCCTAAATGGAAATAATCCTATTCCAAATCCAACAAACTTTAATAATACTGCAACAGAAGTACAGGTTGTCTATATCAGTGTAGTAGACAGTAACGGTTGTCCATCAATAGCACCAATTGAGTTACATACAAACTTGCTACTCACTGGCCCAGACTTTTCAGATATTACCATATGTGATATTGATAATGATAATTCTGAAGCTTTTGACCTTCTAAATGTCCCTGGAATGATATTAGGAGACATCCCTGATGTATCCATTACTTTTTACGAGACAGAAAACGATAGAGATAATGACTTGAATGCAATAGATACAAGCGTAGACTATTCTCCGCCTGGCATTCCTCAGACGTTATACTTAACGCTGACAAGTCCAACATGTACAGAAGTTGAAGAAGTCATTTTAGATTTAATTCCAATTACAGAGTTTCCAGATTTAGTGCAACAAACCGTTTGTGATACAGATCAAGATATGCGTACAACAATTAATTTATCTGATTATGATGGATTAGTTACTCAAAATCAACCGGGATTTACAGTCTCTTATTTTGAAACACATCAAGATGCAGAAGATAATACAAACCAACTACCTACAATTTATCAGAACACTCAAGATTCGTTCATGGTTTTTGCATCTATCACATCAACAACAACGTCATGTTCAGATATTTCTAGTTTTGATATTTTAGTAAATCCACCGCCTTTAACAAGTTCTCCAAACCCTATAATTATTTGTGACGATGACCAGGACGGTTTCTTTGTAGTTAATTTAGAAGATTCTATAACGGAAATTACAGCATCAACTCAGGACTTAATAATTACGTTTCACAATTCACTAACTGATGCTAATAGCGGAACAAATTCACTTAGAGAACCAGAAAATTATAACGCAGAAACTGAGACTGTTATTGCGAGAGTAGAAAGTACTCTTACTGGATGTATTTCTACAGAAAATATAGCCATAACAGTTAACACATTACCTATCCTTCCTGTAATATCAGAATTTAGATTTTGTGAAAATAATACAGATAATATTGGAGAGTTTTTATTGAATTCTAAGGATATAGAAATATTAAATGGTCAAACAGGCAAAGAAGTACTGTACTTTTTAACAGAATCTGATGCCAATACAGGTACAAATCCTATCGACAAAAACAGTAATTTTCAGAATACAGAAAATCCGCAAATCATCTTTGCTAGAGTGCAAAACCTAACTGACCAAGATTGCTTTGGTGTAGGCTCCTTTTCATTAAATGTCGGTACAAATCCAGAATTTAATATGCCAACAGATATTTTTGAATGTGATGATAGTTCTAATGACACATTTGCACCGATTAACTTAAACGACAAAGCAGCACAAATTAGTAACGGTATTTCTGAAGATTTAGATATTACATTTTATGCTTCAGAAGAAGACTTCTTAGCAGGAACAAACCCAATAACTGAAGAAGTATATACAACTGTAAGTAATCCTCAAGAAATTTTTGCATCCATAGCAAATGGAAGTATTTGTACTTCAAATACATCTTTTATTGTTAACGTTATTCCGGTTCCTACAGTAACAGAAATAAGCCCTTTTGAAGATTGTGATGTCGATTACGACGGCAGTATTTTATGGGATTTGACAGAAGCAGAAATCAACATTTTAGATATAAGGCAAGACAATGTGGTGGTCTCTTACTTTACGTCTATTGCTGATGCAGAAAATGATTTGAATACAATTACAAATCCAGAAAATTTTGAAAACACTTCTAATCCGCAAACAGTGTTTGTAAAAGTGACTAATACAGATTTTAATTGCCCTGTTATTTTACCTATCGAGCTAATCGTAAATGTACCGCCAGCATTTAATGATTTTAGTTCTACAGAAATATGTGATAACGACACTGACACCTATGACTTAAACCTTATTAATAGCATAATCATTGATGATATAGGAAATTCTATCATTACCTATTTTGTGGACGAGCAAGATGCGATTTCTAACACAAATCAAATAAGTAGCGATTATAACTACCAAACAAATGGCGATATTTTATTTGCACGTATTGAAAATTCTGCCACAGGTTGTTTCTATGTCTATCCGTTTATGCTAGTTGTAAATGAACGACCAATTGCAAACATGCCTGGTAGTCTTGAATCTTGTGATGACAATGATGACGGTCAGTTACTTTTTGATTTAGAAACACAGACCAATGATGTGTTAGGTACACAAAACCCAACATTTCTTTTGGTTAGCTATTATAATACTGAATCTGATGCAAACACTAATACAAACGCTATTTTAGAAAACTATAATGCCACAAATGGAGAAACAATATATGTTAGAGTTACAAATACAGAAACACAATGTTATAGCATCACACAATTTGATATCATTATCAATCCATTACCAATAGTTGATATCGGTACACAAACCATTTGCCCTGAAAATTTTCCTCTTGTTGTAACCGCAGCAACCGGCTTTTCAAATGACGAATATCTGTGGTCTACAGGAGAAATGACTTCTGAAATTGAAATTACCGAAAATGGGGTTTATAGTATAAGAGTAACAACTCCTAATGGATGTGTTGCAAGCAGTGAATTTGATGTTATTATATCTGAACCTGCCAATATAGAAGTTGTAGAAACAGTAGATTTCTCAGACCCAAATAATATTACAATTACTGTGACTGGTGTTGGAGATTATCTTTTTCAGTTAGATGATATGGAACCTCAAACTTCTGGAATATTCGAAAACGTAAACCTGGGCTATCATACGCTGACAATTATTGACCAAAATGGTTGTTCTTCGGTTACAAAAGAAGTTTTAGTCATCGATGCTCCAAAATTTATGACACCAAATAACGATGGTGCTTTTGATACGTGGCATATTATAGGAGTTGAGACACTTCCAGGAACTGTTGTCTATATATTTGATAGATATGGTAAATTGCTAAAACAACTAAATTATAATTCGCAAGGTTGGGATGGTACATACAATGGTAAAAGAATGCCCACTAACGATTATTGGTGGTCTGCTGATGTAAAACAAGGTACTATTGAGTTTACAGCTACAGGACATTTTGCACTAAGAAGATAATCTGCCAAAATTTAACAACTTATAAAAAATCCTAACTTTAGCTATTCTTATATTTGCATACCTTTTCAAATGCAATGATGAAGTATTTTTTATTAGGTTTTTTTTTACTGTTTTTTTTTGATGCAACTACTCAAAATATAACTGTAGATAGCCAGTCCCTTAATGCACAACAACTTATTGAAGATGTCTTAATCGATAGTGATTGTATTGACAATATTATGGTCACAAATGCGCAAAGCGGAGATTTTGGAGGTACAGAATTAAGTTATGGAACTTTTGATGCTGCAGACACAACTTTTCCATTTCAAAGTGGTATTGTTTTAAGTACTGGTAGATTAAGTAATGTTCCTGGACCAAACGACTCTTTAAGCGATGATAATGCACCTGGTTGGAATGGGGACACTGATTTAGAAATTGCACTAGATGAAACGGGTACTTTCAATGCTACAATTCTAGAATTTAGTTTTACAGCAATAACTAGTCAAATTAGCTTTAGATATCTATTTGCCTCTGAAGAGTATAGAGAAAACAATCCTTTTACTTGTGATTTTTCAGATTTGTTTGGGTTTTTAATTAAGCCTAGTGATAATAGCGAACCTTTTAGAAATATTGCTTTAGTGCCTGGTACAACTACACCAGTAAAAGTAACAACAGTAACACCTGGTGTTCCTGGAAGTTGTCCACCGCTCAATGAAGGGTTTTTTGGGCAATTCAACGAAATCAATCCTGCTATTTCTCCAACAAACTTTAATGGACAAACTGCTGTATTAACAGCTACATCAACAATTACTCCAGGAGTAAATTATAGTATTAAACTAGTTATAGCAGATGAATTTAATCCACGTTTCGATTCAGCTGTATTTTTAGAAGCTGGCAGTTTTCAAGCCTCAAGAGACTTAGGACAAAACAGATTATTGGCCACAGGTAATCCTTTGTGTGAAGGAGAAATTCTAACACTTGATGGTAATATTGATGGTAATAATGGTTACGACTGGTTCAGAAATGGTGTTTTAGTGCAGTCAGAACCTATTGGATGTAATAATTGTGGGACTTATGAAGTTACACAAGACGGAACATATACATTAGAGGTTAATCTCGATGGAACATGCATTGCCAATGGCGAAGTCATTGTGGAGTATGCAGCAAATCCTGTTGGTACTGATATCATCCAAACAGAGTGTGATGTTAATCAAGATGGATTGACAACATATAACTTATTAGAACGTGCAGCAGATATTCGCAATAACGACCCCAACCTATCAGTCAGTAATTTCTTTTTAACGGAAATGGATGCCATTAATAATACAAATGCTATCGATAATCCCACAGGTTTCCAGAATACAACACCTAATCAAATTGTTTATGCTCGCGTATTAAATCCCTTCGGTTGTTTTGATATTACAGAACTAGAACTTCGGATTTCCAATAACATACTAAACATTCCAACAATTGAGGCTTGCGATTTAGGGGACTTTGATGGCTTTACTACTTTTAACTTAGACGACGTTAATATGGCTATTGCTAATCAAATTCCAATGGGCTCTGTAGTTACTTTTTACGAAAATGAAAATGATGTATTTACAGACAATAATCCCTTACCAATTAACTTTTATAATACAATTGCAGATGCGCAAACAGTTTTCGTAAAAGTTGAAACTAATAGTGATTGCTTTGCTGTTTCAGAAGTTAACCTAATGGTAAAATTTACACCAGAAGTCTCTGATGATGAAACTCTTTTTTATTGTACAAATACATTCCCAGAAACTATAAGATTAACAGGTGGTGTACTTAATGATTTACCAAATAATTATTCTTATGAGTGGCAACTTAACGGAGCTACACTAGCGCAGAACACTATCTCAATAGATATTAATGAAACAGGAATTTATACCGTAATCATTACTGACCCAAATGGTTGTAGTGGCACACGAGATATTACTGTAATTCCATCAGAGATTGCACAAATAAATGATATCGATGTTGTCGGTACGGATAATACAAACACTATTACTATTGACGTTACAGGAACAGGAGATTATGAGTTTGCGCTAGATGATGAAAATGGGACTTATCAAGATGAAAACATATTCAGTAATATGCTTCCAGGATTTCATACGGTTTTTGTTAGAGATAAAAATGGTTGTGGTATTATTTCAGAAATATTTTCGGTTTTAGGATTTCCAAATTTCTTTACACCAAATGGAGATACTCAAAATGATTTTTGGCAATTAGATGGCATTAACTTCCAACTATTCCCAGCGCTTCAGGTAGTGATTTATGACCGCTTAGGAAAACTTATGACCACGCAAAATGCCAATAGTTCTGGTTGGGATGGCACATATAATAACAACAGAATGCCAAGCTCTGACTATTGGTTTACTGCAGATTTTGGAGATGGCAGAACGTTTACAGGACATTTTGCTCTTAAACGCTAATTGTTAGCTTTTATTACGCTATTCTTTATCGTAACTTTGCTTTATGCGTTTTAAAATTGAATCGGAATTTAAACCTACTGGCGACCAACCACAAGCCATAAAACAACTGTCAAAAGGCATTGAAAGTAACGAGCGTTACCAAACCTTATTAGGTGTTACAGGTTCCGGAAAAACCTTTACTGTAGCCAATGTTATTGAGGAAGTGCAACGTCCGACTTTGGTTTTGGCACATAACAAAACCCTAGCAGCACAACTATATTCAGAATTTAAGCAGTTCTTTCCAGACAATGCTGTAGAGTATTTTGTATCCTACTACGACTATTACCAACCCGAAGCTTACATTCCTGTTTCTGGTGTTTACATCGAAAAAGATTTATCCATAAATGAAGAGATAGAAAAGATGCGATTAAGCACAACCTCTTCCCTACTTTCTGGCCGACGCGATGTTTTAGTTGTGGCTTCTGTTTCTTGTTTGTATGGTATTGGAAACCCTGTTGAATTTCAAAAAAATGTCATAACATTAGAACGCGACCAAGTCATTTCACGCACAAAATTACTGCACATGCTAGTGCAAAGTTTGTATTCGCGTACTGAAGCTGATTTTAAGAATGGTAACTTCAGAATAAAAGGCGATACTGTTGATATATTTCCTGGGTATTCAGATAACGCTTTCCGCATTCACTTTTTTGGAGATGAAATTGAAGAAATCGAAGCTTTTAATCCACATTCCCAAGAAATTATAGAGAAGTACGACCGTTTAAATATCTATCCTGCAAACATGTTTGTAACATCTCCTGATGTTCTTCAAAATGCAATACATAATATCCAAGATGATTTAGTAAAACAACACGATTACTTTAAAGAGATTGGTAAGCATCTTGAAGCGAAACGCCTAAAAGAGCGCACTGAATTTGACCTCGAAATGATAAGAGAATTAGGCTATTGTTCTGGTATAGAAAACTATTCGCGTTACCTTGATGGTCGCGCTCCAGGCACAAGACCTTTCTGTTTGTTAGATTATTTTCCTGAGGATTATTTAATGGTTGTTGACGAGAGTCACGTGACAATCTCACAGGTTCACGCTATGTATGGCGGTGATAGAAGCCGAAAAGTGAACTTAGTAGATTATGGCTTCCGCTTACCTGCAGCCATGGATAACAGACCTCTAAAATTTGAAGAATTTGAAGCGCTTCAAAATCAAGTCATTTATGTTTCGGCAACACCTGCAGATTACGAAATGCAAAAAACTGATGGTATTTACATTGAACAAGTTATTAGACCAACAGGTTTATTGGATCCAATTATAGAAGTACGTCCAAGTCTAAATCAAATAGATGATTTAATTGAAGAAATTCAAACACGCGTCGAAAAAGATGAGCGTACTTTAGTCACTACACTTACGAAAAGAATGGCTGAGGAATTGGTTAAATACTTAAGTCGAATTTCGATAAGATGCCGTTACATACATAGTGATGTAGATACACTTGAGCGTGTTGAGATTATGCAAGATTTACGTAAAGGTATTTTTGATGTTTTGGTTGGTGTAAACTTGCTTAGAGAAGGTTTGGATTTACCAGAAGTATCTCTTGTTGCCATTTTAGATGCAGATAAAGAAGGATTTCTTCGTAGTAATCGCTCATTGACTCAAACTGTCGGTAGAGCCGCAAGAAACCTCAACGGAAAAGCAATCATGTATGCCGATAAGATGACAAAAAGTATGCAAAAGACCATAGATGAAACTGAGTATCGTCGTGAAAAACAAATTGCATACAATACCGAACATAATTTAGTTCCTAAAGCCTTAAATAAAAGTTTGGATAGTGCTCTTGCAAAAAACTCTGTAAGTACTTACAAAACAGAATTAGACGCTAAACTTGCTGCAGAACCTGAAAGTAAATATTTGACTAAAGGCGAGTTAGAAAAGAAAGTAAGAGAATCTCGAAAATTAATGGAACAAGCTGCAAAAGCTTTAGACTTCATGGAGGCTGCGCGTTACAGAGATGAAATTACAGCTTATCAAGAACGCTTAGAAAAACTAAAGGTGAAATAGAACTAATTATACTAGTTATACTGTACCTTAAAAATATCTATCAAAAAATCTGGCGGTACAATTTTATTTGGAAAACTATCCATTAAATCCAATACTCGGTTTATAGCATCTTGACTTAACCCCATTCTTAATCCAAAATTATGAATTTTCACAAGCTGTTTCGACGAAACCTTGTAGTCTAAATTCATTAATAATATTAACCTATGAAATTGTACAATACGCTCGCTATGTGATTTTAGATTCACATAAGTTACAGGATGTTGAAAAAGGTAATTAAAATCAGAATCAGAGATTTCTAACTGACGTGCTATGCTTAGCAAAAACTTATGCTCAATAGATTTAATATTGTCATCTTTTTGAGCAAATGCTATCATTTCTGATAATAGACTTAACTTTTCAACGCGATTAATCATCAATGGATGTTCCTAAGATTTTATATTACAAAGTTAAGAAGGTACTATATTTTATTGTCGTCTATATGATGTATCTTGTCGAAAAGAAAGACGTAATTTAACGGTATTATACCACGTTTATCATCTTCAATCTTATAAAAGGTATAAAATACACACTTCTATATGTAGTACTCTTGTTGATGTCTTCTAATAAAATTGAGCATCAAAGAACTGAATCAAAGTAAGTTAACCTATTTACAATAGCGCATCCACAACTAAATACAAGTAAAAAATTATATGTTTATCTATCTAAAGATTATCAAAAATCTAATTAAGCTCATCTTGTAATATATGAATGATGCTCAAAATTTTTTTTATGCTGAAGCCTCCTATGTTGCAGAATAAAAAGTAGATGAGTTTTTCGATAAAATATCAAATAATCAAAGTATTATCATTGTATTAAAAATGGAAATGCAAAATGTTTTAATAAAATTACACCATGAAAACACCAGAAATATAGTAGTGTTGAAAGTGGTAAACATATTGAAGAATTTTGGAGTTCTCATTTTGAAGATGCTTATCTTTGGATAAATAATTAAACTATGGCTTTAAGTAATAACGATATATTTAAAAAAATTAGAGTTGCTCACAAACTTAGGGATGACGATATGGTAAAAATATTAGCACTCGTAGATTTCAGAATATCAAAAAGTGAACTCAATGCATTTTTTAGAAATGAAGATCACCCAAAGTATATGGAATGTGGTGACCAAATATTAAGGAATTTTCTAAACGGCCTTATCATTCACCTTCGTGGACCAATGCCTAAGAAAGGAGAAGCACAAAAAACCAATCCTAATAAAAACAAAAAAAAGAGCAACAATTAAGTTACTCTTTTTTTTATCAATACTAAAGTTTACTATTATTATCCTAAAACAGCTTGTACTTTATCGGCTGCTTCTTGAAACTCAGTTGCACTCATAACGTCTAATCCAGAATTGTCAATCAATTCCTTAGCTATATCTGCATTTGTTCCTTGTAAACGTACAATGATTGGCACTTCGATATTACCCATATTTTTATAAGCATCTATAACACCTTGTGCAACACGGTCACAACGTACAATACCACCAAAAATGTTAATTAAAATCGCTTTTACTGCTGGGTCTCTTAAAATAAGTTCAAAAGCAATTTCTACACGCGCTGCATCTGCAGTACCTCCAACGTCCAAGAAGTTAGCTGGCTCTCCACCTGCTTGTTTAATCAAATCCATGGTAGCCATTGCTAAACCTGCACCGTTAACCATACAACCAACGTTTCCATCAAGATCAACATAGTTTAAACCATGCTCTCCAGCTTCAACTTCTACTGGGTTTTCTTCACGCTTATCTCTTAAAGCAGCTAAATCTTTATGTCTAAATAAGGCATTGCCATCTAAAGTAACTTTAGAATCAACAGCCATAATTTTATCATCACTCGTTTTTAAAACTGGATTAATTTCAAATAGAGCAGCATCAGATTTAACATAAGCTGTATACAAGGCAGAAACGAATTTTGTCATTTCCTTAAACGCTGTACCTGATAAACCTAAGTTAAAAGCTACACGTCGCGCTTGAAAACCTAATAATCCTAATGCAGGATCTATTTCTTCAGTAAAAATTAAGTGTGGTGTTTCTTCTGCAACAGTTTCGATATCCATTCCGCCTTCAGTAGAATACATAATCATGTTTTTACCTGTACCTCTATTTAAAAGTACTGACATGTAATATTCTTCTGGTTCATTATCACCAGGATAATAAACATCTTCCGCAACAAGTACTTGGTGTACACGTTTACCTTCTGCTGAAGTTTGTGGCGTTACCAAATCCATTCCTATAATTTGTCTGGCGATATCTTCAACCTCTTTGAGGTTTTTGGCTAACTTAACGCCACCACCTTTTCCGCGACCGCCAGCATGAACCTGTGCTTTAATAACATGCCATCCTGTGCCTGTTTCTTCAGTTAATTTTTTTGCCGCATCTACTGCTTCGGAAGCAGTTTGAGCAACAATACCACGTTGGATCCGTACGCCAAAACTACTTAGTAATTCTTTTCCTTGATATTCGTGTAAATTCATATATTATCAGAAATTATTCTTTTGCGCAAAAATAATTAATAGCTATTACTTACCCTAATATTTAAATGTCAAAAGAAACCTAAAAGCAAATGTTAAATATATAACATTTTGTTGTAATCATGACTTTTAACAACAAAAAAACTATCATATAATCAACAAAAAAATATCTTTGAGTAAACTGATGATTAATGAAACAATTATTACAAATAGCTGAAAAATTTGGAAGTCCAATTTATGTTTATGATTCTAACAAAATAATCAGTCAATACAATAGACTTAAAAATGCATTTTCTAGTGTAAGTAGTTTAAAACTAAACTATGCCGCGAAAGCACTTTCAAATATTTCAATATTAAAGCTGTTTAACTCTTTAGATTCTGGTTTAGACACTGTTTCGATTCAAGAGGTTAAATTAGGATTAAAGGCTGGATTTAAACCAGAATCAATAATCTTTACTCCAAACGGTGTGTCTTTACAAGAAATTGAAAATGTTGCAGAGCTTGGTGTACAAATTAATATTGACAACCTTTCAATACTAGAACAGTTTGGTACAAAGCATCCAAAGGTTCCTGTTTGTATTCGTATAAATCCTCATGTAATGGCTGGTGGAAATACAAATATTTCAGTAGGACATATCGATAGTAAGTTTGGAATTTCTATACATCAAATACCCCTTTTATTGCGCATCGTTAAAAATACAGGTATGAACATTAATGGAATTCATATGCATACAGGAAGTGATATTTTAGATATTGATGTATTCCTTTATGCAAGTGAAATCTTATTTGAAACTGCACAAAATTTTAAAGATTTAGAGTTTATAGATTTTGGTTCTGGTTTTAAAGTCCCATATAAAGAAGGTGATATTGAGACAAACATAGAAGAATTAGGTGAAAAATTATCTAAACGTTTTAATAATTTTTGTACTAGCTATGGAAAAGAATTGACCTTAGCCTTTGAGCCAGGTAAATTTTTAGTGAGTGAATCTGGCGTCTTTTTAGCAAAAGTAAATGTTGTAAAACAAACAACTTCTACTGTTTTTGCCCAAATTGACTCTGGTTTTAACCATTTAATAAGACCGATGCTGTATGGTTCACAACACGAAATAATTAATATTTCGAATCCTAATGGTCGTGAGCGCTTTTATTCTGTTGTTGGTTACATCTGTGAGACCGATACTTTTGCAAACAACAGACGTATATCAGAAATTAATGAAGGTAATATACTCTGTTTTAAAAATGCAGGTGCGTATTGTTTTACAATGGCTAGTAATTATAACTCTCGTTATAGACCAGCAGAAGTCTTAATTCATGAAGGAGAAGCGCATTTGATTAGAAAGCGGGAAACTTTTGAGGATATTATTAATAATCAGGTTGAAATTGTTTTTTAAATAAAAAAATAATATGTTACTTTTAGTAAAAGAAAAAACAACAATGAAAAATTCAGAAAATATTAAAATACCATATCTAGAAAGTTCTACCTATTTAACTGATGGAAAACTATTAGATTGGAGAGGTGATTTTTCAGATGTATATTCTAATATAGCACTTGACAAAAACGAAAATCCCACAAAAATAGGTAGGATACCTGATATGGATGAAAATTCAGCTATAGCAGCTTTGGATTCCGCTGTGGAAGCATTTGGAAGAGGAAAAGGTGTTTGGCCAACAATGAAGGTTAAAGAACGTATAGCTTGCATGGAAATTTTTGTAAAAGCAATGAGGACTAAACGTTCCATAATTATTGAGCTATTAATGTGGGAAATTGGAAAAACTACTAACGATGCTACTAAAGAGTTTGATAGAACGGTTGATTATATTTTAGATACCATAGAAGCTTATAAAAAATTAGATAGAAAAAGTGCAAAGTTTGATAAACAAGCTAATATACATGCTCACATAAGAAGAGGTCCTTTAGGTGTTATATTATGTTTAGGTCCTTATAATTATCCTTTAAATGAAACCTTTACTCTACTCATACCAGCACTTATAATGGGTAATACAGCTATTTTTAAGCCTGCTAAATTGGGCGTTTTACTTATAGCACCGCTACTAGAAGCCTTTGAAGAAGCTTTTCCTAAAGGGGTAGTTAATATTCTTTTTGGAAGAGGTCGTAAAATCGCTGCACCAATTATGAAAACTGGGAAAGTTGATGTTTTAGCACTTATTGGTCACAGTAGTTCTGCAGTAACTCTACAAGATTTACATCCTAATAAAAACAGATTACGTTTAGTTTTAGGTCTTGAAGCAAAAAATCCTGCTATAATATTACCAGATGCAGATTTAGAACTTACTATAAATGAATGTATCTCTGGTAGCTTATCGTATAACGGGCAGAGATGTACAGCTCTAAAGATTATTTATGTACATGAACTAGTAAAAGATGAGTTTATTAAAAAATTCTCAAGAAAAGTTGATGAGCTCAAATATGGCTTACCTTGGGAAAATGGCGTTTTCCTTACACCACTCCCTGAAGCTAGTAAACCACAATACATAAGCGATTTAATTGATGATGCTGTAAGTAAAGGAGCGAAAATCATGAATAAAAAAGGAGGTGAATTGAAGAAAAATTTTTGCTTCCCTGCAGTTTTATATCCTGTGAACGATAAAATGAATTTATTTCATGAAGAGCAATTTGGGCCAGTTATTCCAATAGTATCCTTTACAGACATCAATGAACCTTTAAACGATATGGCTAATTCTGAATATGGACAACAGGTCAGTTTATTTGGTAGAGATGTAGAAAAACTTGGGCCTCTTATCGATAATCTTGCTAATCTTGTTTGTAGAGTAAACCTCAACAGCTCATGCCAACGTGGACCTGATGTTTACCCATTTACAGGAAGAAAAAACTCAGCAGTAGGTACATTAAGCGTTTTCGATGCCCTTAGAGCTTTCTCAATCAGAACTTTTGTAGCTTCTAAAGACAACCCATACAATAATAAAATTCTTGAAGAGTTACTAGATTCCGAGTATTCAAACTTCTTAAGCACTGAATATTTATTGTGATTCTATAACTATTTAATTTTTTTTTAAATAGAGAAGATCATTTAATTTCTAATTTTACCTGTAAAATGGTTCACTTTGGGGTTAATAGGGTTTTTTGTTACTCTTCTGTAAACTGCAATCTGCCCACAATGCCAAATAGCATCAGCAATAGGTCCATTAATTTGATTCCAAAAAGGTATTTTTTGTTCTCCAAAAATAATTTTGAATTGAGATATATCGTTACTTACATGTAAAATATCTGATGCTTTTTTTAAATTATTTAAAGTTGTTGTTCGCTTTTCTTTGTATGTCATTTCAACTTTATCACCTCTAGAGTTTGGTTTTTGTAATGTTGAATTGACAATGATTATAGATAATTCATAAATGTGATTTATAGTCTCAGCAGTAGATCTTCCTTTTTCATTTAACCTGTAAGCTAAATCCTTTTCATTTAAATCCTTTGATGCCCAATAATAACGAAATCCTAAAGCATCAACCATACGAGCGGCCATTGTTCCAGCGGTAAATTCTTCAGCATATTCAGGTACTTCGTAATAGGGTAATTTATCTTTTAACTCTTCTTGAGAATACACAAAAGAACAGACAACTAATAATATCAAATTAAAACTTTTTTTCATATCAGTCCTTTATCTGCGGTATATTCTTAACTTGATTAACACCATATTTATCAAATAAATATACCAGTGAAGTCATGGTTGCTGCACCCAGTTCGAGCTCTCGTTTATTAACAGCATCAAAAGTATCGTTTGCAGCATGATGATGGTCAAAATAACGTTGACTGTCCGGACGCAAACCTGCAAGAACAATATTATCATTCTTCAATGGTCCAATATCTGCACCGCTATATCCTTTTTCGAAAAAGTGAATCAGGTATGGCTTAAACAAACTACGCCACTGCTCTATTTGTGCTAAATTAACTTCACTACAATCAAAACTAAAACCTCTTGGGGTAAATCCTCCCGAATCGCTTTCTAGAGCGAATATGTGATTCTCTCCTTTTTCTGCAGCTACCTCAGCATATTTTCTACCACCACGAAGACCGTTTTCTTCATTCATAAACAACACTAGTCGTATACTACGCTTTGGCTTTATTCCGCTTTCTTTTAATAAACGTAATACTTCTATAGATTGTACAACACCTGCACCATCGTCATGTGAACCATCACCTAAATCCCAAGAATCCAAATGACCACCAACAATCATATATTCGTTTGGAAACTCACTTCCAGTAATCTCTCCTATAACGTTATGAGATAGAACGTCATCAAACTGCTGACAACTTTGTTCAAAGTAAAATTCTAAGTTAGGGTTATCTTTTAAAGCTTCGCTTAAAGCTACAGCATCATTAGTACTAATTGCTGCAGATGGAATACGTTGAGAAACTGGTAAATCTCCATAACCCATACTACCCGTATGTGGATAATCGTCTTGTTTTGAACTCAGTGAACGTACTATTGTACCTACGGCTCCATATTTTGCTGCCACAGAAGCACCGCTATAGCGTTCTGAAGAACATCCACCATAAGCTTCAAATGTATTAATAAGGTCTGCCTGAAGCGCTCTGTTAATAAATACAATTTTGCCTTTTACCTTTGCTTCTCCTAAACCAGCTAAATCCTCAAAAGTAGCTACTTCAAGAACTTTTGCTTTTGTACCTCCGTTTGGTGTTGCTACAGAGCCTCCAAGAGCACAAATATTTACTTTCTTGATACCTAGTTCAGTTTCAAAATAAGCCATCTCTTTAGTACCTCTAACCCATTTTGGAACCATAACAGGTTGTAGCCAGACTTTATCTAAACCTAATTTTTCAAGTTCGTTTTTAGTATACTTAACCGCTAACGCAGCATTTTGAGAACCTGATAAACGTCCACCAATGGTGTTAGATAAATAATCTAACCAAGCATAGCTTTGCCCGTTTGTTAATGACTGTTTGTATATATTTTTGAGTGTTTGCTCGTCATTTTGAGCATAAATTGAAATACTCAAAAAAGTTATTATTACTACTAAAATTCTATTCATTTTCTAGTTGAGATTTATATAAGTCAATATTTTCTTTTTCGTCAGATGGCATTACAGGTTCTATAATATCATCATATTCCTTAAGTGTATCGTATAATATTTTGGCGACTATATACCTAGCTGTTGGCTTATCATCCGCTGGAATATTAAACCATGGCGCATGCCTATTTGAGCTCTTATTTAGTAAATCTTCGTAACATTCTTGGTACTTGTCCCAAAGCTTTCGCTCTTTTAAATCACCTGCTTCAAATTTCCAGTTTTTATCTGGTTTGTTTAGACGACGTAATAATCTATTCTTTTGTTCATCTTTAGAGAGGTTTAAAAAGAATTTAAATATAATAGTTCCGTTATCTGCTATATGCTGCTCGAAGTTATTGATTTCTTGAAATCGTCTTTCCCAAAATGCATCTGTGACATCAGCTTCTGATTTTATATCAGGCATATTTTCATACATCAAATAATTTGGATGAACTCTTGTTACCAATACGTTTTCATAATGTGTTCTATTAAAAATACCAAACTTACCACGTGCTGGTAAAGCAATATAGTGTCGCCATAAATAATCATGTCTAAGCTCTATATCAGTAGGCTTTTTAAAACTATGCGATTCTATACCACGTACATTAAACTCTTTAAAAACCTCACGAATTAAACTATCTTTTCCGGCAGTGTCCATACCCTGAATACACATTAAAACAGAGTATTTACCATGTGCATACATCGTATTTTGAATATCGGCTAACTTTTTACTTAGCTTGTTCATCTTTTTTTCAATCTCTTTTTCTTCAGACTCTAAATTATATTTAGTTTGAAGATTTTGAATCTTTACCTGAGATGATATTTTGAATTCGTCTATGGATATGTCTTTCATGATTTAATTTTATTTTGTAGCAAAAGATTTTACATCTGCTTCGCTAACTTCTTTTTCTCCGAGAATAATAAGACGTTCAACAACATTACGAAGTTCACGAATATTACCTGTCCAATCGTAATTTTGAAGTAGCTTTATGGCCTTATCTGAAAATGTTTTACCAGCTGTACCCTGCTCTTCTGAAATCTTTTTAGCAAAATGTGATATTAGTAACGGAATATCGTCTCGCCTATCGTTTAACGAAGGAACTTCAATTAGAATTACTGCCAATCTATGATACAAATCTTCTCTAAACTTTCCATCTTCAATTTCCTTTTTTAAGTTTTTATTAGTTGCAGCTACAACACGAACATTAACTTTTATATCCTTATCACTACCTACACGTTGAATTCGACTTTCTTGAAGTGCACGCAATACTTTTGCTTGTGCCGTAAGACTCATATCACCAATTTCATCTAAAAAAATAGTACCGCCATTGGCAGCTTCAAACTTACCTGCTCGGTCTTTTGCTGCTGAAGTAAATGCACCTTTTACATGACCAAAAAGTTCGCTCTCAATTAATTCGCTTGGTATTGCAGCACAGTTAACCTCGATCATTGGCCCTCTATTACGATCGCTTTTTTGGTGCAACCAATGCGCAACAAGTTCTTTTCCTGTTCCGTTAGGACCAGTAATTAAAACCCGTGCATCAGTCGGAGCCACTTTGTCTATCATACCTTTGATACGAGCTATAGCTGGACTATCACCAATCATTTCATACTTTTTAGAGACCTTCTTTTTAAGACGCTTGTTTTCTACTACTAGTTCTTTTCTATCTAATGCAATACGAACTGTGTTTAATAATCTATTTAAGTCTGGTGGCTTAGATATATAATCAAAAGCACCTAATCGCATTGTATTAACAGCAGTATCCAAATCGCCATGACCAGAAATCATAACCATTGGTGTTTCGGGTTTTATTTTTTTGACAGCTTCCAATACTTCGACACCATCCATCTTTGGCATTTTAATGTCACACAATACCAAATCATAATCCTTCTTTTTTATTTTTTCTATTCCAGCTAAACCGTCTTCAGCTTCTTCAACTGCATAAGTATCACTTTCTTCAGAAAGGATTTTAAATAACACACGGCGAATTGCCGCTTCATCTTCTATGATTAATATATGTTGCATATTATATTTTGAATTTTATTCCTGTTCTAAGATAAAAAGCATTTCTCTGATTTATCTTAAATATCTCGTCTCTTTCACTATTCCTTAGAATATTATTTAATCTAAATGTATAACCTGAATAGATATATCCAAACAAATGGTCAGTGAAACCATACTCATAACCCAGTCCACCTACAATTACTGAAAGTGATATATTATTTACCTCTTGACCATTTACCATTAAGGGCTCTTGTAAATTAGCAAAATACCCATCAATGCCAGCAAAAAGCTGAAGAGTGCTTAAATCAGTAAAATAGTATTTTAAATTTGACTTTGGAATACCAGCACTGAAAGACCAGTTTTGATTGACTCTCCTAAAATAGTTAATAAATGGTAAAGGAAATGGAATACCTGCAGTAGTGTTATAAGTAACACCAAAGACAAGACGATATGGTCGCTTGATATCTGCTTTTGTCCTATCATGTATCAAAAACACACCTCCATTTAAAAAAACATCATCCTTGGTAATAGTGCTATTTAATGTCGAAGCAATACGAGGATTAATCTTTAATCCAATACGCCAATATTCACTTGTTCTAAAGGTATATCCAATATTTAAGTCTATAATATTTAATGCACTTAGGGTAGATCTATCAAATGGATAGTTTTCTCTAAGGTTCAATAAAATTCTATTGTACTCTGCTCCAACTATTAAATAATTATCATTTTTAATTTTTATTGGATAATTAAACAGCGCTCTCAACCTTGTATATTGGTCCTCAGACTTACTGCTAGGAATAAAAGAATACTCTAGTCTTGCTAAATCTGTAAGTTGAGCATTAATACTAATACAACTCAATCCCAAGAAAAATACCAAAATTAGCTTTTTGAGATAAAGTGATGGTATTTTTATATTCATTTATTTTTATCTATTATATGAATATCTCTTTGTGGAAAAGGTATACTTATATTATTTTCTTTGAATGCTTTATCTATAGCAAATCTTAAATCACTTTTTGGTATTGCAGAAATAAAACTATCATTTAAAGTAAAAACTAGTTTAAAGTTTAAAGAACTATCTCCAAAGTTTGTAAATAACACCAAAGGTTTTGGATCATCTAGTATAGATTCGTGATTATTAGCTACATTTATTAGAATTTTTTCGACTAATCTTATATCACTTCCATAAGCAACACCAACCTCTACATTTTCTCTAGTTACGGATCCATTTTGTGTCCAATTATAAAGAATATTTGTTAAATAAAGATGGTTGGGGATAATCAAAACTTTGTTGTCAATAGTTACTGCGCGAGTGGTTCTGAGCTTAATTTCTTCAATACGCCCAACTTTTCCGTCTAACTCTATAATATCACCCACTTGAACCGATTGGTCAATTAATATGAAAACTCCTGAAATAATATCTTGAAAAAAGGTTTGAAGCGCCAAACCAATACCAATGAGTAGAGCAGCAGATGCAGCAAAGATTGCTGTAACATTAACACCAACCGAATCTAGAGTTACTAAGAAAATAATAACATAAACCAGCCATTTAAAATAACCAAACACTACCTGAAATTTACCTTTGTCATGTTCAGGAACTTTTCGTGTCAGTATGCGATAAATAACTTTTAAGACTATACTTGTTATAAATATTACTGTAATCAGAATTAATAATTCTAATACAGAAACACTAATTTCTTTTGTAAAATCAATACGCAAATTGAGAAATTGAGATAGTTTCTCCCATGCACTACTTTCGGTAATAGTTTCTCCTATGTTTTCTATATCTTGAGATACTAACACAATTAATATTTTAGCCATTTAAAAAGTTCTTTATAACTCGCTTTTTTTCCATACATCAATATACCAACACGGTAAATCTTTGCAGCAAACCAAACGGTAGATGTAAATGTACCAATCAGGATTATTAAACTAACAATCTGTTGCCAAATGGGTACTCCAAAAGGTATACGCATAAGCATGACAACAGGAGAAGTAAATGGTACAAAAGAAAATATCGTTGATACTGTTCCGTGTGGATCATCTATAACAGTAAATACACCAACATAAACCGCCAAAATTAATGGCATTAGAATTGGTAACATAAATTGTTGCGTATCCGTCTCATTATCTACAGCAGCACCTACAGCAGCATATAGTGAACTATATAGTAAATACCCACCAATAAAAAACAGTAAAAACGCTATAATTAAATTAGCCAGTGGTAAATTCTGAAAAGATTGTAATGCCAAAGTTATTTCATCTTGTAATACTGGATTATCCATTGCTTGTTGTACAACTTCTTGCTGCGGCGTTTGTACTGACATTAAATCTATATTAAAAACAATACTTAAAATTGTGCTTAATACCCCTAATAAAATGATCCAAATTGCAAATTGAGTAACGCCTGCCAATGAAGTCCCTATAATTTTACCCATCATAAGTTGAATAGGCTTTACAGATGAAATAATTACCTCTATAATTCGGCTAGTTTTCTCCTCAATAACACTTCGCATTATCATGTTACCATAAATAATAATAAACATGAAGAGTAAATATCCGGCAATACCTCCAAAAGCTAATTTTAAAATATTATCAATTTTCGAACTTTTTTGACCTTCAAAACTTTCTTGTGCTACACTAACATTAACCCTACTATTTTCAATCTGTTTAATATCTAACCCATTAGAAATCAGTTTTTCCTCCCTAAGTTTTCGTTCTATCTTATTTTCTAAACCAGACATAATTGTCAGTGATGGTGAGTCTTCAGAATAGAATCTGACAGATTTTGAAACAGTCTCTAAATCACCATTAGAAATGTAAAGTAATCCATATTGCTCCTTTTCCTTAACGAATGCTTTAGCTTCTCGAACTGTAGAATTTGAAATGTAATTGTATGTTGTATTACCCGTATTCTTAAAAGTCTCAGAGAATAGACCTGATTCGTCTAATATTGATATTGTTCGTTTTTTATCATTATTTAATTGAGATAAATAAGCAACAACGCTAATCAAAGCAATCATTATTAATGGACTTAAAAACGTCATAATAATAAACGATTTATTTTTGATTTTTGTGAGATACTCACGTTTTATTATAAGAGAAAGATGATTCATTCGCTTAATTATTATTTACTGTTTGAATAAAAATATCACTTGCTGAAGGAATGACTTCTACAAAGTGATGTACCTCAGCTTTTGATGTCAAGAATGATAATAATTGGTTAGGAGATGTTTCTGGTTTAATTTTTACATTTAGCTTAACATCGTCATACACATTTTTGAAGGTTGCTGGTGCAACTTCAAACTTGTTTTCAATTTCTTTGATGACAGCTTCTTTATTATTTGATTGTAAACCAACCTCAAATGTGTTAGATTTAAATTGACGCTTAATATCAATAAGGTTACCATCTAATACTTTATTCGATTTGTGAATCAATGCAATGTGATCACAAAGTTCTTCAACTGATTCCATTCGATGTGTCGAGAAAATTACGGTTGCACCATCTTCTCGAAGTTTAAGAATTTCATCTTTAATCAAATTTGCATTTATTGGATCAAACCCTGAAAAAGGTTCATCAAAAATCAATAATTTAGGTCTATGTAAAACTGTCACAATAAACTGAATCTTCTGAGCCTGGCCTTTACTTAACTCTTGAATTTTTTTATTCCACCAAGCTCCTATTTCAAACTTGTCAAACCAGTATTTTAATTGTGCTTTAGCATCGGACTTAGACATTCCTTTAAGTTGAGCCAAATACAATACTTGCTCACCAACTTTCATTGATTTATACAAACCACGTTCTTCTGGCAAATAGCCAATATCCTTAATGTGGTCAGAGTTTAACGCTTGTCCATCTAGCAAGACTTTACCTTCATCAGGCATTGTAATCTGGTTGATTATACGGATTAAAGTAGTTTTACCTGCGCCATTTGGACCAAGAAGCCCAAAAATACTTCCTTTGGGGACGGAAATAGATACATTATTAAGTGCTTTAAAATTTCCAAAATTTTTAGAAACTGAATCCGCTACCAACAATTCGCTCATATACTAGTTTGAATTTATCTTACAAACGTAAATATATATAAATGTAGGTCAGAATACTAAAAGTAATATCAACTATTACAAAATGGTCTAAAAAAACAAAACCCACCCTTATAAATATATAAGGATGGGAAAAAATTGCTATGAAAAAGAAAAATTATCGCCTGTTAGCACAAGCGATAATTCAAATATACTATTTTTTATGATATAGCCTTAAATTTTAAGAAAACATATCCTTTACTTTCTCAAAGAATGATTTGTCTGAACTTTCTGGTTTTGGCTGAAAATGCTCATCTTCTCGCATACTTTCAAAAAATTCTTTTTGTTTTTTGTTTAAAGTTTTTGGAGTCCAGACATTGACATGCACCAATAAATCTCCCTTTCCGTATCCATTAATACTTGGTATACCTTTACCTCTTAAGCGTAAAATCTTACCTGACTGAACTCCAGGTTCAATTTTAATACGCACTTTTCCAGAGACCGTATCTATTTCCATTGAAGAACCTAAAACAGCATCTGGTAAACTTACATACAAATCGTAATGTAAATTATCTCCTTCTCTTTTTAGAGTTTCGTGATCTTCTTCTTGTATAGCAACTAATAAATCACCTGCAATGCCATCTCCAGGAGCTGCGTTACCTTTTCCTGTGACTTTAAGTTGCATACCATCAACTACACCTGCCGGTATTTTTACACTTACAGTTTCCTCTTTAGCAACTAACCCTTGAGCATCTGCCTCAGATGGCTTTTTATTTATACTTTGTCCTGCTCCACCACAAGTTGGACAAGCACTTGCTGTTTGCATGCGTCCTAAAATGGTGTTTGTAACTCTAGTAACTTGACCTTGACCATTACAAGTATTACATGTCTTGTATGTCACACCATCAGCCTGAACTTTACGCTTTACTTTTATTTTTTTCTCGACACCGTTTGCAATATCTTCCAGACTAAGTTTTACACGAATACGAAGATTACTTCCTTTTACAACACGACGTCCACCGCCGCCAAAACCTCCGAAACCGCCGCCAAAGCCACCTCCGAATATATCGCCGAACTGACTAAATATGTCATCCATATTCATACCGCCGCCGCCAAAGCCACCACTACCTTCAAAGGCCTGGTGACCAAATTGGTCATAACGCGATTTTTTATCAGCGTCACTTAAAACTTCGTAAGCCTCTGCTGCTTTTTTGAACTTTTCTTCAGCTTCCTTATTATCTGGGTTTTTATCAGGATGATATTTTAATGCCATCTTACGATAAGCTTTCTTTATCTCTGCTGCAGATGCACCTTTACTTATTCCTAATATGTCGTAATAATCTTCTTTCATGTTGTATTTCCGGGAATACGGGATTAATTTAATTATTGTCCAATAACTACTTTTGGAAAACGAATAACTTTATCGCCAAGTTTATACCCACGCTCTACAACATCGATAATCTTACCTTTTAAATCATCGCTTGGTGCAGGTATCTGCGTAATTGCTTCGTGGTCATCAGCATTAAATACATCGCCTTGATTGACTTCGATTTTTGCAAGACCTTTTTGCTCTAAAGTTGAAATTAGCTTGTTGTAAATAAGCAATACACCTTTACGTAATTCTTCAGCTTCTTTATCTTCCTCGATGTGCATTAAAGCTCTTTCAAAATCATCCAAAACAGGCAGCATTGAGACCATAACATCTTGACTTGCTGTTTTGAACAATTCAATACGCTCTTTAGTGGTTCGTTTTTTATAATTTTCAAACTCAGCAAATAGGCGCATAAACTTGTCTTTTTCTTTTGCTAAATCTTCCTGTAATTGCTCTTCTACAGTTAATATTTCTTCTTCAACAGTTTCTGTTTCAGTAGCTGTAATTTGAGGATCTTCTACTTCTTGGTTTTTATCTTTTTTGCCCATTATTTTAGACTAATTTTAAATCTTCTTTTTATAATTGGCAAAAGTACTGCCAATATTAAGAAAATGTCAAAATGTCACAGATATTTTTTCTTCTGTATAGAAAGAATAAAAAAAGCACCTGCTTTTCGGCAAGTGCTTCTCCTTTTTCATAGCAGTTTTTTCCTAATTATTAGTTAGGCATTACCACCGTATCAATTACGTGGATTACTCCATTATCTGCAGTCACGTCTGTCGCTACAATCTCACTATAATTATTTTTTTGATCTTTAATCCAAATTTTTCCGTCTTTTGACATTACAGTTAACACTTGTCCGTTAAGTCCTTTAACTTCAACCTTACCATTTCCTTTTTTTAATGCTGCTACTACATCACTAGCCATTAATTTAGCTGGCACTACGTGATATGTTAATATGTTTGATAGAACTTCTTTATTTTTTGGCTCTAATAAACTTGCTAATGTCGCTTTATCAATCTTACCAAAAGCAGCGTTTGTCGGGGCAAATACTGTAAATGGTCCGTCACCTTGTAAAGCAGAAACTAAATCCGCAGCTTTTAAAGCAGCTACAAGTGTAGAGAAATCTTGATTACCTACTGCTACATCAACAATTGTTTTTTGTGCTGTTGCTGTTGTACTGATTGTTAATGCTGTTACCATGCTAAAAATGAATACTAATTTTTTCATAATGATTTTTTGTTTATTTTTTTTTAATTATCGTTAAACAAAATTATTATATTTCATTGCTAGAAAATGTTTAAAAATACCCAATTGGCAAATGTTTAACATTATTACATCCATGATTAATTGCTTAAGAGGCTAACACATATGCTTACCAACTAAAAATTAAAACCCTATGAAATTAGCTTACATTTGCAAAAACAAACTTAATGTCATTTAAAGATTTATATATCATTAAGCCTCTTTTAAGAGCTGTAGCAGATTCAGGTTATAATGAACCAACACTTATTCAGCAACGTTGCATCCCACCTATTATAGAAAAAAAAGACGTAATTGCATCAGCACAAACTGGCACTGGAAAAACAGCTGGTTTTGCTTTACCTATTCTACAATTATTATTTGATAAGCAAGATGCTCCCAAAAGAGGTAAAAAAGCACGTGCTTTAATTGTGAGTCCAACAAGAGAATTGGCTGTACAGATAAATGAGAACTTTAAAACTTACGCTAAATACACCAACTTACGCTCTGCTGTCTTATTTGGAGGAACTTCGATTGAACCACAAATTGACATCTTAAAAAAAGGTGTTGATATTTTAATAGCTACTCCAGGTCGTCTACTCGACTTGCATAAACAAGATTATGTCAATCTGGATTATATCGAAATATTTGTATTGGACGAAGCTGACTTAATGCTTGATATGGGCTTTATAGACGATGTCAAAAAGATTGAACGCCTTTGTCCTGAAACGAAACAAGTATTATTGTTTTCTGCAACTATACCTTTTAAAGTTGAACAATTAGCAAGCTCAATATTAAAAGACCCTCAACGTATTGATGTTACACCAAACAAATCTATAGCTAGTGACATTAGTCAAATTTTATATTACGTGCCAAAACGCAACAAAATTGAATTGTGCCTACATCTATTAAGAAATACCATAAAAGGAAATATTTTAATTTTTAGACGTACAAAATTTGGGGTTGATAAGCTTGAAAAAACATTACTTAAGAACAGTTATAAAGTTGATAGTATTCATGGTGACAAATCACAAACAGATCGTCAAACTGCACTTAACAAGTTTAAAAATGGTTATGTAAATATACTTATTGCTACAGATGTTGCAGCTCGTGGCATTGATATCAAAGAGCTTGATGCAGTAGTTAATTTCGATTTACCTAATGTTCCGGAAACCTATGTTCATCGCATAGGACGGACAGGTCGAGCAGGTAATATTGGCACAGCATACTCTTTATGCTCCGCAGACGAGAAAACGTATATTAAAAATATTCAATCATCAATCAGTGTTCAGATCCCGATTGAGGAAAACCACCCTTACCCTTTAGATCCAAAAGCAAAACCTATTGTTCACAAAAAACAAGGCAGTAAATACAAAAAAGGGCGCAAAGGTGCTGGTGCAAAAAAGAAAAAAAAGCGTTGGTATTAGATTATAATACAAATTTCCTTTTGTTATAACTCATCTAAAATTGTATTCGTTTGTTTAAGTAGGAATTTAAAAGAGGTGCTTTTAAACCTGTCACAACAATTAACAAGGGTTTTTTTGTATTTCAAAAAATGTATCTTTATTTCATGCTTAAAATACTTAATTTAATCATATGCTTCTTATTTATTTTAAAAAGTGACGCTCAAATCTCGATAAAAGATTCTGTGTCTAGGCTACCTATTTCCTATGCTTCAATTTCTTTTGGCAATGGTAATGGTATAGTTGCTGATGACAATGGTTTATTTATATTCACAGAAAGAATATATCCAGATATAGACTCTCTTTTTATATCAGCTCTAGGTTATAAAAAAATTGCTATTTCTTCTAAAAAATTATCATCTCAACTATTTTTGAAACAACAAGTAAGCGAGTTAGATGAAGTTTTTATTCGTGTCACACTTGACAAAGCAAAAAATAAAAAATATAAAACCGAAAGTCTAAAACCCTACTTGGATGATGACTATTACAGATGTTGGCTTCCCACTATAGAATCTGAAATCGCTGTATTTTTCCCTAATGAAGATGACAAATTAAAACGAATATCTAAAGTAAAATTTCCTTTTGCTTTAGAATCAAAAGATTGGATAAACAGAAAACGCTCTAACAAAGAAAAGAAAAGCTTTTCTACCTTATTCAAGGTGAACATATACCTAAATAATAATGGTAAGCCAGGAAAAAATCTAAACACCAAAACAATTGTCTTTAAAGCTACAGAAAAAAATGGTGATTATTTTGAACTAGATATTGTAAGACAAAATATTTTAATGCCAGATAATGGCATATTTATATCACTACAAGTTTTGGGTTATACAGATAAAAACGGTAAGCTACTTCCTAATAAAAAATACAAAGAAATAAAGGGAAGAAATGGTATAATTAAAATACCCACTAATTTTAGACCACTTTTACCTTTTACGGATAAAATTGAAGGCCAAAGAACTTTTGTAAAACGAGTATTTATAAATGGTAATAATTGGCAAACTTTCAAGCAAGATAATGGCTTTAAGTCATCATTATTAAAAAAAGGACTTAATAATTATGGTATAGGTGTTGATTTACAAGTTTTTAAAGATTAATCCACAATCTCAAAATCAAAAAAAGTACCTGGATACGGCTCATCTCTTAGTGTAAAGTGCCACCATTCTTTGGCATAATTTCTAAAACCATATTTAGTCATTACGGCCTGTAATAACTGACGATTTTTCTTTTGTTTTTCAGATATACTAGGATAATCTACCCAAGATTGCTCTCCAAAAAAATCATAAGGACTTCCCATATCTAAAGGAATTCCTGTTTCTCTATGTGTTATTGTTAAGTCTACAGTACTACCACGACTATGTCCTGATTTACTGGCAATATAACCCTCTTTAAATAGGTGACGTTTGTTAACTTCCGGATAAAATTCTGATTTCTTTAAGGTATCATTAATTTGACGTGCCCAACGCACAAAATGATTGACTGCCCTTTGTGGTCGATAACCATCGTAAACCTTTAAACATAAATTTTGACGTTGTAAATCATCTTGAACTAATTTTAATTTCGCAGCAGAAGCTTTAGTGAGGTATAGCGTATTAGAGTTATAGCCTTCAATAGTATCACCCACAAAATTATAATCTGAGTAATATCTTAGCTCAACATTTAAATCGGGGATAGCCTTAGTTACTTTAATAAAATTATCAGGGATAGTATTTTTTTGCCGCATTGTCATAAAGACAAGAAAAACAAACAATAGAAATATGCTATTTTTGTAAAGCTTCATATTAGCTAAATTAGATAAAATTATTTATGAATTTATTTTCTAAAGAAAAACAAGAATTTCATTTACCAGATGCACATCTTATTTATATCCCGAATTCTTTTTCTATAACTGAAGCTAACCTTTATTTTAATAATCTATACAGAGACGTAGATTGGCAAGAAGACGACATTACTATTTTCGGAAAAACCTACAAACAACCTCGTCTAACCGCACTTTATGGTGAGAATAGTAAACCATATTCTTATTCTAGTATAACAATGTATCCAAAACCTTTTACTTCAGATATTATAGCTATCAAGGAAAGAGTTGAAAATCTATCAAAGGATTATTTTAATACTGTTTTATTAAATTTATACCGATATGGAAGTGATAGTAATGGTTGGCATGCTGATAACGAAAAAGAGTTGGGCAAACACCCTGTAATTGCCTCAGTTACTTTTGGAGAAGAACGTCCTTTTCATTTTAAACATCGTAGAATTAAGGAAGAAAGGCATAAACTTATGCTTCAGCATGGTAGTTTACTAATTATGAAGGGTGCTATGCAAGAGCATTGGCTTCATCAAATTGCAAAAACAAAAAAGAAAATTGGAGAGCGAATTAATCTGACCTTTAGGACTATAATTTAGTAATTACTAAATTTATTAAAAATAAAAAACCGAGATCCCTCAATCTCGGTTTTTCTAATTTGCTTTGATTTATGCTAGTAGATTCAGGGTCTCTAAAGCCAACAACATAAAGCAAATATTTAATTAATTAATCCATTGAACTAAAAACTAATTTAGTACCCTACAAATATAATAGTGTGTTTCAATTGTAACGATTAAAAACTATATTTATCGATGAAATACATTAAATTTTAACATTTATCCTTGAAAAACATTATTTTATCGATGAAATACACTGTATTTACTATAGATTAATACACCAATACAATTTTTTAAACATGAAACGTTAATAATTATGTAACTATATTTATAATATTAAAAAGTACATTTAAAAACATGAAATCCATATTATACATATTAGTCTTACTATTCTTAAGCTTTACTTCTGCTCAGGAAAAAACATATACCGAAACTGAGATTGAAATTTCGGAATTAGTTGATGGTAGTTTAATTATTCCAGAAACTGGTAATAAAATAGATTTAGTAATAATAATTGCTGGCTCTGGTCCTACAAATCGAAATGGTAATCAAAACTTTTTAAAAAGTAATAATCTTAAAAAATTAGCCGAGAGTTTGGCCGAAAATGATATCGCTTCTTTTAGATATGATAAACGCATTGTAAAACAAATTAAAACTGGTGAAGTAGACGTTAAGTCAATGCGCTTTGAAGATTTTGTATCTGACGCAAAAGATGTAATAACTTATTTTAAGGATAAAAATGAGTTTTCGAATATATATATACTCGGTCATAGTCAAGGGAGTTTAGTGGGACTACTTGCACTAGACAATAACGTAACTGGTTTTATATCAATTGCTGGTGCTGGACAAGATATTGGAGATGTTATTATTGATCAGATAAATAATACTGCAAGACAGTTTTTAGGAGACACTAAAAAAGTTGTGGCAATTTTAAAAACCGGTCAAACAACAAATAAATTTCCGCCTGAACTTGCAGCAATATTCAATATAGAAACCCAACCGTTTATGATATCGTGGATGGCTTATAATCCGAGTACAATTATTGGTGAATCTAAAACACCAACGTTAATTATTAATGGTACAAAAGATCTACAAGTTTCAGTTGAAGAAGCAAAACTCCTTGCAAAAGCAAACCCGAAAGCTGAATTGAAAATTATAGAAAACATGAACCATGTATTATTTACTATCGAAGGTGATAGGTTAGAAAACTCAAAATCATATGGTGAATCTTTTAGAAAAATTAATACTGAATTAATGGATTCTATTGTGAATTTTATAAAGAAGAAATAAATGCTTCTAAAATATCGTCAATTAAAAAAGCCGTTTCAATTGAAACGGCTTTTTTACTAACTAACCAACCAATCGTAATGAAAGCGTTTGTAGTATATCGGTAACCAGCCGATTATCGCATTAAACATTACACATATACAACATCAAATGGCGTGCCAAACTTTATTTTATAAATAAATATTTTTTAATGTAACAAAATAATCTATTTGTATACTAACAAAATATATTATATCTTTATGATATCATTTTAATATCATATTAAATGATTAACTAATTAAATCAAAAAAATTATGAAAGAAGAGAAAATCATCATTCCAGCTAACGGTTACCTTATGCTATTAGTATTCCTAATACTATTCTGTGGGAGTATAGCACTTATACCTATCTATCAAACTCCATGGCCTGCTTTTGGTATTTTAGCAGCTTTAATTATAGCTTTCGGGTTTTTAATGGTTCAACCAAACGGATCAAGAGTTCTGCTTTTATTCGGAAAGTATGTCGGTACCGTAAAAAAGAATGGCTATTACTGGGTAAACCCTTTTTATACAAAAAAGAAAATATCATTGCGCGCTAGTAACTTTGATAGTGAGCGTTTAAAAGTTAATGACAAATTAGGTAATCCTGTAATGATAAGTACCATATTAGTTTGGCGTGTAGAAAACACATATAAAGCCGCTTTTGATGTCGATAATTACGAAAACTTTGTTCGTGTACAAACCGATGCTGCTGTTCGTAAACTAGCTAGTATGTATCCTTATGATAATTTTGCAGATGAAGGACATGACGAGGACATTACATTACGTTCTAGTGTTAACGAGGTAAGTACAGCTCTAGAAAAAGAAATTGACGAGCGTTTGTCTATTGCAGGAATCGAAGTACTCGAAGCGCGAATAGGATACTTAGCTTATGCTCAAGAAATCGCTAATGCTATGCTTAAGCGTCAGCAAGCAACAGCAATAGTTGCAGCAAGACATAAAATTGTCGAAGGTGCTGTCAGCATGGTAGAAATGGCAATAGATGAACTCAATAAAAAAGATGTTGTAAACTTAGATGAAGAACGTAAAGCAGCTATGGTAAGTAACCTTATGGTTGTGTTATGTGGCGATAAAGATGCATCTCCAGTAGTAAACACAGGAACATTAAGCCATTAAAATGAATAAAAATCAAATATATAGCATTGCTATTGGTAGTGCAATGGGAACAAGTATTGGCACTACTATTGGCGCCGTAACTGTTAACATACCTTTGAGTTTGTTATTTGGCTCTTTAATTGGAACATTAATAGGCGTTGTATTAGCGCTAATAGTTTTTAAAGATGAAACAAAAAAAGATTAGTTATGAAAGAATATAAAGTTATACAACCCAAAACAGGATTTAGAAATCGATTTCAAAATTTTGAAGACATATTAAATCAGTATGCTCGTGAAGGTTGGCAAGTGAAATTTATTGGTCAAGGCTGGTCAAGTGTCGTACTAGAGCGCGATAAAAATAGATAATCATGAGAATCTTTAAAGAAGAACAACGCTTTACACAAACATGGCTTATCGTCATTATTGTTATAAGTCTTATTGTTCCGTTAGCAATCATTCTTAAAGAAATAGACAAGTTATCTACATCAGAAATTATCATTTCAATTGGTACAATTATTCTAGCATCGGGATTAATTTTCCTGTTTAAACTAACGACCAGAATAGACGAAAAAGGGATTCATTATAAGTTCTTTCCGTTTCACTTAAAATTCAAAACTGTTGTTTGGAATGATATTGAAAATGCTTATATAAGAACCTATGACGCAATTAGCGAGTATGGCGGTTGGGGAATAAGAGGTGGCGCTTTATGGTATAAAGCTAAAGGTAAAGCAATTAATATCTCTGGAAATATTGGTATCCAACTCGAATTAAAAGACGGAAAAAAACTGCTAATCGGTACAAATAAAAAAGAGCAAGCACAAGATGTACTATCAACTTATAAAACACAACATCATGGCTAAGAAAAAAGCATTTGCATTACGGATAAATGAAGACATACTAAAGTCTATAGAAAAGTGGGCTGCAGATGAATTCCGAAGCACTAATGGCCAGTTAGAGTGGATGTTAATGCAAACACTTAAAAATCACAAACGCCAACCCAAACAAAAAGATAAAAAGTGACTGTTAAAGCCACTTTTTTTGTATCTCTATTTTTGTATTTTGCAGTACTAACTATTAACTATATGGAAAACGCACCTTTATTTACAAATGACGCAATTGTATTTGGACTCCTAATGTTATCATTGGGATTTGTTTTTTACACAGAATCTATAAAAACTGGTTTTTGGTCTAAATTTTACAAAATAGTTCCTGGTTTATTTATGGCTTATATGGTTCCTGCAGTTTTAACTACAATGGGACTGATTGCGCCTGAGTGGGAATTTACTTCAGAAACAGGAGAAACTGTAAAGGACAGTTCCAATCTATATTATATGTCTAGTCGCTACTTATTACCTGCAGCACTTGTGCTAATGACCTTAAGTATAGATTTAAAAGGTGTTTTTAATTTAGGCTGGAAAGCTTTAGTTATGTTTTTCGCAGGTACAGTTGGTATTGTTATTGGTGGTCCAATTGCTTTACTTTTAATAGCGCAATTAAACCCAGATTTGATCGGAGTTACAGGACCAGATGCTATTTGGAGAGGTCTTTCAACATTAGCTGGAAGTTGGATTGGCGGTGGCGCCAACCAAACTGCAATGCTTGAAATTTATGGTTACAATCAAAAACTATATGGTGGTATGGTATTCGTAGATATTGTAGTCGCAAATATTTGGATGGCAATAATCCTTATTGGTATAGGCAAACGAAACCGCTTCAATAAATGGCTAAAAGCAGATACAACAGCTATTGAAGATTTAAAAGAAAAAGTGTCTACATTTTCTGAAAGTGTAAAACGAAACCCATCTCTAACTGATATTATGATTATTGCTGCACTAGCATTTGGCGCAGTAAGTATTGCACATTTATTTGCTGGTTATCTTGCTCCTTATTTTAGTGATGTTGTCAGCGAAATAGAAGATTCAACATCACGTAATGTTTTTACATTCCTAGGTTCTAAATTTTTCTGGATGATTAGTATCGCTACATTAATTGCTGTTGGCTTATCATTTACAAAAGCAAAAAACTATGAAGGCGCTGGAGCTAGCAAATTTGGAAGCGTCTTTATTTATATTCTAGTGGCTACGATTGGTATGAAAATGGATTTAAGCTTAATTTTTGATAACGGTTGGCTTATAATCATTGGCCTTATTTGGATGTCCATACACGCATTATTACTTATCGGTGTTGCAAAACTTATTAAAGCACCTTACTTTTTCTTAGCTGTAGGTAGCCAAGCCAATGTTGGTGGCGCTGCCTCTGCTCCTATAGTAGCTTCTGCTTTTCACCCATCATTGGCAACAGTTGGGGTTTTACTAGCAGTATTTGGTTATGCCGTCGGAACTATTGCAGCCATAGGTTGCACAATTTTAATGCAAATAGCTGCTGGTGCTTAGTTGTTTTTTTAATCTAAAATAAGATATTTGCCTTGCTAAAAATTATAACCAATGACTTCCTTTAAAAATCTAATATATACTGCTTTTATAATATCCTTATTTTTTTCATGCGAAAATGATAGTGACACAAATTTTATCTTAAAGGGTAATGTAAAGAATCTTAAAAAGGGAGTGCTTTACCTTCAAAAAGATGGTAAGTCTACAATTATAAATTTAGACTCTGTTGTCGTAAAAGGTGAACCAAATTTTGAACTGAAAGCAAATATTGAAGAGCCTGTTCTGTTATATCTAAAACTTCAAAAAAATGATGGTCAAGAGCATTATATCCCATTTTTTGCAGACAAAGGTATTACTGAAATAAATACCACATTGAAAGGCTTTAGCAGTGCTGCTAAAATAAAAGGTTCTAAACAGCAAGTTGTTTTAGAGGCCTATCAAGAGCTAATGACTGATTTTAAAAACAAAAATCTAGACCTTTTAAAAGCTAATTTCGAAGCCGTAAAGAGAAAAGATACCACTACCACAGATTCTCTTTATAAGCAGTCAGAACGTCTTTTAAGGTTAAAATATGCCTCTATAATAAACTATGCACTTAACAACAAGGATAGTGAAGTGGCACCATATTTGGCGCTTTACGAAATCCCAAATACAAGTGCAAAATATCTAGATAGCATATACAATAACCTCAAACCAGATATCAAAGCATCCTTTTATGGTAAAAAATTAGGAAAGGTATTATCTGACTTTAAAATAGCTCAGGATAGTATTAAGTGAGGCTTTTTGCTTAGGTTTTTACCGACTTGACTTTTGATTTTCAAAACACTAACTTCGTTTAACGCTTGATAAAAAACATTAAAACGATTTTTATCAATGGAACATTAAACGAAACTCTGAAATTTCATAAATAAAAAAACTCCTAACATTTAAGATGGAGTTTTTATTTTTTAAAAGAGCCGATGGAGGGACTCGAACCCACGACCTGCTGATTACAAATCAGCTGCTCTAGCCAGCTGAGCTACATCGGCAAAGCTAGGTCCAAATTTAAATGAGTTATTCAAATTTGCGAACCTTTACTTATTTTAATTTATTGATTTTTTCAATCAGCTCACGACCTTTGTCTTCAAGCTCTGTATTAATAGCTTTAAAGTGTGCTTTTTTGTTTTCTGCACTTCTATCGTTAACCTTAGTTATCAAGGTGTCAAATGTCACGATAGCCTCATCAATAATTGCGTCACTTTCTTTGGTTGGCTTTTCTGCATTTGCAAGTTCCCAAACGTAAACTGCTTCGATAATATCTCCTAATACGTAGTTGATGTCTTTCTTTAAATCTCTTTTATTTGCCATAATATTTTATTTGTGCGACAAAAGTAATAAATCCCAGTAATCTTTAATTGATTTTTATGAATAAGATGCGGTTAAACGTAGACTTCTAAAAGTTCTGCATTTTCACTTTGAAGCGTATAGTTTTTAATCGCAGCAGGTAGTAAAAGTGTTTCACCTTTGCTAATAGATTCTACTTTAGATTCTGTAGTGATTTTTACAAAACCTTCTGTGCATATGTAAATCACAAAAGAGTCCAAAGTATTCTGCTTTTGAACCTCAGAATCTAAATGAATATAATTGGTAGTGAAGTATTGGCAACACACCATTTTATTAGAAAAATTTTTAGAAGTCTCGTATTTGACTCTAAAGTCGTCTTTCATGTTAAAGTCAATAGCATTGATAGCTAAATCATTATGCAACTCTCGCTCATTACCTTGGTCATCTACTCTATCCCAATCATAAACACGATAAGTAATGTCGCTCGTTTGCTGAATCTCGACAAGCATAACGCCTGCTCCAATAGCATGCACACGACCAACCTCGATAAAATAGGTATCCCCTTTTTTTACCTTATCTAAATTTAAAATGTCAGTAAGTGTTTTATCTTCTAAATGTTGAAGATATTTTTCTGGAGTGACTTCTTGATTGAAACCAACAATTAAATTGGAGTCTTCATCAGCTTGCATAATATGCCACATTTCGGTTTTACCAAAAGAATTATGACGCTCTGCTGCTAACTTATCATTTGGATGTAGCTGAATACTTAAATCTTGCTTTGCATCAATAAATTTTATAAGTAAAGGAAACTTGTTACCAAATACTTGATAGTTTTTACTTCCTATTAAATCAGATTTAAAAATTTCTAGAAGTTCTTTGAGTGAGTATCCTTTTAATTCGCCATTAGAAACTATTGAAGTATCACCTTCTACATCACTGATTTCCCAACTTTCTCCAGCAGTTCTAGAAACTGTATTTTTTTTAAGATATTTTGAAAGTTTTTCGCCTCCCCAAATTTTATCTTTAAGGATAGGATTAAACTTTATAGGATATAGATTTTGTTGCATTTTAATCTCCAGAATATTTCACAAAGTTACGAGGTGTTTCGTAAAGTGTGATTTCCAAATCAAATTTAGTATCTAATTTTACTTTCAACTTGTTGTAAATAACTACAGCAATATTTTCGGCTGTTGGATTTAAATCCTGAAATTCCGGTACTTCAAGGTTAAGATTCTTATGATCTAATGCATCTTCAACTTCAGACTTGATTAAATCTTTTAAAATCTTAACATCAATAACAAAACCAGTTTCTGGGTCAATCTCTCCTGTTACACTTGCTATAAGCTCGTAATTATGACCATGAAAGTTTGGGTTATTACACTTACCAAATATTAGATCATTCTTTTCAAAACTCCAATCTTTTCGATATAATCTATGTGCAGCATTAAAATGTGCACGTCTGCATACAGTTACTTTCATTAGGCTATGTTTATGTGTTCGTAGAACTTTTCAAATATGATTTTAAACCAAGCAGTATAGAGCTGAGGATTATCATCGATATCTTGTTTAACATCCTCTAAAGGCATCCATTTCCAGTCTGCGACTTCGTCTGGGTTTATAATCGGAGCATCTTCATAACTACCAACCATAATATGATCTAACTCATGTTCGGTTAATCCATTATCAAAAGGCGCTTTGTAAATGAAGGATATTGTTTCTTTTAATGGTGTCACAAAACCCATTTCTTCTTGTAATCGTCTTATTCCTGCCTGTAAATTACTCTCACCATCACGTTGATGACTACAGCATGTGTTGGTCCATAGTCCTGGTGAATGGTATTTGTGTAAGGCGCGTTGCTGTAACATTAACTCGTTTTTGTTATTGAACACAAAAACCGAAAATGCACGATGCAATACCGCTTTTTCGTGAGCTTCTAATTTTGGCATTAAACCTATTTGTTCATCATACTCATTAACTAATATGACTTGTTCTTCATTCATAAAACAAATTTACAATCAATTGTTAAAAAAAGCTTTAAGGATATCATAAAAAATAGCTAACTAAAAATAAACAGATATTTGCTATTAAAACTATATTTTTGCACTCCTATAAAACTACATATGAGCTTTATTTCAGAACTAAACAGAAGACGTACCTTTGGAATTATCTCGCATCCTGATGCAGGTAAAACTACACTTACCGAAAAGCTTTTGCTTTTTGGTGGTGCTATACAAGAAGCTGGTGCAGTAAAAAGTAATAAAATTAAAAAAGGTGCTACAAGTGATTTCATGGAAATTGAGCGTCAACGTGGTATATCGGTTGCAACTTCTGTTTTAGCATTTGAGTATAATGGTATAAAGATAAATATCTTAGATACACCCGGACACAAAGATTTTGCCGAAGACACATTTAGAACACTAACTGCAGTAGATAGTGTCATCGTAGTTATAGATGTTGCAAAAGGTGTCGAGGAACAAACTGAGAAATTGGTAGAAGTTTGTCGTATGCGAAATATACCAATGATTGTTTTTATCAATAAATTAGATCGTGAAGGTAAAGATGCCTTTGATTTATTAGATGAAGTTGAACAAAAACTAGGTCTTAAAGTATGCCCTATGAGTTTTCCAATTGGGATGGGTTATGACTTTAAAGGAATATATAATTTGTGGGAAAAGAATGTGAATATTTTTACAGGAGACCCAAAAAAAGATATTGAAGATACGGTTGAAATTACTGATTTGTCATCACCAGAATTGGAGCGTTTAGTTGGAGAATCTCACGCTAATGATTTACGAGATAACATCGAACTTGTTGATGGTATTTATCCAAAATTTGATAAAAAAAATTACCTTGATGGTGAACAACAACCTGTATTTTTTGGTTCAGCATTAAATAATTTTGGAGTAAGGGAACTACTTGATTGTTTTGTGGAAATTGCACCAAAACCTAGACCAAAACAAAGTGAAGAACGTTTAGTTGCTCCTGACGAGGATAAGTTTACAGGATTTGTGTTTAAGATACATGCCAACATGGACCCTAATCATCGCAATAGATTAGCATTTGTTAAGGTAGTTTCAGGAGAATTTAAGCGTAACATACCTTACTTACATGTCCGTCACAATAAAAAATTAAAATTCTCTAGTCCCAATGCATTTTTTGCTGAGAAAAAAGAGATTGTAGATATCTCATACCCAGGTGATATCGTGGGATTACAAGATACAGGTAATTTTAAAATCGGCGATACTTTAACCGAAGGCGAGATTATAAATTACAAAGGTGTACCAAGCTTTTCGCCTGAGCATTTTAGATACATTAATAATGCTGACCCAATGAAATCTAAGCAGCTTTATAAAGGGATTGATCAGCTTATGGACGAAGGTGTAGCACAGTTGTTTACCCTAGAATTAAATGGACGAAAAGTGATAGGAACAGTAGGTGCGCTTCAATACGAAGTTATACAGTATAGATTAGAACATGAGTATGGTGCAAAATGTACCTATGAAAACTTAAATGTCCATAAAGCTTGTTGGGTTGAACCTGAGAATGAAAAAAGTGAAGAGTTTAAGGATTTTAAACGCGTTAAACAACGTTTTTTAGCAAAGGATAAAAGAGGCCAATTGGTCTTTTTAGCAGACTCAATGTTTACGCTTCAAATGACGGAACAAAAATACCCTAGTATTAAATTTCATTATACTTCAGAGTTTAAATAACTAGAGAAGATATCTAAAAGTTATTTTTTAGTCGATTTAAGGACATATTTAATACCTCAAAAACAAATTATATTTTAAATTTCTAAGTACATATAAAAAATAAAACCATCTAGACAAACAGATAGTTGAAATTTATGCTTGTCCTGTTGGTCCGAAATTGATGGGTATAGTTGGTTGCTCGTAATCTTTTATTGGTCCATGTGCTTTTTCAAAACGTTTTACATTTTCGCTTAAAGCTTTTACCAAACGTTTGGCATGTTGTGGTGTTAATATTATACGAGACTTGACTTTATTCTTTGGTACACCTGGCATAATATTTACAAAATCTACTACAAATTCAGAGACTGAATGGTTAATTATTGCCAAGTTAGAGTATGTACCTTCGGCAACATCTCCATCTAACTCTATATTTATTTGACCTTGCTTAGGTTGTTTTTTATCGTCTGACATTTTATATTTTATTTTAGTTAATTATTATTTATTTAAAAGCCCTCATACTATAATTAGAATGAGGGCCTTTAATTTATACTCTCGCCTTCGCGAGATTAATTACAAACTAGTTGTAATTCATTTCCTCTTTTTGCTTCATCATTTCATCAAATTCTGACTTAGAACCTACGATGATATTTTCGTATTCTCTAACACCGGTACCGGCAGGAATTCTATGACCTACAATTACATTTTCTTTGAGACCTTCTAAAGTATCGACTTTACCATTTACAGCGGCTTCGTTAAGTACTTTTGTTGTCTCTTGGAACGATGCTGCAGATATAAATGACTTGGTCTGAAGCGATGCTCTTGTAATACCTTGTAAGACAGGAGTTGCTGTAGCTGGACTCGCATCACGAGCTGTTACTAAGGCTTTATCCTCTCTTCTAAGTACAGAGTTCTCATCTCTTAACTGACGTGTAGTAACAATCTGACCTGATTTTAAGTTCTCAGAATCTCCTGCTTCTTCAACCACTTTCATTCCGAAAATCTTATCATTTTCTTCAATGAAATCTGACTTATGAACCAATTGATTTTCTAAGAAAATGGTATCACCAGAATCAATAATCCTTACTTTACGCATCATTTGTCTTACAACAACTTCGAAATGCTTATCGTTAATCTTCACACCTTGCAGACGGTAAACCTCTTGTACCTCGTTAACTAAGTACTGTTGTACTGCAGAAGGTCCTTTGATATTTAAGATATCGTTTGGTGTTATTGATCCATCAGATAATGGCATACCAGCTTTTACATAATCATTTTCTTGCACAAGAATTTGACTAGATAATTTTACTAGGTACTTCTTAATCTCACCTAATTTAGACTCAATGATAATCTCACGATTACCACGCTTAATTTTACCAAATGACACAACACCATCGATCTCTGTTACAACAGCTGGATTAGACGGGTTACGTGCTTCGAATAACTCTGTTACACGAGGAAGACCACCAGTAATATCACCTGCCTTTGCAGACTTACGAGGTATCTTAACTAAAATTTTACCGATTTCAATTTTCTCACCATCGTCAATCATAATATGTGCACCTACTGGTAAGTTGTAAGAACGGATAGTTTCACCTTTCTTATCCTCTATCAGTAATGTTGGAATTAATTTTTTGTTTCTAGATTCTGAAATTACTTTCTCTTGGAAACCAGTTTGTTCATCAATTTCAACTTGGTATGTTACACCTTGTTCAATGTTTTCATAATTCACTTTACCAGCAAATTCTGAAATAATTACACCGTTATATGGATCCCACTGACAAACTACAGTATCTTTCTTGATCTTAGCTCCTGGCTTAACATAAACATGCGAACCATAGGGAATATTATTTGTACTAAGCACAATACCTGTTTTAGCATCTGTTAACTTCAGTTCAGAAGTACGAGATATAACTACATCTACTTCTTTACCTTCACTATCTTTACTTTTTACAGTTTTTAAATCTTCTATTTCTGCTACACCATCGAACTTAGCAATTAAATTATTCTCTTCAGAAATGTTACCTGCAATACCTCCTACGTGGAATGTACGTAGTGTTAACTGTGTACCTGGCTCACCAATTGATTGTGCGGCTACTACACCAACAGCTTCTCCTCGTTGAACCATTTTACCAGTAGCCAAGTTACGACCGTAACACTTAACACAGATACCTTTTTTAGCTTCACATGTTAATGGCGAACGTACTTCAATAGATTCTACTGGTGAATCACCTATTCTCTTAGCAATAACATCATCGATATGTGCACCAGCTTCAACCAATAATTCTTCGGTTAGTGGATTGTATACATCATTTACAGACGTTCGACCTACGATTCTAGCTTCAAGTTTCTCAACAACTTCTTCATTCTTCTTCAATGCAGAAACTTCTATTCCTCTTAACGTACCACAATCTTCTTGATAAACAATTACGTCTTGAGATACGTCTACTAAACGACGCGTTAAATAACCTGCATCGGCAGTTTTAAGAGCCGTATCTGCAAGTCCTTTACGTGCACCGTGAGTAGAGATAAAGTATTCTAAAATTGAAAGCCCTTCTTTAAAGTTAGAAAGAATTGGATTTTCAATAATTGAACCACCTCCTGAAGTAGATTTTTTTGGTTTTGCCATTAATCCACGCATACCGGTTAACTGACGAATCTGTTCTTTAGATCCACGAGCTCCAGAATCTAGCATCATAAATACAGAGTTAAATCCTTGCTGATCCTCACGGATACGCTTCATAGATAACTCTGTTAATTCTGCATTAGTAGATGTCCAAATATCAATAACTTGGTTATAACGTTCGTTATTGGTAATAAGACCCATATTATAGTTACCCATAATACCGTCTACTTGCTTATTAGCAGCAGCAATCATCGTGTGCTTTTCCTGTGGAATAATAATATCTCCTAAAGAGAATGATAATCCACCTTGGAATGCAAACTTATAGCCTTGAGTTTTAATTTCATCAAGGAATGCAGCGGTTTCTGGCACACTAGTTTTCTTTAAAATACCATGAATGATATCTCTTAAAGACTTTTTAGTTAATACTTCGTTGATATAACCAGCTGCTTCAGGAACTTTTTCGTTGAAAAGTACACGTCCTACAGTTGTTTCAATAATTTGCTTAGTTAATTCTCCTTCTTCGTTAAAGTCAACAGTTCGCACTTTTATACCAGCATTCAAATCAACTTTCTTTTCATTGTAAGCTATTGTTACTTCTTCTGGAGAATAGAAAGTTAAACCTTCACCTTTAATTGGTACTTCTTTAGTTGACTTTCTTAACTTAGTCATGTAGTATAACCCAAGTACCATATCCTGAGAAGGTACTGTTACTGGAGCACCATTTGCAGGATTCAGAATATTATGAGACGCAAGCATTAGTAACTGTGCTTCTAATATTGCTTCTGGTCCTAATGGTAAATGTACCGCCATCTGGTCACCATCAAAATCGGCGTTAAATGCAGTACACACTAATGGGTGTAACTGAATCGCTTTACCTTCGATAAGCTTAGGTTGGAACGCTTGGATACCTAAACGGTGAAGCGTAGGCGCACGGTTTAAAAGAACTGGATGTCCTTTTAAAACATTCTCTAAAATATCCCAAACTACAGGCTCTTTTCTATCTATAATTTTCTTTGCAGATTTTACAGTTTTTACTATTCCTCTTTCTATCAGTTTTCTGATAATAAAAGGCTTATAAAGTTCTGCTGCCATATTCTTTGGCAATCCACACTCGAATAATTTTAATTCTGGTCCAACAACAATTACAGAACGTGCAGAATAATCAACACGCTTACCAAGTAAGTTTTGACGGAAACGTCCTTGCTTACCTTTAAGTGAATCTGATAATGATTTTAATGGTCTGTTAGAATCTGTTTTAACCGCAGATGATTTACGTGTGTTATCAAATAACGAATCTACAGATTCTTGAAGCATACGCTTCTCATTACGTAAAATTACTTCTGGTGCTTTTATCTCAACCAATCTCTTAAGACGGTTGTTACGGATAATTACACGACGGTATAAATCATTTAAATCTGAAGTTGCAAAACGACCACCATCTAAAGGCACTAAAGGTCTTAATTCTGGTGGGATTACAGGTACAGCCTTCATGATCATCCATTCTGGTCTGTTTTCTCTGTTTAAGTTAGAATCTCTAAAAGCTTCAACAACTTGAAGACGCTTTAAAGCTTCTGTTTTTCGTTGCTTAGACGTTTCGTTATTTGCATTGTGACGTAAGTCATAAGATAACTGGTCTAAATCAATACGTGCTAAAATATCTATTAAACATTCAGCACCCATTTTAGCGATGAATTTATTAGGGTCTGTATCGTCTAAATACTGATTCTCTTGTGGAATTGACTCTAAAATATTTAGATACTCTTCCTCAGTTAAGAAATCCATTTTTTGTAATGGTTCTCCTTCTGCATTCATTGCGATACCTGGCTGTATTACTACGTATCTTTCGTAGTAAATAATCATGTCTAATTTCTTAGAAGGTAATCCTAATAAATATCCTATTTTATTTGGTAACGAACGAAAGTACCAAATGTGAGCTACAGGCACAACTAAGTTGATGTGTCCTACACGATCTCTACGTACTTTCTTTTCTGTTACTTCTACACCACAACGGTCACAAACAATACCTTTGTAGCGTATTCTTTTATATTTACCACAAGCACATTCAAAATCCTTTACAGGACCGAAAATACGCTCGCAAAACAAACCATCACGTTCAGGTTTGTGTGTTCGATAATTAATAGTTTCTGGCTTTAATACCTCTCCACGAGATGCTGCTAAAACAGACTCTGGTGATGCCAAACCAATAGAAATTTTGTTGAATTTCTGTACTGTATTCTTATCTTGTCTTTTTGCCATTTTATTTATGGTATTCAGCACAGGATTTAAGTCTTAAAAAAGACTGAAAACCTGCACCTAAGTTTTACTCTTCTAATCTAATATCTAATCCTAACCCTTTCAATTCGTGCATAAGTACGTTAAAAGATTCAGGTAGTCCTGGTTCTGGCATTGGCTCACCTTTTACGATTGCTTCGTAAGTTTTTGCTCTTCCAATTACGTCATCTGATTTTACAGTTAAGATTTCACGTAATGTACTTGATGCGCCATATGCCTCAAGTGCCCATACTTCCATCTCACCAAAACGTTGACCACCAAATTGTGCTTTACCGCCTAATGGTTGTTGTGTAATTAATGAGTATGGTCCAATTGAACGTGCGTGCATCTTATCATCAATCATGTGACCTAACTTAATCATATAGATAACACCAACTGTTGCTGCTTGATCGAAACGATCACCTGTTCCACCATCATATAAGTGTGTATGACCAAAACGTGGTACACCAGCCTCATCAGTAAATCCGTTGATTTGTTCTAAAGTAGCTCCATCAAAAATAGGTGTCGCATATGTTCTTCCTAATTTTTGACCTGCCCAACCTAGAACAGTTTCGTAAATCTGACCGATGTTCATACGAGATGGTACACCAAGTGGGTTTAATACGATATCTACAGGAGTTCCATCTTCTAAGAATGGCATATCCTCTTGACGAACGATACGTGCAACAATACCTTTATTACCGTGACGACCTGCCATCTTATCACCAACTTTAAGTTTACGTTTTTTAGCAATGTAAACTTTAGCTAATTTGATAATACCTGCAGGCAACTCGTCACCTACAGAAATTGTAAATTTCTCACGACGTAATGATCCTTGAAGGTCATTTTCCTTAATCTTATAGTTGTGGATTAAATCTGCTACCATTTCATTTGTAGCATCATCAGTTGTCCATCTTCCAGAAGTTAAGTGTGCATAATCATCAACTGCGTTTAACATCTTTAAGGTATACTTCTTTCCTTTAGGTATAATTTCTTCACCTAAGTCGTTGTATATACCTTGAGCTGTTTTACCGTTTACTATAGCAAATAACTTCTCAACCAAAACGGTTTTAAGATCATCAAAACGGTTATCGTAAGCATCTTCTAACTTTACGATATCCTCTTTGTCTTGTGCTCTTTTACGCTTATCTTTTATTGCTCTTGCAAATAACTTCTTATTAATTACAACACCGTTTAATGAAGGTGAAGCTTTTAAAGAAGCATCTTTTACATCTCCTGCTTTATCACCGAATATAGCACGTAATAACTTTTCTTCTGGAGTTGGATCAGACTCACCTTTTGGTGTAATCTTACCAATTAAAATATCTCCTGGTTTGATTTCTGCACCAACGCGAATCATACCATTTTCATCCAAGTCTTTTGTTGCTTCTTCAGATACGTTAGGGATATCATTAGTTAACTCCTCGTTACCTAATTTTGTATCTCTAACCTCTAAAGAATATTCATCGATGTGTATAGATGTGAATACATCTTCACGAACTACTTTTTCAGAAATTACAATCGCATCCTCAAAGTTGTAACCTTTCCATGGCATGAATGCCACTTTCATATTACGACCAAGAGCAAGCTCTCCTTTTTGAGTAGCATAACCTTCACAAAGTACTTGTCCTTTTTCAACTTTATCACCTTTCTGAACGATAGGTTTTAAGTTAATAGACGTACCTTGATTGGTTTTTCTGAACTTCACTAAAGGATAAGTTTTGGTATCGCTATCAAAGCTTACCATACCTTCTTCTTTAGTACGCTCATACTTTATTGTTATTTTTTCGGCATCTACATACTCTACATTACCAGCACCTTCAGCATTGATTAATACTCTAGAATCTGAAGCTACTTGACGCTCTAAACCAGTACCAACGATTGGCGCTTCAGGACGTAATAATGGAACGGCCTGACGCATCATGTTTGACCCCATCAGTGCACGGTTGGCATCATCATGTTCCAAGAATGGAATTAACGATGCTGAAATCGATGCAATTTGGTTTGGTGCTACATCTGTATAGTTTACGTTAGAAGGCTCAATTACAGGGAAATCACCTTCTTGACGAGATATAATTTTCTCTGGAAGTATTTTTCCTTTAGCATCGACTTCAATAGTAGCTTGTGCAATTAACATATCTTCTTCCTCTTCGGCACTTAGATATGTTGGTGCATTTTTTATATCTACAACACCTTTTTCTACTTTACGATATGGAGTTTCTATGAATCCCATAGAATTCACTTTTGCAAAACAAGATAAAGAAGAAATAAGACCAATGTTTGGTCCTTCTGGTGTTTCAATAGGACACAAACGTCCGTAATGTGTATAGTGAACATCACGAACCTCAAATCCAGCTCTTTCTCTAGATAAACCCCCAGGTCCCAAAGCCGATAGACGACGTTTGTGTGTAATCTCAGCTAATGGATTGGTTTGATCCATAAACTGTGATAGTTGATTTGTACCAAAAAATGAATTAATGACTGAAGATAATGTCTTCGCATTAATTAAATCAATTGGTGTGAAAACCTCATTATCACGAACGTTCATACGTTCACGAATAGTACGTGCCATACGTGCTAAACCTACACCAAATTGTGAAGATAACTGCTCACCTACTGTTCGTACACGACGGTTAGATAAGTGATCGATATCATCAATCTCTGCTTTAGAGTTAATTAGCTCAATTAAATATTTTATAATTGTTATGATATCAATTTTAGTAAGCACTTGCTTATCCATACCAATATCTAACTGTAGTTTTTTGTTCATTCTGTAACGACCTACCTCACCTAAAGAGTAACGTTGGTCAGAAAAGAATAATTTATCAATAATACCACGTGCTGTTTCCTCATCTGGCGGCTCAGCGTTACGTAATTGACGGTAGATGTGTTCAACAGCTTCTTTTTCGGAGTTTGTTGGATCTTTCTGTAATGTATTATGAATAATTGCGTAATCTCCTTGTTGACCACTTTCTTTATGTAAAAGAATCGTTTTTACACCAGCTTCAAGGATTTCTTCAATATTTTCTTTGTCTATAATTGTGTCACGATCTAAAACAATTTCGTTACGCTCAATAGATACTACTTCTCCAGTATCTTCATCTACGAAATCTTCATGCCATGTATTAAGTACACGTGCGGCAAGTTTACGACCGATAACTTTCTTTAATCCAGATTTAGAAACCTTTACTTCTTCTGCAAGATCAAATATTTCTAAAATATCCTTATCCCTCTCGAAACCAATAGCTCTGAATAATGTTGTAACAGGAAGCTTTTTCTTTCTGTCAATATATGCGTACATCACTTGGTTGATGTCGGTAGCAAATTCTATCCAAGATCCTTTGAAAGGAATTACTCTTGCAGAATATAATTTTGTACCGTTGGCATGGAACGACTGGCTAAAGAATACACCTGGCGACCTGTGTAACTGAGACACAACAACTCGTTCTGCTCCATTAATACAGAATGTACCGCTTGGTGTCATGTAAGGAATTGTTCCTAGGTATACATCTTGAACAATAGTCTCGAAGTCCTCGTGTTCAGGATCTGTACAATACAATTTCAAACGTGCTTTTAATGGCACACTGTATGTTAGTCCTCTTTCTATACATTCTTCGATTGAATATCTTGGTGGATCTATGAAATAGTCCAAGAATTCTAATACGAATTGATTTCTTGTGTCGGTAATTGGAAAGTTTTCCATGAAGGTGTTGTATAAACCTTCTGTACCTCTTTGATCAGATTTTGTCTCTAATTGGAAAAAATCCTGGAAGGATTTTATCTGAATATCCAGAAAATCTGGATACTCAGTTCTGTTTACAATCGAGGAGAAATTTAATCTTTCAGCTTTTTTTGCTAACATCGATGAACGCGTTTTTGATTAAAAATAATATAATGTAGTGTACATAATATTTATATACACAAAATGGTCTAGGCATTATCCCGTAATTTTTACGGGATAAACCTAAACCTTGTATTGTAGGTATTAACCGAGCTTACTTAAGCTCAACCTCAGCTCCAGCTTCTTCTAAAGACGCTTTTAATGCTTCAGCTTCATCTTTAGTAACGCCTTCTTTGATTGCACTTGGTGCATCATCAACTAAACCTTTAGCGTCTTTTAATCCTAAACCAGTTAATTCCTTAACTAATTTTACAACTGCTAGTTTAGAACCACCAGCTGCTTTAAGGATTACGTCAAACTCTGTTTGCTCTTCTGCAGCGTCTCCACCAGCAGCACCGCCACCAGCAGCAACAGCTACTGCAGCAGCAGCAGGCTCAATACCGTATTCTTCTTTTAAAATATCAGCTAATTCATTAACCTCTTTTACAGTTAAATTAACTAATTGTTCTGCGAAATCTTTTAAATCTGCCATTTTTCTATCGTTTTAATATGTGTGTTTTTATTTTAATTTTTAAGTGCGTATGCGTTTTGTTATCCTTCTTTTTCAGATAACGTTTTTAAGATACCAGCTAATGCTCCACCACTAGATTTAAGTGCTGAAATAACATTCTTAGCAGGTGATTGTAATAATCCTATTACTTCTCCAATCAACTCTTCTCTAGACTTGATATCTACTAAGGCATCTAATTGGTCGTCCCCTATGTAAATAGACTCTTCGATGAAAGCTCCTTTTAATAAAGGTTTCTCTGATTTCTTACGAAAAGCTTTAATTACTTTTGCAGGTCCGTTACCAGTTTCGGAGTACATTACCGAGGTGTTACCTTTTAAAGTCGCAGGTAAATCTCCAAACTCTTTGTCTGAAGCTTCCATTGCCTTTTCTAATAATGTATTCTTTACAACTGCTAGTCTTACGTTTGCTTTAAAGCAAGCGCGACGTAGGTTTGAAGTATCAACAGCATTTAATCCAGAGATATCTGTTAAATAGATATTTGTATTATCTGCTAATTGTGCAGTTAACTCTTCAATTACTACCGATTTTTCTTCTCTTGTCATAATATTCTAAGTTTAACTACTATCCGATTTTTGTATCAATTGCAATACTTGGGCTCATTGTGCTAGACATAAAAATGCTTTTCACATATACACCTTTTGATGCAGTTGGTTTTAACTTCATTAAAGTTGTCAATAACTCGTTTGCATTTCCAACTAGTTTATCAGCACTAAATGATGCTTTACCTATTGGAGCGTGAACAATTCCTGTTTTGTCTACTTTAAAATCTATCTTACCAGCTTTTACTTCAGTAACTGCTTTAGCTACGTCCATAGTCACTGTTCCTGTCTTAGGGTTTGGCATAAGGCCTCTTGGTCCTAATACTCTACCTAATGGTCCTAACTTACCCATGATGCTAGGCATAGTAACGATAACGTCAACATCTGTCCAACCATCTTTTATTTTTTGTAAGTATTCGTCTAACCCAACATAATCAGCGCCAGCTGCTTTAGCTTCTTCTTCTTTGTCTGGTGTTACTAATGCAAGAACCTTCATGTCTTTACCTGTACCGTGTGGTAATGAAACTACACCACGTACCATTTGATTTGCTTTACGTGGATCTACGCCTAATCTTACGGCTAAATCTACTGAGGCATCAAATTTTGTGTATGTGATTTCTTTTAGTAAAGCTGAAGCTTCTTCTACTGAGTAAAGTTTATTCTTATCTACTTTAGCTCTAGCTTCTTTTTGCTTTTTTGTTAATCTTGCCATTTCAAAAATTTTAGTTTGGAGCTTCTCCTCCTTTAACAGTGATTCCCATCGATCTGGCTGTGCCTGCTACCATTTTCATAGCTGATTCAACCGTGAACGCATTTAGGTCTACCATCTTGTCTTCTGCAATAGTCTTAACTTGATCCCAAGTCACTTTTGCTACTTTACGTCGGTTTGGTTCTCCTGATCCCTTCTTTACTTTGGCCGCTTCTAATAATTGTACTGCTGCTGGTGGAGTCTTGATTACAAATTCAAATGATTTGTCTTTGTAAACTGAGATTACCACAGGTAAAACTTTACCTGGCTTATCTTGAGTTCTAGCATTAAACTGCTTACAGAACTCCATGATATTAACTCCAGCGGCACCTAAAGCGGGTCCAACCGGTGGCGATGGATTCGCTGCACCTCCCCGAACTTGTAATTTAACTACTTTGTCTAGTTCTTTTGCCATTTTAAATTTAAAATTGTGCGCTGTTTTTAAATTGGAAGCCTAAAAACAAACGCTATATAATGTAACAATTATTATACTTTGTCTACTTGCATATAGCTTAACTCTAATGGTGTTTTTCTTCCAAAAATCTTAACCATTACTTCTAGCTTACGCTTTTCTTCGTTAATCTTCTCAATAGTACCATCAAATCCGTTGAATGGTCCATCAATTACTTTTACAGTCTCACCAATTGTAAAAGGAATCGCAACATTTGAATCAGCCTCTAAGGCCAACTCATCTACTTTACCTAACATACGGTTAACTTCTGACTGTCTTAATGGTACAGGCTCTCCTCCTTTTGTTTCTCCTAAAAAACCAATAACATTTGTAATTGATTTAATAATATGAGGAACTTCACCAGACAGGTTAGCTTGTATCATAATATAACCAGGAAAATAAGTACGTTCTTTATTTACTTTCTTCCCGTTACGAATTTGTATTACTTTTTCTGTAGGTACTAAAACTTGATCAACATAATCACCCAAACCTAATCTAGAGATTTCATTCTCAATATAGGTTTTGATTTTGTTTTCTTGACCACTTACAGCTCTAACAACATACCACTTTTTATTTACGCTTTTTTCAGACATATAATTAATTGATAGTTGTTTAATTTCCTATTAGACCAAAATAAGCCTTGATAACTCTACTGAATACTGTATCTATTCCCCAAATAGCTAATGAAAATAATATGGAAAAAACCGCTACAACTATAGTTAACCTTTGTGCTTCTGACCAAGGTGTCCATGTTACATTATTTTTAAGCTCTTCGAACGATTCTTTTACGTATGTTACTATTCCTGCCATTTGATTTCTATATTTTTTGAGACTAAATCTAATGATTTTGTCTTGGTATACTTAGCTTGCACGGGTTGAGAGACTCGAACTCCCGACACCTGGTTTTGGAGACCAGTGCTCTACCAACTGAGCTAAACCCGTAAACATAAATCAAGGTATCCCGAAAAAACAGGATACCTTAATATACATTTAATCTTGTTAATTAGTCTATAATTTCAGTCACCTGACCTGCACCAACTGTACGACCACCTTCACGGATAGCGAAACGTAAACCTACGTTCATTGCAATTGGTTGAATCAAATCAACTGTTATAGTTAAGTTGTCACCAGGCATTACCATTTCAACTCCACTAGGAAGCGCAATGTTTCCAGTTACGTCAGTTGTACGTACGTAAAACTGTGGACGGTAGTTGTTGTGGAATGGAGTGTGACGTCCACCTTCTTCTTTCTTAAGGATATAAACCTCAGCTTTAAATTTAGTGTGTGGTGTTACAGAACCAGGAGCAGTGATTACCATACCTCTTGAGATTTGAGTTTTCTCAATACCTCTTAATAAGATACCAGCGTTATCACCAGCTTCACCTCTATCTAATATTTGACGGAACATTTCGATACCCGTGATAGTAGAAGTTAATTTTTCAGCTCCCATACCGATAATCTCAACAGGATCCCCAGTGTTAGCTACACCTGTTTCAATACGACCAGTTGCAACAGTACCACGACCAGTAATAGAGAATACATCTTCGATAGGCATTAAGAATGGCTTGTCCATGTCACGAACAGGCTCTTCAATCCAGCTATCAACAGCTTCCATTAATTCCATTACTGTATCAACCCACTTTTGTTCACCATTAAGTGCACCTAAAGCAGAACCAGCAACTACAGGTCCATTATCACCATCATACTCATAGAATGATAATAAATCTCTTATTTCCATTTCTACTAATTCTAATAACTCTTCATCATCAACCATATCCACTTTATTCATGAATACAACGATGCGAGGAATACCTACCTGACGTCCTAAAAGGATGTGCTCACGAGTCTGTGGCATTGGGCCATCAGTCGCAGCTACCACTAAAATAGCACCATCCATTTGTGCAGCACCAGTTACCATGTTCTTTACGTAATCCGCGTGACCTGGACAGTCAACGTGGGCGTAATGACGATTTGCTGTTGCATACTCTACGTGAGATGTATTAATTGTGATACCTCTTTCCTTTTCTTCAGGAGCGTTATCAATTTGATCGAAGTCTTTTGCTTCAGATAAACCTGCATCAGCTAATACTTTAGTAATAGCAGCAGTTAAAGTTGTTTTACCGTGATCTACGTGTCCAATTGTACCTATGTTAAGGTGTGGTTTTGAACGATCGAAAGTTGCCTTTGCCATGTTTAATTTATTTAATCTTAATTATTATTAGTGTTCAATTTTTATATACTAAAAAAAAGAGCCAATGACGAGATTTGAACTCGTGACCTCTTCCTTACCAAGGAAACGCTCTACCCCTGAGCTACACCGGCGTAAAGTATTTATTTCCTCATTAATATGAGCTTTCTGCCTTCACAGAAAATTTGAGCGAGAGACCGGGTTCGAACCGGCGACATTCAGCTTGGAAGGCTGACGCTCTACCAACTGAGCTACTCTCGCTTTTTAATTAGAATTTCTAATTAATGGTTTTCAATATTTCAAACAAGCCTCTTTTAAAAAGATGCTTTAGTGGGGAGAGCAGGATTCGAACCTGCGAAGTTAAAAACAACAGAGTTACAGTCTGTCCTCGTTGGCCGCTTGAGTATCTCCCCAATTATTAATTTTTAGGCTGCAAAAATACACCTTTATTATTGTTATTCATTCTATTAAAGAACTATTTTCTTTTCAGAAAAAAGAGCCGATGGAGGGACTCGAACCCACGACCTGCTGATTACAAATCAGCTGCTCTAGCCAGCTGAGCTACATCGGCTTTTTTGTTGCTTTTTTTTGTCAAATTTTTAACATAAAAAAGTCCGCTATTTCTAACGGACTGCAAATGTAATGTTTTATTTTCTCTTTCAAAATATTTTTGAAAAATTTTTCATCAGGAATGTGACCTTAATTTTTCTTTTCGTTTTTTTAAGCGTCTCATTAGCGATGTTGCAGCCAAATCTGCTCCTTCTTCAAAGGATTTACTGTGTTTTTTTACTACAAAGGTATCACCAGGCACACTTAATTTTGCCTCAAATATTTTATTTTCTTTATCACTTGTATTTTCAACTTTTAGAAATATATCTGCTTGAATAATCTTATCGTAATAAAGATTTAATTTCTCAAAACGTTTTTGAATAAAATCTTTCAACTTAACGTCTGCTACAAAATTGATGGATTGTGTGTTTACATTCATAAACTATAGTTTAGTTTTTTAATTATTATTTCTCGGATGTGCTTTAGCATGCACTTTTTTTAGCTCAGCTATACTGTTATGTGTATAGACTTGGGTTGCAGCTAAGCTAGAATGACCGAGCAATTCTTTTACTGAATTAATATCAGCACCTTCATTTAGTAAATGTGTTGCAAAAGAATGCCTGAGCACGTGTGGGCTACATTTTAGTTTCGAAGATGCCTCACTAAAATACTTATTTATTATCCTATACACAAATGTCTCATACACTTTAACTCCCTTATTAGTTAAAAGTAAATAATCTTTATCTTTAATTTCGGCTAAGCCACTTTTATACTCTTTATAACTATTTATAGTTTCAATGACTGAGGGAATTAAAGGTATGTAACGCTCTTTATTACGTTTACCCAACACCTTTAATGTTTTTTTATTTGAATCAATATCTTTCACTTTTATGTCAATTAATTCTGCGCGTCTAATTCCTGTAGCATAAAATAACTCAACAATTAATTTGTTTCTTGAACTTTCAAAATCTTTTACATCATTCAATGCTTTTAATACATTACTTAATTCTTTTTGAGAAAATGGTATTTGAATTTTCTTTTCAATCTTTAAAGCCTTGTGACCTTTTAATGGATTTAATTTAAGATCGTCTATTTTTATTAAAAACTTATAGTAAGAATTTAGTGATGAAACTTTTCTGTTAATACTTCTATTGGTAATCCCAGAATTAACTAGACCAACTATCCATTGCCTAATTATATTATATCTAACAACACCTATGGATTCTTCATTATAATCGTTATCTAAAAAACGTTGAAAACTTTCGAGATCTTTTATATAAGCTGTAGCCGTATGAACGGAATACTTCTTTTCTAGTAATAAATAATCTGAAAATTTTTCTAATGACATATAAACTGTTATTGAATTAAAAATAGCTTTTATTTATCTGAGATAAAAGCTAGACATAAAAAAAATCCCGATTACTTTATTTAGCACCGGGATTTTTATTTCTTCAGTCTTTTTATTTAAATCTGTTCTGCGTCTTTTAAACTTTGAACATATTCAGCCTTTTGTATTTCTTCTCTACGAACAATTGAAGGTTTAGCATATTGCTTTCGTGATTGTAACTCGCGTCTAACGCCAGTTCGATTGAACTTTTGTTTATAGCGTTTCAATGCTCTCTCTATATTTTCTCCTGAATTTATCTGAATCTTTAACATAGGTCTTAACCTCCTCTCTTTTAGATTTTGGGGGCAAATATATGAAGTAATTCTGCTTTAAAAAAGCAGTCGTCTTATTTTTAAAATTAATCCTTATATAAAGATGCGCGTTGAGAAAGATCATTAATTAGCTGCTCATCTTCTTCGCTTTCTAAAAGAACGTTGTAATTTTTCCAGAATTCCTTATTATATGGTTTTGAAAGAAAGATGTCCATATTCCATAGTTTAGAATTTAACTCAAACTGAACAATTTCTCTATCCAAAATTATTTCAGAGAATAATATTTCTTGTACTGTTGAATAGTAACGCTCTTCTCTATTATATCTATCAATTTCCTTTTGTGAGACTTTTTTATTGGTTTTCAATCCAACATTGACAAGTTTTGGTGTTTCATAATAGATGTAATTAGGATACATTTTATCATTATATTCGATATAATTAATAATAAGCTTATGATTAGTTTGTGTACCTAGTAGACGTTTACTTCTACTTTTTTGAGCATCAGAGGCTGCTACTAATTCATATTCTATTTTCTTTATGGCATAGTTGTCATAATATATATAAAGCCAGCCTTGAGCCTTATAACCTTCATTATATATACCTTTAGTATTCAAGCCAACAAAGTCTATACTTTTGTTAATTTTAATTTTGTAAATCTTTCGGCTATCATCTACAAGAAGTGTATCCATTACAAATTGATGTGTCTTTAAAATATCCTTTCCGAAAAGTGCCTTTGTGTCTTCTACGTTCCTGAGTAAGTTTAATTTTCCTTGAAATAAGTTTTGAAGTCCATTTACTCGAGTATCATTCCACTTAATAGATTTTACAAGTTGTTCTTTTGAAACATCGTTTCTCCTGATGTCCTGAGTTTTTAATCTATTTCGTTTTATATTTCTATTTCGATAAGACACGTATGAAAATATACTATCAACATCACGTAGATCATAACTCTTACGCATTTCATCAACATTAACTTTAAGATGTTCAGTACTTTTTGCGCCGTAACCAGAATCGTAGACTGTAATTGCACTTTCTATGAGCCACTTAAATTCTAGACTATTTCGTTCCTTATGACGTAAAAATCCTTTTTGGAGATAGGCAGAATCAGGTAAGTTTTTTGATAATCTTTCTAAGGCTTTGAGAACAATACCGTTTCCTGTTGTTGGTCTTGGATCAGCTACTATCACAATTTCATCAAGCGAAGCAATATCCTCTTCGAGAAAGATATCTTTAGAGTTATCGTAATCACTAACTAGTACTTTAAAACTTTTGAAACCAATTGAAGACACTACTAAGGTATCATTTTGATGCTCCGAAGGCACCAATAAAACAAAACGTCCATCAGAATTACTGATGGTCCCAATTGTAGTATTCTTTATGTAAACACTTGCATTCTCAACTGGTAAGACATAAGCGGAGTCAATTACTTTTCCTTTTAATTCGACTTGAGAAAAGCCTAAAAAAGAAACAAAAAATAAAGTTATGGCAAAAAATAGTTTGAAGTGATTACAATACATTATAAGTTGGTTTAGTGAACAAACTAACATCATGGCTAAGACCATTCCGTCTTATAAACTTCAAAACTAATCAAATTATTTTATGTCGCTGGCTTATAATCTTTATTGTCGATTACCATCTTTGCTATTATTTCTCTTAATATCTCAGAAGTACCACCACCAATTGGACCCAAACGGCTATCTCTTGCCATACGCGCTAGAGGATATTCTTCCATATAACCATAACCTCCTAAAAACTGAAGACATTGATATATGACATCGTCAGCCATTTTTGTTGATTGTAACTTGGACATCGTAGCTTCTTTGACCATGTAGTCACCGTTATCTAAACATTTTGTAACGTAATAGTTGAATTGCTTACAGATTTCCATTTGTGTTTCGCATTCTGCAAATGTATGTCTTAGTGCCTGAAATTTATCTATAGTTCTACCAAAAGCTGTTCGCTCTGACATGTATTTTTTGGTATACTCCAAAGCATATTCTGCTCTAGCATGTGCATTAACGCCCATAATTAATCGCTCTAAAGCAAAATGTTGCATAATGTATGGAAATCCTTGATTTTCTTCACCCATTAAATTTTCTGAAGGAATTATTACATTATCAAAGGCAATCTCTCCAGTATCTGATGCTCTCCAACCCAGCTTTTCTAATTTTGTTGCAGAAACACCAGACGCATCTCTATCCATAACAAAAATACTAATGCCCTTATTTCCTAATTCAGGTTTTGTTTTTGCCGCAACTATCAAATAATCACTGTAAACTCCGTTAGTGATAAATGTTTTTGATCCGTTAATTACATAATTGTCGCCTTTTTTAACAGCTGTTGTTCGCATACCAGCAACATCACTACCACCAAAAGGTTCTGTAATACAAAGACATCCTATTTTATCTCCTAGTGCACTTGGGGTTAAATATTTTTCTTTTTGTTCTTGACTTCCTTCTTTGTTTAAATGTGTCATTGCTAAATAAGCATGTGCCCATATAGCAGCTGCAAACCCACCAGAATTTATTCGCTGCATTTCTTCTAATAAAATAACAGTATAAAAGAGATCTAAATCCAATCCACCGTAAGCCTCTGGAGTAGCTAATCCAAAGTAGCCCATATCACCAAATTTCTTCCATATGAAACGCTCTATTTGACCCGTTTCTTCCCATTTTTCAATATTTGGTACGACTTCTTTTTGAAGAAAATCTCTTAAACTTTCTCTAAATAAATGATGTTCTTCAGTGAAGTATAACTTTGACATTTTGCAGATTTTTTTTACAAATACAAATATAATCTAATAATCTGTAATTTTCTGATTGGAAAACGTTCAACTTTTGTTAAATCCTCAATATTTTTAAAACCATCTCGAAGTATTCTTTCTTCAATGATACTGTTAGCAATTTCATAATCAATATGAGGAATTGTGACGAGTTGGTCACGTGTGGCTGTATTTAAATTATAGGTTTTAATTTTTCGTGGTGTCTTAACTACAAATTGTGCTTTGATTCGACCAATAACTTCTGGTGTTAATCCCCAAATTTCAGACAATTCATCTGTGCTCACAAAACCTTGGTATTTGTATCTATAATCTATAATGCGTTTTGAAAACCCTTCTCCAATACCATAAACTTTTTGAAGTTGTAATGCTGTAGCAACGTTTAAGTCTATCTTTTGAGTGACTATTTTTGGTTTACTAGAACTGGAATAAAATTTATTATATTTTTTTGGCTTGGGATTAGTCACCCAATCTGGAAATTTAAAGTAAGGAGAGATCTCTGCTAATAATGAATCTGAAACTTTAGTCACATTCTTAAAATCTTTAGCTGAATTCACCCACTTATTTGTAGCTCTAAATTGATGTAATCTATCGATTTCTTCATTAGACATCCCCAACGAATAACCTTTGTAATCTGTAATATAATTTGGATTAAATGGAAATATTTTTAGTGCTTTTAAGTCAAGTGCAACCTTTCTCAAAGAATCGACTTCTGATTTGTAAAGTCTTAATTCATCTTCATTAACATTTGTGATTTCATTGGAAGAGAAATCAAGAAAGAAATAAATGTACTGCGCTAATATGATAAGTATGACCAATAAAAAAATCCCACTCCGTTTTTGTTTAGAAAACATAAAGTGGGATTTCATTATAGATTATTATAACTAATATTATTTTTTTGCTTTGATAGCATCTAAATATCTCGTCAATTGTTTTCTTACTATTGGAAATAAGAAGAATAAGCCGACCATATTAGGGAATATCATTGCAAAAATCATTGCGTCTGAGAATTTCCAAATTGAACCCATACTTGCAGCTGCACCTATGACAACAAATAATAAGAATAAAATCTTATATACCATATCTGCAGTCTTTCCTCTACCAAATAAGAATTTCCAAGATTGTAAGCCATAATAAGACCAAGATATCATGGTTGATACTGCAAATAATACTACAGCTATAGTCAAGAATATATTAGAATATGGAATATATTCTGCAAAGGCTTTTGATGTTATACCAGCACCTTCGTAACCTACACCATCAATAAATACTACTCCAGATCCATCACCGCCATACTCAAAGAAACCACCAAAGTTAAAAATAACAATAACCAAAGCTGTCATTGTACAAATTAAAACTGTATCAATAAATGGCTCTAATAATGCAACTAAACCTTCAGAGGCAGAATATTTTGTTTTTACTGCTGAATGTGCAATAGACGCAGAACCTGCTCCAGCTTCATTAGAAAATGCAGCTCTTTGAAATCCTACTAATAAAACACCTATTAAACCACCTACTCCAAAAGCAGTTGGATTGAAAGCTTCTCTAACGATAAGCCCTATTGCATCATCTATTAAACTGAAGTTACTAAGTATGATGTAAAGACAAGCAGCTACGTACATTACGGCCATAAACGGTACAACTTTCTCTGTTACTTGAGCAATACGCTTAATTCCTCCAATAATTATAACTCCAACAAGTACAGCCAGTACTAAACCAACTATTGCCCCTGCAGCAGTACTTTCCCAATTAAACAATTCTTTAATTACAATTGTTGCTTGATTAGATTGTGCAGCATTTCCACCACCAAATGAACCACCTATACAAAAAATAGCAAAAATTGCAGCTGTAACTTTTCCTAATGTTTTAAATCCTTTAGACTTTAATCCTTTACTGATATAATACATTGGACCTCCATATACCACTCCATCTTCTCCAACATCTCTAAACTGAACACCTAATGTACACTCGACAAATTTTGTAGACATTCCTAAAAGACCACATATAATCATCCAAAACGTTGCTCCGGGTCCACCTAGGGCAATTGCTAAAGCAACACCTGCAATATTACCATTACCAACGGTTCCAGAAACTGCTGTAGCTAATGCCTGAAAATGACTTACTTCTCCTTCTTCGCTTTCATCTCTTATAGTTTCAATAGAATCTCCACCAGGTGTAGAATCACCATAAGCTGGCTCCACAACAGAGTGATCAATATCATCATATTTACCTCTTACAACATTAATTGCTTTTCCAAAAAATCGAATATTTGGAAACTTAAAGTAAAGTGTAAAAAATAATGCACTACCAACTAATAATACCAAAACAAAAGGTATTTCCATTGTTTCGGATTTATATATGGGAAAGAAAATAGCATTAAAAAAACCATCAGCTACAGGCTGAAATGCTTCGTCAATTTTTTGGTCTAGTCCTTTTTCTTGTGTGTTTTGTGCAAAAATAAATACGGGTAATAAAAGTGCAAAAATAGATAGAAGATGCTTCTTCATAAATTTAATATTAGTTAATTGTTTTTTAGTAGGCGACAATATGCTAAAAAAAAATGATTTTATAAAGCTTACAGCGTTAAAATGGTTTTAGAATTTATACAATGTTATATTTGGAGTTTAACTTATGTATTTGTTCTGGACGACCAAGAACTATAATCTTTGAGCCAGGGATAAGTTTAGTGTCAGCCTCTGGATTAACTATGTATTCACCTTTTCCGTCTTTGAAGCCTATAACACTACATCCTGTTTTACGTCTTAAATCTAACTCTTTAATCGTTTTTACAACACTGACATCGTATAACTGTTCTACCTTTACTTCTTCTATGTTAATATTACGTTCTCCAACAATACCTAGGTTATCAATAAACTCTACTAAATCGGGTATTACAACTAGAGAAGCCATATGGTCTCCACCTATTCTATCTGGAAGAATTACATTATTTGCGCCTGCCAACTTTAATTTATTGTAAGACGTTTCTTGTGAGGCGCGGCTTATGATACTCATCTTTTTATTGATTTGTCTTGCAGACAATACCACAAACAAATTATCGGCATCACTTGGTAATGCAGATATTAATGTATCTGCCTTTTCTATTCCAGCCTGAAGAAGTATCTCATCTTCATTAGCATTACCATGAACAAAAAGGATATCATCCTCTTGAAACCTTTCAATGATTTCCTTATCGCGTTCGATAATTACAAATGGTTTATTGTACGCCAAAAGCTTTTTGGCAGCTTGTTTTCCATTTCGTCCAAAACCACATATTATAATATGATTAGACATATTGTCTATAGTCTTCTGCATCTTACGTTTTTTTATATCTTCAAAATTATTTCGGCTTAAAATGTATTCAGTAATTATAGAAATGGCGTAACCTACAATAACTACACTTGCTAAAATTAAAAAAATAGTAAATATTTTAGATGGCGTGTCTAGCGGATTAACTTCAGCAAATCCAACAGTGGTTATAGTAATTACTGTCATGTAAACAGCATTAACCCAAGAATATCCCGAAATAAATCTATAACCCAAAACACCAATAAACATAATTACTATCAGCATAATTAATGCTGTATAAATTTTGGATCTAAATAGTTTTATTAAAGGATTTGCCATAGATTACAAGTCAAAAACAGAGCTTCTTTTAGTATAGATAATATCTTTTATTCGTATCCAAAATGCTAAAAATAGATAAACGGCAAATCCGAATCCTACAGTAACAAAAGTGAGATACATGAAACTTGTACGTACTACTTTAGCTCTGATACCCATACGGTCAGCAATACGCTGACAAACATAATAGCCATGCTTCTGAAAGTACAATAAAAGTCTATAAAAAATATTCATACTGCAAGTTATCTATTTTTTGAGATTAATTGACTACCAATTGCACATTGTAGGCATTTATTTTTATCGCAATATTCAGTTTTAAGCTGAATTAAACCTTGAGATGTCATTGCAGATTTATCAATTGGCTTTAACTCTAAAAATTTCTCAACAATTGAATTCTTTTCAATCTTGACAGATTTTATAAGGTTAAATACAGCTTCTTCTGATGATTTACCTAATGCTTTTGAATGACTGAATTTTAAAGGCAAAATCGTATTTATTAATAATAAATCGATGAATGACTTTGTTAGTTTTTTCTTTACAGATTTTGAAGCTTTAGAAAACACATAATGTGATTTCCAAAATACCGAAGCCTCTACTTCAAAAAGATTATAAAATTCTTCAGCTGTGGTTAATTTCAAGATTTTTGAAAACAATCCTTGTTCCTTATACATTAGCATAGCTAGCTGAGACAATCTTATTGTTGGAAAATTTGGTGGCCGCAATCTAAAAAATTGTAACGGTAATACACCTTGATTATTAAGCTGAAATTTCTGTTTTAAAAATTGAAATCGCTTTTGTAAATCTAAATAATATACGTCCTGAATGTCATCGTCTAATAAAGAGGCTTGACCGAAAAACATAGCTTCTAAATCTGTAGCATTGTGAGAAACTTTTCTAACTATAGAATAATCCATTGAATTAGCTAAACTGAAGAATGAATCTCCATTGACTTTGAGTCCAAAGTTTTTGCATAGCATTTTAAACAATACAGCTTCCCAATCGTTTTTAGATACCTCAAGTAGCTTATATATGTCTTTTGATTTACGTTCTAGTCTTTCGATGTAAAGGCGTTCTATCCAGTTAGTAAGTTTAAAATCATCTACCGAAGCAAAATCAGTTTCACAATTAATCCAAGATTTGGATTGCATCAACTTTTGATAGCTATCTAATAAACTTTTATCAACATAGTCTCTTAATTCTAATGTTGGAATTGGGGTGTTATCCTTTCTAAAGATATCTGTATCGTGATCCCAAACAACATGTAAAATTACATTATCATAAGCTTTATCAGTTTCGTGATTGTGTACATACCAATCTGATGATTTGATATGGATTTCAACATTCCCAGCCCACTTTTGATTATCGATAACCACTTGCGCATTAAAAAAATCTGGCCCAGAATTGTAATTATGTTGCCCCAAACTAATAATACTCACCTTTTCAGAATTTACAGTTAGTAAATCCCTGGTATTAAATCGTTTGTGTTTCCAAATAAAATGAAGGAAATCTTCTTGCATGCTCTAAAATAAAAAATCCCGAGAAATGCTCGGGATTTTTATTAAATATATCTTCAAAATACTACAATGCACTGATAATATCGTGCTTTGTAATAATATGATATTTGCCGTTTTCTAAATCAACTAAAACTGCATTACTTTCTTTATTAATGAGTTTAGAAATCTCTTCGATTTTAGTGTTCAAATTTACAATAGGATAAGGTTTACTCATCACTTCTCTTATTGGTAAATCAGAAATGTTTTTATCTTCAACATATTTTCTAAATAAATCGGTTTCATCAACTGCACCAACAAATCCAGTGATATCTTCTACAGGTATTTGAGAAATTTTAAAAGACTTCATACGCTCAATAGCGTGTGATACCAATTCTTCTGTTTTAATAGTAACCAAAGGTTTGTCTGAATGGTCTTTAATCAAATCTAAAGCTACAGTAACTTCATCTTCAATAAAACCACGCTCACGCATCCAATCGTCATTAAACATTTTACCAACGTAGCGACTTCCATGGTCATGATATAATACCACAACAACATCTTCTGGTTTGAAATGTTCTTTTAATTGCAAAACACCTTTTATAGCTGCACCTGCTGAATTCCCTAAAAACATACCTTCTTCTTTTGCTAGCTTTTGCGTGTAAACCGCTGCATCTTTATCGGTCACTTTTGTAAACCCGTCAATAACTCCAAAGTTTACATTTGCAGGCAAAATATCTTCTCCAATGCCTTCAGTGATGTATGAGTAGATTTCGTTTTCATCAAAAACTCCTGTCTCATGATATTTTTTAAAAACTGAACCATAAGTGTCAATTCCCCAAACTTTTACATTTGGATTTTTCATTTTTAAATAACTTCCTACACCAGAAATTGTCCCACCAGTACCAACACCAACTACGAAGTGTGTGACTTTTCCATCAGTTTGTTCCCAAATTTCTGGACCAGTACTTTGAAAATGCGCTTTGCAGTTGCTAGGATTATCGTATTGATTAACATACCAAGAATTTGGAGTTTCTTCTGCTAAACGTTTAGAAACTGAATAGTAGCTTCGTGGGTCAGTTGGTTCTACATCAGTTGGACAAACTACAACCTCTGCACCAACAGCCCTCAAAATATCCATCTTTTCTTTGGATTGCTTATCGCTTAAAACAAATACGCATTTATAACCCTTAATGATGGCCGCAAGAGCCAATCCCATACCTGTATTTCCTGAGGTACCTTCAATAATAGTTCCACCTGGTTTTAGTCTTCCATCAGCTTCTGCGTCTTCAATCATCTGAAGTGCCATACGGTCTTTCACAGAATTACCTGGGTTAAAAGTTTCGTATTTGGCTAAAACCAAACAGTCTAACTCTTCAACCAATTTATTCATCTTAACCATAGGTGTATTTCCGATGGTTCCTAATATATTTTCAGCGTAATCCATAGTCGTAAATTTGCTGTGCAAATTTAAATGAAAAGTAACAAGTATTTAATTAAATATCAATTTTGTTTTAGTCGAAACGGATTGCCTTTACTGGAGATATTTTTGAGATGATTACCGAAGGAATTAGTAACATTAATAAACAAACTACAAACGTCCCAATATTTAGAATAAGTATATAATCCCAACTGATATAAACTGGCGCCTCACTGACGTAATATGTATCTGGATTTAAAGGAAAAAGTTTTAAATATTTCTGAGCAAATAACAGACCTAAACCTATAGAGTTTCCCCAGAATAGACCTAATCCAATGAGATATGATGCGTTATATAAAAACACTTTTCGGACAGACCAGTTGGCTGTTCCTAAAGCTTTTAAAATACCTATCATTTGTGTACGTTCTAGGATTAGTACCAGTAATGCAGTTATCATATTAATTCCGGCAACTAAAATCATGATAGCAATAATACCATAGGTGTTACTATCAAAGATTTTTATCCAATCAAAAACAGTACTGTATTTTCTAGTTACCGTTGTTGATTTCATTAAAGAAGGAATCTCTCGATATATAGCTTCACCCTTTTCTTCAATTTTTGAAAAATCATCAATAAAAACCTCAAAAGCACCCACTTGGTCAGACTTCCATTTATTTAATCGTTGTATATGTCTAATATCTGCGATACAAAATTTTTCATCCAGCTCCTGAAAACCGGAATTAAAAACACCTACAATTGTAAATTTTCGAATTTTTGGTAGTCGTTCTAAATTTTCAGTAAATAAGGTTTGAAATGAATCACCAACTCCAAAACCTAAACGATTGGCTAGATGTTTTGAAATCAATATTTCGTTATTCAGTGCTTTAGTAAAGTCTGGCAAACGTCCTTCCACAAGGAATTCTTCAAAATAATTCCATTTATAATCTTTACCTACACCTTTGATAACAACACCTTCAAAATCACTAGTCGTTCGTATAACTGTAAACTTATTAGCAGTACCTTGAATATGAGAGATGCCCTCAACCGTATTGAATTCTGGATAAAAATCCTGTTCTAAACTTAAGGGTACTTGTGACTCATCAGAGACATTAGTGTCGTAATTATCTATAATTATATGGCCATTAAAAGCGACAACCTTATCTCGGATTTTTTGTTGTAATCCTAAACCAGTGGCAATAGCAATAAGCATGACAATAATACCTATAGCTATAGCAGCAATACCAATTTTAATTATTGGTGCCGAAACACTACTTTTATACGTTTTACTGCCAATTATACGTTTGGCTATAAAGAGTTCGAAATTCAAAATAAACTACACCATTTATGATGTTCAAAAATACAGTTTTATTATTGGTTATAGCATTAGCAAGTTGTGGTAATGCTGTTAAATCTAAAGATAATGATTTGAAGATTAAAAACTCTAGGAGTGACACAAAGGTGTCTAGACTTCTGGATGATAAAAGCATAATTATAGGCGCAAATCAAACTAAAAGCTATTTACCGGTTTTAAAAGGTAAACGTGTTGGTGTGGTAGCTAATCAGACTTCGGTAATTAGAGTTGTTGGCAAAATTAGTGGATTACGAAATACTGAAGCTGATGGTCTTGAGATTACTACTAATAGATATGAGCACATTGTAGACTCGTTGCTAAAACTAAATATTAATATCAAAAAAGTATTTTCTCCAGAGCATGGTTTTAGAGGAAAAGCAGATGCTGGTGAATTGGTAAAAGATGGTAAGGACACAAAAACAGGTTTAGATATTTATTCTTTACATGGCAAACATAAAAAACCCACTAAAGAACAGCTTCAAGATATAGATATTATGGTTTTTGATATCCAAGATGTTGGTGTGCGTTTCTATACTTACATTTCGACATTACATTATGTTATGGAAGCTTGTGCTGAGAAAAATATTCCGCTTTTAATCCTAGATAGACCAAATCCTAATGGGAATTATGTTGATGGTCCTGTTTTAGAAAAAGAGCATAGTAGCTTTTTAGGTATGCATCCCATTCCTTTGGTACACGGAATGACTATTGGTGAATATGCTCAAATGATAAATGGAGAAAATTGGTTAAGCTATGGCATCCAATGCAAATTAACCATCATTCCTCTCAAAAACTATACACATACAAGTACCTACAATTTACCTGTAAGGCCATCTCCAAATTTACCTAATGACCAGTCTATAACATTGTATCCAAGTCTAGGCTTGTTTGAAGGCACAAATATCAATGCAGGTCGAGGTACAGAATTTCAGTTTCAGCGTTATGGCGCCCCTTTTTTAAATAAAGATCATTACGAATTCAGTTACACACCAATTGCAAACTTTGGCGCAAAATATCCGAAGCACCAAAATACAGTTTGCTATGGTGCAGATTTATCTACCATAAAAGCAGAAAGAAGTTTTACCCTAAGATATATAATAGACAGCTATAATAATACTACTGATAAATCTAAATTTTTCAATATGGCAAACTTTACAAAACATGCTGGTACTGAAAAATTACAACAACAGATTGAAGCTGGTAAAACAGCTAATGAAATTAAAAATAGTTGGCAAAAAGGATTATCCGACTTTAAATTAGTAAGAGAAAAATACCTTATATATGATTAACTTATTATCGAGATGTAATTGGATATTCTTTTATCACATCAATAACAAATACAATACGTAATGGTGATTGAATAGCTACCAAAACATTACGTCCTTTGGTTAGTCTATTAAGTGGTAATTTATAAAAAGTGCTATCTACTCTAACATTTACTTCTTTTTCTTCAGTAGTATTTGCGGTATAGAGGTAATTTATTTTTTTATCACTTTTAAGAATAAGTGTGTCCTTGGTTTTATTCAAATCATGATAAAGACCTGAAGCAATAACATTAGTGTTTTTTCGTATAGTTGCAACTCCATTTTGAGAAAATGCAGAATTAGTTAGTCCAACAATTAAGACTGTGAATATTAAGCGGGGGAAGTATTTCATATATCTATTAAGTTAAACCGTAAGTTTATCTCAACATGGATTAATTAATCCAAGCAAATATATGATTTTTTAATTTATACGTTATTTTACTCAATACCTTCAGTGAATGTAGGCTTTTCATAGGCATGGAAAGGTTGTTTTAGTAATTCTGAAATATTACTGTTTTTTGTTTCGTTTGGAAAAACATCAACACCATAAACTAATTTTTCACGTTCCATGTACATGTAGGTTCCGAATACTCTATCCCAAATTGAAAAAATATTTCCATAATTAGAGTCCGTATATGGTAATCTATAATGGTGGTGAATCTTGTGCATGTCTGGTGAAATCAAAACATAACTAATAAGTTTATCAACCGCTTTTGGAAGCTTAATATTAGCATGTGTAAACTGTGTAAATATTAAAGATAACGCCTGATACAGCATGACAACTGCAATAGGTGTGCCAACGGCAAAAACACCAAGTAAAGTAAAGGTAAATCTTATTACACTTTCAATCGGATGATGCCTATTTGCTGTAGTTGTATCTACTTTATGATCTGTATGATGCACTAAATGCACCATCCATAAAGGCTTTACTTTATGCTCTACAAAGTGAGCTAAATAGGCACCAAAAAAATCGAGAAGTAAAACGCCTAAAAATATATATGACCAAAGCGGCATTTCGGGTAACCAATTAATGATACCAAAATCATTGGCTTTTACCCAATCAGATGACCATAGTAGTATAAAAGCCAATCCGAAATTAATAACAATAGTGGTTAGTGTAAAAAAGAAATTTGGTATTGCGTGTTTCCATTTTTTATAATCAAACTTAAATAGTGGTAACGCACCTTCTAGTAACCAAAAGAAGGTAATTCCCGAGACTAATATTAAACTTCTATGAGAAGAAGGAATCGTTTCAAAATAAGTGTATAAAGTTTCCAATATTATCTATTTAAGTCCACAATACTTTGTGATAATTTTCTATTGAATAAAGATAATTTATTTTCTAAAACCGAAAAATTCTCAACGTCGTTTTTAAGACGATAAGCTGTATAAAGCAAAAACACTTTTAAAGGTTCGTTTACCTCTAGTAAATCAATTTTATTTATTTGTCGTATTACTTTTCCAGACTTATTCTTTATTAAATCTTGTTTTAATCTTATGAGTTTAATACGCTGATATAAAGCCTTTTTATTATCTAAATTTTTGTCTTCAGCTAAAAACTGTTCTGCTTCTGCGAAATAAACATCAGATAATCTTAAAATTTCATCTCTGACATTATTATTCACCAAAATGCTATAATCTACGTATTTTGAAGCCAAATAAAATGCCGAATAAAACTCTTTATTGGTGTCATAATTAATTAATTCTTGTTTTAAAAAAGAAGTATTCAAATTGTACTTAATCACAAATTTAGATAAATTAAGTACTTCAGTAAAAGCTCCAGAAGTGCCAATAATATTTCCATTAGCATCCATAATTTTAAGTGAATCGTCTTCAAAAGTATCGACATAACTTTGACTTCGTTTGCCTTTTATTTCTTCCATTAATTCGCCATAAAAATCATCATCAACTTCCACAAGAATAAAAGACTTCCAAAGGAATTCGTTAATTATTGGTGATTCAAAAAGATTTTTTATGTAAATATCTTTTCCGTTTTCGTCTTTTACAATAGCCGGAAAAGGTATTTCCAACGACCTCTTCCAAGCCATTAAAATAAGTTTGTTTTCACTTCTAGCTTTAATTTGAGCAAACTTCAATGGTGACATCCACTCTCTTATTTGGGAATCACTACTTTGAAAATAAATGAATAGTAATAGAATACAAATTATTTTTTTCATAGGTATTATTTGATTCGAACTTTCATAGCCTCAACAATATTAAAAGCAGCAGGACAAATGGCTACATTTTTTAATGTTAAATTTGATATTTGCTGAAATTTCTTTCTGTCTGTATGTGGGAATTCACTACACGCTTTTGGTCTCACCTCATAAATAGAACAATAATTATCAGCATCTAAAAACGTACATGGTACAGATTTTAGGACATAATCATTTTCTTCATCAAGTTGCAAAAATTGCTCCGTAAATTGTTGTGGTTTCATTCTAAAATGTTTTGCAATACGTATTATGTCTTTATCCGTAAAAAGCGGACCTGTGGTCTTACAGCAATTGGCACATTTTAGGCAATCTATTTTCTCAAATTCTGCCTCATGCAAGTCTTGCATTATATAATCTAATTGCTTAGGTGGTTTTTTTTTAAGCTTAGTAAAAAACGTTTTGTTTTCCTTATGCTTATCTTTGGCGAGCTTAGGCAAATTATTGATTTGATCTTGCATATTGCTAATTTACGAATTAAAGAAAACTGAATCAAGCCATTATATAACCTTTATGAAAGACCTCTTTGGAAAAGCCTTATTAGATTACCAATCTGGTGATTACACAGAAGACCTGATAACGTCTACCAATATTTCAGAAGACGATGTATTACCACTTCCCTATTTATTCAGAGATTTTTCTGAAATGCCAAAGCTTGAACAAAAAGCATTACAATTGGCAAAAGGCAATATCTTAGATGTTGGTTGTGGCGCTGGTAGTCATAGCCTGTATCTAGAAGAAAAAGGATTAAATATAAAAGCTATTGATACATCAAAAGGTGCTATTGAAGTATCTAAAAAAAGAGGCGTTTTAGATGCCGAATTAAAACCACTCTTAGAGGAAACCGAGACTTTTGATACCATTTTACTATTAATGAATGGCACAGGTATTTTTGAAAAGCTTATCCAAGTTTCAATATATCTGAAGCATTTAAAAACGCTTTTAAATCCCGATGGACAAATATTAATAGACTCGTCCGATATAAAATACATGTATGAAGACGAAGATGGCGCCTATTTGTTAGATTTAAATAGTGGTTATTACGGTGAATTGAATTATTACCTATGCTATAAAGGAGAAAAAGAGGAGCCAATGAAATGGTTGTACCTCGATTTTGAAACTCTAAATACAGCTTGCCAAAGTGTTGGTCTCAACTGCGAAAAAATTATGGACGGCGAGCATTTTGATTATTTGGCAAAAATTAGTTTTGAGTAAAAACTCTATACTAAACTATTGCTGCTCGCCAGCAACATAAGTTCTAACTACTTTTGTGTTAGGGATTTCTTTGGCTTCAACAGTTACTATATCTTTATCTAAGATTATAAAATCAGCAAATTTACCTACCTCAATGCTTCCTTTTTCTTCTTCTTCAAAATTAGAATAGGCTGCCCAAATAGTCATTCCTCTTAAGGCTTCTTCTCTACTTAATGCATTTTCTATCTGAAAACCACCTTCTGGATATTGTTCTAAATCTTGACGTGCTACTGCCGCATAAAAAGTTAGCATAGGATTCACTCGCTCCACCGGGAAATCTGTACCTAAAGCTATTTTTCCATATTGCTTTAATAAATCTTTAAAAGCATAAGCGCCTTTCATTCGCTCTTCGCCTACTCTTTCTTCTGCCCAATACATATCGCTAGTTGCATGTGTTGGCTGTACAGAAGGAATAATATCATTAAATTTTGGAAAATCTTCTGCAGATACTATTTGTGCATGCTCAATTTTCCAACGACGGTTTGGTTTTCCATTTAGTACTTCTTTATAAGTATCCAGAACAGCATGGTTTGCAGAATCGCCAATGGCATGCGTATTCATTTGATATTCAGAGTCTGCAATACGTTTTGCCGTTGCTTTAAGTGTTTTGATGTCATTAACCAAAAGTCCAAAATGTCCTGGTTTATCACTGTAAGGATCACGCATCATAGCACCTCTAGAACCTAATGCACCATCTGCATAAAACTTAAATGAACGTACGTTCAGAAAATCTGTTTTAATAATGCCTTTATCTATAAAATAATCTAAGTTTTTAGTAGTCGCAGAAGCCATAGCGTAAACACGCATTTTTAAATCGCCTGTTTGTTGTAAGCTGTCTATTAAGTTAATTGCCTCAATACTTAACCCTGCATCATTAACTGTGGTTAATCCTAAATCAAAACATACATCTTGAGCACCTAAAAGTGCATCAATAGCTTCTTGTTTCGTAGATGTTGGCCAGTAATTCATCACTAAAGATTCTGCATTGTCGATAAGAACACCTGTTGGGTACCCATTCTCTATTACAACTTCGCCGCCATCAATTTTACTCTCGCCAGTAACTTTACCTAAATCTAAAGCCGCTTGATTAACCAATATAGCATGTCCATCAACTCTTGTAAGTGCTATTGGTGTATCCGGAAACAACTTGTCTAACTTAGCCTTGTTAGGAAAAACTTTGTCTTCCCAATCGTTTTGGTCCCAACCACGACCCATAATGTAATCTGCATTTTTTTCTTTCTGAAAATCAACTACGCGTTGAATGACCTCATCATAGCTTTCAGTACCCATAAGTTGTACTTCTTGTATACCTATACCAAGATTTAAAAAATGACAATGTGCATCAATCAATCCTGGTGTTATGGCTTGCCCATTAGCATCTATCATATTATCAGATTGGTAAGAACTCGTTATATCTTCAGAAGTTCCCACTGCAACAAATTTTCCATCTTTGATGGCGAAAGCTTCTTTTGTACTAAAGGCATCATCTACAGTGTAAACCATTGCATTAGTTACAATTAAATCTGCCGTTTGCTTTTCTGTTACACATGAAAATATTGTGATTAGCGCCAAAATTGAAAATAATTTTTTCATCGGTTGGGAGTAATTTTAAATAATTTTAAAATGTAAAAATAAGAAAAGCGTTCCTGATAAGAATGCTTTTTAAATTATCTAACTGAATAAAGTCATTATGTTAAAACCCAACTTTCCAAACTTTATCAGATGCTTCTAGATATTCTGATAAAGCTGCAGAACCATACCATGGAAAGATGTCGTAATCTAAAAATTTAGCCTTTATTGCTGGGTCAGTTGCTAAAAGTATTTTTGCTTTTTCCATATCACTCTCATTTAGAATAAAAATACCACGATAGTTTTTATCATTTTCGCCAATAGGCCCAGCGACTACTAATTTTCCTGCCTCAACCATAGTATTCATATTTGTCATATGTCCGGCAAACGCTTTATCAACTTCGATCTTATTTGTAGATGTATTTGTCCCAGTTTTTAAAATAACAAAGATGTAAGACTTCATACCATAATCGTCAGCACCTACCTTTTTGGCTAAATCGGCATCATATTTTGGATTTGCTTTTTGAGCTTGTATTGATAAGGTAACACTTAAGAATAATAGAAGTAATAGTAGTTGTTTCATCTTGTAAAGTTAAAAATCAAACTGATATGTAGCACCAGCTAAAAACTGGATACCTTGAACAGGAAAATTATTCCAACGTTGGTAATCTTGATTCGCAATATTATTTACTTTTCCATAAACTGAAAGATAGTCCGTGACTTTATATCCGAGATGCATATTTGCATCAAAGAAACTATTTAGGGTTACCATTATTACTGGTATAGGAACTAGCGTTCCTAATAGCTCAGATTCATCTTTACGTTCTCCTGTAAAGAACACACTTCCACCCATAAACCATTGTCTCGAAATTTGATAATCTAAAAATACAGAACCTTCAATATTTGGTAGATTCCAAGCTTCAGCTTGCATATCGGTATTATAATTAAAATACTGACCTTTAATAGCAAGTTTGAAGTTTCTGTTAACATCAATATTTAATTCTCCTCCAACAGAAAATGTTTTGACATTATCATAGACTACACCAAATGAATTACCATACTGATAGTCCTTTGTTGCAAAAGACTGGGCTCTATTAGTTTTAAATAAAGACTTGTTTTCTTCTGCAAAATAATTTCCTTTTATATTATAACTCACACTATTAGAAAGCTTTCCCTTAAGACCAATAAACCCATGATATTGCTGGTCAGTTGGTGTTACAAATAATGTTGGTGAAACAAATGGATTTGTGTTTGCAAAATCGAAATAGGAATTCTGAATTAAATCACCAGTCACACCTGCGTAACCAATTAATATGTCATTGACTAAACGATAAGAAGCTTCGATATTTGGGTAGATAAATAATTTATTATCGTTAAGCTCTGAATCATTCAAATACGTGAGATGTACGCCTAAATCTACCGTTAAATCGTCTTGTATGATTTGATAGCTTGGAGAAAGACTTACATTTACATTTCCGTAATCAATAGCCGCTGTATTATTATAGTTTTTATCAAAACTACCACCAATATAATCTATACGTAACTCTGTCTCAACAACTTCACCGCTGATAGGCACATCAAAACCAGCCTTTGCAACAAACCTATTCTCACCAGAATCTCTATCGTCACCAAAATGTCTAAAACTCATATTACCACTTTTGACAAATGAATTATCAAAATTTAACTTTCCACCTAAATAGAAACTGTTATATCTGATATTTGAATCTATCATATTAGCTTCTGTCTGACCAAAGAACTGTTGTGGCAGACCATACCAATTATAAGATCTTACATCAGCACCTAAATCTAGTTTCCATGAAAAATTATTCAGCTTTTGAGAATAATTGACATTGATGCCTGTTTTAGAAAAATCATCATCTAGTAATAAGCCTTCAATACCACCTTGAGAGGAATGATGACTAAAATAACCTCCGATATTCTCTCCACTATTCAACTCATGATTTAGATACACTTCACCTAAAATAGTAGTGTAACTTCCAAAACCAAGTGACGCATAATTATCATATAACTTTACTGGTTTTGTTTTTTCAACATTAGCTACTCTTCCTTTTGCAGGTGTAAAAGTTGAAGCCACTGGAATTGAAAAAATATTGTATTTAACTTCTTTTTTATTAATGGTATTGGCATCTTCTATAGATGGCTTGTCTTTTATTTTAAAAGCATCCGAAATTGTCGGCGAATAAGGTTTGATTACGTTTACTGTTTGATCATCGATGGTGTCTTTAGTTCGCTCTTGCGCAAACACAAAGGTGATCATTAAGATTAAGAATGCTGTTATTTTATATTTGATATTCATATGATTTGATTTGATTTTGATAAAAAAAAGATTTCTCGATGTACTCTAAAAGAATAATTGATATCTAGTTTTTATCTGATTCAATTGATGAGTTTGTTTTTGCTTCCTCAGATTTTATTTTATTTAATTCAGCTTTTGCCTCTTCTACGACTTGTTCAAATTCTGGAAAACTCGATATGACACTTTCTAAAATATATGTGGCCTGAAAAGCATCATCTAAATCGTAATAATTCTTCGCCATGACCACTAATCCTTTAGCAGAATACAATTTGTAACTGCTATAATCTTTAGCCAATTTTTGGATTACAGTATTTGACGCTTCATGATTTCCATCTTTATTTTTGAAATAAGCATTGTAATACAATGCTTCTGCAATAACACTACCTGAAGCTGTTTTTTCTAATAGCGCATAAGCCGATTTTGCTTTTGACTCATTACCTGATTTCCATGCCGAACGCGCAATAATTAATTGAGCATCTTTCTTTATTTTATTATCTAAATTAGAATTTGTCAGTACTTTATCAGCATAAGCTTCTGCTTCAGAATAATTATCCAATTGATAATAAGCATTCATTAAATTGGATTGTGCGTAGATGATGTTCTGTGTATAATCTGCTTCATATTCTAAACGTTTTAACATTGAAATAGAATTATTCCATTCAGAATTATTCAAATAAATTTCGCTTAATTTCACTAAAGATTGTTCTGTATACTCATTTTTTGCAGCATCGACAACAGATCTATAATTTGGCTTTGCATTATCAAATAATTCTTTTTTATAATACAATTGTGCCAGGTAGAAATGGGACTTTACAGCGTGAATACCATTTGGAAATCCATTTAAATACTTATTAAACTGTCTAATAGCTTCGTCTGTATCGCCTTCTAAGTATTGTTTTTCGGCAGCCAGATATGTTGTGTTATCTAATTGATAATCAGTTACTTCTACATAATCCAAGCTTTTTACCCAACGTACATATTCGTCGACACGTCCTAAATCGATATAAATTAATCTAACTGTAGAAACTGCTTGTATAGACTCTTGAGAACCCGCAAAATCATTCGCTACTTTCTTAAATTTATTTAAAGCTAATTCGTTTTCACTTCTATTATAATAAATCAAACCTTGACGAAGTAAAGATTTTGATATAAAAGCGCTGCCAGCATACTCTGAATTTAAACGGTCGTACATAACCATCGCCTTATCTGTTTCATTGGTTTTTACAAAAGTATTTGCTAACTCATACATTGCATCATCACGTAATCCAGATTTTGGATAACTGGCAATAAAGGTATTAAGCTTTCGAATCTTAGTCGCAGTTTTACCCATATAACCATGACTCATTGCTTTTTGAAAAGCAGCGTAATCACTTTCAATTTCATCAATACCAATCGCCTTATCATAAGCTGAAATGGCATTACTGTAATCGCTAGATACAAAGTAACCATCACCTAATCTTAAGTAGGCATCGTTTATTCTTAATTTATCATCCTTGTTTTCATTGATAAAATCGTTAAAGTAAGTTGATGCTTTGTCATAATCTTTTAGCTTAAAGTAGGTATACGCTAAATTATAGTCTAAGTTTTTGGCTTCGGAATAGTCAGAAACATTGCCTTGATTAAATTGTTTAAAACCAATTAAAGCCTCGTTATAATTTGTTAGATTATAATCCGTTTCGGCTTTCCAGAATGTAGCACGAGACGTATACTCATCATCACGTTGCTGGTCTAATGAATTATTGAACATGGTCAATGCTTCGCTGTATTTGTCTTCATTATACAACTCTAAACCACGATAAAATGCTACTTTTTGATACGCTTTTTTGTTTTCTAAACTCTTTCTGTCTTTTAATAAAACTAATGCTTCTTCGTAGTTTTTTGATGTGATGTATGAGTCGATTAATAGCGTCTCAATCTCCTCTTTGTATTCAGTTTTGGGATACGCTTCTAAATAACCTGATAATACTTGTGGTACAGATTGGTATGGATTACCAATCTCGTAACTGACTTTAGCATAATTCAACCAAGCATCTTGTTTAATTTGATCATCAAATGACATATGTGATGCATTTCTAAACGCATTTAGTGCTTCTGGTTTTTTGTCTAAATTGATATAACTCTCTCCTAAATGGTAATACGCATTTTGAGCTACAGAGTTATTACCATCAATAATTTTATTGAATTCTGAAATTGCATTTTCAAAATCATCTTGTTTGTAATGCGCATAACCTAATTGGTAGAAATCCGTGTTATTCCAACGTCCGTTTTTTCCTTTATATGTTTTTAGATACGGAATAGCTTCAGCATATTTTTCTAGATTAAAATAACTTTCACCAATAATTTTAGATAATTCTGAAACTTCTTCAGCATTACTTTTTGGTAATAGTTCTTCGGCCAATGCTATAGCTTTATCAAATTTACCTAGTTTAAAATTTAAATCTGCTTGATAATAACTCAGTTTCGCCTTGTATTTTTTGTTATTAGTAACAGCTTCAAAATATTCATTTGCAGCATCATAATCATCACCTTCATAAGCCATGTAACCCAAATAATATTTGGCTTGTGAGGCATATTCGCCATCTTCTTTAACACGATTAAGATACTTATCTGCTCCATTTTTATTATTTGTTACATACAAACTGTACCCGTAATTAAAATTGAATTTATCTTGCTCTGGAGGAGAAATACTCATCTCATCCACTTTTTCGTACCATTTCCGAGAATATGAAAAAGCATCATTCTCAAAATAATAATCTGCAACGTCTAAAAAAGCCGTATTACGTTTTGTACTTGTTGGGTACTCTTCAACAAAATCTTCAATTAAATCATCTGCATTTTTTTGATTTAATCTAACTGCACAATTAGCGATGTAATAACTACAGTCAGACTTTAAAGTTTCATCTTCTGTTTCGTACTTAATATCATCAAATAATGATTGAGCAGCTTTGTATTGTTGATTATTATATAGTGTTAGTGCTTTTTGGTAGTCCTTGAATTCGCTTGTGTAAATAGAAGTTTCTTGAGCAAAAAGAATTGTTGAGAATAACAATAAAATTCCGAAAATCTTATGTTTTAATAACGTCATATGCGTCGCTTTTTGATTTAAACTATTGATTATAAAAGTAAATGAATACCTTATTATTAACGCAGAAAAATTAGGTTAATTATAAACCAAGTTATCAATACTAGCTTTACATATTTACATTTTGGCTTTAAAGGTCTTTTTGTGACAATAAAAGTTTAATTGCCAATTATTATGCCACTTTTTAAAACTATAAATTGATTTTTTTGCAATACATTTATAGCCGATAACTTTTTTTACACTAAATACTTTTATGTCCGAAACAGTTTTACAACTCAAAAACGCCAATATTTATCAAGCTGAAAACTTAGTGCTTAGCGATGTAAATGTCCAATTACAAAAAGGTGATTTTGTCTACTTAATTGGTAAAACAGGTAGTGGCAAAAGTAGTTTTATGAAAACACTTTATGGAGATTTACAACTTACCGAAGGTGAAGGTCATATTGTAGATTTTGATTTATTGGGTTTAAAAGAAATAGATATACCGTTTTTAAGACGAAAATTGGGTGTTGTATTTCAGGATTTTAAATTATTACCTGATAGAACTATAAATGGAAACTTGGAGTTTGTTTTAAAAGCTACAGGTTGGAAAGATAAAACAGAAATTACAGAACGTTTGACCAAAGTGCTAGATAAAGTTGGCATGGGAAATAAAGGCTTTAAATTTCCGCATGAGCTTTCTGGTGGTGAGCAACAGCGTGTAGCCATTGCAAGAGCTTTACTTAATGAACCTGAATTAATTTTAGCAGATGAACCTACCGGAAACCTCGACCCACAAACGAGTATAGAAGTTATGGAAGTCTTACAAGAATTGAACAAAAATGGGAATACTATACTTATGGCAACGCACGATTATGCGCTACTTTTAAAGTATCCAAGTAAGACGTTTAAATGTGATGAGAGTAAGGTTTTTGAAGTTGTGCAGCGTAAAAATTAAAGCAAATTCTCTACAATAATTTTAGCATTCTCTATATCGTTGTAAGTTGCTAAAACTTGTATTCTCTTTTCAGTTAATTTGAATTCTTTTTTAAATATATCTTTAAGTGCATTACGATAATCATCTTCTTTATCTGCAACTTCACAGATATCTAAAATCTGTTTGTCATCAATCATATTTTTATTTAAAATACAGTGTCGCCCATTGAATAAAGCTGTGAAAACTTTTAGTTTTGTACCAGAACGTTGAAATGAATATAAGGTATTGACATGTGCATTTTCAATCAATTTATGAAGATGTTGTCTACCATTTATTTTGGTATACGAAATGTGTTGAAAATCTTGAATTTTAATTTTGATTTCTTTGGGTAATTCCGAGCCTGCAATTATGAATTGGATTTCTGTTTTTTTGAAAACGTCAACTAAAAATAAAGCAGATTTTAAATTATCTGCTGTTGATAAATCACCATGATATAAAGCATATTTTCCAAAACCCTCTTTAGATTTAATAGATTCATATCCATGAAAAACTGGAAGAAACACAGATTTAGGTTTATATTTTTTTTGAAAGTAAGATTGCTCGTATTTTGAAATATTAAAAAGAATGTCGGCCTTATTCAAAGTTTTTTCGTAATGCTTCTGCTTATAGCCTTCAATTAATTGTGCTACTTTTTTGATAAAGTTTGATTCACTTTCAAACAATCCCCAACTGTAATCGTATTCGATATTATGGTTTCGGACTGCAATTTTTTGTGAAAATACTTGACTCTCCAGTAATACACATGACCTCAGAGATTCAACAAAAATTGGTGTTTCAGAAGCTAGCAGCCTTTCAATTAATATCTTATTTGTTCTACTATTAGTACTAAATGGCTTTAATGAAAAGTGCTTGAAGAAACCTTTATTCCTCTTGTACAAATATATCTCTTCGCAAAAGTCCTTGATACCTGAAACATCACCTCGCACGTCATAAAAAATATGTAAAATTACTTTTATGCCTAATTTATGCAACGCTTTGATTTTATAAAACATATCTATAGCCCCACCAAAATTGGCAGGATATGGATTATTAAAAGCTATAATTTGAATTGACTTACAAGACATTTTACAAATCTAATCGAATTTAATTTAACTGCTAAAAACAAGGTTGAATTAAAAGTGTATTTTTACTTTAAATTGAATTATTGAATGCAGCCTTTTTTTTCGGTCATTATTCCGCTTTACAACAAAGAGAAGTATATTTCTAAAACATTGGAAACTGTTTTAAATCAGTCTTTTCAAGATTTTGAAGTTATAGTTATTAATGACGGAAGTACTGATAACAGTAAAGCTATTGTCGAGAATTATGACGATAGTCGAATTTCTATTTTTTCCAAAGAAAACAAAGGCTTATCTCACACCAAAAATTACGGAATCCAACAGGCAAATGGAACTTACATGGCATTTTTGGATGCCGATGATTTATGGAACGACAGGTATTTAGAAACTTGTTTTTCTCAAATTGAATCACACCCAGATTTCAAAGTTTTTGCTACAAATTACAATTTGTTTTGGCCTAAAAAACATGTTGAACTGACTAAAAAAGACAACAAAATTTCAGAATACAAAAGCATCTCACGATACACTGATATCATAAAATACCCGATTAGTCAAAGTAGTTTTATCGTGCACAAATCTGTTTTTGAAAAAGCTGGATACTTTGATGATTCTATAAATTATGGTGAAGATGAGGATTATTATATCCGATGTCTTAAGCATTTTAAAATATCTTACAATCCGAATCCTTTGATCTTTTATCGCTTAGGTATTGATAATCAAATGACGCAACCCAACACTAGTTTTATAAAACGAATTCCTGATTTTGATAAGTATCTATTAGATTCTGATGATACCGATTTAAAGAAATACATTGACTTTATACACTATAAATTACTAGTACTTTTTAAAGCTGAAAGAAACACGGAAATGGTTAAATTTTACAAGAAAAAAATTAACCCTAGTAACTTAAATACCATCCACCGGATTAAATACCATTTACCTATAAGCATATTCAATTTTCTAAAACAAAAAAAGTCTTATTTTTCAATTATATCAATCCATTGCTGTATTATGTTCTCCTTTTTGAATGGAAAATCATAGTTATTAAGACGTTTCTTTAGATCTGAATAAAAATCGTTATCAACCAATTTATTCAATACAGTAATCATCTCTAGTTTGTCTTGATTTTTCACCAAAATTCCGTTATTATTTTGTGAAATAATCTCGCTTGGACCACTAGCAAAATTAAAAGAAACAACGGGTGTTTTAAGACTAATAGCTTCTATTAAAACCATAGGAAAACCTTCACTTTTACTGGTCATTACCAAACCTTTCGCGTTGACCAGATAATCACTAACGTTAGTTGCAAAGCCTTTTAGATAAATATGGCTACACAACTCGAGTCTAGATATTTGTTCTTGCAACTCGTCATGTTTGCTGCCATCACCAAAAATTAAAAGTTTGATGTCATTTTCTTTTAATACCGAGGCATTATAGCAATCAATTAATATATCAAATTGCTTAATAACTTCGAGTCTGCCAATAGCAATTATATACTCAAAATCAACATCTATTTCAGTAAAACTTTTTGGCAACTCTGGATAGTTGTAAATAACTTTACTATCTAGTTTTAGTTTGGATTGAATTTGTTGACTTATGACTATGCTTACTGAGACAAATTCTCGGTTTTTGACTAAGGTTAATTTTGATAAAAAAGGAATTGAAAATTGCGGGAAATACATCCATATTTCAAAATGATGTACACAGTAAACAACTTTGAAATTTGAGAAAATGAATTTAGATAAAATGAATTCTTTAAGCCAAATATTACGAATACGATGGTCAAAAATAATATCAAAATTTTCAGTTTTAAAGAAATTTTTTAAAGCCATGAAACCTGAAAATAAAGTGTAATTGGCTTTTATTTGTCCGAAGTTGTATAGTCTACCTTCATAATCATAAGCAACGTCATCTTGCATTATCACTATAGTCACATCATATCCTTTTCTTGCGATTGATTTGGATAAATTTGCAATCATTTTTTCAGCACCGCCAGATGCTAAAGAATCTCCGAGTAAACACACTTTTTTACTCATTACTTTTTTTTTTAAAGTAGATGTCAAAATCTTTATCACCTACAATAATTCTCTTTTTTTGCTTATAACTATTACTAAAAATGCTCTTTTCTGCATTCATATTTGTGTGCATTACACCAAAAATATGACCTAAACTTTCGTAAGTAAATTGACTTGTAAACGCTCTGTTTTTTTGATATTCAAAGTCATCTGGGTAATTAAATGACTCCGAAGCCCAAAAGAGAAATGGAATTTCGAACATGTTTTTAGTAATCACTTCCTCTGAGCGACCAAAAAAATCTGTTCCGTAATCGTAAATATTTTCACCATGGTCAGATATGTATAATAAAGCACTTTTTTGATTTTGAGCTTTAAGCTCTGAGATAATTTTATTCAGAATAAAATCATTGTATAAAATCGCATTGTCATACTCGTCGATTAACTTTTCTTTTTTTGAAGCATCTACACTTTTGAATTTTTCAAACGCGTATGGATAACGATTGATATAGTCAAAATGTGTTCCTATTAGGCGTAAAACAATAAGTTTTTTTCCTTCTTTTTTTAGAATTTCAGAATAATCTGGTAATAGGGCTTCGTCCAATACTTTAGCATCTCTATCTATTTGATGGTTATAAAACTGAAATGTTTTTGAACCAGACGCAATATTACTTATAGCATTGTCATGAAAACTAATTGGACGCTGGTTAGATAGCCAATACGTATCGTAACCCGCAGTTTTAAATACCTGAACGATATCTACCAAATCTTCACCATTAGAATTATGATTTAAAGATGTTAGTATTTTTGGTACTGCTTTTAGTGTAAAAACTTCTGTAGAAATTACATTATCAAAAACATATAATTCATCTTTTAATACGTTTAGATTCGGAGTGGTCTGTCGATTGTAGCCATAAATCTGCATATGATTTCTATCTGTAGATTCACCTAATACTAAAACCAACACTTCATTATCAGAAGTTACTTTAACATCAGACTTATTTATAGCTGATGCCAACTGCATATTTTTTTGAAGCTTGTAATATCCGTAAGAACCTCTAACTGCATTATGGTAAGCATTACTTTCTATTAAACCTGTAAACTTTAAGACGACTAAAATAATTGCGAAGCTTAATAAACCAAGAAGATTAGATTGTTTGTAATTTGCATTCCAAGCTATTTTTCTGAGTCTAAAGAAGAAAAATATATTAATTAGAAAAACCAAAAGTATTGGCCAACTAAAATAACCACCCGCAAACTCTTTGAGTTCTGCAGAACTCGACTCCAGCAATAAATACATATAGGATGAAGAAAATGTAGATGAGACAGCTAAGTATGAAGTCGTTTCTAAGACTATATAAAGCAGATAAACAAAAAGTAAAAGAGTCTTAAAAAATTGCTTCTGAAATAGTTTTGTTTGTATCAAAAGAGCTATTAAACCAAAGAAAATAACATCTTCTTTTATGTCTTCAGAATCGAAAACTCGCCAATCTACAAACACAAAAAAGAACACATACTTAAGTAAAAGTGGTAATGCTAGGACTAATATTTGTTTAAGTTTTTTATTCTGCACTTGCTTCTAGATATTTATTATTCTTAGTAAAAATAAAGAAACTTACCGCTAAAAAATATAAAATACAGCTTAGAATATGTGCGTAGAACACACCTTTAATATCAAATTGATCTAAAAAATATAAGCTCAGTAAATAAAAAGACAGGTATATAACAGCATCAGTAATAAAGTAAAATGTCACCATTTTTTTTGCATGAAATTGAAATGCTAATGAAAAGCCTATAATTTTTATAAAATCGCCAATAAACTGCAACAAGAAATATTGCTCAATAATCTCGAATTCTTCTGACAAAAAGAGTTTCACTACAAATGTCCTTAACAAAAACAATATTAAAAATATAATTAAAGCGAGTGGAATAAGACGCTTAAAATAAGAGCTCATTATACTTCTATAACCAACTACAGACTTATTAACAGACAACTTGGGTAGCAGATATAATGTAAAAACAGATGTAAAAAACACCATATAGAATGTCGAGATTTTATTCATCGCTTCCCAATAGCCAGCAGTATTTTCGCCATAGTTAGATATAATCTGATTTCTAATTAAAAAATAAGTAATACTTATTAAAATGGTAGAATAAGTAGCCATAGTAACATATACTGACATTGAACATATAATCTGTATAGATACATTTTTTGCATTTAATACTACCTTAGATAATATATCTCTGACATCTTTAATCAGTAAACTTAAAGTCAAAGTAACTGCAGACACTAAAATTGTAGCTATAAAAGCACCTTCTAGTCTGTAATAATAAATCAAAAAAAAAGTTAGTAAAGCATTAATTAAACTAACCAAAACAATAAGTTTGGCATATGTTTTAATTTTTTGAAGTCCATTAATTATATAAAGAATAATAAAATTTATAGAAATCAAAGGAAGTAAAAAAGCCAAGTATCTAAATACGTAAGAGTAATTAGAAGTTTTTAACGTTATCTCACTTAATTCACAAGCAAAAATCAGTAATAATATCCCCATAAAAAGAGAAAGGATAAAACTAAACGAAATTATTGATGACACTATTTTAGAGTGATAACTTTTGTCATCTCTATTCTCGGCTATGTGTTTTATAGTTCCACTTTCAAAACCATTAGCACTAACACCAAGCACAATTTGAAATATGTTTCTGAAGTTACCTAACAAAGCATAACCACTTGGTCCAAGATAAATTGCACTTACTTTAGATACTACAAAAGAAGATATCAACTTTCCTAAAACTATAATTGTATTATAAGACAGAAATCTAAAAAACATATGGACTTATAATTAATCAATGGTTGCTGTAAAAATATTATAATAGCTTCTAAACCGAATCTTCAGATATAATTCCAAAAAGTGAACTACTAAAAATAAGGATTACGATTCCAAAGTGTAATAAGTGTGTAAAGAAATGGCCCATTACAGCACCTTCTAAACCAAAAACATCTACTAGATATACACTAGAAAAATAAAGCGTTACAAAAAGAAATATTTCTAATATTATAAAATGAGTAAACATCTTTTTAGCTAAAAACTGGTAAGCAATTACCATAGCTAATACTCTAATAAAATCACCCAATATTTGCCATAAAAACAAATCACTTGCTGGTAAAAACTCTTCAGAAAAAACTAAAGTTAAAACAATTTTCCTTGTAAAATAAAGGAGAATAAGCAAGCCTGCAAAGTATGGCATTAGGTTTTTATAGAAGTTAATTACCTCTTTTCTAAAATCCTTTTTTGTATCAATTTTTGCCAACTTAGGTACTAAGTACAATGCTATTAAGGAATTAACAAACATCAAATAATAATCTGAAATACGATTCATTGCTTCCCAATATCCTGTTTCTTGTAAACCAATCTCTTTTATGATATAGTTTCTTATCAAAATCATAACTACAGGTAATGCTACTGCACTAGTCAATGCCATTACTGAATAAGGACTTAGCTTATTAAGAATTTGAGAAGACACTCTAGTAATCTTTACAAACGGCACTAAGCTTGTTCTAAAAAGAATACCTACCAGTGTTATTAAAAATATTAATCCAGGCGTTATAGCTATTGCTACTAATGCACCATCTATTTGGTCTTGCCAAATCAATAATAAGGTTATTAATAACCCACCGATTTGACCAATAAGACTAATCACTAGCAAGAATTTGTACTTCGAATACCCATTCATTATTGCAAAACAAAAAGCATTTAATGAATATAATGGTAACACAAGTGCTAATATTTCGATGGCATACGTATAGTCTGCCCCTCCAAATAGAAAAGTGTTAATGTTTTCAGCAAAATAATAACAAAATAATGCTGAACAAATGGTGCTTAAAAAGCCTATATAAAAAGAAGTTGAAAGTACTTCACTAAGCTTCTGATGTTTTTCTTTATACTCGGCTATATACTTTACAAGACCTTTATAAAAGCCTAATGCCGAAAAAGATTGAATGGCTTTTAAAAAACTTGAGAGATTTCCAACAAGAGCGAGACCTTCTGCACCAATAAAAATAGCAATGAATTTTGAAGTTAGTATACCTGCTATAATTCGGACACCTAATATGAATGAATTAAGATTAGCTACGTTGAATAAAACGTTTGAATTGATGTAATTATTAAATTTCTTCAATGCAGTGCTTACTTATCTTGGTTCTACAACAAATCTAGTTGTTTAAGACTTTAACTTCAAACTTAACCCGATAAAATTTAAGCAATTACTGTTTTGATGGGTTAACTAAATAATAAATATTTACTATTAAGATTGCTAGATTGGCAATTATTATTGGTAAGCCAATACGAAACGACGGCATTAAAAATCCATAAATAATAAATAATATACAACCAGACATATTAACCAATCGTAGTTTTTTAATGTCTTTCATAGTAAAAGACAGTAACACCATAAGAGATGCTAAATAACCTACATACTCCGTTCCTGTTATTCCTATTAGCTCCATAGTAATTAATTCAATTACAAAAAAGAGAAATATTTTTCAATATTTCTCTTTTTTAATTTATAATTCAAAAATCTTCTAGTGTATTTTGTTACGCTTACGGTCAACATCTTTTAAGAAAACTTTTCGTAATCTCAAATGATTTGGTGTAACCTCAACATATTCATCCTTCTGAATATATTCTAAAGCTTCCTCCAAAGAAAATTTTATAGCTGGTACAATCTTGGCTTTATCATCTGCTCCAGAAGAACGAACATTACTTAATTTTTTAGTCTTTGTTACGTTAACCGTCATATCATCACCACGAGAATTTTCTCCAATCACCTGACCTTCATAAATGTCTTCACCTGGGTCAACAAAGAACTTTCCACGATCTTGTAGTTTATCTATAGAGTAAGGAATAGCACTACCGTTTTCCATTGAGACTAAAGATCCATTTTGACGTTCTGGTATTCCACCTTTCAGTGGTCTGTAATCAACAAAACGGTGGGCCATAATCGCTTCACCAGCAGTTGCAGTTAATAATTGATTTCTTAATCCAATAATTCCACGAGATGGTACCACAAACTCACAAACCATACGGTCACCTTTGGCTTCCATACTTAGCATTTCGCCTTTACGCATGGTCACCATTTCAATGGCTTTACCAGAAACATGCTCTGGTAAATCAATGGTCATTTCTTCAAAAGGCTCACATTTTACACCATCAATCTCTTTGATAATTACCTGTGGTTGTCCAATCTGAAGTTCATAACCTTCGCGACGCATTGTCTCGATTAAAACCGATAAGTGTAATACACCACGACCAAAAACCATAAACTTATCTGCACTATCTGTTTCTTCAACACGCAATGCTAAGTTTTTTTCTAGCTCTTTTGTTAATCTATCTTTTATATGACGAGAGGTTACAAACTTTCCATCTTTTCCAAAGAAAGGCGAATCATTAATTGTGAACAACATACTCATCGTTGGCTCATCTATAGCAATCGTTTTTAGTCCTTCTGGGTTTTCAATATCAGCAACAGTATCACCAATCTCAAAACCTTCTAAACCTACAATAGCACAAATATCACCAGCTTCTACTTCTTCAACCTTCTTACGACCAAGTCCTTCAAATGTGTGTAACTCTTTAATTTTACTTTTCACAATTGAGCCATCTCTTTTTACTAATGAGATTTGCTGATTCACTTTTAATTCGCCACGAGTTAGTCGTCCAATTGCTATTCGTCCTGTAAATGAAGAAAAGTCTAAAGATGTAATTAGCATCTGTGTTGTTCCTTCTTCAATCTTTGGTTCAGGAATATGCTCAATAACCATATCTAATAATGGCTCTATATTTTCAGTTTGATTTTGCCAATCGTCGCTCATCCAATTGTGCTTTGCAGAGCCATAAACGGTTGGAAAATCTAATTGCCACTCTTCTGCACCAAGCTCAAACATTAAATCAAATACCTTTTCGTGTACTTCGTCTGGTGTACAATTTTCCTTATCCACTTTATTGATAACAACACAAGGCTTCAAACCTAAATCAATCGCTTTTTGTAATACAAAACGTGTTTGTGGCATAGGACCTTCAAAGGCATCAACTAATAACAAAACGCCATCAGCCATATTTAATACACGCTCTACTTCACCTCCGAAATCGGCGTGACCTGGTGTATCAATAATGTTTATCTTAGTATCTCTATAAACAACTGAAACATTCTTAGACGTAATTGTAATACCTCTTTCACGTTCTAAATCATTATTATCTAAAATTAAGTCACCTGTATTTTCGTTTTCACGAAATAACTGACAGTGGTACATAATTTTATCTACCAAGGTTGTTTTACCGTGGTCAACGTGTGCAATAATTGCAATATTTTTAATTGTAGCCATAATAGGTGCTATTTTTAAGCGTGCAAATGTACGCTTATTTATTGGATTTAAGGTTAGTAAATTGTTACGCCGCTTCCTTTACAGGATTATACAGTAAAACTGGATATTATTGACATTTTAATACTCAAAACTTATGGTATATTTGCAAAGTAAAACCTAATCGTTTTTTTGTCTATGGCACTACAGAATATCCCGAACATCAAACACGCAGACTCAAATAATTTCTTTCTGCTTTGTGGCCCTTGTGCTATAGAAGGTGAAGACATGGCACTACGTATTGCTGAAAAAGTCATTTCTATTACTGATAAATTAGAAATTCCTTACGTGTTTAAAGGAAGTTTTAAAAAAGCTAATCGTAGTCGGATAGATAGTTTTACAGGTATAGGAAATGAAAAAGCCTTAAAAATATTAAGAAAAGTTTCTGAAACTTTTGATGTACCTACTGTGACCGATATTCATGAAGCTTCTGATGCTGATTTGGCTGCCGAGTATGTTGATGTATTACAAATTCCTGCTTTTTTAGTACGACAAACTGATTTAGTCGTAGCTGCAGCCAATACTGGAAAAGTAGTTAACTTAAAGAAAGGACAATTTATGAGTCCGGAAGCCATGAAACATGCGGTCCAAAAAGTTAAGGATGTGGGTAATGACAATGCTTGGATTACAGACAGAGGCACTATGTTTGGTTACCAAGATATGATTGTAGATTTTAGAGGTATACCAACAATGCGGCAATATGCACCAACTGTACTTGATGTCACACATTCTTTACAACAGCCTAATCAAAGTGTCGGTGTCACAGGTGGAAGACCAGATATGATTGAAACAATTGCCCGTGCAGGTGTGGTAAATAATGTCGATGGATTATTTATAGAAACGCATTTTGACCCAGCAAATGCTAAAAGTGACGGCGCTAATATGCTTCACTTGGATAATTTGGAAAGTTTATTGACTAATCTAACTAAGATTAGAAAAATAGTAACTGATTTTTAGTATATTTTAGTTTAATTTTTGGAGGTTATATTTTTTCAATGAAAGAGAATCTATTCCTTGCCTTCAATATAATCCTTTAGATAAGAAAAACGCTCTGTAAGTTGACCATTATTGGTTGTTATCTTTGCACGTTCCAAGACACGATTTTGGTCCTCATCAAAAAATGCTGGAATAACATGCTCTAAAAAAGCGTCTCCAAAGCCTTCACTTGCATCTTTTGGTAACTCACAAGGTAAGTTATCTACTGCCATAACAGTTATAGCATCCTTATCATCAAAAGTAGTTTCAGATTCTGTCAGAGGATTATAACCATAAAACGGGTCAGCAATAGTGGATGATCTAATTGTACTAGCAACAGGACCATCTATATCACAAGAAATATCTGCAACCAAATTAATTTTAAAATCTGTAGATTTCGCATCATTTCTGGTGTATAAAAACGGTGCATTATTCCCATAAAAATGACCAGCTATAAAATAATCAGTCTCTTTGGCATAAGGCATAAAATTACTTTCATAGTCACTTGGGTCTTTGTAAAAAGCAAACTTCTCTCCAACTTTACCGTCTTTACGTTTTGTATATTCCATAACATCTGCCATACAATAAACAGGTTCATTAAATATTGATGTTAAATACAATGCATCACTAATGTGTTTTATGCCAAGGTGGTCTAATATTTCTTTTGCACCATGCGCCACTTTACCTGTACCAGTTAATAATATTTTTATATTGGGAACTGTAATTTTATCTAGCTCTGACTTAACAGCATTTAAATCAGCAAGTGTTTCTACTTTCGGAAGGCTATATAAACCATCTCTTAAACCCAAAGCCCTAAACCCATTATATGCGCCAACTAATCCTGCATAGCGACCAAAACCTATAAGTCTAGCACCATTTCCTTTTATAATAGTCTCATGGTCATACATTTCGATATGTTTATCTAACATAGCTTTAAGCAACTTTCTGTTGTAAGGCTGTTTCTTTATAGTATGAGAGAAGTAAAAGTATTTTTTATTTGGAATCAAATTTTCAATAGGTACCTCTTTTACACCTATCATAACATCGGCATCAGAAACATCATCAGTAACTTTAAAACCTAAAGATTTGTATGCTGCATCAGGGAAAATTCTAATATCAGAAGATTCTACCACAAATTCGGCAGTAGGAAATTGTGTTCTAGCTTCAGCCAATTTTTCTGGTGAAAATACAACTCGTCTGTCTGGTGGATTTTTACGTTCCTTTATAATGGCGAATTTCATACTTGCGAGTTTAAATTACTGACAAAACGACTATAATTTAGTCTGGAATAATTTTTGCTCAAAAATACTTGGATTTAACAGGTTGCACAACTTTTTTTGTAACTTCGCCATCCTTTTATCATTTATGGGGTCGACTGGTTTTGACAGCGAGATGAATTAAATGGTAAGCACGTCGTGTAATGGCATTGAAACACGTTAAAGGCTAGACCAAATTTTAAACGGCGAGAATAACTACGCTTTAGCTGCATAATCTGAATTATAGTAAGATTGGCCTAGGCTCACAAGGTGAGCAAGCTAAATGTCTCCAGAAAGCCTTGGTTAATGGCGTTCTTTTTTGAGGCATCGTAAAAATTAACTAAGATTGGGTAATGCTTTGATGCCTTTTCGAGATTAAAAAGCTAAGCTGTAGGTAGGCTGTTTTTTGTCAGCTTATAGTCAAAAACCAATAAAAAACTAAACGTGTAGAAAGCTCTTTGGTTACTTGTTTGGACGAGAGTTCGATTCTCTCCGACTCCACCACACGGGACAAACTCATATTTTTTGAGATTTGTCCCTTTTTATTTTCATCTAACTCCTTGTCTATCTGCAAGATATACCTCAACACATCATTGATTCTTGTAGTTCGACATTTTTTTCCGTCAAATTCTATTTTTTCTGGGAAAATCGAACTTATCAGCTTCTTTTTATGCGCAATAGCACTATTGGTGTAGGTTTGCTTAAAATTTTCTAAATGTTGAAATGCATTTTCAATAAGACCCTTATATTCAGAATCTGAGGTATTAAGTCCATTCAAACTTGAAGTGATTTGATCGCGTTGCTTGGTATATCGATTTAATGTTTGACCATATACTTTTGGAGAAATAGTTCCGTCTACCAATAGATCTTGTAAATTTTCAATACGTTGGTTTGCGGAAGCTAATTCCTTCTTTAACTTTTTTCTTTTCCTTGCTCTGTCTTTTTGATTAACGCCAGATAAAGACTTTAAAATCTCTTTGTACAGAACTTTTGATTGTTTAGTAAATTGAAAATCATCCAA